>Ga0307516_10000937_pt1 | contig 40227 bp, 35 predicted proteins | sample 19_EM_MG_FD_203310 | JGI IMG/M metagenome (GOLD analysis project Ga0307516, IMG submission 203310) | Populus trichocarpa ectomycorrhiza microbial communities from riparian zone in the Pacific Northwest, United States - 19_EM | ecosystem: Host-associated > Plants > Roots > Unclassified | place... | reverse complement strand
CAGGAGGAAAGTCATGAGCGTGGAGGAACGACTGAGCGCGCTGGAAGCGCGGCTGCGGACGCTGGAGGACCAGGAGAAGATCCGCCGTTGCCTGGCCCGCTACGGGTTCAACGCCGATCTCGGCCGCTCTGAGGAGTACGTCGCCCTCTGGAGCGAGGACGGCCTCTACGACCTCGACGGCGGCCAGCTGAAGGGAGAGCCGGCGCTGCGGGAGATGATCACCTCCCCGACCGGTCCCCACAAGTCGCAGATCGAGAACCGCAGCATGCACGCCGTCGGCAATCTCTTCATCGAGATTGAGGGCGATACGGCCTTCGCCGAGGGCTACTCCGTCGTCTGGGTGCGCGCCGCGGACGGCGTCCATCACCCTCGCAACGCCGGCTACAACCACTGGGATTTCCGCCGCAAGGGCGACGGCTGGCTGATGACCCGGCGGCTGAGACGCGAAGTCGGCGGCCCCGAATGGGGCGGCGAGACCATCAAGAGCTACCTGGGGGCGCCCGTCTGAGCGCCACCGCCAACCAAAGCCGCCTGGCTCCGAGGGGCCTGCGGCGCAGCGAAGCTGACCAGAAGGTCTGCAAGGGGGAAACAATGCCTAAGACCGTCACCAGAATCCTGTTGCTGTCAGGCGCCTGCATGGCCGCCCTGGGCGCGGCTGCGCCCGCCTGGGCCCAGGAGGCGGCCGCCGGCTCCACCACGGTGAGCGAAGTGGTCGTGACCACCCAGCGCCGGTCGGAGCGGCTGCGCGACGTGCCGATCTCGGTCGTCGCCCAGACCGGCGAGCAGCTCGCCAAGGCCGGCGTGACCAACATCAAGGACATCAGTTTCCTGGTGCCGGGCGTGAAGATCGACCAGACGTCCAACTATGTTCAGCCGGCGATCCGCGGCGTTTCCAGCGCAGTGACCGGTCCTTCGACCGACTCGCCGGTGGCGGTCTATCTGGACGGGATCGTCCAGCCGAACCAGGCGGCGAACTTCTTCGAATTCGCCGACGTCGACCGGATCGAAGTGGCGAAGGGCCCGCAAGGCACGCTGTTCGGCCGCAACGCCACCGGCGGGGCGATCTCGATCTTCACCAAGACGCCGTCGTTCACGCCGACGGGGAACCTCACCCTGGGCTATGGCAATTTCAACCGCGTGCTGGCCAAGGGCTATGTGAGCGGCCCGCTGGTCGGCGACGTCCTGGCGGCGAGCCTCTCGGCCTATTACGAGCACCACAAGGGCTACGACTACGACATCGCCCGCAAGCGGCGCAGCGACGACTTCGAGTCCAAGGTCGTCCGGGCCAAGCTGCTCTGGAAGCCGGTCGACGGGGCGTCGATCACATTCATCGCCGCCTATCAGGACCGCTATGACGGCGATCCCGGCACGGGGATCGCGCTGAACCGCAACACCATCGCAGCCCTGAACCCCACGGCCATCATCGCCACGAAGCCGCACACCACCTCGTTCGACACCAATTCCTTCGCGCATGTGAAGCGCTCCGAGGCGACGATCCGCGGCGAGTTTGAGATCGGCGACTTGGGCACGCTCACCACCCTCGGCGGCTACAGCAAGACGTGGATCCACATCGACTATGACGCCGACCGCGCCTCCACCGGGCCGACCGGCATCCATATCGCCTACCACCCGAACCAGCCGGAAATTCAGTATTCGCAGGAAGTCTCTTTTGCATCGCGCAAGTTCGGGGCGTTCAGCTTCGTGGCCGGCGGCTACTACTATTACAACGACAACAAATTCGCGGCCATCCGCATCGAATCGTCGAAGAATCCGGCGACCGACTTCTATTTCGACAGTACGAACCCGCAGCTGGCCTACGCCGGCTTCACCGAGGCGAACTACGACATCACCGACCGCCTGACGGCGATCGCGGGGATTCGCTACAGCTGGGAGCGCCGCGCGAACAAGGGCCGGCTGGGGTTCGGCGCCCCGCCGCACGATCCGCAGCCCTACATCCTGGGCGCGGTGACCAGCTTCGACGCCTGGACGCCGCGCGTGTCGCTCCGCTACCGGGTCACCGACGACACCAACGCCTATTTCACCTTCTCGAAGGGCTTCAAGTCCGGGGGCGTGCAGAGCGGCAGCTTCTTCAATCCCGTCGGCGCGGTCTACGCCCCGGAGAAGATCACGGCCTACGAGGTGGGCGTGAAGTCCACGCCGATGCCGAACCTCACGATCAACGCGGCGGCCTATTACTATGACTACAAGGACCTGCAGGTGCAGGTACAGGCGGGGACCGGCGCGGCGATCACCATTAACGCAGCCGCGGCCCGCATCTACGGCTTCGACGTCGACAGCCAGTGGCGCGCGACGCCGGAGCTGACCTTCAGCGCGGGCCTTTCCCTGCTGGACGCCAAGTACAAGTCCTTCCCGAACGCCTACGTCCTGCGGCCCAAGCCAGCGCTCCCGGTGATCGGCCTGAACGGCAACTTCCCCACCAACGCGGCGAACGGCTACCCCAACGGGGTGGACGTCAGCGGCAACACCCTGCCGCGGGCCCCCAAGGCGACGGTCACCCTGGTGGGCGACTACACCCGCGACTTCGGACCGGGGACGTGGAACCTGAACGTCACCCTGTTCTATACGACCAAGGTCTTCTTCGACAGCGACGAGCGGGTGAACCAGCCAGCCTACGCCCTGGTCAACGCCAACACCTCCTGGCGGCCGGCCGGCTCGAACTACAAGTTCGAGGCCTGGGTAAAGAACCTCACCAACAAGACCTACATCTCCTCGACCTTCCTCCAGGATAGCGCCGACGTCGTCGGCTACGGCTGGAAGCGGACCTTCGGCGTGAGCGTGAGCTACTCGTTCTAGCGGTGCCCGCCTCGGCCTAGCGCCGGGGCGCCACACGCGGCCTTCGGGCGCGGTCGAGGCGAGCGGATGGGTTGAAATGGCACTGTCACAGCAATTTAATCATCGGATGACGAGGGCCGGATAAGCCGTCCGCATGGCCAGGGAATCAAACCCGTTCCGCTGCTTCAACAGCTCTCCCGAGGTCATTCGCCTCGTGGTGATGATGTCGTGAAGTACCCTTTGTCTCTGCGCAACGTCGAGGACCTGCTGTTCGAACGGGGCATCGACGTTTGCCACGAGACGGTTCGGTTCTGGTGGAACAGGTTCGGCCCGATGTTCGCTGCCGAAATCAGGCAGAAGCGGGTTCAGCGCATGCGCGCCTACACCCACTGGCGGTGGCACCTCGACGAGGTCTACGTGAAGATCAACGGCCAGATGCGCTACCTCTGGCGCTGTAGATCACGAGGGTGAGGTGCTGGAGTCCTTTGTCACGAAGAAGCGGGACAAGGCTGCCGCCCTTAAGTTCATCAAGAAGCTGATGAAACGCCACGGGCGGACGGCGGCCATCGTCACCGACGGCCTGCGCTCCTACGGCGCGGCGCTGAAGGAGATCGGCGGCGCCGACCATCAGGAAACCGGGCGCTGGCTCAACAACAGGGCTGAGAATTCCCACCAACCCCTCCGACGACGAGAGCGAGCAATGGAGCGGTTCCGGAGGGTGAAAGCACTCCAAAAATTCAGGTCGGTCCACGCCGCGGTCCATAACCATTTCAACCAGGAGCGCCACCTCGTCAGCCGGGAAATCTACAAGGACAGACGCTCCGCCGCGATGGCAGAGTGACGCGGCATCATGGCCTGAGGCCAGGACGCCCCTCCCCCTACTGCGCCTGGCGGAGACGAGTTCTCATAAGACTGATACCACCTATCCGACTGCTAGAAATGATTCTGATCAGTGGTTAGAAAGACCGTTAAGCCAATGAAAAGCCGCATGATCGCCGCTCTAGCCATTGCTGCCGGCTTATCCTGCACTCCGGTCTGGGCCCAGCCAGCGCCAAACGGCGAAACGCTTTTCAAGCAGCGTTGTCAGAGCTGCCACTCTGTCACTGCGGCGCAGCCGGCGACGCTCGGTCCGAGTTTGCGAGGCGTGGTCGACCGCAAGGCAGCCTCGACCGCCTTCCGTTACTCTGAGGCACTGAAGAAGTCCGGACTGACCTGGAACAGGGCCAATCTCGACCGTTACCTGGCCGCACCATCCAAGATGATTCCAGGAACGAGGATGGCCGTTTCCCTGACCGACCCCCAGCAACGCGCTGCAATCATTGGCTTTCTCGAAGGCGTGCGCTGACCACAAGCCAAGACCGACAAGAAAACAAAAGGAAATGACACGTGGGACGGACGATCAAGCGCCTAGTGCTGTGGAGTGTGCTTCTGTTGCTGCTCCTGTTCGGCGTCTCGTTGGCGCGAAATTGGGACACGATACAGCGCGTCTTCCTCGGCGGGCTGAAGGTGCACGAAACCACGCCCCCGAACATCCCTTCCGATCTGCCTCGCCCCGCGATCCTGGTGTTCTCCAAGACCAATGGCTTTCGGCATGAGGAAGCGATTTCCGCTGCCAACGGGCTCTTCTCGCGGATCGCCAAGGAGCGCGGCTGGGGCTATTTCCAGACGGAGAACGGTGCAACATTCAGCCCTGAAATCCTCGCGCGCTTTGACGCGGTGGTCTTCAATAACGCCAGTGGAGATGTTTTCACGCCCGACCAAAGGGCGGCGTTCAAGGCGTTCATCGAAGGGGGCGGCGGCTATGTCGGTATCCATGCCGCGGGCGACAATTCGCATCAGGCCTGGGACTGGTACACCAACAATGTGATCGGGGCGCTGTTCACCCAGCACACGATGAAGCCGCAGTTCCAGGTGGCCACCGTCAATACCGAGGACAAGGCGCATCCGGTGACCCAAGGCCTTCCGGCATCGTGGCGGAGAACCGAGGAATGGTATTCGTTCGACAAGTCGCCGCGCGCCAAGGGCTATGGCGTTCTCGTTACTGTCGATGAGAAGTCCTATAACCCCGAGGGCCTGTTCGGGAATGACCTGCGGATGGGCGATCATCCGATGGCCTGGTGGCACTGCATCGGCAAGGGACGGGTCCTCTATACGGCGTTCGGACATCGCGCCGAGGCCTTCGCCGAACCCGAATTCCGCACGCTGCTGACCAATGGCGTCACCTGGGCGGCCCGGAAGCAGGGCGGCGAATGTGGCGCGGCGCCCGCCGCTCCCGCGGCCAAGGCAAAGTAGCTCATGCAACCGATCCGGTACGGCATGATCGGCGGAGGCCAGGGCGCCTTCATCGGCGGGATCCACCGCACCGCCGCTGCGATTGCCGGCAACTGGCAGCTCGTGGCCGGGGCGTTTTCCTCAACGTCTGAGAAATCGAAAGCGTCAGGCGCGGATATTCGGTTTGCCCGAGGACCGCGTCTACGGATCTTGGCAGGAAATGCTCGACCGCGAAGCCACGCTCCCCGCCGAAGCGCGGATCGAGGCTGTCTCGATCGTCACGCCCAATCACATGCACGCACCGCCGGCCGTCGCCGACTTGAGGCCGGGTTCGACGTGATCATCGACAAGCCACTGGCGGACTCGCTGGCCAACGCCCGCGCCATTGCCGAAGCCCTCGAGCGGACGGGGCGCAAGATCGCCTTAACCCACACCTATACCGGCTACCCGCTGGTCAAGCAGGCGCGAAGGTTAGTCGCGAGCGGCCAGTTTGGCTCGGTCCGCCGGGTGATGGTCTCATTCGCGACTGTTGGGAGGGCGCGCAGATGCCTTTTGATCCGAGATACGAACACAAGGGAAAGAACCTGTGATGTCCCCTGTAGATCGCCGCACCTTGTTGCAACGCGTCATGGTGCTGGCCGGAGCGACGGCGCTGGCCCCGGCCTTCAGCTTTGAAGCGCTCGCCGCCGATACTTCGCCGCTGCTGCTGGATGCGTCGCACTTCGCGCTCCTAAGCGCGGTCGCCGACACGATGGTCCCGGTGACCGATACGCCTGGAGCAATCGCCGCTGGCGTACCCCGCGCCTTCGACGCGCTGTTGCGGAACTGGGCTTCGCAAGAACGCCGGGCGACCCTGATCGGCGCTCTTGAAACAATCGATTCGCTCTCGAACCAAGGTGAGAAGCAGCCGTTCGCCAAGCTATCGCCGACCAAGCGACATGCGCTTCTGACCGCCTATGACGCGATCGCGCTCAAGGCGCCTTCAGGAACGACCGCCACCCCGCTGACTCAGCCGCCTACCGAAATCGATCCCCAGCATGGCCGGGCCAGACAAGAGGCGCCGTCGGCTCCTTCGACCGTCACCAAGCGCGGCAGAACCATCTACTCGACTGAGCCGAACGTCGTCGATCCCGCTTACGCCAAGCTAAAGCAGCTGATCGTGGTGCTGTTCTACTTCTCCGAAGTCGGGCTCACCAACGAGCTTTCGTACGCCCACGATCCTGGCTCTTGGGATCCATCGCTCCCCATCACCCCGCACACCCGCCCCATGGGCGGCCCCAGCCTGATCTGAACGAAGGAACCCGCATGTTTGATGCAATCGTAATCGGCTCGGGGATGAGCGGGGGTATCGCCGCGAAGGAACTGTGCGAGCGTGGATTGAAGACCTTGGTTCTCGAGCGCGGACGCAAGCTCGAGCATGGAGGTTCCTACACCGATTTCATGCAGCCTTGGGAACTGCCCAACGCCGGCATGGTCAATGAGCAAGAGCTGGAGCGCGATTATGCGATCCAGCGCCAGTGCTATGCGATGAATTCGGCGACACAGCAATTCTGGGTCAAGGACAGCGAGCACCCCTACAGCGTCCCCGAGAACAAGCCGTTTTCGTGGATTCGCGGCTATCACCTGGGCGGACGCTCAATTATGTGGGGGCGGCAGTCCTATCGATTGGCGCCGATCGATTTCGAAGCCAATGCCAAGGACGGGCACGGATCGGACTGGCCGATCCGCTACGACGACCTCGCTCCCTGGTACGACCATATTGAGCGCTTCATCGGTGTGTCGGGTTCCAAAGAAGGTCTTTCACAACTGCCAGACGGCGAGTTTCTTCCGCCCTTCGCGCTCAACGATGCCGAGGTCATGTTCAAGCAGGCGGTGGAGCAGAAATTCCCCGGCCGCCATGTGATTCCCGGCCGCGTCGCCAACCTGTCGAAGGCCCAGCCGCATCATGAGGAACTGGGACGCTCGACGTGCCAGGTCCGCTCGTTGTGCGAACGAGGCTGCACTTACGGCGCCTACCATTCGAGCCTGAGTTCATCGCTGCCCGCGGCCGAGCGAACCGGCAACCTGACGATCGTCACCGACGCCATCGTCCACTCGATCGTCTACGATCCGAAAACCAAGAGAGCGACCGGCGTCCGGGTGATCGACACCAACACCAAGGAAGCGCGGACTTACGAGGCCAAGATCATCTTCGGTTGCGCTTCGACAATCGCCACAGCCCAAATCCTCCTCAACTCCAAGTCGGACGCCCAGCCGCGCGGCCTCGCCAATAGTTCGGACATGGTGGGCCGCAACCTGATGGACCACATTTTCGGCCTTACCGTCGTCGGTTTGTTGCCGAGTGGGCCAAACACGGTCTACCGTGGCCGCAGACCCACCGGCCTTTACATTCCGCGCTACCGCAACGTGTCCGAACCAGGCGCGTTCCTACGCGGCTTCGGCTACCAGGCAGGCGTGTCTCGCATGGGCTGGCGCACTGCCGCGCTCGCCACGCCCGGGATCGGAGCCGAGCTCAAGGAACGCACCCGAAAATTGGGGCCGTGGTTGGTCCGCATGTCTGGCTTTGGCGAGATGCTGCCCAATCCTGACAACCGGGTCACGCTCCACCCTAGCCGCACGGACAACTGGGGTATCCCCATCGTCCACATCGAGTGCGAGAATGGCCCAAATGAACACAGGATGGCCAAGCAGATAATTGAGGACGCCACGGCCATGGTTGAGGTGGCCGGCGGCATGGTCCTACCGTCCAACTCCGAACTGGGAGCGCCCGGCCTCGGTATTCACGAGATGGGCACCGCCTGCATGGGGAAGGACCCGAAAAGGTCGGTCCTGAACAAATTCAACCAGGCACACGACGTGCCCAACCTGTTCATTACCGATGGATCGGCGATGGCTTCGAGTGGTTGCCAAAACCCGTCGCTAACTTACATGGCGCTATCAGCCCGAGCGGCAGATCACGCGACACAACTCCTCAAGGCCGGAATATTGTAGTGAAGCAAGCTTGAGCAAAGCCACTGTTCTAATGACCAACTTGGACACCCTCGGCGGGGAACTGACAGGTTAAGTCCGCCAGCCCGCAGAAATCCGCTCCCTGTCCGCGCGGTCAGGCAGCCGCGGTCGCGGCCGCCCACGCCCGATGGGCCTCAGCTCGGAACTGGCGAAGGGTGGATCGGCGGATGAGGTGGGGCTGAAGATTGAAGGTATTGTAGATCGGAGCGTGGCTGGAGAGGAACCGCTGGGTTGAGCCTTGGGTTTTGAATTATTGCTGCTTCCGCTCCCGTCGTCGGATGACCAGGTGGGAGTTTTCGGCGCGGTTATTCTCGCGCATGCCGCCAGGCCTGTGACTCTCCGCGCCTAATATGCCCTCTCAGCAGCCCGGTTGGTCCGGCGCCTCAGGCGCCCTCGTCCCCCGCCCCGGCCCCTTCCTCCGGTCGGGCTGGCGCGCCTGGGTCGGCGATCAACCGCTCGGCGATCGCCCAGTCGAGTTCGCTGACGCTGCGCGCCTGGCTCCGCTCATAGTCGATGAGCCACAACGCAAGTTCGACCTTCGGCGGATACCTGGCATTCGCGCTCAACGAGGCTTGAGCCTTACGGCTCAGAGACCGTAATTGGTTGAAATTGACTCAAAGGGAGACACGACGATGGATGGGATGTCGGACATCGAACGCTTGGTTGCTATCGCCGAGATCCAGCGCCTCAAGGCCCGGCGCGACCGGGCGCTCGACACCAAAGACTGGGCCACCTACGAAGCGCTGCACGCAACCGATCACGTCTCCCATCACGGCAGCGCCCACGACGGCGGCCGAATGGGCAGCGCCGCCGACGTGGTCCGGCAGCTCTCTGTGTCGCTGGCCGATGTGGCCACCGCCCATCACTCACACACGCCCGACATCACCTTCGAATCCCCCACCAAGGCGAACTGCATCTGGGGGATGGAGGACAATCTCTACTGGAAGCAGGGCGACGAAGATCACTGGGCGCACGGTTATGGCTTTTACCACGAGACCTGCGAGAAGCGTGACGGCGTGTGGCTGTTCACCTTCCGGAGTCTGAAGCGGACCCACCTCATGACTTCGCCCGGCGCCAAGTTCGGCGCCGAGCGAGTCGCCGCCCGCAGTAAGTCGGCTTGATTTCAGGCTACGATAGGCGGCTTGACGACCGACAGCGGCAGGTCGGGTTCGGGAAGTGGACATTCCGAACGCCAACTCTGAGTCATAATTCACCGTTGCCGAATCCCATGCGGCACCTCAGCCGGCGGTCTGCTCACCCCCCGTTTCCCATAACGCTACATAGCGGAAGGGTTCGCGAAGCAGGCTCCAAGGAGTGCTTTTCGCCAGCAGCGGCCATTTGATCAACCCGAGAGAGCGGACCTTCGTAGGGCGACCTAGCCTGCGGGATTCAGCTACACTTAATTTGTCGCGATCGGCAGGATAACCGCCGACGGTTCTCCGGCTCCGAAATGGACCGTGTTGCGCGCCTTCACGGCGCGGGCGTAGCTCTCCACGGGCTCCCAGGTGTTGGTGTGTCGCTCGAAGCGCGGCCAGTTGCTGCTCTGAATAAAGACCCCGATCCGGTGGCCCTTGTTGAATACGAGGGCCGTCGACCAGAGGTCCACGCGGATCGGATAGATCTGGCCCGGCGCGGCGCGCTCCTGCGACGCCAGGCCGTTCCGATGGCGCAGCCTCAGCCCCTGATCGTGGACCAGGGCCTCGAAGCCGTCGGGATGGATGTCGACCAGCTTGACGATGAAGTCGGTGTCATCGGCGTCGGTCGAGACCCAGAGGTCCGCGAAGACATGGCCCGCGACCTCCAACGGCGCCGACAGCGGCTCGCCCACGAAGCGCAGCACGTCAGGACGCTGGCTGACCAAGCGCTGGTCCATGGGTCCCGAATCCATGAAGAGGTTGTTGCCACCCTGGGTCGGGACCGCATCGTTGGGATCGTAGACGTAGTCTCGGCGGCCGGCCTTGGCGGGGCGGCGCACCCCCAGGCCGCCGTCCGGCCGCAGGAACAGGCGTAGCGGCGCCGATGCCGGCGGCCAGGCTTCGGCCTCGCGCCAGACGTTGCCCGGCGCGGCGGGGTCGTGGGTGTCGCCCATCCGGTAGTAGCGAACCGTGGGCTCGCGCTCGACGCCGTTGTCCGCGCCCTTTAGCCAGTGTTCGAACCAGCGGATGATCTTGTCGGGCGACTGCCACGGCCCGGAGGGATCGTTCGGGAACGTCACGCCCTTCACCGGGGCGATGTGCGCGGCGGCGTTCATGACCAGCTTCTGGCGGCCGCGGGCCCCGGGCGCGCCCTCATTCTGGAGGCCGGCGTAGACGTCGAGCAGCGGCTGGGAATGGATGTCGTACCAGCCGCCGACGTGCATCATCGGCACGTCGATCTTGGAATAGAAGCGCCGCATATCGACCCGGACGTCGTCGTCGGACCACTGGGCGATGTGCGGCACCCGGGAGGGCGCGTTGGCCAAGCCCACGACCTTGCTCCACTCCCCCGCCCCGTTCTCCAGGAGAATGCCGCCCGGAAAGCGCGACAGGGTCTCCGACGGATTGCGGCACACCGACACCCAGGCCGCGGCTAGGTGCGGCGCCTGAGCCATCGCCGCCATGTAGGTAGTTATCCCCATCGCCGAGGCGCCCATCATGCCGATCTTGCCGGTCGACCAGGGCTGGCTCGCCAGCCATTCGACGGTGTCGTAACCGTCCTCCATGTCGTCCAGAAACGGCCGGTAGACGCCCTCGCTGTCGAAGCGGCCGCGACAGTCCTGTACGGCGTAGATGAAGCCCGCATCGGGCATCAGGCCATAGGGGTCGACCATGTAGGACGTTCGCCGACTGTAGGGTGTCCGCTGCAGGATCACCGGCCAAGGCCCGTCGCCTTCCGGGAAATAGAGGTCGAGGGCCAGCTTCGCCCCGTCGCGCATCGGGACCTTGTAGGTCCGTGCGATCATCGGATTGCGGCCGAGCTTGGGGATGGCCGGCATGAGGTTCTGCAGGTCGGTGGAGGTCTGGGCCATGGCCGCTCCGGTCAGCACAGGCGCCGCCGCCATCGCCGCGATGACCTGGCGCCGCGTCGCGAGCCGGGAAGCGTTCGAGGCGTCGCCATTTGGCTCGCTCATTGTCGAAGCCTCCCTGGATGAATGTCGTTACGCGTTGCGAGGCTGAATATCCTCGCGATGGCGCGTGACGAGCGGGCGCTATCCCGTTGATCGGCGCAAATACACACCGCTGATAGTCTCATATCAGCGGATTATGAGCCCTTCGGCGGACGCCTCGATACGAGGCGAACCCTGTGGCAGCCCTATAGGCCTATGCGTTGTTTGTCCTTGTTCGGGCAGGTGCGATTCCCGAGGATGCGGCCGTCGCGACCCGTATGAGGCCGCCGCCTCGGGGGGTATGTGGATGGATCCGGCGCTGCTCGGCTTTCTGACGGTCGGCGTCTTCCTCATCCTGGCCTTCACCGTTCGCGGCTCGGTCATCGTCTGGCTCGTGCTGGTCCCGACGGCGGCGGCGCTGGCTGGTGGCTTCGGCGGAAGCCTGAGCGACATGGTCGTGGACGGCCTGCGCACGGTCGTTCCGGTCGCGGTCATGATCCTGTTCGCCGTCCTCTACTTCGGCCTGATGATCGACACTGGGCTGTTCGCGCCGCTGGTCCGCGGCCTCACGCAACTGGTGCGGGACGATCCGGTGCGCCTGTGCCTGGTCAGCGCGGCCCTGCCCATGCTGGTGGCCCTCGACGGCGACGGCTCCACCACCTTCCTGATCTCGATCACCGCCCTTTTGCCGCTGCACCGGCGCATGGGACTGCAAAAGACGGTGCTGCCCGGCGTCGTCGCCCTCGCCGCCGGCGTCATGAACATGCTGCCCTGGGGCGGCCCCGTCGCACGTGCGATGGCGGCGCTGCGGGGCGATGTGGAGCAGCTCTTTACGCCGCTGGTTCCCGCGATGCTGGCGGGAATCGCCTGGGTGTTCGTGGCCGCTTGGCTGATTGGCCGTGGGGAACAGCGCCGCTTGGCGCTGGCCGGGAACGCCGCCCCGCCCGCCCTGGAGGCGCAGCAACCGGCGCCTTCGCCCGGCGCGCATACCGGCTGGCTGTTTTGGTTCAACGCCGTCCTGACCACGTTGCTCATCGCCTTGCTCTTCCAGGATCTCTACGCCCGCCTGTTTCCGCTGCCGAAGATTCCGCCGGCGCTGCTGTTCATGGCCGCCTTCGCCATCGCTTTGCCGGTCAATCGCCGCGGCCTGCAGGCGCAGCAGGACCAGTTCGCGAGCCATGCGGCGAACGCGGTGCTGGTCACCTCCCTGGTGCTGGCAGCCGGTGTGTTCACCGGCGTGCTGAACGGGACCGGCATGATCAAGGCGATGGCCACGACCCTTGCCGCAGCCATCCCCGCGCAGCTGTCGCCCTGGCTCAGCCAGATCGTGGCGGTCACCAGCATGCCGCTCAGCCTAGTGTTCACCGCCGACGCCTACTACTTCGGCATGCTCCCGGTGTTCGCCGAGACGGCGCGGGCGGTGGGCGGCGATCCGATGGCGATCGGGCGCGCGGCGGCGCTGGGCCAGATGACCACGGGATTTCCAGTGAGCCCGCTCACAGCGGCGACCTTCGTCCTGCTGGGCCTATCGGAGGTCAGCCTGCGCGAGCACCAGCGGTTCACCTTCAAATGGGCTTTCGCCACCACCCTGGTGATGGCGGCCGTCGCCTGGATGACCGGGGCGATCTGAAGCGGCGGTCAGTCGCGGTCGACGATCAGGTCGAGGAGTTGGGCGCCCAACGTCTTACCGTGGGCGTCGAGGGAGAGCGAGCGGGTGACGCCGCCGCTCAGCGCGCCCTTCAGCACGAAGCTCAGCGCGCCGATCGAGGGCAGTTCGTGCCGCAGGGCGGCCTTGACGTCGAGCTTCCCCAGGTGCGCGCAGACCCGTTCGACCGTCACCTCGCGGACCAGCAACGGATAGTCCGCCGGATCGTAGGCGATGACTGAGATCTGCGAGACGTCTCCCTTGTCACCGGTACGGATGTGGGCGAACGCGCGGAGGAACATGGTCACGCCGTCTCCAGGACAATGGTCGGACGCACGAGGTCGCGTGGGATGAGCATCGAGGCCACCGCGACCACCTCGCGGCTCGCGCCGGCGACGCCGCCGCCGCCGAATGGTCCGTTGGTGTAGAGCGCCTCGACCTCTGCGCCGATACGTTCGGCCGCCTGGCGGGAGGCGGTGCGCCCGGCGACGCGGGCGCGGACCTCGCGCAGCTGCTCGACCTCACCCCGCCCGGTCACGTCGATGGAGTCTACGCCGATCAGCGAGAGCTCCAGCTCGCGGACGGCGACGCCGGTGAGCGCCAACCGCTCGCGCACGATCTCCAGGGCCAGGCGACCACGGGCAGCCGCGCCCAGGCCGGCGTAGGAGATCTGACCCTCGCCGATATAGCCGTCTAGATAGCCGATCGAGACCTTGAGTTGGTCGGGCCGCGACCGACCGGCGCCGCCGGTCACCGCGATCCGATCGGGCCCTTCCTCGACGAACCGGACGTCGCGGAAATCGGCGGTGACGTCGGCCTGCAAGTAGGCCCCCGGATCCAGCACCTCATAGAGGAGCTGCTCCTTGCACGAAGCTGTCGTAATCCGTCCGCCGCTGCCCGGCGGCTTTGTGAGGATCGCCGATCCGTCCCGCGACACCTCGGCGAGCGGGAAGCCGAGGCGCGCCAGCCCCGGCACGTCCTTGTAGCCCGGATCGGCGAAGTAGCCGCCGGTGAGCTGCCCCGCGCACTCCAGGAGGTGGCCGACGAGCGTGCCGCGCCCGAGCCGGGTCCAGTCGTCGAGCGCCCAGCCAAACTCATGCACCAGGGGGGCGAGGAACAGGGCCGGATCGCCGACCCGGCCGGTGATCACCAGGTCGGCCCCTTCCCACAACGCCTCGACGATGGGCTCGCAGCCCAGGTAGGCGTTGGCCGAGATGATCTGGCCGCCGATACCGGCGACCGTTCCTTCGCCGTCCATCAGCGGCCGGTCGGATCCCGCGATGGCCCCCAGCACGTCGTCGCCCGTCACCGCGGCGATCCGCAGGCCGTGCAGGCCGAGCTCGCGGGCGACCTCCGCGGCCTTCGCCGCAGCCGCCAGGGGATTGGCCGCGCCCATGTTGGTGACGATCCGAACCCCGCGCTCCCGCGCCGCCGGCAGCACCGCGCGCAGCCGCTCAACGAGCAACCGGTCAAAGCCGCCGGCCGGATCGGCCCGGCGCGCCGCCTGGGCGAGCGCAATCGTCCGCTCCGCCAAGCATTCGAACACCAGGTAGTCGAGCTCTCCCCGCTCCACGAGCTCCACGGCCGGCTCAATCCGGTCGCCGGAATAGCCGGCCCCCGCCCCGACGCGCACCGTCTTCGCCCCGCCGCGGAGGCTCATGGCCGGAGGCGTCCGGCCCAAGGCGTGAGCGAGTGAAAGGGGCGAAGGAGCATCCATCGAATGATGGATCGCCGCCCGGCGCCGAACAAATATAATCAGCTTATGGACTTATCCTGTTCCGGCATTTTCCGGTATATCAGGTCCTCTACGTGCTTCTTGAAGGCGATGGCGGCCGGAGGAAGTGTTCTATTTTCGATCCAAGCCAGGCCAATACTTCGACGGATGACAGGATCATGCAGGCGCCGATAGGATATATCCGGCGAATTCAGTAACCTCATTGTCGAGAGCGGCACGGCGCTGGCGCCGAGACCCTTGGTGATTAGCGAGCCCAGGGTCGAGAGCTGCGAGCATTCGAACAGCGGTCTGGGCGAAACGCCGGCCTTGGCCATCGCCACGTCGGTCATCAGCCGCACGCTGCTTCGCGGCGCCATGGCGATGAATGGCCGTGCGTCGAAGACATCCCAGGGCACGGAGGCGTCGGCGGGCGCATCGTCGCTGCGACAGACCATGACGCAGGGGTCCCAGAACAGGTGCTCGAAGACGAACCCCTTCTCCAGGTCCGGCGGAGTGATGATCGAGAAGTCGACCTGCCGCTCCTGCATCTGCTGGTAAAGCGCGCCCGAGAGGCTGTCGCGGATGACGATGTCGACCAGGGGATAGGCCTGGCGGAACGACAGGATCAGGTCCGGCAGCAGGTCGGCGGCCACTGACGGCAGGGCGCCGACCACGACCCGGCCCTGCATCCCCGAGAAGGCGTTCTCCACCTCTAGCAGGGCCTGATCGAAGTCCGCCGCCAGCCGCTCGACGATCGGCAGCAGGGCCGCGCCCGACGCGGTTAGCCGCATGTTGCGGGTGTCGCGATCGAAGAGTCGGACGTCGAGATCCTCCTCCAGCAGGCGGATCGTGCGGCTGAGCGCCGGTTGCGAGGTGTTCATCACCCGGGCGGCCTCGCTGAAGCTGCCCGCCTGGGCGACTCGCATGAAGACCCTGAGCGTAGCGAGGGAGGGCTTGCGCTTCATCCGCCGCGGCCTCCCTCCCTTAGGGATACATCACCGTCGCGACCGCCCGGATCTCTTCGCGGTCCGCCGACAGGATGACGCCGGCGGCGATCGCCCGGTCAAGCGCTGCGTCGAACTTCGCCAGATATTCCGAACGGCCATTCGGGTAGAGCCGCGCCAGCTCGGCGGCGTCGAAGGGGACGGTGGAGCCGAACAGGCGCAGGGTTCCGGTCGCCTCCTGGCCGAAGCCGGAATGCCGCGCAATCGGCGCGTCCATCCAGGGCGAGCGCACCCCGCCGGTTGCATTGCCTGACGTATCCAGCGCGAGGCTTGGCTCCGCGCCGTCCTCGACGTTCAGGCGTGGCTGACCGGGAGGCGCGCGGCCGGTGGCGACCCACGCGCTCAGGGCGTTCAGCGCCGCCTGCAGCACATAATGGTGTTGCGGCGCCGCGTTGATGGACTTGGCAAGCGGTGCGCCGAACAGGTCGTGGATCGACGTGAATGCCTTGGCCAGGACCTCGGGCGAGGCCCGGCCGTCGTCCAGTCCGCCCATCAGGGTGTAGGTGTCGGCATGCGCCGTTCCCGCGACCTCCCAGGTGCGGATGCGGTCGGCGTCCGGCTGGCGGGCGGCAAGGTAGCCGGCGTTGGGCAGGTTGCGCCGCGCCTCGGAGACGAACAGCAGGTCGGTCTCGGCGATGAACATCAGCGTCGGGACGCGCACGTCCTCGCGCAACTTCACCGCCGGGATGGGGACCGCGGCGTCCCTCGGGTCGAGGCTCGCCCGGAAGTCGCCGTTCAGGCCGCTGGCGCCGCGGAACCGCGAGTGGACCAGGAAGCCGTCGAACACTTTCGCCAGCGGATCGACCGCGTTCACATAGGTGACCATGTAGGCTGCCGACTGCGACTCGCCGATCGCCAGGATCCGCGCCGGCTTGAGCAGGCCAAGGAGGTCGGCCGTTTGGGTGCGCAGGAGCCGGGCCGCCTGGCTGTAGATGTCGTAGGCGTAGGCGTCGCCCGGATGGCTGAGTGAGCCGTAGCGCTGTGGGTCCGCCGCCTTCACCGGCTTGAGGCCGGAATTGGAGATCCCGCCGCCTTCGAGTCCGGCCCTTTGCGCTGAGACCGCCATATAGGCGTAACCGCTGCGCGTCAGCTCCCGGTGCAGGTAGTTCCAGTCCGGGGCGGCGTCGGCGCTGCTGGTGACGTTGATCCACTCGACCAACACGGTCCCGTTGAACCGCGCCGGATCTATCGGGCGCGCCACGACGACGCGCGTCCTGTAGGGCGCCTGGCCGTCCGCCACGACGCGGGCCTGCGATCCCTCGCCTGCCGCCACGCGATAGGCGCTGGCGGTTCCGGAGACGAAATGCTCTTCGATCAGATAGCCGGGGGGCGGCGCGTCGAAGACGTCGGCGGCGATGGCGATCCGCCCCGACCCGGGGCTGGTGAGCGTCTGGGCTTCTCCCATCGACGGCGACATAGCGCTCCCCAGGATCACGGCGGCGAGCGCCGCGAGGCGGCTCATCTGGAACCGATGCATTGGCCTTCCTTCAAGGCCCGAAGCGAACCGAAGCGGAGACGCCGAACATCCGCGGTTCGCCATAGACCGCCGCCTCCACGCCCAGATTGCCCAGCGGATCTCCACCCTGCACATATTCCTTGTCGAGCAGGTTCGAGCCGAACACCGCGATGTCGACGCCCTTCCGGAACGCATCCCTCCATTCCAGGCGCGCGTTCAGGACCCCGTAGCTCGGATAGAAGGGGGCGGTGGTGACGATGTTCGGATTGCGGTTCTTGCTCTGCCAGGCCCAATCGGCCGACAGGTTCACCTCGCCATAGTCTTCCGGCACCGGCAGCGACAGCAGGGCGCTCAGTCCGTACTTGAACTTCGGGCTGAGAGACCGTTGTCGGCCCGCGATCACCGCCGGGGAGCCGTCGGGGCCGAACAGGCTCTTGGTGGCGTGCGCGTCGAGATAGGAGAAGAAGCCCGAAAGCCGCAGGAGCCGGTGCGGCTCGATGGTGGTCTCGAATTCCACGCCCTGGTTCTTGGCCTTGCCGGCGCTCAGGATGATCTGCACCGGCTGGCCTTGCGCCGTGAGGGCGCCGATGCCGCTCTGGATGTTGCGGTAGTCGTCGTAGAACACCGACAGGTTGGTGCGGAGCGGGACACCGATGTCCCAGTCGGCCTTCAGACCCAGTTCGTAGGTGTAAAGGGTCTCCGGCCCGAAAGTCTGGAACTGTGTGGGGTCCGGGGGCGGCGCCACCGGCGCCGGCAGGTTGAAGCCGCCGGAGCGATAGCCCTTGCGGTGGGTGGCGTAGAGCATCACGCCACGCCTTGGCGTCAGGGTCGCGGTGATGTCGTAGGTGAGCGCCGAGAACTTCGCCTTGTAGGACAGTGGGCAGGTGGGGAGTCCGGTCGCCGGGTTGATCAGGGTGCAGACGCCTGTCGCCGTCGCCTGTGACAACGACTGCGACCTGCTGTCCCATGTCTTACGGACGCCGCCGCTCAAGCCGAAGAGCTCACCGGGACTCCACTCCAGATGGGCGAACAGCGCGTTGCTCTTGTCGTGGAAGTCCGGGACGCTCAGCCGGAACGTCCCAAGGGTCGTGCCGGGGCTTTGCTGCGAAAAGCCCGGTTTGCTGCTCTCGTAGTAGTAGCCGCCGATGTACTTCAGATTGAGCGAATCCAAGCTTCCCTGGATCTGGAACTCGTCGGTGAATTGCTCAAATCCGGTCTGCCAAGCGCTGTTTAAGGTATAGTTCTGGATCAGGCTGGGAAGCGGCGTGCCATCGAAGTCGAGGGATTCGTTGAGGCGGCTCTTCCGGTAGCCGAAGATGTTCTTGAACGTGATGCTGTCGGTCACGTCGAACAACGTCGTGTTGGTGACCCCGAAGTTCATCCGCTTTTTGCGGGTGATGTCGGGGACCTGGTTCTTGCGCGGCCCGATAGCCTGCTGGGTCGCCATGTACTGCAGGAAGGCAGAGGTCGGGGCGGTGATGAAGAATCCGCCCAGCGACGGGTCGGCGAAGCGTCCGCCGCCATAGGCCGCCTGGAACGCCGCCACGGCGCCGCCGAACGGCCCGGTGGGGCATCCCGGCAAGACGACCTGCAAGCAGGCGACGCTGACCACGCCGCCGGCGCGGATCGGCAGGTTGACGCTGGTCCCTGCGGGAACGCCGAGAAGCGGCGCCAACGCGGCGGGAACCGCGATGGGCGCGGCCAGAACCGCCGCCGGATTGACCGCGTAGAGAACCTGCGAGGCGCCGCTGCCGTCCTGGCCGCGGTAGTCGACGATGGTCGTGTTCTGGATTCGCTCAGTTGGCTTCAGAAGCAGCGTGGCTCGGATCGCTTCGAAATTGCGATCGTCGAGGTGCTGGCCGGTGATGATGCTCTGGGTGAAGCCCTGCCGTCGGGAGATCTGGCCTGCGATGCGCAGCTCCACCTGTCCCGGCTTCAGGGGCGCATTCACCATCCCCTCGAACTCGTAGAACTGGTGATTGCCTGCGCTGATCTTGGCGTAGGCCTCGGACTCGCCGGTGGGCGCCATCGGCTCGAAGAGCACTGCGCCGCCGGTGGTGTTGCGGCCGAAGAGCGTGCCCTGCGGGCCTTTGAGGATCTGGACGTTCTTCAGGTCGAACATCGTTCCCGAACCGGCGAGCTGGGTCGGCACTTCCGCGAAATAGGTGGCGACGCCCGGAAAGCCGCGGGCGGTGCCGACCGGACCGGGTCCTTGGCCGCGCAAGAAGAAGCTCGTGTCGTCGCGGCGCAGGCCGCCGATGTTCAGGCCAGGGGTAACGTTGCGCAGGTTGTCGACGGAATCGACGCCGCGGCGGATCAGATCATCGCCACTGAGCGCGGTGACGGCGATCGGCACATCCTGCAGGGCCTCGTCCCGCCGGCGGGCGGTGACCACGACGTCCTCAAGGGTTGTCGCGTGCTGCGCCGCCCCGGCTTCCGCCGCCCGGGCCGGCGCGGCCATATCGGCGCCAGCCATAGCCAGCAGGCTGGCCGACAGAAAATACAGACGTCGCTTGAACATGCACCCTCCCCCTCAAGGACCACCAAGGCTTCCCGCGAACTGGACGAAGTTCATCGAACCGCGCGAGCCGCGGACGAAGCGTCAACGGCTCGCTCGAACGTTCACAGAACGTCGTGGCGCCCTTGAATCCTCCGCAATATCTATTTGTGTTCGCGAGTTAATCTCGCCTGTAGGTATGTTATCGGACACTCATCGATACAAATAGAGATGATGGATCTATCTATGCTGAAAGCTGATATGTCCTGCGGACCTGACATGGCGTTTGGCTTCGGCGCCACTCATAGCGTCGGCGACTAGGGCGATCAGCGATCGGTATTTGTGCGCACCCGCGGACGCGCGGAACCCTTTGGTCTAGGTACAGAGGGGAAGCCATGGTTCGTAGACGCGGTCTTGGAATGGCGGCGGTAATCGCCGCCTCAGCAGTCCTTCCGCTCGCCGCACGCGCCGCGCCGAGCGCGCCGGCCGCTTGCGAGGCCCTGGTGGGCGCGACGCTGTCGACTGGCCGGGTCGAGCATGCCGAGCTCGTCTCCGCAGGGCCGTTCCAGCCGCCGGAAGGGCCGGCGGGGCACTGTCAGACCAAACCCGCCAGGCACCCAATTTCACGCTTTGTTAGGTCGAGAGCGTCATATCGAAGATGCCCGGTCGATGCGTTTTCTCCTAGGTTTTCTTGGAAAAGCGATGGCTGCTGCCCGAAAATCGGGGCAGCAGCAGGGCGAAGCCAGCCTCCCTCAGTTTGGTCTGACAACGCCGGCCGGACAGATGACCGCACCCGACAGATCCTCAAATCAGCCCAACTTCACCCTTGCGGAGCAGGGGCCGTCCACCCCAACAGCACCGACCGGTGGCCCTCCGACTGCCCGCACCTCTCGTTCAGAAGGTCGTCTCGCCCAGTCGCCTGGGCTTTGTGAACGGATGAGAGGTGGAGAGGCCGCCATCGACGACTAGCGCTTGGCCATTGATGTAGCTGGCCTCTTCCGATGCCAGGAAGGCGATAGCTCGCGCGACCTCCATGGGCTCGCCCCCGCGGCGCAGAGGATTGAGCTGACCGATTTGATCCGCGCGCCCCTTAGCGCGGGCATTGTCGTAGAGCGGCTGCGTCATGCCCGTCTCAATCAGGCCAGGGCAGACGGCGTTGACGCGTATACCGGCTCCGGTGAGTTGCTGAGCCGCTGTCTGCACCAGATTGATCACGCCGGCCTTGGAGGCGGAATAGGCTGGGCCGCCTGCGCCCGCGCGCAAGCCCGCCACCGAGGCGGTGCAGACGATGGAACCGGGCCGGCCCACGTCGAGCATGGCCTTTGCGCCGTGCTTGATGGCGAGAAAGGGGCCGATCAGGTTGATGCGCAGAATGGCCGTCCAATCCTCAGCGCCTTGTTCGAAGAGCCCGGTTAAGCCGCCGCTCACGCCGGCGTTGGCGACCATGATGTCCAGCCCGCCGTGGCGCTCGATCGCGGCTGCGACCATCGCCGCAACATCCGGATCATGGCCGGCATCGCCCCGCATCGGGGTGATGTGGGGATGCTGGGATGCGGTCGCTTCGACGCCTTCGCCAAGGTCGATCGCCAGTACGTGCGCGCCTTCGCTGGCGAAGAGGCGCGCGGTCTCCCGGCCAATGCCCGACCCGGCGCCGGTCACGATGACGCTCTTGTCGGCGAACCGCGCGCTCACACGCCGCCCCGGATGATGACGCCGCCATCGACGACGATCGTCTGCCCAGTGACGTAGGCGCTCGCCCTGGAGGCGAAGACCGCCGCGGCGCCGGCCGCGGCATGGGCTTGGGCGATCGCGCGGCCGGTCCCTCGCGACGAACCCGTGACGACCGCGACCTTGCCCCTCAGTTCGAACAATTTCGTCCCCCTAATCCTTGACGTCCGACGAAGCGGAACAGGTTGTCGGCGAGGCGCCAGTTCAGGTCCGGAAGGCTGTCGCGCGCCGTGGCCGCGCAATCAAAGTGGCCGGCGCATAGTCCGGGGCTCTTTGGCCGCCGGCGCCCCCTCCTTTTCCGAGAACACGATCGCGCTCCGGTCCAGAGTGCTGGTCAGTCGCCAGAAGTCGACCAGCCGATAGGGGAGCACGGCGAACACCCGGCCAGCTGGATTTCGATACCAGTTCTGCACACCCGGGAGGGACCACACCATTCCGGCATGTAAACGGTCGACCTCTTCCACGTAGCGGTCGTGCGCCTCGTGCGTCACTTCAGCAGTGCTCTTGTCCTCGTCAATCAAGGTTCGAAGACAGTTCATCACGAAACGCATCTGGCATTCGGTAATAAAGATGGCGTTGCCGCCATGGGCGAGACCGGTGTTTGGGCCGAGAAGCATGAAGAAATTTGGAAACGCGGGCGCCATTGCGCCCAGGTATGCAGTTGCGTCGTCCGGCTTCCACACTGCGTGCAGGTCGGCGCCCCCTCGACCGATGATCGACATGGGCGCCAGCATCTTGCTGGCCTGAAAGCCCGTCGCGAATATGATGGCGTCGAAGCGCCGGACCGAGCCGTCGACCGTCTCGATGCCTTCGGGACGGACGCGCCGAATGCCGTCGGTGACCAACTCGACATTTTCGCGGGCCAGGGTTCGATACCAGCGATTGTCGATCAAGATGCGCTTGCCGTACGGCGGATAGTCGGGGATCACCTTCGCAAGAAGAGGCGAGGATTCGCCAAGCTCGCTAATGATGAAGCGCTCCATAAACTGGCGGTGGCGTTCATTCGTGGAGTTGATCGAACGCCCGTTGCCCGTCCAGGTCGGATCGACCTTGAGGGACTCGTGCAGCCCATCGGCAAAACCCCAGAAAAGCTGAAAGCGATACCAGCGGGCATAGAAAGGGATGTTCTCGAGCGCCCATTTCTTGCCGGGCGTAACGTCGCGGAAATAGTTCGGGTTGGGGACGACCCAGTGGGGCGAGCGCTGGAAGACGGCCAATTGCGCAACGTCGGCCGCAATTGTCGGCACGATCTGATGCGCCGATGCGCCCGTGCCCACCACCGCCACCGTCTTGCCGCGCCAATCGAAGTCGGGGTCCCAACTGCCGCTATGCAGCATCGTTCCTGCGAAAGTATCGATCCCTTCGATCTCCGGCCATTTCGGCCGATTGAGAACGCCGACGGCCGAGATCACAATTCTCGCCGACCGATCGAAGACACGACCATCAGAGCCGCGCAACTGGAGCGTCCAACTCTCGGCGTGTTCATCAAATACCGCCGAAAGCACTTCGGTATTGAATAGCGTGTGGTCACGCAGGCGGTGGCGATCTGCTACGCGTTCGAAATACTGCCAAAGCTCGTCGCGTTTGGCGAAGAAGTGCGACCAATCGCTCTCCGGTTCGAACGAGTAGGAGTAGAAATGGTTTGGGGTGTCGACCCCACAGCCTGGGTAGATGTTCTGGTACCAGGTGCCGCCAAAAGCGATGTCCTTTTCCACGATCGTGAATGGAATGCCGGCTTCCGTCAGGTAGATCGCAGCGCCGATGCCGGACATGCCGCCACCGATGATGATGACATCGAGACCACCCGCCGAACTGAGAGCCCCGGCCGCAGATTTCGCCAATTCGAGAGGCGGGGAGTAGTTCGGGTCGAGGTCCTCGCGGATCATTTCGACATAGTCGTCCCCGACCGGACTTGCTGCCGCGGTGCTGAGCATGTCGATCAGCAATTCGCCCTGCGGCAACGGCGGCCAGGGACGGCCGCTTTCGGCATAGTCAACGAGGGTGTCGCATAGCGCTCGCCGGATCGCCGCCCGCATCGTTTCCGGCATCGACTCCTGGTAACTCATCGGCCCGGTAAGGTGCGGTCGAGCGTCTGCGAGCCATCTGCGCTCGCCCGTCAGGTGAACGAGCACGAGCAGCAGGGTTCCCGGATCCGCCTCTCCCAGCGCCCGCTCAAGCGCGGCGCGATCCTTTACCAACTCACTGGCTTCGGGAGTAGACGCCTGCGCTTTTCGGGTGACGTCTGGCTGCACTGCACGTTCTCCAACTGGGTGGGAGAACGATGCGCCATACTAGCCAGGATAACAATATACTACTTGGTATATTTTTGTGAGAAGGCGCCCCTCACGCGGCTCCGACGAGCCGATCGATCGCAGATACGAACTCGGCGGCGACCTGATCGGGGTTCTGGCGGCCTGCGGGATTGTGCCAAACCGGTATCCAACTAAGCAGCCCGCCTATCCAGACGGCGGCCATCGACGGATCGGCAACCTGCATGTCCCCTTCGCGGACACCGCGGGCGACCATAGCGGCGATCTCGTGGTCGAACTGCACGCGCTTGCGTAAAATGCGCTCGGCGTCGGGTGCGTCGAGCGACTTGAGTTCGCGCTGGTAGACGACGACATATTTCTGGAAACGGATGACCGAACGCGCCGCCGCGGCCATCGCGATCCGCAGCTGATCGAGCGCTCGAACGGCTTCCGTTTGCCCTTTCCCAAGCGATTCCAACGACACGTCGATCCCCGCTTCGCTGATAGCCGTAAGGATTTCCGCCTTGTTTTTGAAGTAGGTGTAGATGAAGGGCTTGGTCACCTCGAGGCTCCGCGCCAGCGACTCAAGCGTCGCCGCGGCGTAGCCTTCCTCAAAGAAAAGGTTGGCGGCGGCTTCGAGGATCAACTGACGCTTCAGCGCCGCGACCTGTTCGCGCACGCTGGATGGCCGAGCCGTATCCGCGTCCCCGCCCACAGGTTGATCGCTGTTCAGTGAAGCCTCCGTCTGCGTCTGATCGCCTGTATCCATACCGACTCTCCGCGTGGAACCGCAATGGCCTCGGTGGCCGATTTCCTACCCGATATTACTTACGTATACCCGTAGGTATATTTTCTCTGGGCAAACCGAAAAATGGGGCTACAGTGCGACAAAATAGCTAAGACCTTGGGGGGATGAATGGCACAAGCCATTGAAAATTCGATCGCGTCGCGGTTCCGGCTGGTCCTGCTCGCCACGACAGCCACGGTCCTGGCTTCGGCCGCCGCCTCCGCAGGGGGCGCGCAGGCGGCGGTCACCGAAAAACCGACGAACAATTCAGGCGCAGACGGCTCCACTTTGGGCGAGATCATCGTCACCGCACAGCGGCGCTCGGAGTCGCTGCTCAGCGTCCCGCTGGCTGTCAGCGCGATCGCGGGTAATACTCTCGTCAAGCGCGGCATCACCCAGCCGACCGCGCTGGCCTCTATCATTCCAAACCTCCAGGTGAACGATTCGACGGGGGGCGCCGAGCCAAACTTCACTTTGCGCGGTGTTGGTCTTGGCAACGACTACTCATCGAACCAGGCGTCCCCGGTCGGCGTCTATGTCGATGACGCCTATTTGGCCTTTCGTTCGACGCATGGCGCGCAGCTTTTCGATCTCGACCGCGTCGAGGTCTTGCGCGGCCCGCAGGGAACACTGTTCGGTCGCAATACTACGGGTGGCGCGATTAACTTCGTCACGAAGAAACCTGAGCTATCTGGTTCTGACGGCTACATTGACCTCGGCTACGGCAACTTCAACGATGTCCGTGTGGAAGGCGCCGACGACCTGACCGTGATCGACGGTGTTCTCGGGATCAGGGGTGCGGTCAGCTATGACCGACACGATGGATATGTGCACAATACGTTTCCGGGTAAGAGAGATCTTGCAAACGGTGACATGCTGCGGGGCCGCATCGCGGTTCGATATCGCCCGTCGGATTCCGTCGATGTGAATCTGCGAGTCTTCGCCAGCCGAGGCCGTCAGATACAGCCGGAAGTGTTCCAGATCGGGCAATCGCCGAACGGCGCCAACCCGATCACCGGCTATAGCCGCGGTAATCTCGGCTTCTTCGAGGTGAATTCCGACGACCCGCATCGCAACCGGACCGACACGCAAGGCGCGGCGCTGACGGTCAAGCTGGAGCTGTCTCAGGAGCTGACGCTGCAGAGCCTCACGTCGTACGACACGGCAAGCGCGGTTTTTGGCCAGGATGTGGATGGCTCGCCGGTCAATCTTCTCGAAACGGTGTTTGGCTCCAAGTATAACGAGGTCAACCAAGAGCTTAGACTTGTCTACGACCAGGGTCGCGTGAAGGCTCAAGGCGGCGTGTTCTACGGGCGCGACCGCGTCAAGATCGGCAATACGTTTGGCCTGTTTCTGTTCCTTCAGCAGCTTGGCGTTCCGGCCGACCCGACATTGACCGCGGGTGGCGCGACGATCCTACAGAACTTCACCCAAGTCCGAACGTCGAAAGCCGTCTTCGGCCAGGCCGACCTGGAGCTCGCACGCGGGCTGACGGCCACGCTCGGTCTTCGCTACACCGAGGATACGGCGCGCTATGAAGACGGTACGGCCTTCATTGGCGGCTACAATTATCAACCGATCGTGCAGACCGTGGGCGCGCCCGGAAACCCGCTCAACCGCAACGGAAAGAATTCGGCCCTGACCGGCCGCCTAGCCCTGAGCTATCAGTTTGATGGCGGACCGCTGTTGTACGCGAGTTACAACCGCGGCTACCGCGCCGGTACGTTCAACGGGTCGGGTTACCTCGATCCGTCCCAAATAACGTTCGTGCCGCCGGAGCGCGTAAAGGCCTATGAGTTCGGGGCCAAGGGAAGGTTCCTGGACGGCTCGCTTATCTTGACCGCCGCGGGTTATTATTACGACTACACCAACCAGCAGATTCAGGACGTCGTCGGCCCCGTCGCCTATTTGCGGAGCGCCGGCCGTTCCACGCTGAAGGGCGGCGAGCTCGAGGCCACGGCGCGCTTCTCGCCAAGGCTCTCCTTTTCCGGGAGCATTGGTTATACCGACAGCCAGTACGATAAGTTGACGCTTCAGGGCATCGACCTGAAGGGCAACAAGCTGCCGTTCACGCCGAAGGTCACGGCGAACGCACGGTTCGATTACACGGCTGCGGAGATCGCCGGTGGCGAAATCGTGGTGAGCCCGTCAGTGACCTACACCAGCAGCCAATATTTCACCCCTTACAACACCGTGGCGGGCTATGGACCCGACCGGCAGGGCGCGTACGCCATCGTTGACGCTGTCGTGGAGTGGAAGAAGGGGCCCTGGGCTGTGCGGGGCTGGGCCAAGAATCTGACCAACAAGGGCGTCTTCACCTACGGTCAGAACTTTGCGGCGTTCGGCTATTACTACTTCAACGTGAACCAGCCCCGGACCTACGGCATCGCCGTGCGTCGTACCTTCTAAGTCTGAGGCGCCGACAATGTTAGACGCCCCAATGGCCGTCTCATCGTTCGCGCAGGCCATCGAATCCATGGCCGAGCGTTTCGGCGGCGCCGTGGCTCAGATCTTTGTCGCTTCAGGTGATCCCAACGGCGAAGTTCTGGAAACCTCTTTTACAGAGCTGGCTCGGGATATCCGGGCTCGTGCATCCGCCCTTGCCAAGCTCGGCATCGGTCGGCGAGATCGGGTGTCCTTGATGACGCCTCTCGGCGCCCATGGGGCCGCTACCGTCATTGGTGCGATGGTCGCGGCCACCGCCGCGCCCTTAAACTACTTCCTCGAGGCGGGCGCGCTTGCCCGCCTGATTGAAGCTGCGGGGTCAAGCGCCCTGCTGGTCGCGCGTCGTTTTGATGATGAGCCAGGCGCGCCAGCCAAGGTTCAGGCGTTGCGCGAACTCTTGCCCGGGATTCGCATCTTCGCATACGGCCCGGGCGAAGACATCGCCGGTTCAGAAGACTTCGATGCTGCGATTGCGTTGCACACGGGGTTGGAGTGGCTGCCGGAACATCGCCCGGTCGGTCCAGGCCGTGTCCTCGCCCTGTTTCACACAGGCGGCACGACGGGGCGTCCGAAGCTCGTGCCGCACACCGAGGCCATGTACCTCGCCATGCTCGGCGCCAGCGCCAGGGCCATGGGCACGATGCCGGGCGAGCGTATGCTGGGCGGGCTGCCTCTGTTCCACACCAGCGGCGCGTTGCAAACAGGCATCGTCCCGCTCTTCAACGGCTGCGGTGTGGTCATTCCTTCAGGCGCCGGATTTCGGGGGCCTGGAGTGATTCCGAACTACTGGAACTTTGTCGGCCGCTTCGGTGTGACCGTCGGCGGTTCCGTTCCAACCATCCTCGCGGCGCTCTGCAATGTGCAGCCGACGTGCGATGTCTCGACCTTGAAGCATGTTCTTTGCGGCGCCGCGCCTTTGCCGCGGTCCACCATTGAGGCCATCGCGGCGCTGACCGGCGGCGCCAGCGTGATCGAGGGCTGGGGCATGACCGAGACCTGCGGCTTTTCGGTGCTCAATCCTCAGGGGCGCACGCGCGTCGGGTCTGTCGGGCTTCCGTTCGAGGGTGTCGAAGTACAGATCCGTAGCCTTGGCGACGGCGGCGAGGAGCTTCCAGCCGACACCATTGGTGAGTTGGTCGTGCGCGGCGATATCGTCATCAGGAGCTATGCCGATGAGCGGCCGGAGTCGTTCACGAGGGACGGCTGGCTTCGCACGGGCGACCTCGCGCGTAAGCAGGAGGATGGTTACCTGTGGATCGTCGGGCGCGCCAAGGACATCATTATCCGCGGTGGGCACAACATCGACCCTGGCGTCATCGAGACTCCCGCCTATGAACATCCGGCCGTCGAGCTTGCCGCCGCGGTCGGACGGCCAGACCGATATGCCGGCGAACTGCCAATCTTGTTCGTCCAACTGCGCGCCGGGAGCAGCGCCGATCCCGAGGAATTGTTGGAATTCGTGCAAGCGCGAATCCACGAGCGCGCAGCCATTCCCAAGGCCGTGCACATCCTGGTGACAATGCCGCTCAGCGGACCAGGCAAGATCCACAAAGTTCCGCTTCGCTACGAGGCCATCCGCGCCGTCATGCAGGGTGAGGTCGACGCTGCGCTCGCCAAAGATCATGGCGTCGTCGTGACTGTCGTCGAAGATGAGCTGTCGGGCGCCGCCGTCGCGCTCTGTGGGGATGCAGACAATTGCTTACGGTCCGCCGAATTGCTCGGTGGTTATTCCTATAAGATCAAGCTGGAGCAGCCGGTATGACGGATATTTCCGACTTCCGAATTCACGCGGCTGATTTCGGAACCTATGGCCAAGGACTCTCGCGGCCCGAATGCGTCTGGATCGATCACGATGGGGTTTGGACGTCTGATGGCCGGGGCGGCGTGTCGCACGTCCATCCGGACCGGCCCGCGGAGACCCTCGGCAGCGGCATTGTCGAGCCGAACGGCATTTCGAGGCGTACCGACGGGTCGTTCGTTGCGGCAGGGCTCGGTGACGGAAAGGTGCATCGCATCGCCCCGGACGGAACGACGACGGTACTGCTCGACAGCATCGACGGACGGCCGCTCGGCGCGGTCAATTGCGCCTGGGCCGACAAAGACCGCACCTGGGTGTCGGTGATGACGACATCGTTTCCCTGGAGCGTCTCGATGAACGAGGGGCCGATGGGCTACATTATCCTGATGGACGACAGCGGCGCCCGCATCGTCGCAGACGGCTTACACCAGACCAACGAGCTGAAGGTCAGCCCCGACGGGCGGTATCTCTACAGCGTGGAAACCCTGGGCCGGCGGATCATTCGGTTCCCCATCCTCGAGGGCGGCGCACTCGGCCCCAAGGAAATCGTCGGGCCGCATGACCTCGGTCACGGGGCCTACCCCGACGGCTTCGCCTTCGACGCCGAAGGCAATATCTGGCTCACCCTGATCATCCGTAACGGCATCGGGGTGATTACCAAGGCGGGCGACTACCATGTCGTCTACGAGGAGCCCCAAAACGATGCGATCGATGCCCTGGCCGCCAGCATCGCCATCAAACAGGCCGATACGACGGCGATGGGGGCCTGTGTCGGGCAGACGCTGCCTTTCCCTACCAGCCTGGCGTTCGGCGGTGAGGACGGCCGGACAGTCTTCGTCGGGTCCCTGGTCACCTCTCATCTGATTACCTTCCGTGCACCTGTCGCTGGGGCGCCTCGAGCATGACGCCACCGCTCGCCGGCAAGGTTGCGATCGTCACCGGCGGGGGGCGCGGCATCGGCTTGAGCCTCGTCGAACAGCTGGCCCGTGCGGGCGCATCGGTCGTCGTCAACGACCTGGATGAGGGCCCCGCCATGGACGCCGCGAAGGTCGTGCGGGCCGGCGGCGGTCGCGCCATAGCTGTTCCCGGCTCGGTGACGGCGACCGAGTTTCCTGATCGATGCATCGCGGCTGCCGTCACCGAATTCGGAGACGTCCATATCGTCGTGAATAACGCCGGCTTCGTCTGGAACGGCGCCATTCAGAAACAGACTGACGAACAATGGCAGCTTATGCAGGACGTGCACCTGACGGCGCCCTTTCGATTGCTGCGCGCACTCCAACCTCTGTTCAAGGAGCGGGTGGCGGCCGAACGCGCCAACGGGCTTCGGGTGATGCGGAAGGTCGTGAACGTCATGTCGGTGGCGGCGACCGGCGGTACGGCGGGGCAGGTTGCGTACGCATCCGCCAAGGCCGGGCTGTATGGCCTCACTCGTTCGCTGGCAAAGGAATGGGGCCCACTCGATGTCAACGTCAACGCCGTCGCCTTCGGGCTGATAAATACACGCCTGACCAGCGTGGCGTTCGAGCGGCAATCGATCCTTGTCGAGGGGCGAGCCATGCCGGTTGGCTTCACGCCGGACGCAGCGGATCGCCTTATACCAATGATCGGATTGGGCCGTGCGGGGACTCCGCGTGAAGCGGCCGGCGGCATCATGATGCTCTGCTTGCCGGAGTCCGATTACGTATCGGGGCAGGTATTGGGTGTTGACGGCGCACTTTCGAACTGACGCCCGGCCCAGCCGTGGGCTCGCCTGCCCGAAAATGCAGAAGCTCAGGCGCTTGCACGCGCCCGAGCCTGTCTCGTCCTGACAACGGCCGACGATCGGTCCTGGACGAAGGCTGGATCCGATTAAGGAGATTGTCGCGGTGACAAAAGGCTCCAGCCCGATCTTCGGCTTCTGCGCGCCCGAATTCCATGCCGTGGAAAGGGAATTTCGGCGCAATTTCGAAGAGCGCGGCGAACTCGGCGGGTCGGTGGCGATTGTCGTGGATGGGCGACCGGTGGTCGACCTGTGGGGTGGCCTCGCCGATGAAGCCTCCGGACGTGAATGGATGCAAGACACCCTCGCGGTCGTGTTCTCTTGCACCAAGGGGCTGGCCGCGCTCTGCCTGCATATGCTCATCGATCGTGGCCTTCTCGACGTCGCCGCACCGGTCGCGCGCTATTGGCCGGAATTCGCGGCGAACGGAAAGGACGGGATCTCCGTCGCCATGGTGATGAGCCATCAGGCGGGACTGCCGGTCTGGCAGCAGCCGCTTCCTGATGGCGCAATGCTGGACTGGGATCTCGCCGCCAGTCGTCTCGCGCAAGAGGCGCCGCTCTGGGAGCCCGGCACGGCCCACGGCTACCATGCCAACACGCTGGGCTTTCTTGAGGGGGAAATACTGCGTCGGATCACCGGGTGTTCGATCGGGCAGTTCCTTCGCGAAGGCGTGACGGGTCCATTGGAGGCTGATGCGTGGATCGGCCTTCCCGAGAGCGAGGAGCATCGCGTCGCGACCCTCTCGCTCGCCGGTTCTGATCGGACATCCTCTCTCGTTCGTAAGCTCAAAGCCGAGCCCAACTGGTTCGGCTGGAAGCTCATCACCAACAGCGGCGGGGATGGTGACCTCTCCAGCGTCAACTCTCGGGCGCGCCACGCCGCGGAGATCCCAGCATCCGGCGGCATCGCAAACGCCCGCGCGCTCGCCCGCATCTATGCGCCCCTCTCCCTCGACGGCTCGGTCGACGGCGTGCGGTTGGTCAGCGCTGCTGCTCTACCGACCATGCGGACGGTAAGATCGGCATCGGACTGCGACCTGATGCTCCGCCTGCCCACCACCTTTACGCTTGGTTTCTCCAAGTCCTGGGGCGCCCGCGGCCTTGGACCTGGCAACCACGTTATCCTCGGCGAGCAGGCCTTCGGGGCGCCGGGGTTGGGAGGCAGCTTAGGGTTCGCCGATGGCGAAGCGCGCATGGCCTTCGGCTACGTGATGAACCGGCACGGCGCCGGCGTCGGTCTGAACGACCGTGGGCAGAGCTTGGTCGACGCGGCTTATGAGTCGATGGGTTTTCGCTTATCGCCGTCCGGAAACTGGGTTCGATCGGAACTGACACGTTAAGTCCGCCGGCCCGCAGAATCCCCTCCCCGCCCGGTCGGTCAAGCAGCCGCGGTCGCCGCCGCCCACGCCCGATGGGAACTGACAACTTAACTCCGACCGGGCGGGAACGCCCCCTCCCCGCCCAGTGATCAGGCAGCAGCCGTTGCTTCCGCCCAAGCGTGATGAGCGTCTGCCCGGAATCGGCGGAGGGTCGGTCGGCGGATCAGATGGGGCTGGGTGTTGAAGAGCGTTGTCAGGTCAAATGCACCGGCTAGTAAGGGGTAGGGTTTAGGCGGGCGAAATGGCCCGTCAGAAAAAGACCCACGATCCATTCCGCTGGTTTGACTCCTCGCCGGAGGTGATCCGGTTGGTGGTCATGATGTACGTGCGCTACCCGCTGTCATTGCGGAACGTCGAGGACCTGCTGTTCGAGCGCGGGATCGATATTTGCCACGAAACGGTGCGGCTGTGGTGGAACAGGTTCCGCCCAATGTTCGCCGGCGAGATTCGCCGCAAGCGGGTCCAGAACATGCGCGCCCACACCCACTGGCGATGGCGCCTCGACGAGGTGTACGTGAAGATCAACGGCGAGATGCGCTACCTTTGGCGCGCCGTCGACCACGAGGGCGAAGTGCTGGAATCCTTCGTCACCAAGGATCGGGACAAGGCTGCGGCGCTGATATTCATCAAGAAAGCCATGAAGCGCCACGGTCGTCCGCGCGCCGTCGTCACCGACGGCCTGCGCTCCTACAGCGCGGCTATGAAGGAAGTCGGCGCCGGAGATCGTCAGGAGGTCGGCCGCTGGCTCAACAACCGAGCTGAGAATTCACACCAGCCGTTCCGACGACGAGAACGGGCGATGGAGCGGTTCAGGAGGATGAAGACCCTCCAGAAATTCAGCTCCGTCCACGCCTCGGTTCACAACCACTTCAATCAGGAACGCCACCTCATCAGCCGAGACCTCTACCGAGAACGACGCTCGGCCGCCCTGGCCGAGTGGCGGGCCCTAGCGGCCTGAGGCATGGCCTCCCCTGCCCTCACTGCGCCAAGTGGAGACAAGTTGCCGTTCGACTGACAGCAACATGTCGCCCAAAGATCCAGGGCGACGGGCGCCGGAGGCTGGCCATCGCCCATTGCCCTGACAACACCGGTGCCGAGGAGGCGAGCGTCCGGATTTTGGCACTGATCCAAGGCCCGCTAGTGGCGCTTATCGGACGGCGCGCGGGGCGAGCGCCTGTCAGGTCGCCGTCCATACAGGGGACCGCTTCTCGGCGAAGGCGCGAACGCCTTCTCTGACGTCGTTGCTGACTACCAACTTCGCCAACTCGGAATAGTCTCGCCGGGCCTGTTTGGCGGTCGCCTCTTCGATCGACATTTCAAGGCCCACATCCGCCATCTCCTTGGTCGCCCTCACCGCTAGAGGGGCGCAGGCAAGGATCCGCTCGATCATATTCTCGGTCGCCACGTCTAGTTCCTCATAGGGCGTTACGACGTTGACCAGTCCGTGATGAAGCGCCTGTTGGGCGGTGATCGAGCTTCCGGTCAAAAGCAGTTCCATCGCCAGCTTCTTTGGCAGTTGTCGCACAACGCGATAGACGCCGCCGGCCGCGGCGAATATCCCCGCTTTAGGTTCCGGCAGCGCGAACTTGGCGTGCTCGGCGGCGATGATGATGTCGGCCGCCAAGGCGATCTCAAAGCCTCCGCCGTAGGCCAAGCCGTTCACGACGGCGATTATAGGCTTGGTCAGGTCAAAGCGGGCGGTCAGTCCGCCGTAGCCCTTGGCCGGGATTTCGTAGGCCGGCCCGCCCGAGACGCTTGCGTCGATCGCCTTCAGATCACCGCCGGCCGAGAAAGCCTTGTCGCCCGCGCCCCGCAACACCGCTATCCAGATTTCACTGTCACTGGCGAAGCGTTCGATGGCCTCGTTCAGCAAATAGTTGGTCTCGGGATCGATGGCGTTGCGCTGTTCGGGGCGATTGATGGTGATGTGCAGGACCCGCCCTTCGACACGGGTCAGAACCTTTGGTTCGGTCAACGTGGATTTCCTTTAGTCAACGAGATGGCGTTGTTAGCGCCGCTCCAAATGTGGGACGCGCGTCAGAAACCTTCGAAGCGCAGAGTCTCTTCCAGGGGCGCGCGGCTAGTGACCGTTGAATTCACCGGGGCGGCCGGATCAGCGTAGCCAATCGCCAGTCCGCAAAACAGGATATGGTCTTCGGGGATACTGAGTTGCGCCTTGATCGTGCCGCCGTGCGTCGACCAGGCCTCCTGCGGACAGCTGTCGAGCCCGGCTCCCCGCAGCAGCAGCATGATGGTCTGCAGCCACATGCCGAGGTCAGACCACTGGGGCGGGCCCATCAGCTTGGGCGTGTGGCAGAACAGCAAGACCGGCGCGTTCCAGGCGCCGAAATTTCGCATGACGTGCGCAATCCGCGCAGGGCGGTCGTCACGGCCGATGTTCATCGCGGCGTACATCTCTTCACCTGACGAAGATCGGCGCGCCTTATAGGGCTCCGGCAAATCCCTCGGATAGATCTCGTATTCGGGTGTGATCGCCCCCTGAGCGGCCTTCTGGCCGACTAGGGCGATCAAGTCTTTTAACGGTTCGCCCGCAACAACCACCCCGTGCCAGGGCTGGACGTTGCCGCCCGATGGGGCGCGGCGCGCCGCTTCGAGGACGCTCACCAGCAAATCATGATCGATGGGCCGGTCTAGAAACGCCCGGATCGACCGCCGGCTGGCGACAGCTTCGCTAACATTCATCGCGGCTTTTCATCCCGTCCGGCGGCTTTGTTTCACCACGGTCCTATGGCTTGACTGCCATCCAGACAAAGACCAATTTACGTTTTTCCCATGCAAATTCGTTATAGCTGAGAGGTGTTCGATGGACTTGGTTCAGCTCAGGAACTTCCTGACTGTCGTCGAGCAACGCAGCATTTCTAACGCCGCAATAGTCCTGGGCGTCGCGCAGCCGGCGCTGTCGCGCCAGTTGCAGATGCTGGAGAAGTCGTTGGGAACCGCCTTGCTTGTGCGGCACCGACGGGGCGTCGATCCGACCCCCGCCGGCGAACTTGCAGCGACGCATGCACGTGCCATCTTGTCCTGCGAGCGGGCGTTTCGAGATGAGATCAACGTAATAGCCTCTACGCCCACCGGACCGCTCGCTGTGGGCGTCAGCTCGTCGCTTGCGCACATTATGCTCCCGGCGATTGCGATAACCGGAAAGCAAGATCTGCCGGACGTTCAATTGAAACTATTGGAGGCGAGCAGCCTTGCGCTCCAGGAGCGATTGCATACACAGGAGGTCGACCTCGCGGTCCTGCAAGGGGTAGGCGCGGCGACGACGCTTGCAAGCCGCGTCCTTTTTACTGAAGAACTCGTCGCCGTTGGGGCTCCTGGCGTTTTCGACCCGAACGTCGAGGCGACCGTAGACGAGGTGCTGGAACGGCAAGTCATCACCACTCCGCTTTCCTCCAAATTTCGGCATGTGTGCGAACAGGCCGCTGAACGGCGGAACGCGTCCACGACGATTATGGAACTCGACTCGTTCAGCGCTCTGTTGAAGCTGCTGGCGACGGGCGCCGGGGTGACGTTCCTGCCGTATGCGACGATCCATGATCACGTCGAGCAGGGCGCGCTCAGCTGGGCAACTGTCGCCGGGCACTCGCTGAAGCGCCGAATCTATATTTCTCGGCTGAAGACGCGGCCGGTCTCGCCGGCGATGAAACGCGTGGAAGCGATCATTCTCAAGTTCATCAGTGAAAACCGCGCCACGCTCCGCTGGAGTGTGAGGGCGCGCTTGGCCTGACCGAAGGTCAATACGCCCAATCACTACTTGCGTCGGCCTCTCGGAGGGGAGAGGCGGCCTTAAAGACCGAGCGCACGCATCGCCGCGCGATACGAAGCCAGCTTGTCCGTGGTGACCGTCTCCGGGTGAACGCCCTGGTTCTTGAGCAATTTCCGAAGCAACTTCAGCGCCGCGTGCTTGTTGCGTCGCTTCTGGACCAGCACGTCTAGCACCTCGCCTTCGTCATCGACAGCGCGCCAGAGATACATCCTATGGCCGCCGATCTTCACCACCATCTCGTCCAAATGCCACCTGCCCGTCGGCGCCAATCGCCGGCGTCGCAGATTGGCGGCGATCAACGGGCCGAACTCGATCACCCAGCAGCGCACCGCCTCGCGGCTCGCCTCTATCCCGCGTTTGCGCCATCAGCTCCTGACCTCCCGGATGCTGAGCGTGAACCTCAAATAGAGCCACACCGCATAGCGGATCACGTCCGGCGGAAACCGATGGCGCTTGAATGAGATCGGATGCATGGCTCTCCCCGGCTCGGCCTCTCCCATGCGCCAAAACCGGAGACAGTTTATCGTTTGCCAGCCAGCCCCCTTCTCCGGCCCAGTGTGATCGGCGCCAATGGAGCCGAGGCGCAAGGCGGCTCCGAACGCCGGACTCGGTGTTGAGACTTCCTGCCGAGGGGGCCAACCTGGCGTGCTCGGCGATTGCCGCATCCACGCGGGCGGGCCGCAGTTGGAAAAGGGGCCGCCGCCGATTGAAGCTCCTTCGGGGTGGACTGCGAGCCGCCCCCAAGAGCGGCTTCACATCATCGCCACTTCGATCCGCAGACCAGCGCCGCCGACCTATTCGCTTGAGACGCCTGGGGGGTTCGCCACCGTCCCATAGGTGAAGCCGCGACGCATCGACTCCTCGACGAGCGCATGGGTGAACGGAAACAGCTTCTCGATATCGACGCCACGGGCCTTGAAGACCTCCCGGATCAGTTCGACCTGCCCCCCCGTGCCGCCCGGCCGGTGGACGCCGTGGTAGAGGTGCCCGACCGGCCTGAACGGGTCCGGGGCGATTGCGCTCTGGCGGAACACGTCGCTCGAGCCGGAGCAGGTCGGCAGGATCTTCGCCGCCGCCTGAACGTCGAGTCCGAGCTTGAAGACGAGCTGCGCCTCGTCCCGGGCGGTGACGAGATGGGCGGCATAGTAGAGGTTGTTCAACAGCTTGGTGATCTGCCCGGTCCCCAGCTTGCCCATGCGCTGAACCGTCAGGCCGCAGACGTCGAGCACGGGCTTGATCGCGTCGAAGACCTCCGGGTCGTCGCAGCCGACCGGCATCGTCAACTCGCCATCGTGCGTCCGTTGCGGACCCCCGCTGACCGGCGCATCCACGACGTGGACGCCATAGGGCTTGGCCGCGGCTGCGACCTCGTCGCAGGTGTCGGGATGGACCGTGCTGTGGATCACGATCACGCTGCCGGGCTCCATCGCCTCGTACATCTTCTGCTCGATGACGACCTCGCGGACGTCCGGGTCGTCGTTGACGATCACCAGGACGATGTCGCTGGCGGCGCCCAGCTCGCGCATTGTCGGCGTGAACGGCGCGCCCAACCCGGTGAATTCGCTGATGACCTCGGGCCGGCGGGCGTAGAAGGCGAAGGGCCAGCCCCCCTTGATATACAGGCGGGCCATCGGTTGGCCCTGGTCGCCCAGCCCCACCATGCCAACCCGGCGCAATGATTTCAGCTTGATCACGTTATGACTTCCTTTCCTAACATCTCTCGGAAATTGTGGATGTTCTAGCTTGCGGGCGTTGCGACTGCATGAGCGCGTTCGCACCCGCCGTTTCGTTGGTTGGCGTCACGTTAAAGGTGGAGCTCAGCTGGTTTCGACCGCTGCAGCCACGGCCTTCAGTGCGATCTCCGCAAACTCCGGCCGACAGACGAGCAAGTCCGGCATGTACGGGTTTTCACGGTTGTAGCGGCAAGACGAGCCGTCGATGCGCGAGACATGCAGTCCGGCCGCCAGGGCCACCGCCACCGGCGCGCAGGAGTCCCACTCGTACTGGCCGCCGGCGTGCAGGTAGATATCGGCCTCGCCGCGCACCACCGCCATGGCTTTGGCGCCGGCCGAACCCATCGGCAGGAGTTCGGCGCCCATCAGTTCAGCGACCTGCACCGCCTGGGGCGCTGGCCGGGTGCGGCTAACCAGCATCTTGGGCGGCGTATTGCCGGCCGGAACTTTCGGCGGCGTGTCGCTGCGCAAGACAAGATCAAGCCCCGGCAGGGCCACCGCGCCGACCACCGGCTCGCCCTCGATTGTCAGGGCGACGTGCACTGCCCAATCCGAGCGGACTTCCCCATATTCCCGCGTGCCGTCGAGCGGATCGACGATCCAGACGCGCTTGGCCTTGAGACGGGCGAGGTCGTCCGCCGCCTCCTCCGACAGGACCGCGTCGTCTGGCCGGTGAAGCTTCAGCGCCTCGGCGATCAGCCTCTCGGCGACCGCGTCGCCGGCCGCGCCGAGGGCCTTGCCCTCGAACAGGCCGGATTCACGCAAGCCCAAGAGCAACTGGCCGGCCGCCTTGGCGATCGCTGCAGCCAGATCGCCATCAGTAAAATACTCAGACATTTCGATGGTCCATGAGCAACGCCGCGAGAACTTCGGTGGCCTGTTCGGGTGTGAATTTAGTGGTGTCAATGCGGACCTCCGGGTCTCCGGCGCCTCGTAGGGACTGTCGATGCCGGTGAAGTTCTTCAGCTCGCCGAACTGTCCAAGCCAGCATGCGATTTACCGGTGCGCTTGAGCTTCGAGCGGAGGCCCAGAACCCAACATCTCTATTCAGCGCGCGAAGGATCCGCTTTAGAGCTGCATCCATACGTTTTTCGGCCGCGTAAACTCGCGGATGCCCCAGATGCCGCCCACGCGGCCGACGCCGCTCTGCTTGTGCCCGCCGAACGGCGCGCCGACCGGCAGGTCCCTGAAGCCGTTCACCCAGATGGTCCCGGCCTCCAGCGCGGCGGCCACGCGGTGCACCCGCTTGGCGTCCTCGCTCTCGATCCAGCCGGCCAGGCCAAATTCGGTGTCGTTGGCGATGCGCAGGGCGTCTTCCTCGTCCTTGAAGGGCGTGAAGGCCAGGATCGGGCCGAACACCTCATTGCGGGCCAGGAAGGCGTTCGGGTCGACGTCCGCGAAGATGGTCGGCTCGATGAAATAGCCGCCGGCATGGTCGCCGCCCATCCGGTTTCCGCCGGAGACGAGCCGCAGCCCCTCCTCCTGCGAGCGGTTGATGAACCCCATGATCCGGTCGACCGCGCCCTGGTTGATCACCGGGCCCATCCGGGTCGCCGCCAGGGTCGGATCGCCCGGACGGATCTGGTCGAGGGCGAGCTTCGCATCGGCGACGAACTTGTCGTAGATCGACTCCTGGATCAGCACCCGCGAGGCGCAGATGCAGGCTTGGCCCGATCCGCCGACCGCCGACCCGATTGCGCGCTGAACGGCGCTCGGGATGTCCGCATCCGCGAAGACCAGACGGGCTGACTTTCCGCCCAGCTCAAGTCCGCATGGGGTGAGATTCTCGGTCGCCCCGGCGATGATCTTCTTGGCGGTTGCGCCCGATCCGGTGAAGTGGATCTTGTCGACGCCAGGATGGCGCACCAGCGCCTGGCCGCCTTCTGGGCCAGCCGGCACGACATTGATGACGCCCGGCGGAATGCCCGCCTCGAGCGCCAGCTCGCCCAGCATTAGGCATGAATAGGGCGCCAGCTCCGGCGGCTTGATGATGACGGCGTTGCCGGCGGCAAGAGCTGGGCCGAGCGTCTGGCCGAACGAGACGAAGGGCCCGTTCCAGGGCACAATCACCGCAATGACGCCGAACGGCTCATCCAGGGTGTAGTCGAAGGCCGGCCCCGGGAAGGTCGTCACCACCTCGCCGCCGATCTTGTCGGCCCAGCCGGCGTTATATTCGAAGAGCTCGGCCACCCAGTTGGTGAAGTGCGGCGTGCCGGCGGTGAGCGTGCCGTTCTCCGCCGTCATCATCTTGCCCAGCGCCGCCGAGCGCTCACGGACCGCGGTCGCAAAGCGCAGCATGTGCCTGCGCCTCTCGTTGGCCGGCAGCTTGCTCCAGACCTTGAAGCCGGCCCGCGCCGCCTTGACCGCGCGGTCCATGTCCTCGGCCGAGCCGAGCGGAACCTTATATGTCAGCTCGCCGGTGGCGGCGTAGCGATGCTCATGGACGAGGCCCTGGCCCTCCGTGATCTTCTTGTCGCCGATCAGGAAACCCGGCTTCGGCAAGGCGGCGATGTCTGCGGATGCGATTGACAATTTTTAGCCTCATGCCAGATAGGTGGTGTGCCGTTATATGGCACGTTGTGCTGATTATGGGAACGATACAACGTGGCCCCTTGGTGCGCAAGGGTATATGCGGACGAAATCTATTCACCTGAAGGTATCTGCGCTTCTATGCTTTGCGATATTTGGTTATCGCGCGTCTGACGCCGCACCTGCGCCTTATCGAACATCGATCGCGATGTAACTTGCAGCGGTTTCCCCAAACGAAAAGGTCGCGGACACGCCGAACACGCGTCCAACGTCCCGCACTAGACCGCATGCACCACTAAATTAGCGCAACAGCCGCGCTTTTATTATCCGTCAACTAGAGATCCGAAGGCCGTCGTCTACGCGCTGCCGGGGGCTGACGCGACCGCCCCCATGTCGACGGCGCGCCGCGATGGCCCCTTCCCGTTCGGCCGCGGTGAAGCGGGGCGTGCTCGCCGGCAGCTTGTCCTTTAGCTCGTCGTACTTGACCTTGATGACCGTTGGCGTCTTCGCCGGGTCGAAGGGCTTGTCTCCAATGCCGTCGTAGCGGCAGGCCA
>Ga0307516_10000935_pt1 | contig 40230 bp, 37 predicted proteins | sample 19_EM_MG_FD_203310 | JGI IMG/M metagenome (GOLD analysis project Ga0307516, IMG submission 203310) | Populus trichocarpa ectomycorrhiza microbial communities from riparian zone in the Pacific Northwest, United States - 19_EM | ecosystem: Host-associated > Plants > Roots > Unclassified | place... | reverse complement strand
GCAGGCGATCGGGATTGATGGCGCCGCGGGCGCCGCTGGCTTGTGACCCTGTTCGACACCGGGAACGGTTGTGTCGATGGACAGTCACCCCATCACGTTCGCGCAACTTCGCCAGGGCTGGAACGTGTCACGAAGGTCGAATAGATCAATTCATATAAGAACAGCGTTTGACAATACGAACAGCTGTACGGGAGGTTGGAATGAGCGATCAAGCCTGTTTCGAAACCGTCGATGCCCCATCGACGGGCCGGGGTAGATTGCTCGAAATCCTGCGATCTCCGAGGCTCGAGCCTAGGGTGACTACGGAGCATTCGTTGATTGACATGGTGTGGTATGGCGTTCAGAATTCCGAACTACATTCACAAAATGCTCGCCAAAGACGCGATGCAACCGACCTGCCGGGTTCATCGCCGGCGGCCGAGAAAAGCGGGGTAGTGCGTCGGCGCGGAAAGGGTCCGCGGCGATAGGCCACCGGTCCGCCATCCACCAGGAGACAACGATGCGAGGAAATCTGCACGACGGCTACAAGGCGATGGCGACCGCAGGCGGGGGGCCGCTTCGAATGGCCGCCATCGCGATGGCCATGATCGGTGGATCGGGCTCGGCCGCCGCCTTCCCGATCGACACCGGCAGCGACGACATCGAGATGAGGCTGGACAGCAAGGCGAGCGTCACGGCAGGCTGGCGCGTGCGCGGGCGCGACGATTCCATCGCGGCGAATCCGGCGATCAGCGCCTCGGTGGCCAGCGACTACTTCGCGGACAGGGGCGACCTCTACACGACGCGCTTCGATCTCTACAGCGAATACGACGCCACCTACAAGAAGACGAGCGGCCTGCGCCTGAGCGGTGCGGCCTGGTACGACCCCAGCTTTCCGGATGCGCCGAAGGTCGGCCCCGCCGGCGCCGCGAACTCGGCATTCGGTGCCGCGAACCGCTGGCCCGGCGACATCAAGCGGTTCTACGCCAGCGGAGGCGAACTGCTGGACGCGTTCCTGTTCACGCGCGTGGACCTCGGCGACGTTCCATTGAGCGTCAAGGCGGGTCGAACGTCGATCGTCTGGGGCGAAAGCGTGTTCGGCGGCGTGGGCGGCAACAATTCGGTGGGCTATGCGCAGAGCCCCAACGATGGCCGCAAGTCATCGCAGAATCCGAACGCGAGCCTGAAGGAGACGTCGCTGCCCAGCGCCCAGCTGAGCCTGGTCTTCAACGTGGCGGACAACGCCAACCTCTCGCTCTATCGATCGTTCGAATGGCGGCCCGACCGCGTTCCCGGCAGCGGCACCTACATGGGCTTCGGCGACGGCGTGGGCGGTGCGCCCAACCTGTTCTGCAGCCAGCAACTGCCCTACGCCTGCTTCCCCTACGGCCCCCCGCTCAAGGGCAAGAACGGCGACTGGGGCGTGCAGTACAAGACGCGGCCGACCTTCATCGACGCGAGCCTGTCCCTGAACTATCGCCAGTTTTCCGAGAAGGCTCCGTGGTACGCGGTGTGGGACGTCGCGGACAACTCGCCGATCGGTCAGGCCCGTTCGGTCTACGGCAACGATACGAAGGTGTTCGGGCTGACCTTCAACACCACCAAGTGGGACGTGTCGTGGGCGGGCGAACTGAGCTATCGCAAGAATGCGGCGCTGGTGTCCGACTTCTCCGCGCTCGCGCCCGTCGCGGTCGGTGGCGCCAATGGGCCGGGGGGGCTGTTCAGCACCACCCCCACCGAAGGCGCCCGTGGCGACACGCTGCACGCGCTGGTCAACGGACAGATCTTCATGGGCAAGGCGGGGTTCTGGGACACCTTCGTCATCGCAGGGGAGGTGGCGGTCAGCCACCTGCAGAAGGTCACGCGAAACGCGGATCTGTTCCAGGCCGCGGGCAGCGGCTATGCCCCGGTGGTGTGCAATGCGCCGGCGAATTTCGGCGGCGCGGTGAACCGCACGGTCGCGGGCTGTGTCAACCGCACGGCGGCGTCGTTCGGTCTCTACCTCGACCCGACGATCTATCAGGTACTGCCCAGCGTCGATGTCGAAATTCCCGTCTTCCTGCAAGTCAACTGGCACAACTCGCCGTTGAACGGGGGCTCGACGTCCGGCTTCAACACCCTGTCCGCCGGCGTGAAGGCGACGTGGAACACGCCGTCCGGGCCGCAGGTGTTCCAGCTGAACTACCTGGCGTTCACCGACAGGACGGACGCACGCAATCCGAACGGGCACGCCATCCTGGGCGCGCCGTACTACGATCGTTCGCAGATCCAGTTCACGTACACGACAAGCTTCTGACGAAGCGACGAGACAAAGGAAACATCATGAAGTTGCAACGAACGCTGGGCGTGTCGGTCCTGCTGGCCTCGATCGCTTCGATCGCCATTGCCGCGGCGACACCGCAAGAGGCCGCGCGCCTGGGCCAGGACCTGACGCCGTGGGGTGCCGAAGTGGCGGGCAACAAGGACGGGTCCATTCCGGCCTACACGGGCGGTTTGAAGACGCCTCCGGCCGGGTTCAATCCCGATGGCGGCGGCAAGCGCTGGATCGACCCCTTCGCCGGTGAAAAGCCGCTGTTCACGATCACGGCCGAGAACCTGCCGAAATACCAGGACAAGCTGCTCGGCTCCACGCTCGAACTGTTCAAGCGCTACCCGAAGGACTTTCGCATCGACGTCTATCCGTCGCACCGCACGGCATGGGTGCCGGATTGGGTCAACGAGAACACGCTCAAGAACGCCAGCAGCGCGAAGATCCTGGCCGATGGCTTCGGCCTGGGTGGTGCCTACGGTGGCACGCCGTTCCCGGTTCCGAAGTCCGGCATCGAGGTGTGGTGGAACAACGAGATGCGCTACAAGGGCGTCTACCACCAGAACAACGTCGCCACCTGGACCGTCGACAGTGCCGGGCGCAAGAGCCTGAACGGGGCCTTCCTGTCGGAGCTCTATTTCCCAAACTTCGACCAGGAGATCCCGCGCGACAAGTTCATCGCCAGCGACGGGCTCTACTACAAGGTCTATACCGACTACTCGGCGCCTGCCAGCCGCGTCGGCGAGGTGAGCCTGGGCTGGACCTGGTATGACCAGGGCGCGCATCCGGCCAAGGGCTGGTCGTACACGACCGGCACGCGCCGCGTGCGCTCGACGCCCGATCTCTTCTACGACACGCCTTGCCCGGGCTACAACGGCGGCATCACGATGGACGACATCCAGATGACCTACGGTCCGCAGGACCGGTTCGACTGGAAGCTGGTGGGCAAGGAGGAGAAGTACATCCCGTACAACAACTACACCCAGCAGTTCGTGACCGCGTCGGCGCACACGTTGACGCCCAACTACCCCAACCCGCAGGACATCCGGTGGGAACTGCATCGCACGTGGGTGATCGAGGGGACGCCCAAGCCCGGGGTGCGCCACATCTATTCGAAAAAGGTCATCTATCTCGACGAAGACATGGGCGGCAGCCACATGGAGACCTACGACAAGGGTGGCAAGATGTTCCGTGCGGGGTGGTCCACGATGGTCGAACTCTATGACATCGGCGTGCCCTACACCCTGGGCAACTTCTTCTTCGATTTCTCGACCGGCACCTGGTGGCTGGGGAGCCATCCGGGCGACCCGAACGTCAAGGGGCTGGCCTTCCCGAAGGACGCGAGCTGGAGAAAGAGCCGCCTGCCCGTCTTCACGCCCGAATACATGCAGGCGAACGGCATTCGCTGAAACGTTTCCCGCCGCGCCCGGTGACCCCGCCGGGCGCAGTCCACGGATCTGTCCATCATGTCTCAATCAAATGCGCGTCGTGCGATGGCGGGGCTGGTTCTCGCGGCCCATGCGGCGCTCGCGCAAGCGGCGTTCAAGGATCCTCTCAGCACGCCGGCGCTGCAGACCGGCCGGCTGACCGAGGCACCGATGACGGCCGTCGTTCGAACGGGAGGCGCGCGTCTCGTTGCCGCCGGCTGGCGCGGCCTGATCGTGTTTTCGGACGACGAAGGCAGGACCTGGAAGCAGGCCGCCGTTCCGGTTCGCGAGGACCTGACGGCCTTGTGTTTCCCGACCCCGATGCACGGCTGGGCCGTGGGCAACGAAGGCGTGCTTCTCGAGACCACCGACGCGGGCGCCCACTGGGCCAAGCGGCTCGACGGCAATGCCGCAGCGAAGCTGATGGTCGACACCTATGCCGCCGAATCCGCCAGGAGTCCCGACGATGCCGGGATTGCCGCAGCATTGAAGGAGGCGCAAGGCTACCAGGCGCAGGCCCCGGCCCGACCCTTCCTCGACGTCGCGTTCGAGAACGACCGTGTCGGCTATGTCGCGGGCACCTACGGCATGCTGTTTCGCACCGCCGACGCGGGGCGCACCTGGACTCCGTGGCTGGACCGCGCGGACAACCCCAACGGCTACAACATCTACGCGATCCATGTCGAAGGGGAACAGGTCTTTCTCGCAGGCGAACTCGGACTGGCGCTCCGGCTCGATCGTGCGCAGGATCGTTTCGTCAAGCTGGCTCCGGCCTATGAAGGCTCGTTTTTCGCGCTGGCCGGCGGCTCGCCTGGATTGATCGCGGCCGGGCTGAGAGGAAACGCCTTCCTGAGTGGCGACGCGGGCAAGAGTTGGCAAAAGATCGACTTCCAGGCGCCGATGCCCACCACCATTTCCGGTGCCACGGCCATGCCCGATGGCAGCGTCGTGCTGGTCACGTTGTCGGGCCAGGTGTTCCAGAGTCAGGACCATGGGAAAAGCTTCGCCGCGGTACCAACCCGCGCTCCCATGCGATACAGCGCGGTGGCGCCGGCAGGCCCGCACCAGGTCGTGGTCGTGGGAGCCCTGGGCATCCGCGTCGAGTCGACCCGATAAGACAGCATGGATGAACCGACATGAGCCTGAGCGACAGCAAGAGCTTCGCGATTGCAGACACTCCCGTCGTACGCGACCCGAGGGATTTCGATCGGGATTCCGGGAACGCGCTCGAGCGCCTGATCTTCAATCACCGCATCCTGATCCTGCTGGTGATGGCCGTGGTCTCGGCACTGCTGGCCTGGCAAGGCTCGAAGCTGGTCGTCAACGGCAGCTTCGATCGCCTGATCCCGCAGACGCACCCCTACATCAAGAACTACTTCGACAACAAGGACGACCTGCGCCCGATCGGCAATGCGGTGCGCATCGTGGTCGAGAACACCGGTGGCGACGTCTTCGATCGCGACTATCTCGAGTTCCTGGCCAAGGTCAATGATCGGGCCTTCCTGATCAAGGGTGTCGACCGGCCCTGGGTGAAATCGCTCTGGATGGCGGGCGTGCGATGGCAGGAGGTCACCGAACACGGCTTCGAGAGTGCGCCGGTGATGATGCAGGGCTTCACCGGCACGCCCGAGCAACTGGCGCAGGTGCGCGCCAACGCGCAGCGCGCGGGCATCATCGGGTCGATCGTGGCGAACGACCTGCACTCCAGCATGATCGTGCTGCCGTTGCTCGAAACCTATCCCGATACCGGCAAGCGTGTCGACTACGGCGAGCTCGGGCGGTCGCTGGAGAGCGACATCCGCTCGATGCAGACGCCCAGGTTCAGGATCCACGTCATCGGCTTCGGAAAGCTGGTCGGGGACCTGATCGCCGGCCTGGACGAGGTGAAGATCTTCTTCGCCATCTCGGCGGCGATCGCCACCATCGTCGTCCTGCTCTACACGCGCTGCATTCGAAGCACGCTGTTGCTGGTCAGCGTCTCCGCCCTTGGCGTCGTGTGGCTGCTGGGTCTCATGCGTGTCTTCGGCTTCGAGCTGGATCCGTATTCCATCCTCGTGCCGTTTCTCATCTTCGCCATCGGGCTGTCCCACGGCGCCCAGAAGATGAACGGCATCATGCAGGACGTGGCCCGCGGCACCCACAAGTACGTGGCGGCGCGCTACACGTTTCGACGCCTGTTCATCACCGGCCTGACTGCGCTGCTGACGAACGTGGTGGGCTTCGCGGTGCTGATGGTCATCGACATCCCGGTCATCCACGACATGGCGCTCACGGCCAGCATGGGGGTCCTGGTGCTGATCTTCACGAAGCTCGTGGTCATTCCCGTCGCGCTTTCCTATATCGGCGTCAGCAGGAAGGCCGCGCTGCGCGTCCTGCGCGACACGGACCATGAGCGCTCCGGCCAAGGCAGGATCTCGCGGACCTGGGCGCTGCTGGTGAACTTCACGCACCGTGGCCCGGCGACGGCGGCCGTCATCGCGACGGCGATCATCGGGGCGGGAACCTACATCGTCAGTGGACAAGTGCAGGTGGGCGACCTGGACGCCGGCGCCCCCGAATTGCGAGCGGATTCGCGCTACAACAAGGATGTTGCCTACGTCAATGCGCACTACGGCCTGTCGACCGACTTGTTCGTCGTGATGGTGCAGGGGGCGTCTGCCAGGAATCCCGCCTACAAGGACGTGTCGTCCTCCGACGAGTCGCTCACGTGCGACCGCGACAAGTTCAAGCTCATGACGACGGCGGACGACCTCGAGTGGACACTCCAGAACACGCCCGGCGTGCAGGCGACGGTTTCGGCCGGGGGCCTGGGGCGCTATCAATCCGCGGGCCTGAACGAGGGCAGTCCGAAGTGGATGTTCAACGGGCGCAATCCGCACCAGTTGAATTCGGCGGTGCGCCAGCTGCTCGATTTCCAGCCTGGCGCGATCACGACGGATTGCTCGCTCATCCCGGTCGTCGCCTATCTGTCCGACCACAAGGCGGCGACGGTGGCGAGCGTGCTGGCGGTGGTCGAACGCTACGCCGCCGACAACGCCGACAAGGACGTCCGCATCCTGCCGGCCGCGGGCTCGGCCGGCATCGAGTCGCTGACCAACATCGTCGTCGCGAAGGCCCAGCACCAGATGCTGTTCCTGGTCTACGGCGCCGTGGTGGTGCTGTGCTTCATCACGTTCCGCAGCTGGCGTGCCGTCGTCGTGGCGCTCATTCCACTGCTGATCACCTCGACCCTCTGCGAAGCATTGATGGTGTGGCTGGGCATCGGGATCAAGGTGGCCACGTTGCCGGTGATCGCGCTGGGCGTCGGCGTGGGCGTCGACTATGCGCTCTACATCCTGTCGATCCAGCTCGTGCTGCAGCGCCAGGGAGTGTCTCTCGCGACCGCCTACCGGCGTTCGCTCGAATTCACCGGCAAGATCGTTGCGCTGGTGGGCATCACCATGGCGGCGGGCGTCGTGACCTGGGCCTGGTCGCCCATCAAGTTCCAGGCCGACATGGGCATCCTGCTGACCTTCATGTTCATCTGGAACATGGTCGGCGCGCTGGTGCTGATCCCCGCGTTGTCGCATTTCCTCCTGGGCAACGTGGGCTCGCCCGGTCGGCGGCGCCTGGAAGCGCCGGTGACGCGCCTGCCGACGGCGCACGCCAACACGGACACGGACACGGAGAGCTCGAGACCGCTCAAGAGAGCGCTTCGTTGAGTTCACCGGCATCGATCGAAGGCCGGTACTTCATCCCATCAGGTAACACGTCATGACCATCCACAGCGATTTCGAGCAGAGCCCGCACTACGGCAAGGGCGTCGCCCTGGTGACGGAGATGCTGGGCCCGCAGTTCGCCGCCGGCATCCAGGCCGCCGCGGGGTCGGGCGCATTCGCGGCGGATTGCGCGGCGATCGCCCTCGAGACGGCGTTCGGCGCCGTGTGGTCCAGGCCAGGCCTGGAGCGCAAGCAACGCAGCCTGGTGACGCTGGGCATACTCATCGGTACCGGCAAGGCCAACGAGCTGAAGAACCACGTGCGCGCCGGCCTCAACAACGGCCTGAGCGTGACCGAGCTGCAGGAGGTGTTGATCCAGGCGATCCCGTATTGCGGCTTCCCGGCCGTGGCCGAAGCGATCGAGGCGACAGTGGCCGTTCTGCGCGAGCGCGGACTCGTCGACGAGCAGGTGAAGACGGCGAAGGATCGGGGGATGTTGTGAAGTCGCTTCGCCGGGCGCCGGGGCCGCCATGATCCAGCTGAGAGAGGTCATCGAACGCAACGCCGCGTTCCACCCCGATGCGATCCACAGCATCTGCGGGTCGCGCCGGCTCAGCTTCCGCGAGTTCGCCGAGCGCGTGCATCGTCTCGGCAGCGCGCTCCATCGTCGGGGACTGCGCCACCAGGACCGCGTGGCGATCCTGGCCATGAACTGCACCGAGTATCTCGAGGTGTTCGGCGTCGCGGAGTTGTGCGGATTCGTCGCCGCGACGGTGAACTGGCGGCTCGCCGCGCCGGAGATCCGCCATGTCCTGCTCGACGCCGCGCCCCGCGTGCTGGTCTTCGAGAGCCAGTATGCGGCGGTCGTCGACACCCTTCGCGCCGAACTGCCCGGCATCGAACAATGGATCTGCATCGGTGCGGAGGTGCCGCCCTGGGCGACGCCTTACGAACAGGTGATCGCGGGCGGCGATGCGGCAGGGCCGCCCCTGCGTTCGGCGCCCGAGGACCTGCTGTGCCTGATCTACACGAGCGGCACGACCGGTCGTCCCAAGGGCTGCATGCTGACCCAGCGGGGGCATGCCTACATGGCGGACCAGTCCGCGGCGTACATGGCCATGCTGCCCGGTGACCGCGCCCTGGTGATCGCGCCGCTGTTCCACGTCGGCGCCCGCTCGCAGCAATTGCCGATGCACCTGCGCGGCGGCACGGTGGTCATCCTGCGTCGCTTCGACGCCGCGGAGGTGCTCCACACCATCCAGAGCGAGCGCATCACGCACATGCACATGGTGCCGACCATGGTGCAGAGCGTGCTGGATTCTCCCGGCCAGGAGCGCTACGACACCTCCAGCCTCAAGTGCATCATCTACGCGGCGGCGCCCATGCCGGTGCCGGTGCTCAAGCGCGCGATCGCGCGGTTCGGGCCCATCCTGGTCAATGGCTGGGGTCTCACCGAGGGCGGCAACGGCACCGTGCTGCCGCAATATCTGCACCGGCTGGACGGCTCGGCCGAGGAGGTCGGACGGCTCGGCTCGGTGGGGCAGCCGACCCCGGGCACCGACGTCATCGTCGCGGACGACGAGGGCCGCGAGTTGCCGAAGGGCGAGGTCGGGGAGTTGCTGCTGCGCTCGCCCAGCAACATGGCCGGCTACTGGAACAACCATCCCGCCACGATGGAGGCGCTTCGCGGCGGCTGGCTGCGCACGGGCGACGTCGGCCGGATGGACGAGCAGCGCTTCGTGTTCCTGCTCGATCGCAAGAAGGACATGATCATCTCGGGCGGCGAGAACGTCTATTGCCGCGAAGTCGAGGAGGCACTGATCACGCACCCGGGCCTGGCGGATGTCGCGGTCATCGGCGTTTCCGATCCGCGCTGGGGCGAGGCGGTGCATGCCGTGGCGGTGCGTGGCGCGGACTCCGACGTGAACGAGGCGGCACTGATGGCGCATTGCCGCGGCTTGATCGCCGCCTACAAGTGCCCCAAGAGCGTCGAGTTCGTCGATGCGTTGCCGCGCCTGCCCAGCGGCAAGGTGAGCAAAGTGGCGCTGCGCCAGCGCGAGGCGGCCCGGTCGTCCTGATCGCTCAGCGGTTGTGGAAGCCTGGCGAGCGCTTCTCGAGGAACGCCTGGCGCTTCTCCGCGGCGTCCTCGGTGGACTGCGCCATGAAGACCGCGCGCGCCTCGATCTCGCAGGCCGCCTCCAGGCTCGCGACGCCCTGGTTCAGCCACAGCGATTGCTTGGTCAGCCAGATGCCCAGCGGGACGTTGGCGCAGATCGATTCCGCCAGGGTGCGCGCCTCGGCCATCAACTGGTCGCCCGGAACGGCGCGCAGCGCGATACCGATGCGTTGCGCTTCGTCGGCGAGCACCGGCCGCGCGGTCAGCAGGATCTCGGCCGCGCGCTGCGTGCCCACCGCCCTCGGGAGCAGCCAGCTCATGCCGAGCTCGTGGCCGGTGCCGGCGTTGTGGATGGCGTTGACGAACTTGGCCGAGTGCGCGGCCAGGCAGAGGTCGGCGGCCAGCGCGAAGGCGAAACCCAGGCCGGCCGCCGCCCCGTTGACCGCGGCAATCACCGGTTGTGGAAGCCCGCGCATCAGCAGCGGGATCTGGGCGATGCGGGTGATCGAGTGCTTGTTCGCGTAGGCCTTGCCCAGGCCAGGATCGACCCACGGCGCGGGCCCGGGCGAACGCAGGTCGTGTCCGGCGCAGAAGGCCCGCCCCGACCCGGTGAGGATCACGACGCGGGTATCCGCATCGTGTCGAAGGCCCTCGAGCACCGCGATCAGCTCGTCGTACATCGCGAAGCTGAACGAGTTCAGCGCCTCGGGCCGGTTCAGGGTCAGCGTCGCGATGCCGTCGGGCGAGCGCTCGAAAAGAATGTCGGCCATGGTCGCCTTTTGCTGGTCGATGTGTTTACATTACAGTACGACGTTCAAATATGTGATCATTGTAGCGCGCCGCGCCGAGGCGAGCAAAGGCGGGCGGATCCCAAGCGGATCGCTCGCGACCCTGCCGATCAACCCTTCGTTTCCCGCATGCGCCCCGCACTCTTTCGAACCCGAATCACCGACCTGCTCGGGATCCGTCACCCGATTCTTGCGGGAGGGCTGGGGCCCCGGGTCTCGGATGCGAAGTACGTCGCGGCCGTCGTCAACGCCGGCGGCATGGGATTCATCGTCGGGGCGGGCTTTCCGGATGCCGACGAATTCCGTGCCCAGTTGCGGCTGTGCCGCGAGCTGACGCGCGGCCAGCCGTTCGGCGTCAACCTCTACATCTCGCGCCAGGCCGGCGGCGTCGACCGCGTCAAGCGGCAGATCGACATCCTGGCCACGGAAGGCGTGTCCTGCGTGGAGACGGCCGGCGCCAGCCCGCAAGCCGTCGTTCCGCTGCTCAAGCAGGCGGGCGTGAAGGTGCTGCACAAGGTGCCGGCGGTTCGCTACGCCGTGAGCGCTGCCAAGCTGGGTGTCGATGCCGTCATCGTCGTCGGCAACGATTGCGGCGGCCACCCGGGGCTGTACGGCATCGGCTCGATCGTGCAGGCGGCGCACGCGGCCCGCGTGATCGACATGCCCATCGTCATCGGCGGAGGCATCGGCACCGGGAGCCAGCTGGCGGCCGTGCTGGCGATGGGCGGCGACGCGGTGCTGATGGGCACGCGACTGCTGGTGAGCGAGGAGTTGTGGATCCATCCGCGCGCCAAGGCGCTCGTGCTCGAGGGCGACGGAACGGAGAGCGTCGTGGTCAAGAAGTCGATCCGCGACCATCACCGCGTCTATCGCAATGCCAGTGCCGAAGCGGCGCTCGCCCTGGACGAAGCCCAGGTCGCGGATTTCGAGCAATACCGTCCGCACGTGATGGGCACGCTGGCGCACCAGGCCTATGTGTCCGGCGATACCCGCACCGGCATGCTCGACTACGGGCCCGCCGCCGTCTTCGCCGACGCCATCGAAAGCACCGAGGCGATCTTCGATCGCTTGATCGACGACGCTGCGTCGGCCGCGCGGCGGCTGGCCGCCCTGGAGATCCGGGCCTGACGCGTTCGCGCGCCGATCCCGAACGCACATCCCACCCATCACAGGCCGGCGCGTTCCGGTCACGAGGAGCGACCCATGAACCCAGGCATTCGTTTCGACCATCGCGTCGCCATCGTGACCGGCGCTGGCGGCGGTCTTGGTCGCAGCTACGCCCTGGACCTCGCGGCGCGGGGCGCCGCCGTCGTCGTCAATGACCTGGGCTCGAGTTTCGATGGCACGGGCAGTTCGACCTCGATGGCCGACCAGGTGGTGGCCGAGATCGAGGCCGCCGGCGGCACGGCGGTTGCCTCCTACGATTCGGTCTCCACGTCCGCCGGCGGCGCCGCCATCATCCGGACGGCGATCGACGCGTTCGGGCGGCTCGACGTGCTGGTCAGCAACGCCGGCTCCCTGCGCAACGCGCCGATCGACGAGCTCTCCGACGAGACGCTCGATGCCATGATGGCCGTGCACCTGAAGGGCGGCTTCAACGTCTGCCGGCCGGCCTTCAGGGAGATGAAGAAGCGGGGCTATGGGCGTGTCCTGCTGACCTCTTCCGCCGCGGGCGTGCTGGGCAATCACCAGCAGTCCGCCTATGGCGCTGCCAAGGCGGGCCTGGTGGGGCTCATGAACGTTCTTTCACTCGAAGGCGCGGAACACGGCATCCGGTGCAACGCGCTGCTGCCCACGGCGATGAGCCGGATGGCCGCGGCGATGGACGCCAGGCTGATCCAGGAGGCCGGCGCACTCTACGCGGCGATCGGCGACAAGCTCGGCAACACGGTCGACCCCGCGTTCGTCACCCCGCTCGTCACCTACCTGTGCAGCGAGGCTTGCGACAGCACGCACGGCATCTACTCGGCCACGCTCGGCCGCTACGCGCGCGTGTTCATCGGCATGGGCCCGGGCTGGATCGGCCCGCGCGAGCTGCCACCGAGTGCAGAGGACATCGGTGTGCACTGGAACGAGGTCTGCGAAAAAAGGGGCGCGGAGGAACTTGGCTCGCTGCTGGGCGAATTCGAGTTGCTGGGGCGTCAGCTCAAGGGGTTTCGCGGCTGAGCCGCCACCGCGGCGAGCCGAAGCCCGGCTCCGCGATGCCGTCAGATGATGCCGGCGTCGGCGAGTTGCGCCAGTTCGGCGTCGGTCATGTCCAGCAATGACCTCAGCACTTCTTTCGTATGCTGGCCCAGCGTGGGAGGGGCGGTGTAGCGGGTGATGGGCGTCTGCGAGAACTTGATCGGATTCGCTGCCAGTCGGACCGTGCCCGACAGCGGATGCGCCACCTCCACAGCCATCCCTCGATGCCGGACCTGGGGATCCTCGAATACCTGCTGGAGATCGTAGATCGGGCCGGCAGGCACCTTGGCGCTCTCCATGGCCGCAAGCAGATCGCGCTGCTTCCATTGGCGGGTGATCGCATCGAAGGTCTCCGTCAAGGACTGGCGATTGCGCACGCGCACCGGATTGCTGGCGAAGCGGGTGTCGGTGGCCAGATCCGGCCTGTCGAGCGCCTGGCAGAAGCGCCGGAACTGTTCGTCGTTGCCGCAGACCACCATCACGGCGCCGTCGGCGCAGGGAAACATCTGCGACGGCAGGCCGCCGTTGCCCTGGGTTCCGCGCCGCATCGGAACGATGCCGGTGGCCAGGTATTGCGCGGTGTAGTGCGTCAGCGAGGCGATGACGGAATCGAGCAACGCGATGTCGACCTGTTGGCCCTTGCCCCGCGGCGAATCGTCTTCGCCGGGGCGCTGCGCGTCGCGCGCATAGAGCGCGGCGATCACGCCGATGGCGGCGAACTGGCCGCCGATGAAGTCGGCGATCGACGGCCCGGTCTTCACGGGCGCGCCGCCTTCCTCGTCCGGGTAGCCGGTCACGCTCATCAGGCCGCCCATGGCCTGGAAGATCGAATCGTAGCCGGGCCGAGGTGCATAGGGGCCGCTCTGCCCGAACCCGGTGACGGAGCAATACACGAGGCGCGGATTCAACGCGCGCAGGCTCTCATGATCCAGGCCGTAGCGCTTGAGGTCGCCGACCTTGAAGTTCTCGACGACGACATCCGAGATCGCCGCCAGGCGTCGCACGATCGCTTGTCCTTCGGATCTGGACAGGTCCAGCGTGATCGATTTCTTGTTGCGATTGGTGCCCAGCAGGATGGGCGACTCGGCGGTGTCCCGACCCTGCGTGTCCTTCAGGAAGGGCGGGCCCATCCTGCGGGAATCGTCGCCGGCGCCGGCACGTTCGACCTTGATCACTTCCGCGCCGAGGTCCCCGAGCATCTGCGCCGCCAGCGGTCCGGCGAGCACGCGCGAGAGGTCGAGGACCCGGATGCCCGCGAGGGGAAGGCGCGCCGGATCGACCAGGGGCGCTCCTTCCGGACGGAGATCGGCCGGGGCCGGAGGAGGGAGATCGATTGGATTTGCCATGGCGACGCCGGGGTGCGGGAGCACGGTGAGATGGTTCATTGACACTTCATGTTCGTTCGTTAGAATACACGAACGCTGTTCACATAGTAGTTCTTGGATTCATCGATTACCCGGATGAATCGTCACCCGTCACGCCAGCGCAGACACGTCACCCGATCATGCGATTCGACTTTTCTCCCGAGGACGAAGACTTTCGAGCTGAAGTTCGGGGCTTCTTCCGGGATCATCTGCCGCGTGACATGGCGCGCCGGTTCCACATCGGCGCGCATCCGCCGCTGCGCCGCGACGTCCAGGCGTTCCAGGCCTTGCTGCATTCGCGTGGCTGGGGCGCACCGCACTGGCCGCAGGAATGGGGTGGCACCGGCTGGAGTGCGTTGCGCAAGCATCTCTTCATGCAGGAGATGTATGACGCCGACGGCCTGGACTACGGCTGGCAGGGCCTGCACATGGTGGCGCCCGTCCTGCTCGCCTTCGGATCGGAGGCGCAGAAGCGCCGCTACCTGCCGCCCATGATCCGTGGCGAGGAGTTCTGGGCCCAGGGGTTCTCGGAGCCCGGTGCCGGTTCCGACCTGGCCAACCTGCGGACCAAGGCCGAGCTCGAGGGCGACGAATGGGTGGTCAACGGACAGAAGATCTGGACCAGCGACGCCCGCATGGCGGAGTGGGGATTCTTCCTGGTTCGCACCGATGCGGCCGTCAAGCCCCAGCGCGGCATCTCGTTCCTGCTGATTCCGATGGACTCGCCGGGCCTGACGATCCGCCCGATCGTGTCGATCGAAGGGGGCGACGGCCTCAATGAAGTCTTCCTGGAGAACGTGCGCGTGCCGCGCGAGAACCTGGTCGGCGAGGCCGGCATGGGCTGGACCTATGCCAAGTACCTGCTTGAAAAGGAGCGCACGGCCAGCGCGTTCCTGTACTTCAACAAGCGCGAACTGGAGAAGGCTCGCGCCATCGCGCAAAGGCAGGCCGCCGGCGGCGTGCCGCTGATCGACACGCCCGACTTCGCGCGCAAGCTGGCGCGCATCGAACTGGACGTGCTCGCGCTGGAGTACTCCGTCCTGCGCGTGCTGTCGCACGAGAAGAATCGTCAGAACCTCGACGCGGTGGTGTCGGCGCTCAAGTTGCGCGGCTCGGCACTGCAGCAGCGCGTGACCGACCTGCAGGTCGATGCGCTCGGCCTGCTGGCGCTGCGCTTCTGGGAGCACGGCGAAGGCGAAGTGGTGGCGGCGGCGGAATCGGCGCGCTGGCCCGGGTTCGTCCCCGGTCGCACGGCCGGCGCCCTTTTCACGCGCGCATCGACGATCTACGGCGGATCGCAGGAGATCCAGAAGAACATCATCGCCAAGCTGGCCTTCGGGCTCTGACGCGGCGTCACGCAAGGACTTCGAGGCATGGACTTCAACCTGACCGACGAGCAGCAGATGCTGCGCGACTCCGCCGCGCGCTTCGTCCGCGAGAAATACGGCTTCGAGGCGCGGCGTCACGTGGCGGCGGCGAGCGGCTGGTCATCCGAACGCTGGGCGCAGTACGCCGACATGGGGTGGCTGGCGCTGGGGGTGCCGGAAGAGTTCGGCGGTCTCGGTTGCGGCTTCGTCGAGACCGCGATCGTCGCCGAGGAACTGGGCCGCGGGTTGGCGCTCGAGCCGTTCATCGGCTGCAGCGTGCTCGCCACGCGACTCGTCGAACGCGCGGACGCGCCCGCATTCGCTGCGCGTCGTGCAGCCCTGCTCGAGGGCCTGCTGGCAGGGACCCTCCAGGTGGCCGTCGCGTACAGCGAGACTTCCACTCGCTTCGAGCTCACGGGCGGGGGGGCGCGCGCACGCGCCGAAGGCGAGGGCTTCGTGCTGGATGGCGTGAAGATGATGGTGCCAGCGGCCGGCATCGCGGACCAACTGATCGTGTCCGCGGCTGTCGACGGGGGCGACGTCGCGCTGTTTCTCGTCCCGCGCGAGGCGACGATCCTGCATGTCTACCCGTTGATCGACGGCACGCGTGCGGGCGACGTCGAACTTCGATCGGTGTTCGTCGCGGCCGACGCCTGCCTGTCGGCCCCTGGCTCCGGCCTGGTCTTGCTGGAGGACGCGCTGGACCGGGCCGCGCTGGCGCAGGTGGCCGAGGGCCTGGGCTGCATGGAAGCCGTGCTCGAGATCACCAGCGAGTACCTGAAGACGCGCCAGCAGTTCGGCCAGCCGATCGGCAAGTTCCAGGCGTTGCAGCATCGGATGGCGGAGATGTTCGTCGAGGTCCAGGAGACCCGCTCGATCCTCTATCGCGGCATCGCGCACCTGGACGACGCGCCCGCCATGCGTCGGCAGGCAGTTTCCGCCGCCAAGGTGATCCTCGGGTCGGCCGGGCGCTTCGTCGGCGGCCAGGGCATCCAGCTCCACGGCGGCATTGGCGTCACCGATGAATACCAGATCGGGCACTACTACAAGCGCTTGCTGGTGCTCGAAAAACTCTACGGCGACAGCGACTGGCACCTCGGGCGATTCGTCGACGCCCGCAAGCAGGTCGAGGAGGAGGCAGCATGAACTTCGATCACTACGCCAGCATGGCGTTGCGTCGCGACGGCAACGTGCTGCATGCGACCTTCAATCGCCCCGACAGCCTCAACGCGTTCGATACGGCGCTGCACGACGAGTTCGAGCGCTTCATCTTCGATGTCTCGCGTGACGACGCCACGCACGTGATCGTGCTCAGCGGCGCGGGCAAGGCCTTCAGCGCCGGCGGTGACCTCGAGCAGATGCAGCGGCTGGTCGACCAGCCCCACCTGATGTATCCGGAGGCCGGCATCGCCAAGCGCTTGATCGCGAGCTTCCTCGACATCCCGCAGCCCGTGATCGCCAAGGTCAACGGCGCCGCGATGGGTCTCGGCGCCACGCTGGCGCTGTTCTGCGACATCAGTTTCGCGGCCAAGCACGCCAAGATCGCCGACCCGCACGTGAAGGTCGGCTTCGTGGCCGGCGACGGCGGTGCCGTGATCTGGCCGCAACTGATCGGCTATGCGCGCGCCAAGCAATACCTGCTGACCGGTGACGTCATCACCGGCGAGGAGGCCGCCAGGATCGGCCTGGTCAATTTCGCGGTTACCGCCGACGAACTGGACGCGGCGGTCGATGCGTATGCGCAGCGCCTGGCCGGGGGCGCGCGGCGCGCGGTGCAATGGACCAAGGCCACGATCAACGTCGGCCTGAAACAGCTCGCCGCGTCGGTCATGGACGCGGGCATGGCCTACGAGACCTTGTCCAACCACACGCGCGACCACGCCGAGGCGGTGGCCGCCATTCGCGCGAAACGCGCACCCGATTTCAGCGGCAATTGAGCGCCGGTCAAGATCGATATTCGAATCAAAGGAGCAAGACGTGGGCATGGTTCAGGACAAGGTCGTCGTCGTCACGGGGGCGGGCGCCGGCATCGGGCGCGACTTCGCCAAGGGCTTCGCGGCGAGCGGGGCGAAGGTCGTCGTCAACGACCTGGCGCGCGACAAGGAGACCGGCGCTCCACTGGCGCAGTCCGTGGTGGACGAGATCAAGGCGGCGGGCGGACAGGCCGTCGCGGCGGTCGAGAGCGTCGCCGAATGGGATTCGGCCCACCGCATCGTGCAGGCCGCGCTCGACAACTTCGGCCGCATCGACTGCGTCGTCAACAACGCCGGCATCGTGCGCGATCGCTTCATCTTCAACATGAGCAAGGAGGAGTGGCAGGCCGTCGTCGACGTGCACCTGAACGGCTCGTTCTTCATGACGCGCGCCGCGGCGCCGCATTTCAAGAGCCAGGAGGGGGGTGCGTACATCCACATGACGTCGACGTCCGGACTCATCGGCAATCTCGGGCAGGGCAACTACGCCGCCGCCAAGATGGGCGTGGTCGGGCTGTCGAAGTCCATCGCGCTGGACATGGCCAAGTACAACGTGCGCTCCAACTGCATCGCGCCCTGGGCCTGGACGGCCATGACGGCGGGCATTCCGGCCGAGACGCCGGAGCAGAAGGCGCGCGTCGAGAAGTTGAAGAAGATGGAAAGTGCCAAGATCGCCCCGCTGGCGGTCTACCTCGCCAGCGAGCGCGCCGCGAAGGTGTCCGGCCAGATCTTCGGCGTGCGCGCCAACGAGATCTACTTCTTCAGCCAGATCCGCATGATGCGGTCCATGCACCGGGGCGACGGCTGGACGCCGGAATCGATCGCCGACGAGGCCATGCCCGCCTTCGAGGCCAGCTTCTTCGAGAACGTTCCGTCGATGAAGTTGACGCCCTGGGATCCGGTCTGAGGAGCACGAAGCCATGAAAGCATTGGTCGCAGTCAAGCGCGTCATCGACTACAACGTCAAGGCGCGCGTCAAGTCGGACGGAACCGGGATGGACCTGTCCGGCGTCAAGATGTCCATGAATCCCTTCGACGAGATCGCCCTCGAGGAGGCGGTCAGGTGCCGGGAGGCCGGGCTGGTCACGGAGGTGGTGGCGGTCAGCATCGGCGTCGCCGCCTGCCAGGAGACCCTGCGCACCGCGATGGCGATCGGGGCGGACCGCGCCGTGCTCATCGAGACCGCCGCGGAGATCGAACCGCTGCATGTGGCCAAGCTGCTGAAGGCGCTGGCGGGCAGGGAGCAGCCGCAGCTCGTCTTCCTGGGCAAGCAGGCGATCGACGACGATGCCGGCCAGACCGGGCAGATGCTGGCCGCGCTGCTGCGCTGGCCGCAGGCCACGTTCGCATCGAAGGTGGAACTCTCCGCCTCCGGCGTGCAGGTGACGCGCGAGCTGGACGGGGGCCTCGAGACCCTGGCGCTGGCCCTGCCCGCGGTCGTCACGGTCGACCTGCGCCTGAACTCGCCGCGCTACGTCACGCTGCCCAACATCATGAAGGCAAAGAAGAAGCCGCTCGAAGTCATCGATGCGGCAACGCTGGGCGTCGACCTCAGCCCTCGAACGCGGGTGCTCGAGGTGACCGAGCCGCGGGCCCGTGCCGGCGGCATCAAGGTGGCGGACGTCGCCACGTTGCTCGACAAGCTGAAGACGGAAGCGAAGGTGATCTGACATGTCCGCCATCCTGGTGATTGCCGAACACGACCACGGCGAAATCAAGAACGCCACGCGCTCCGCGGTGACCGCCGCGCTGCAGATGGGTGCCGAGGTGCACGTGCTCGTCGCGGGGCATGCCTGCGCGGCGGCTGCAGCGCGGGCCGCTGGCATCGCGGGCGTGTCCAAGGTCCTGCTGGCAGACGCGCAGGACTATGAGCACGCGCTGGCCGAACCGCTGGCCGACCTCGTCGCCGGCCTGGCGCGCGACTACGGACACGTGCTGGCCGGCGCCACGTCGATCGGCAAGAATTTCATGCCGCGCGTCGCGGGCCTGCTCGACGTGGCGCAGGTTTCCGACATCACGGTGGTGCGCGCTCCGGATACGTTCGTGCGACCCATCTACGCGGGCAACGGCCTGGCCACGGTGCAGGCGCTCGATGCCGTCAAGGTGGTCACGGTGCGTGGCGCCGCCTTCGATGGCGCGCCGGACGGGCCGGACAGCGCGCCGATCACGACCGTTCCGCGCGGACCGGAAAGCGCTGCATCACGGTTCGTCGGACAGGAACTGACCCGGTCGGAGCGGCCCGAGCTGACCGCCGCCCGCGTGATCGTCTCGGGGGGGCGAGGCATGGGCAACGGCGAGAATTTCCATCTCCTGGACGCCCTTGCCGACAAGCTCGGCGCGGCCGTCGGCGCCTCGCGCGCCGCGGTGGACGCAGGTTTCGTCCCCAACGACTACCAGGTCGGCCAGACCGGCAAGATCGTCGCGCCCGAGCTCTACATCGCAGTGGGCATCTCCGGCGCGATCCAGCATCTGGCGGGCATGAAGGACAGCAAGCTGATCGTCGCCGTCAACAAGGATCCGGAGGCGCCGATATTCGGCGTCGCCGACTATGGGCTGGTGGCCGACCTGTTCCAGGCGGTCCCCGAATTGACAGCGGCACTTTAGTCTTCCGCGACAGCAGAGGCTCCGACATGGCATCTCGATCCCGGTCAATTTCCAAGAGACCTTCGGTTAGCATCTCGTTCGGTCCGGACGCCGTCTCGACCGGGCTGGCCCAGCGCAGGAACGAGGAATTATTGATGGTCACGAGCAAGAAACGAGCGCTACCGGAGGTAGCGGAGCCCAGTGCCGATCGCGATGCGACCGGGCCGCGTTCGCTGGCGCGCCTGCTCGGGCTGTTCGACGTCCTGTCGCTCATGCCCAACGGCATGACGCTCGCCGAGCTCAACGTGACGCTCGAGTCGCCCAAGAGCAGCCTGCTGAACCTGCTGCGGCCACTGGTGGCGGAGGGCTACCTGATCCACAGTGCCGGCGTCTATCGGCTCGGGCCGTCGATATTCCGCCTGGCCGCCAGCGTCATGTCCGCCTGGAATTTCCCGAAGATGATCCGCCCGTTCATGGACGAACTGGTCGAACGCACCGGCGAATCGGCATTGCTGGGCGTCCTCAACCAGGAGGCGGAAGTCCTGACCTACGTCGAGATCGTCGACAGCCCGCATCCCGTGCGCTACCAGATCCGCGTGGGCACGACGCGCCCGATCTACGCCAGCACGGCGGGACGACTGCTGCTGGCCTATGTCGACAAGCCGTGGCGGGACCAGTACGTGAACACCGTTGCGTTCAAGGTCAAGACGGCCATTCCGGTCACGCGCAGCTCGCTGATCCGCGAGCTCGACAAGATCCGCGCCGAGGGCGTCTCGAGCTCGATCGACGGCTATTCGGTGGGGCTGGCCGCCGTGGCGGCACCTGTGTTCGACGGCGAAGGCCGCTGCATCGCCTCCGTCAACATCGCGGGCCCCTCCGACCGCTTCCGCCACGATCTCGAGTCCCTGAAGGCCACCGTCAAGGATGTCGCCGCGCGTGCATCGGGCCTGGTGGGACGCGTCGAATCCCGGGCCAAGGCCTGAACCTCAGGCATCGCCCAGGCCGCCGCTGCGGGCGAGCCGCCGCAGGTGATGCGCCGTGTCGCCGAACAGGATCTCGATCACGCTGAGGCGCCTGAAATAGTGGCCGACCTGGCATTCCTCGGTCATGCCGATGCCGCCATGCAACTGCACCGCCTCCTGCCCGACGAAGCGGGCGCTCTTGCCGATCTGCACCTTCGCGGCCGAGATCGCGCGCGAGCGCCCGGCCGCATCGGGCTCGTCGCACATCATCGCGGCGTAGAGCGCCATGCTGCGCGCCTGCTCGATGGCGACGAGCATGTCGACGGCACGGTGCTGCAAGGCCTGGAAGCTGCCGATCGCAACGCCGAACTGCCTGCGCACCTTCAGGTAGTCGACCGTCAGCTCGTGCGCGCGTTCCATCACGCCGATGGCTTCCGCGCAGAGCGCGGCGATCGCGACGTCGACGGCGCGTTCGATGATGGGCAGGCCGGTGCCCGCGACACCGATCAACGCGCCGGCATCGACCCGCACGGAATCCAACCGGATATCGGCGGCACGACCGTGGTCCTGGGTTCGGTAGCCTCGACGCGTCACGCCTGGCGCATCGGCGTCGACCACGAACAGCGAGATGCCCTCGGCGTCGTTCGCCGCGCCCTGCGTGCGTGCCGACACGATCAGGCGGTCGGCGCTGTCGCCGGACACGACGAAGCGCTTCGAGCCGGAGATCAGCCAGCTGCCGCCTTCCTGGCGGGCGGTGGTGCCGACGCAGGCCAGTTCGAATCGGGCGGGCGTCTCGGCGTGGGCCAGCGCCAGCGTCAAGGTACCCGCCGCCATCGCGGGCAACGACGCTGCGCGCTGCGCGGCCGAACCCGCGTCGCGCAGCAGGCCGCCGCCCATGATCACGCTGGCCAGGTAGGGCTCGGGAGCGAGGCTGCGTCCGACGGCAGCCATCACGATCAGCGTGTCGACCGGTCCACCGCCGAAGCCGCCGTCGGTCTCCGCGAACGGCAAGCCCAGCAGGCCCATCTCCGCGAATTGCGACCATAGCGCGCGACTGTAGCCGTACGGCTCCGCCAGGTGGGCCTGACGCTGTTCGAAGGTGCATTGCTCGGCGAGCAGCCGGGTCACGCTGTCTTGGAGCATGCGCTGCTCGTCGGAAAGATCGAAGTCCAAGGGGAGTCCTTCTAAAGGCCGAGCACGGTCTTGGCGAGGATGTTGCGCTGGATCTCGTTCGATCCGCCCACGATCGAGACATGGCGCGCCCAGTAGTGGTTGGGCGCGAGCGCCATGGCCCAGTCGTCGCCCTCGACCTGTGAGCGCGATCCGGCGACGAAGGCGGGGTCGAACTCGAGCGCGCTGTAGCCGGCCACCTCGAGCAGCAGTTCCGCCGAGGCTTGTTGCAGTTGCGAGCCCTTCATCTTCAGGATCGACGATTTCGGATCCGGCTTGCCGTCCTGCCGCTTGCCGATGTCGGCGATCAGGCGCATCTGCGTGATCTCGAGCGCCTTCAGTTCGACCTCGATCTCCGCGACCCGCTCCTGGAAGCGTTCGTCCTCGATCAACGGGCGTCCACCGGACATCGCCTGGGCGGCCAGCTGCCTGGCGCGGCGCACGCGCATCTTGGAAATGCCCACGCGCGCGATGCCACTGCGTTCGTGGCCAAGCAGGTACTTGGCGTAGTCCCAGCCCTTGTTCTCCTCGCCCACGAGGTTGGCCACGGGCACCCGGACCTGGTCGAGGAACATCTCGTTGGTCTCGTGGTGGCCGTCGATCGTGACGATGGGGCGGATGGTGATGCCCGGCGTCTTCATGTCCATCAGCAGGTAGGAGATGCCCTGTTGCTTGCGCGCGGCCGGATCGGTGCGTGCCAGCACGAAGCACCAGTCGGCGTGGTGGGCGGTCGACGTCCAGAGCTTCTGGCCGTCGATCACGTAGTGGTCGCCGTCGCGGACGGCCGTGGTGCGCAGCGACGCGAGATCGGAGCCGGCGCCGGGCTCCGAGAAGCCCTGGCAGAACCAGTAGTCCATGCGGGCGATCTTCGGCAGGAAATGTCGCTTCTGCGCCTCGCTGCCGAACGCGATCAGCGTGGGCCCGATCATGTTCATGTTGAACGAGATCGGCTCGGGCGCGGGTGCGAGGTGCAGTTCCTCCTTGAAGATGTATTGCTTCACGGCGTCCCATCCCGTGCCACCCCATTCGGGCGCCCACGCGGGCGTCGCCCAGCCGCGGTCGTGCAGGATGCGTACCCAGCGCAACATCTCTTCCTTCGAAATGCGTTGGCCCAGCGCCGTCTTGCGGCGGATATCGAGCGGCAGCGCCTTCTCGAAGAACGCCCGTACCTCCTGTCGGAAGTCGGTTTCCTCGGCGGTGAATCTGAGATCCATTGAATTTGTCTCGGTAGCGGGGTGGCGGCAGGCTGGCGATGCCTCAGTCGATGACGCCGGCGTCGCGCAGGGATGCAATCCTCGCCGCGCTGAACCAGGGCGCCAGGGCCGCGTCGGTATTGCCCGGCGTGACGGCCCGTGGCGGCGTCGGCGTCGCGGGCACCGTGCGCGAGAAGCGCGGCGCGGCGCCGGCCTGGACGATGCCGTCGATCTCGACGAAGGTGCCACGTGCCTGCAGGTGCGGATGCCTCGGCGCCTCGTCGAACGACAGCACGGGCGACACGCAGGCGTCGCTGGCCTCGAGCAGCGCCGACCACTCGTCCCGGGTCCGGGTCTTGAATTTCGCCGCGAGGACGGCCTTGGCCGGCTTCCAGCGATCGCGCGACATCTGCGGACCCAGCGTGGAGGCCTCGATGTCGAGCCGCGCGAGCAGTTCGGCGAAGAACTTCTCCTCGATGGGGCCGACCGCGACCCAGCGCCCATCGGCGCATTCGTAGCAGTCGTAGAAGTGCGAGCCCGAATCCGAGATGTTGGTGCCGCGTCCCGATTTCCAGATGTCGCCGGCCGCCATGCCGAAGAAGGTCGTCGCGAGGTGGGCCGCGCCATCGACGATCGCGGCGTCGACCACCTGGCCGCGCCCCGATTGGCGGGCCTCCAGCACGGCGGCCAGCAGTCCGACCGCCATGTACAGCGAGCCTGACGCATAGTCGCCGACGACGTTGAGCGGGATCGTCGGCGGCTGGCCTTCGCGGCCGATCGCGTCCAGCAATCCGGTCAGCGCGAGGTAGTTGATGTCGTGCCCGGCGCGCAGGCTCAAGGGACCGTCCTGGCCCCAGCCGGTCAGGCGGCCGTAGACGAGGCGAGGGTTGCGGGCCAGGCAGGCATCCGGCCCCAGGCCGAGCCGTTCGGTCACGCCCGGACGAAAGCCTTCGATCAGGGCGTCCGCGCCTTCGACCAGATCCAGCACGGTGTCGACCGCGGCGGGTACTTTCAGGTCCAGCGCGATGCTGCCGCGATTGCGCAGCAGCGTGTTGAACCTCAACGGACGCTCGATTCCCTGTGCCACCGGCTGCTTGCGATCGACGCGGATCACGGTGGCGCCGAGATCGGCGAGCAGCATGGCGCACATCGGCCCGGGGCCGATGCCCGCCAGCTCGACGACCTTGAGGCCCGCCAGCGGGCCAGTCATGAGGCCATCCTCCGCCTGCCGGCTGCGGAGCGAGCGCCTGCTGGCGGCCGGGCGGCGCTCATTTCGCGACTCTTCCCAGCACGCTGCCGGCGATGATGTTGCGCTGGATCTGGTTCGTGCCCTCGATGATCTGCACGACCTTGGCATCGCGGAAGTAGCGGTTGATCGGGTACTCGGACGAGACGCCGGCCGCGCCGAAGAGTTGCACCGCGTCGGTGGCGACCTTCATCGCCACGTCGGACGCGAAGCACTTGCTCATCGCGGCCATCGGCGCCAACGCCTTGCCCGTGATGCCCGCGTCGACCATCGCCGCGGTGCGGTAGACGAGCTGGCGCGCGGCCTCGGTCTGCATCACCATGTCGGCGATCATCCAGCGCACGCCCTGGAAATCGCTGATCGCGTGGCCGAACGCGCGGCGCTCCTGGATGTACTTGATCGTGTGATCGATGGCGCCCTGCGCGATGCCGACGGCGCGCGCCGCGACGATCGGACGGCTCGTGTTGAGGGCCTCCATCGCCACCTTGAAGCCTTCGCCGCCTTCCGGGCCCAGGCGGCTCTCGGCGCCGAGCTTCACGTTGTCGAAGAACAGCGGGCAGGAGGGCACGCCGCGTGCGCCCATCTTGTCTTCCTTGCGACCGACGGTCAGCCCGGGGGCCGCCTTGTCGACGATGAACATGTTGATGCCGAGCGCGGCGCCGTGCACGTCCTGCGTCTTCGCGGCCACCAGGATGAAGTCGGCGATGTCGGAGTTCGTGCACCAAATCTTCGCGCCGTTCAGGACGTAGCCGTCCGCCGTGCGCCGCGCGGTCGTCTTGATGCCGGAGACGTCGGAGCCGCTCTGGGGTTCCGTCAGCGACAGCGCGCCGCGCAGGTCCCCGCTCGCCAGGCCCGGCAGCAGGCGCTGCTTCTGCGCGTCCGTGCCGCCAGCCAGGATGGCGCCGAACGGCGTCCATTGCACGACCAGCAGGTAGCCCGTGTTGTAGCAGACGCGGCCGAACTCCTCGACCGCGACGCACGCCGCGAGCGTGCTTCCGGTGCCGCCGTACTCCGCCGGAAACGGCAGGGCGAACAGCCCGAGCGACTTGAGCAACGCGAACATGTCCTGCGGGTACTCGGCGGTGCGATCGATCTCGTCCGCGCGCGGCGCGACCTTTTCCCGCGCGACCCGGCGGATCAGGTCCTGGACGCTTTTCTGGTCGTCGCTCAGTTCGTAGGTCAAGGAATGCTCCAGCGGCCTCGGCGTCGCTTGCTGATGGTTGGGTTTGGTCTAATATGCGAACAGCGTACGAAAGTGTGAATTCATGGATCGGGATTGTCAAGATCAGAACGAATGCATCGCCGGGAACTCCTGATTGGGTTTTGCCGCCTTGACATCGTTCTCGCAACGCGTTTATATTGTAGAACGACATTCAATAAACGTTACGCACTCACCTCTTCGAGAGGCGTGTGCCGAGACCTCAGGAGACAGCTTTGGACACTGCCGTGAAGCCGAAGGTGCGCGTGGACTATGTGCCCGCGGAGCACTACCTCTCGCGCGAGATCGTTCAGCTCGAGAAGCGCCTGCTCTGGCCCAAGGTGTGGCAGCTGGCCTGCCGGCTCGAGGAGATCCCGTTCGTCGGCGACTACGTCACCTACGACATCAATGACGAATCGGTCATCGTCGTGCGCCAGACCGCCGACACGATCCGCGCCTTCCACAACGTCTGCCCGCATCGCGGCCGCCGGCTGACGGAGGGCTGCGGCACGGCGGCGAAACTGCAGTGCCGGTTCCATGGCTGGCAGTGGAACCTCGACGGCAAGGTGATCCGCATCATCGATCGCGACGACTGGGCCGGATGCCCCGATGTCGCGGACGAGGACTTCACGCTCCCCGAGATCAAGGTCGACACCTGGGCCGGCTTCGTCTTCGTCAATTTCGACCCCGGGTGCGAGCCGCTTGCACGGCATCTCGCGCCGGTGCCCGAGTACACGGACTGCTACGAGTTCGAGAAGATGCGCTTCCGCTGGTACAAGTCGGTGCGCCTGCCGTGCAACTGGAAGGTGGCGCTCGAGGCGTTCAGCGAGGGGTACCACGTCTTCGGAACGCACCCGCAACTGCTCGACACGCAGGGCGACGACACCACCCGCAGCTTCACCTTCGGCAAGCACGGCATGTTCGGCTACCCGGCGCCTTCGCGCCTGATGGGCGCGCCGTCGCCGCGCACCGGACGCCCGGTGCCCGACGACGTGCGCCCCGGCATCGTCAAGTTCTTCGCCGACCTCGAGGACCAGCTCAAGGCGATCACGACCGCCAGCGATGCCGAGGCGGCGAAACGGATCCTCAGCGAGTGCCCGCCCGACACGCCGCATCTCGAACTGCTGATGAAGGTCGGGCAGTTCCAGGCCGAGGCGGCCATCGCGGCGGGCGCCGGCTACCCGAACATCACCGGCGAGCAGGTCTACAAGGCGGGCACGGACTGGCACGTGTTCCCCAACATGATCTTCCTGATGTCACCCAACGGGATGCTGTTCTACCGGGCGCGGCCGGACGGCGACGATCCTGACTCGTGCTTCTACGACATCTGCTCGATCGCACGCTATGCGCCCGGGACCGAGCCGCCGCTCAAGCGCGAGCTCTACTGGGGCCGGGACGACTGGAAGACCGACACCGTCCAGCGCTTCGGGCTGATCCTGGCGCAGGACTTCGCCAACATGACCGAGGTGCAGAAGGGCATGAAGTCCCAGGCGTTCAAGGGTGCCCGCACGAACCCGTTGCAGGAGTCGTCGATCTCGAACTTCCATCGGGTCCTGCGCGAGATGCTGTTTGACGAACCGACAGGCGGCTGACATGTCGACCAATGGAACCTGGGACGAGGTCGTCGACCTGGCGATCGTGGGCAGCGGCGGCGGCTCGATGTGCGCCGCGCTGGCGGCCAAGCGGCTGGGCAAGCGGGCGCTCATCGTCGAGAAGCAGGCCCTGATCGGCGGCTCGACGGGATTTTCGGGCGGCGTGTGGTGGGTGCCGAACAATCCGGTGATGAAGCGCGCCGGCGTGGCGGACACGGCCGAACGCGCACGCCAGTACCTGGATTCCGTGGTCAGCTACGCCGGACCCGGAACGAGTCCGGCGCGCCGCGACGCCTTCATCCGCACCGGCCCGAAAATGATCGAATTCCTCGAGCGCCAGGGGATGAAGTTCGTCTACGCCGACGGCTGGTCGGACTACTACGACGAGCTGCCGGGCGGCGAACCACGTGGGCGCTCGCTGCTCGCCGAACTGTTCGACACGCGCGAGCTCGGTGCCTGGGAGGGCAAGCTCTCGCGCTACAAGGGCTTCAACCTGCCGGTCCCGACGGACCAGTTCCCGGCGCTGATGCTGGCCAAGCGCACCTGGGGCGGCAAGAAGGCCGCCATGGCGCTCGTCGGAAGAATCATCAAGGGCAAGCTCACGGGTGCGCGCATGGCGGGCGCCGGGGCCGCCATCCAGGGCCGCATGTTGCAGATCGCGCTGCGCGAACAGTTGCCGATCTGGACCGAATCGCCGCTGGTCGAACTGATCGTGGAAGACGGTCGCGTTCAAGGCGTGACGGTCAGGCGCGCGGGCAAGCTCGTGCGCGTGCGCGCTCGCGAAGGCGTGCTGTTGAACGTGGGGGGCTTCTCGCGCAGTGGCGCGATGCGCGAACGCTTCCAGCCGAAGCCCAACTCGCACACCTGGACGAACGCCAATCCCGGAGATACGGGGGAGGGCATCGAGATGGCGATGGAGCTCGGTGCCGCGGTCGATTGCATGGACGAAGCCTGGTGGGTCGTCACCTCGCTCGGCCCGGATGGCCGGCCACCCAAGCCGGGTGGCTATGCGAGCGACGGCACGCCCTTGCCGTTCATGCATCACCTCGATCTCTCGTTGCCGCATTCGATGATGGTCGACCAGCTGGGCGAGCGCTTCTGCGACGAGGCCGGTGCGTACATGGAGATCGGCCAGCGCATGTACCGGCGCGAGAAGGAGACCGGCAAGGCGGTTCCCAGCTGGGTCGTCATGGACAGCCGCCAGCGTGCGAACTATCCGTGGGGTACCGCGCAGCCGGGACAGGTTCCGCAGGAATGGCTTGACAGCGGCTACCTGATCAAGGCGGACTCGATCGCCGAACTGGCGGCAAAGACGGGCATCGCCGAGAGCGGCCTGCAGCGCACGGTCGAGCGCTTCAACGGCTTCTGCCGCACGGGCGTCGACACCGACTTCGGTCGCGGATCGCGCGCGTTCGATCGCTGCCACGGCGACCCGACGGTCAAGCCCAATCCCAACCTCGGCGGCATCGAGAAGGCGCCGTTCTATGCGGTGCGCATGTACCCCGGCGACGTGGGGACGGCGGGCGGCGTCGTGACCGACGAACACGCACGCGTCCTGCGCGAGGACGGCTCCGTCATCGAAGGCCTCTACGCGACGGGCAACTGCACGGCCTCGGTCGTGGGACGTTGCTATCCCGGGGCTGGCGCCAGCATCGGCGCATCGTTCACGTTCGGCTATATCGCGGCGCACCACGCTCTGGGCGCGCCCCTCAATTGACCTGCTCCAGGAGACCGGCATGAACCCCGAAAATCGAGTCGACCAGGCCATTCTTGTCGACATCTACAGGCGCATGTCCCTGATCCAGCGCAGCGACGACCGGTTTCGCGCCGTCATCAAGTCCGGCAAGATCGTGGCGCCGTATTACTCGCCACGCGGGCAGGAAGTCATTCCGTCCGCCATCTCGGTGAACCTCACGGACGACGACTACATCTGCACGATCTACCGCGGCATCCACGACATGCTCGCCAAGGGCGTGCCATCGAAGCTGCTGTGGGCCGAGATCGCCGGCAAGGTCACGGGCACCTGCAAGGGCAAGGGCGGCCCGATGCACATCACCCACCCGAGCTCCGGCGTGATGGTGACTACCGGCATCGTCGGCAGCAGCATGCCGATCGCCAACGGCCTGGCACTGGCCGCCCAGATTCGCGGCGAGAAGCGCGTGACGGTCGCCTATTTCGGCGATGGCGCCGCCAACATCGGTGCCTTCCATGAAGCGCTGAACATGGCCGCTGTCTGGAAGCTGCCGGTCCTGTTCGTCTGCCAGAACAACGGGTACGGCGAGCACACGCGCTACGACCTGGCGACCTCTGCCAAGCAGATTTCCGACCGGGCGATCGGCTACCAGATGCCCGGCGTGACCGTCGACGGCAATGACCCGCTCGCGGTCTATGCGGTCGCGCGCACGGCCGTCGCGCGGGCCCGTGCGGGCGAGGGCCCGACGCTGATCGAGGCGAAGACGTTCCGGTTCCATGGGCACGTGTTCGGCGATGCCGACGCCTACATGGCGCCCGGCGAGAAGGAGGCGGCGATGGCGCGGGATCCGGTGCCGCGCTTCCGCAACTGGCTGCTGGAGGGCGGCGTCCCCGAGGCGGAGCTGGCGGCGATCGAGATCGCCATCGATCGCGAGATCGACGAAGCGGTCGCCTTCGCGCTCGAGAGTCCGGTGCCTGACCTGGCCGAGCTCCACACGGACGTCCTGGGCGAAGAGGTGGCGGCATGAGCCCGCACGGCCGCCCGAAGGGCGAATTTACCGCAGTGCAAAGCACGGAGGTTTCCTGATGAACACCACCGCCAACATGCTGGAGAAGGTCAAGCCCATGAACACGATCCAGGCGGTCAACCTCGCGCTCGAGGAGGCGATGACGCTGGATCCCGAAGTCATCCTTCTCGGCGAGGACATCGCCGACGGCCAGGAAGGCGGCATCGTCGGCGTGACGAAGGGGCTGTCGACGAAGTTCGGCACCTCGCGGGTCCGATCCACGCCGATCTCCGAGCAAGCCATCATCGGCGCGGCGATCGGCGCGTCCATCGTCGGCATGCGGCCGGTCGCCGAGATCATGCTGATGAACTTCACGACGGTGGCGATGGACATGATCGTCAACCATGCGGCCAAGCTGCGCTACATGTCGGGCGGCCAGACGCATGTGCCCATCACCATCCGCACGATGACGGGTGCGGGCTTCGGCACCGGTGGCCAGCACGCCGACTATCTGGAGGCCTGGTTCGCCCATGTGCCAGGCATGAAGGTGGTGGCGCCGTCGTCGCCGGCCGACGCGCATGGCCTGATGCTGTCGTGCATCTTCGACGACGATCCGTGCCTGTTCATCGAGAACTTGCCGACCTACTGGAATCCGGGTGCCCCCCCGCGCATCGGCGAGCGCATTCCGCTGGGCAAGGCCAACGTGCTGCGCGAGGGCGGCGACGTGACCCTGATCAGCTACAGCCGCACCGTCCACGACTGTTGCGCCGTGGCCGAAAAGCTGGCCAAGGAAGGGATCCAGGTCGAAGTGATCGACCTGCGCACGATCTCCCCGCTGGATGAAGCCACGCTGCTGAAGTCGGTTGCCAAGACCGGACGCGCCGTCGTCGTGCATGAAGCCGTGCGCAAGTTCGGCGTCGGCGCGGAGATCGCCGCGCTGCTGAACGAGCACCTGTTCGGCCAGCTCAAGGCACCGGTGCAGCGCATCGGTTCGAACCAGTCTCCGGTGCCGTTCTCCAAGACGCTGGAAACAGCGTTCGTCCCCCAGCAGTCCGGCATCGAGGCGGCCGTCCGCAAGACGCTGGTCTGACATCTGAACGCAACGCCTGAATGAGGAAAGCCCCGTGTCCACGCAAGTCCTGCTCCCCAAGATCGGCTTCTCGATGAACGAGGCGTCGCTGTGCGAATGGATGGTCGCCGATGGCGCCGATGTCACCGAAGGCCAGCCGCTGTATGCGCTCGAGAGCGACAAGTCCGTGCAGGAGATCCCTTCTCCCGCAAGCGGCAGGCTGAAGATCATCGGTACCGTCGGCACGGTCTACGAAGTCGGCGCCGTGCTCGCCGAGATCGGTTGAACGTGGAAGCGACGCCGTTCGGCGCGGGCCTGCCGCCCTGGCCCGATGTCGATTTCTCGGCATTCGGCGAGATCGAGACGCGGCCGCTGTCGCGAATCCAGTCCCTGACAGCCGGCTTCCTCGCGCGAAACTGGGTGGCCATTCCGCATGTGACGCATCAGGACGACGCGGACATCACGGCCGTCGAGGCGTTGCGTGCGACGTTGGATCCCAAGCCGGGCACGTTGTCGTTCGTCGTCAAGGCGCTTGTTGCGGCGCTGAAGGCGTTTCCGCAGTTCAATGCGTCGCTCGATGCGAGCGGCAGGAACGTCGTGCTGAAGAAGTACTTCAACATCGGGATCGCCATCGACACGCCGCGCGGACTCGTCGTCGCCGTGGTGCGTGACTGCGATCGCAAGACGGTCGCCGAGATCGCGTCGGATATCGCAGCGCTGTCGGCCAAGGCCCGGGGCAGGGGGCTGCCCATGAGCGACATGGAGGGCGGATGCATGACGATCAGCTCGCTGGGTGCCATTGGCGGAACTGGCTTCACGCCCATCGTGAATGCCCCCGAGGTCGCCATCCTCGGCATGGCGAAATCGGAGTGGAAGCCGCGGCGCGGCGCAACCGATGCCATCGAGTGGCGGTTGAAGCTGCCGTTGTCGCTGAGCTATGACCATCGGGTGATCAACGGCGCCGACGCGGCGCGCTTTGTTCGCCATGTCGATGAGAGCCTCGCATCGCCACTGCAACTTGTCACTCCGTGAAGGAACCGACGCATGCCCGCCATCGTTGAACGTCCCGCGCACGTCGGTTCCGACCGCGTCGTCGATTTCGACTATCTCGCGCCGCAGGGGCACCAGGTGGACGTGCATCGCGCCTGGCATGCGCTGCATGCGCCGGGACTCCCCGACATCCTGTGGACGCCGCACTACGGCGGGCACTGGATCGCCACGCGTGCCGCCGACATCGACGCGATGCAGCTCGACGCGGCCCGCTTCTCGATGTCGTCCGTGACCGTGCCCGCGTCGCAGCAGGCCTTTCGCATCGTGCCGCTCGAAATGGACCCACCCGAGCACACCCCGTTTCGTGCGCTGCTGTCACCGAAGTTCGGCCCGCGGCCCGTGAACGACCTCGAAGGCAGCGTCCGTGCACTGGCCATCGAGTTGATCGAGGGCTTCGCCCACCAGGGCCGGTGCGAGTTCGTCGAGGCCTTTGCCAAGCGCCTGCCCATCGTGGTGTTCCTGCGCCTGGTGGACCTGCCCCTGGAGGATCGCGACACGTTGCTTGAGATGACCGAGGCGTCGGTGCGCGGCGATGCGCAGCGCCGCAATTGGGCGGCCCAGGCGTTGCAGCAGTACATCGGGAAATGGATCGTGGCGCGGCGCGCGCATCCGGGCCCGGACCTCATCAGCGCCATGGTCAATGCCCAGGTGAACGGGCGCGACTACACGCCGGAGGAGACGTTCGGCATGATGGTCAACGTCATCTTCGGCGGTCTGGACACGGTGGCGGCCAGCATCGGATTCCTCACGCGGCACCTGGCCGAGCATCCCGGGCTGCGCCGCCAACTGGTGGCCGACCGCGCATTGATCCCGGTGGCCATCGAGGAGTTCCTGCGTCGGTTCGGCATCCCGAACACGGCGCGCGTGATCACGCACGACTTCGAGTACGGCGGCGTCTCGTTCAAGGCAGGCGAGCAGATCATGCTGCCGAAGACGCTCCATGGCCTGGACGAGCGACGCTACGCGGATGCGTTGACGGTCGATCTTGCGCGTCCTGCGTCGCGCCACGCGGCCTTCGGCGACGGGCCGCATCGTTGTCCCGGCGCTGGTCTGGCACGCATGGAGCTGCGCGTGTTCCTGGAGGAGTGGCTGAGCCGCGTGCCTGATTTCAGCGTCGAGCCCGGCAGGCAGCCGGTCACCAGTTCGGGGCAGGTCAACGGGATGATGTCGCTGCCGTTGGCGTGGCCCGTGCACTGACGCGGTTCTCGAGCCGCGGCGCGAGGCGGGCGCTACCTTGCATCTTCGACGATGAGTTCCGCACCGCGCCATGCCATGGCCATCACGGGCCCATTGGTGTTGCCCGAGATCATCGTCGGGGCGATCGACAGGTCCATCACGCGCAGGCCCTGGACGCCGCGCACCTTCAGCCTGGAGTCGACGACGCTGGCAGCGTCGCCGCCGAGCCGGCACGTGCCGCAGGCGTGATAGCCGCTTTGCCCGCCGGCGCGGAAGGCATCGAGGATCTGATCATCGCTCTCGACCGTGGCGCCCGGCCGCGTTTCCTGCACGAGCAGTGCCGCCATGGCGGGCTGTTCCATGACGCGGCGCATGAACCGCATCGAGGCGATGGCGATTCGCCGGTCGTCCGCGTCCGCGAGATAGTTGGCGTCCACGTGGGCGGGGACATCCGGATCGGGGCACGTGATTCGCACATGCCCCTGGCTGTTCGGGCGCAATCCATAACTGAAGAGCTGCACGCCGGGGTGCCGCTCCATCGTCATGCCGCCTGCTGCAAAGTCGAGGGTGGTCGGGCACATCATGAATTGGGCATCGGCGCGCGCAGCGTCCTGCCGCGTCCTGTAGAAGCCGCCCACCGGGTAAGGACCGATGCCGAGCAGGCCCCGTTTCGCCAGCATGTACTTCGCGGCGTTGACGCCGAGTCGCCAACCGCGGAACGCCCGATTCTGCGAGTGGCGCCAGTCCTTCATGCGCCACTGTGCCATGTACAGCAGGTGTTCCCGCATGTTCAGCCCGACGCCGGCGTTGTGCGCCACCGGCTGGATGCCGACCGACTTCAGATGCCCGGCATCGCCCACGCCCGACAGTTGCAGCAGGCGCGGGGATTCGAGCGCGCCCGCACTGAGGATGATCTCGCGCGCGGCCTCGAAACGTCGCGACTCTCCGCCCACGCGTGCCTGCACGGCCGTGGCACGCGTGCCTTCGAACGTGACGCGCGTCACCTGGGCCCCCGTGACGACGGTCAGGTTGGGTCGCTGCCGTATCGGTGCCAGGAAGGCTCGGCTGGCGCTTTGCCGGACGCCGTCGCGAATCGTGTAGGGGAGATAGGCGACGCCCTCGTGATCCAGGCGGTTGATGTCCTCCTTGCGTGACAGGCCCAACCCGCCGCAGGCGGCGATGACGGCTTCGCCGAGTTCGGTCGGGCCGGGAAACGGCCCCACCTTCAGCGGCCCGCCTGCGCCGCGCAACGCATCGGCGCCCATCGCATGGTCTTCGATCGCCCGGAAGCAGCGCGCGATGTCCGCCCAGCCCCAGCCCGCGGCGCCGGCGGATTCCCAGCCGTCGTAGTCGCCGGGATGACCGCGCATGTAGACCATGCCGTTGATCGCACTCGAGCCGCCCAGCATCTTGCCTCGGGCCCAGACCTCCTGCCGCTGTCCGTTGCCGTCGGCGGGTGCCACCGGGGTGTATGCCGCGTGGGTCGGGTCCATCAGCAACTTTCCGAAGCCCTTGGGCATCGCGATCAGCGGATTCCTGTCTTCGGGCCCGGCCTCCAGCAGCAGCACGCGGTGGGCCGGATTCTCGGACAGGCGGTTGGCCAGCACGCAGCCGGCCGAGCCGGCTCCCACGATGACGTAGTCATAGGAACTCATGAAATGGAACCCGGACAGTGAGTGGAAATAACTATTTCGTAAAAGCGTACGGTGTTCTAATATTGGAACGACAGATGTTTGTTGTCAACTCCGATCTACGGCCAAGCTGCCTCGAACGACCATGCCACGCGCCACCATTCCGAGACCTGCGTCGACCACCCTCGTGCTGCGCGACGGTTGGGATGGACTGAAGGTGCTGATGCTGCGTCGATCCGCCTCGGCGAGCTTCATGCCGGGCGCTTATGTGTTTCCCGGCGGTGCCGTCGATCCCGCCGATCATTCGGCGGAGATCGAGGCGTGTTGCGTCGAATCGGCGGGCGAAGCCTCGAGGCGATTGGGTCTCGGCGGCACGATGGGGGGCTTCGCGTTGGCGCACGCCGTGGCCGCGCTGCGCGAGTGCTTCGAGGAGTGCGGCCTGTGGCTCGGCGCGGACATGCTGGTCGAAGGCGCCGCACTGGTCGACGCGCGTCGGCGCATGCTGTCCGGCAGCGCGAGCCTGGCCGAACTGAGCGTCGAACTTTCGATCCCGCTGGCGACCCGGGCGCTGGCGCCGTGGAGCCACTGGGTCACGCCGATCGACGCGGCGCGGCGCTTCGACACGGTCTTCTTCGTCGCCCTGGCGCCCCTCGATCAACTGGCGGTCGTCGATGGTGGCGAGACGACGACCCTCGTCTGGGTGAGTCCGGCCGAGGCGCTGTCCTCGAGCGCGCGCGGCGCGCTGCCGCTCGAGTTTGCGACGCGGTGCACGCTGGAGTCGCTGCTGCCCTTCAGGGATGCGGTGTCGGTGATGCGCGCGGCCCGGACGCCGCGCTCGCTGGCGCCCGTTCACCCCAGGGTGGCCCGCACGCGGGCGGGGATGCGGCGAGTCCTGCTGCCGCACGACGCCGGATACCTCGACGTGATGCGGCTCGATCCCGAAGGAACCGGAAGCGCCGTCATACCCGATCCCCCGCCACCGACCGCCGTTCATCGCATGGCGATCCGCACCCACCGAGACTGACCAAGAGACATCATGACCACTTCGAGCGCCCATCCCGAGACGACCTCGCCGCTGTCGTCCCTTCCTGCGCACGTGCCCCGATCGCTCGTCCACGATTTCGACCTCTACAACGTGGAAGTCGAGCAAGGCGACTATCACGCGGCCCTGAAGCGCCTGCACGAGCCCGGCGTGCCGGACATCTTCTGGACGCCACGCAACGGCGGCCACTGGGTCGCGACGCGCGGCGAGGACATCTATCACATCTTCAAGGATGCGGAGCATTTCTCCTCGCGCAAGCTGGTGGTGCCGCGCGAACGCAATCCGGCGATTCCGTTGCCTCCGATCTTTCTCGACCCGCCCGAACAGGCCAAGTACCGATCCCTGCTCGCTCCCGCGCTCTCTCCCAAGGCCGTGTCGCCGCTGGGCGAGAGCGCGCGCGCCCTGGCCGTCGAACTGATCGAGGGGTTCTACGCCGCCGGCGAATGCGAATTCGTCGGCGACTTCGCGCAGCACCTGCCCATCGGCATCTTCATGAAGATGGTCGACGTGCCGACCGCCGACAGGGCCAAGCTGTTGCACTGGGCCGACCAGCAGGTGCGCCCGACCAGCGAGCACGAGCGCGAGGACTCGTTTCACCAGCTCTTCGCCTATGCGGCGCAAAAGGTGGCCGAGCGCAAGGCCAACCCCGGCACCGACCTGATCAGCGACTTGACCAAGGCGCAGGTCGATGGGCAGCCGATCACCGCGGAGGCCTTGGCGCCGATGATCTTCCTGCTGCTCGTGGGCGGGCTCGACACCGTGGCATCGGCCATGGGATTCGCTGCCCGCTTCATGGCCTCGAACCCGTCGCACCGGCGGGAATTGGTCGAACACCCGGAGCGCATTCCCGCGGCTGTCGAGGAGTTGCTGCGCCGATTTCCGGTGGTCAACCAGGGTCGCATGGTCGTGCACGACATGACCTACAAGGGCGTCGACATGCGAGCCGGCGATCAGATCATCCTGCCGACGACCCTGCATGGCCTGGATGACCGCAAGTTCGACGACCCGCTGCGCGTGGACTTTTCCCGACCGATGCCCATCCATTCGACCTTCGGCAATGGTGTCCATCGATGCCCGGGTTCCCTGCTCGCCCGCACGGAGCTGAAGATCTTCCTGGAGGAGTGGCTCAAGCGCATTCCCGATTTCCGCATCAAGCCTGGCACGACCGCGGGCGTTCGAGCGGGGGTCAACGCGACGATCTACTCGTTGCCGCTGGTATGGGAGGTGAGGTGAGCATGCCCCCCCATCGTCAATGGCAGTGCTACTTCTGCGCGCACATCTATGACGAGGCCTTGGGGGACCCGGATAGCGGGATTGCCGCGGGGACGCGATGGGAGGACGTGCCGGCAGATTGGTGCTGCCCGGACTGCGGCGCGACGAAAGCCGACTTCGCGCCAATGGAATAAGTTGAACGTCGTTCAGAAAAACAGGGTTAACGCCGATTCGACCTGTCGAATAACGGAATATCGTTCAACTCAGAGAACATGATGTCGGGGCGCTGCTCCGACACGACGCGGCCCCCCAAAGCCCACCAGGAGACGGCAATGAAAGTGACCAGGAAGCTCCTCTTCATCGGTTCGGCGGCAACCATCGCGCTGATCTGCTCCGCCGGTGTCCTCCAGGCCGAAGGCACCGATCCGGCCCTGCAGGCGGCCGTCGACGACCTGACCCTGCGCATGACGAATTCGTTGGCCCAGTGGCAGCCGGAATCGGGCTACGTACCGGTCAACTACCCGACGGATGGGTCGTGGGAGCGGATGGTCGCGTCGGCCGGCCATTGACGAAACTTCCGGGGTGCTCGCGCGCCGAGCGATCCAGCATGTTCCGCACCCTGCTCAAGTCCAAGATCCACCGCGCCCGCGTGACCCACTGCGAGCTTCACTACGAAGGCTCATGCGCGATCGACGAAGACCTTCTCGACGCTGCGAACGTGCGCGAGAACGAGCAGGTGCACATCTGGGACGTGGACAACGGCGAGCGCCTGATCACCTATGCGCTGCGGGCGCCGCGCGGCAGCGGCATCGTGTCGCTCAACGGCTCGGCGGCGCGGCGTGCCGCGGTGGGCGACCTGGTGATCATCGCCGCATTCGCCCTGGTGCACGAGGACAGGGTCGAGCAAGCTCGGCCGACGCTCGTGTTCGTCGACGAGAAGAATCGGATCAAGGCCAGGCCGCCCTTCGTCGGCCATGCGACCGAGCCAGGTTCGACATCGGTGCCGCCGAGCGCGATAGCTCGTTGAACCCGGCGCGAATCAGCGAATCTTGGCGGCTGCCGACTCGCCTGTTTCGGACAGCTGGGCAGAAGCCCTCGCGGCGATCTGCTTGACGGCAATCTTCAGGGCCGCGACGTTCGCGTGAAACCGGTTGGCGGGCCCCGCGACGTTCAAGGCCCCCACGCAGTCGCCGCTGGCGTCGAATACGGGGGCCGACACGGAGCCGAGGCCCGCGACGGGAACGTCGATGGAAGCCAGGATGCCCTCCGCCCGAACCTTCGTGAACTCACGCAGCAGCAGGGCTCGCGTGATCGGCGTCGAGGTCTGCACGGTCGTGACCATGGAGGACAGGTACTGTTCACGCCACGATTTGTCAGCGTAGGCGAGCAGGACCCAACCTGTCGGGCTGGCATAGAGCGGCCGCCGGACGCCTGCAGGGATCTGGAGCCGCAGCGGGTGCGGGCTGTCGACCACATCGGTGAAGGTCACTTCCCCGACTTCGCGGTTGAGCACTCCCCACATGGCGCTCTCGCCCGTGCGCTCGACAAGTTCGGCAAGAAAAGGCCGAAGGACCTTCGTCGTCGTGTTGGCCGACAGGACGCTGGCCGACAGGCGAAAGATCGCCGGGCCCAGGTTGTAGGTGCCGGCGCTGTGCACCAGGAATCCTTCCGCCACGAGGGGGCGGAGCAGGTTCAGGAGACTGCTCTTGGGCGATTCAAGTGCCACGTTGAGATCGGCGAGCGTCATTCCGTTCGGTGCGACCGAGAGCGCGTCGAAGAGCGCGAGAAGGCGGGTCAACGAGCGCGGGCCGGCGTCGTCACGATCGGGCGCGGAGGTTTGCTTGCCGGGCTTCTTGGGATCTTTCATGGATAACCCTTGTGTCTTGCAGAGCGAGTTGTCGGATTGTGACTCCCGCTTCAACCGCGATGCTACCTGGGCGGGCGCGGTTTCCCGGGCGCCTGTCGAGGCGCTGCCGCAGGAAACCGGGATCGCCCCTTGGGGCATGCCGGGCATTTGACGGATCCCCCGTCATTGCCGGCGCGCATCCCCCTGCGTCGCGGCATGCCGATGCCGCGAGAGGGGGATGTCGCGGGACACCGTGGTGTGGACCGCAGGCGTCTCCGTCACTGCCGCGACGGATCGTCGCTGATCATCGCGACGCGCGAGGCGTTGGCAGCATCGATGAAGCTGACGATGAAGTGGACGGCATGGGCCTGGTCGTCTCCGCCGTCGCAGTCGAGTCCGTGCACCACGTGGCGGATCTGGTGGTACACGCGGGCCGAGGGGGTCGCGGGCACCACGTCGTAGACGTGATGGCGCTGCACCTTGAACGCGACCGCGACGGTCGACGGCTTGTCGGCGGACTGCCAGGCGGGGGCCAGCGCGTCGGCCAGGTCGGCGGTGTCCACCGCCGGGCAGGCCTGGCGCAGCGACAACTGGCCGACGACGTCCACCTGGGCAGCGTCCTGTGTCGGTGGCGCGGCGTGGGCGCCGTGGACGGCAGCGAGGAGGGCGCCGGCGGCCGCAAGGGTTTTCCACGCGAGAGTAGGGGCGGAGGGCTGGTTCATCGGAGCTCCTGGCAGGTGATTTGAAGGGGCGAGGTCATCTTGTTGCGAGGTTGCGCGTGATCCAAGAACGTCCCGACGAGGACGCTTTCCGGTGCGACGAATCGACGCTGGACGCGATGGACCGGAACGTTCAGGTCCAGTCTTCGAGATCGAAGACGTCGATCACCGGACCGTCGTCGGGACCGTCGTCGTCGTCGTCCTCGTCGACATCGATGTCCGGGCAGTCGTGATCCGCCGACCAGGCGTCGCCGACGTGGATGTGCGTGAAGCCGTGCTCGTGCGGGCCGATGTGCGCACGCGCGCCGTGCACGACGGCGAACATCGCGAGCACGACGGCGAGGGCTTTCCACGGATGGCGGGGGCTGGCAGTCGGGGTCATGGTGATTTCCTGGGCGGCCTTTTCGAAGGCGATGCGCCACGATAGGCACGCGGCGCCGGCCGCTCCAGCGCTGCGCGACGGGCGTCGTGATCGCTGCGACGAGATGTCGATGCGCCCGACGAGCCGGACGCGCTGCGTGCGCGAGAATGGCTCATCCGCGTCGCCGTGGCGCGACGCCCTGAACACTCATCCGCTGGGAGCCCCGATGACCGACACGCTGCTGAAGAAGTCCGAGAACAACCTGATCTGGGTCGAC
>Ga0307516_10000934_pt1 | contig 40240 bp, 36 predicted proteins | sample 19_EM_MG_FD_203310 | JGI IMG/M metagenome (GOLD analysis project Ga0307516, IMG submission 203310) | Populus trichocarpa ectomycorrhiza microbial communities from riparian zone in the Pacific Northwest, United States - 19_EM | ecosystem: Host-associated > Plants > Roots > Unclassified | place... | reverse complement strand
GCGGGTCGGTCGCAGCTTCGCGGGCCAGTCGTCGAGGGCCAACATCTTCATGTCCGCCTCGGCGCGTGCGATCAAGGGAGCCAGGGCCAGGGGAGACACCAGCACCAGATCCGCCTCCACCCTGTCCTGCAAGCCCCACTGCTGGACCTGGCCGGGACGCACGAGGAGTACGTCGCCCCGCCCCAGCCGGTGTTCGATGAAGTCGACGCGGTGCCTTCCCGTCCCACCGCGGACCAGCAGCATCAGGTAGAAGTCCGGGCGCTCCGGCTCGAGCCGGAGCGCCCCATGCCGGCGGCGCGCCTCGGGCAGTGCAAGTACCTCGATGCCGAGCTTCGCCAGGCGTGGGTTGTGGAACGGAATCTTCCGAACGGCGGCTACTTCTCGGGGCATTGGTAGTCGTTGGTTCCATGTGCCGCAAATTGGGTACGGGAGGGATTCTCGTCTACGGCGCAGGCTTGCCGCTCAAGCAACGAATGGATGCTGCCCCGCGCTTCCTCGGCTGATCACGCTCCAGATCGCTACGAGGCGTTTGATGCAAACTTGGTGATATCGACCAACGGTGCCGGGGAACCAGGCATGAACTAATGTGCCGCGTGGTGCCTGAGGCCGTGCTGACGACGAAGTCGCGCTGGGGGGACACTCCATATGTCAGAGGTCTTGGGGTCACAGAGGTCTTGGGGTCAGGTCAGAGGTCTTGGGGTCGCAAGGAAGGTTTTGGGGTCAGGTCTTGCCTTTTGCCTTCTCCCCGTCTACTCTCCCGCCATGTCCCGCCCCCTCCGCATCGAATTCCCCGGCGCCGTCTACCACGTCACCTCCCGCGGTGACCGGCGCGAGCCAATCTTCGTGGACGACACCGACCGCGCCGCCCTGTTGACCGTGCTGGCCCAGGGCATGCAGCGCTTCGACGCGCAGGTGCTGGCCTACTGCCTGATGGGCAACCACTACCACTTCGTGCTGCACACGCGCCAGGCCAACCTGTCGCGGCTCATGCGGCACCTCAATGGCGTCTACACCCAGGTCTTCAACCGCAGGCACGGCAAGGTGGGCCACCTGTTCCAGGGCCGCTTCAAGGCCATCCTGGTGGACCGGGAGGCCTACCTGCTGCAGGTGTGCCGCTACGTGGAACTCAACCCCGTGCGCGCCGGCATGGTGGCCGGGCCGGGCGACTGGCCCTGGTCCAGCTACCGGGCGCACGTGGGCGAAGCCGCCACACCGCCGTGGCTGGATACGGACGGCCTGCATGGCTACCTGCTACAGCGCCCCGCCGCCACGGCCGCCGACCACCGCCGTGCGGCCCGGCGTTATGCGGTGCTGGTGGCGCAGGGCCAGGACGAGGCACTGTGGGACGAAGGGCTGCGCCAGCAGATCTACCTGGGCGACGATGCCTTCGTCGACCGCATGCAGGCGCTGGCCGAGCCACCTCGCAAGGTGGCGCGCGACACGCCGCGCGCCCAGCGCACGCCGGCCCGGCCGCTGGCGCACTGGCTGGGCCTGTGCAGCAGTCGCGAAGAGGCGCTGTACCGCGCTCACACCGAAGGCGCGCTGACCATGACGGCGCTGGCCGGCGAGCTGGGCTTGTCGGTGTCCCGGGTCAGCCGCCTGATTGCGCGGGCAGAGGCTGTGGCAGGCCGGCGCTGAAACCGCCGCCCTGCCCGCAGGGGCGCCCGCCGGTGCGCCTGCGGCGGGCACGGTGCTAGTGCAGTGTTCGACGCTATGCGGCACATAAAGCCGCGCCTTTGCCGCCCTGGCGTCGTTGCAAATCCTCGCGATGCCTCCAGGCATCGCTGCGGTTTGCGCCTGGCCAAGACGACAAATCCATCGGCTTTCTTAAGTGCCGCATAGCGTCGAACACTGCACTAGGAATCGCACCACCCCAAGATCAGCATCCTGCTGATGCCCATCGCCGGTGAGCCATGCCAGCATGCGCACAGTCGCGTCGCCGTAACGACTGGACCACCACTGCCGTGCTTGACGGTGGACGCAGGCAACCCCAACCGGGCAGCCAAGGAGTTCAGCAGATGAAGACATCTCAGAGGCGGCATCGCGCCAGGGCAGTTCGTTCGTCCGATGATCTCGCATCGGGGCAGGACGCTCCGGGCCGCGCGCCATCCCCCCTGGCCGCCGCGCTGGCGCAGACCCCGCGCATGGCCGCGCAGCGGCGCACCACCCACGCCACCTTCGGACCGGCGGCCACGCAGCGAAGGATTGCTGCATGGGACAACGCCGTGTGCGCCAGCGGCACGGTGGTCTACCACAACACCGCGCAGGACGCCGCGATCAGCCTGGCCACCGATGGCGTCCGGCAAGTCCAGAACGCCTGGGGCGGCGGCATCCTCGGTGCGGGGTTCTATACCCACACCACCCGCGCCGGCGCCGAGGTCTACGGAAACGCACGCTTCACCCTTGCGTTCACGGTGGGCGCCAACCTTCAGGGCCAGGTGGTCCCACGCGGCGTCATCGGCCGCGGCATCGATGCACAAAACTACGGCAATGAAAACTATCTGGAGGGCAATGCCTTCCTGACCAACGAAGACGATCGCAACGAATACAAGTTCCACAGCGGCGACAACCTGGTGTTCACAAACGTCCGCGACAACAACACCGGGATCATCTACAACGACGCCGCCTCGTTCATCAACGCAATTCTTCAATGAATCTGACAGATGCCCGTGGTCGCCCGGCCAGCCCCATCCGGCCACCCACGGCAAGGAGCACGCATCATGCAAGCACCGCGACAGCCAGGCTCACCGGCCCAGGCTGAGCCCACCCCGACGAGCCGCCGGGGAGCCTGGCAATTGACCTCGGTGCATGGCGCCTCGGAGGTGCAGGAACGGCGCGCGGGGAGCCGTGTGCACGGTGATCGTTGCGCATAACGGGTTGCTCGATGCGATTGCGCAGACCGTGGCGGCGCTGTGAGGACTGGCCCGTGACCGAACCGCCCCACCGTGACGACACAGCAAATTCCTCCGCCATTTGGAATGAGGTCACACCATGCCGCTGCAGGGGTCGAAGCAATACCGAGCCATAGCCGCACAAGCGCGTGCAGCTGAAACAAGGCCAGGGCGACGGAACAGCCTGGCCAGTTACTCAGTGGCAGGCAGCCCTCACCTGACCGCGCAACGGCAAGCCATTCGGGCTGCGTTCGGACCGGCAGCACAACTGGCAGAACCCACAGGTGAAACACCTTGGCAGGGCGACCCGGAGGTTGAGGCACGCATCGAACAGCCCCAGGGTACGCAGGGCGGCGAGGCCTCGCCGGGCGAGAACGAATCAAGAAGAGCCTGCCACGACGGAGCAGTGGCTCAGCGCATTGCCATTCAACTTCTCAGCATCACAAAAGCAATGGCCGGCAAAGTATCAATTTCAGGACAGGATCGCCTGGAAGTACCCATAGAAATCACCAGGGACGACAGCACGACGGCAACAATAACGCTCAATACCAGCTACAAGAAACACATGAAGGAGGCATACACCGGGGGAATCGAAATAACCGCCCAACCGGCCGACACCAACACCATTGCCACTCTTGGAGAAAGTGACTTCTCAAAGGCGTTCGAGGATTTTGCTTTTCTTTTCGCGAAGAAACTGAAGAATTCGGATCCGGCAGCATTCTCACCCAGCGCCCCCGCGAACGAACTGACAACCAGCCGGGGAATCAGCTTTCACAGTGACAATGCAAACCTGGGTGCCGCGGTCCATTGCTTCCCCACTGTCACGGCAGGAAACGCCGTGGTGCTGAGCCGCGCGGAATTCACGGACCTCAAGTTGCTTACGAATATTGCATACCACACTTCTGCAAATTTGAACAACGGCGCCATCACCCAGGCGAATCAAGCACTCGTAAGATACGGGAATAGCGCTAGTATTGGTGCGCTATTTTCGGTGCAAGAAATATCTACGCTCCAGAAGCTGGTTAACACAAAAATCACGGCAAGCCAGGGAAACGAGCAAAGGCTTCGCGGCGTAAAGCGTGAGGCAGGGATACTGGGCGGAAAAGTCAATCGGGGCGAGGTGAAACCCGCTGATGTCATCATAGGCGGCAAACCGGTGAAAATTGAATAAGGGTCATGCTTCGAGGGTCGATCTCAATACTATTGGCTTAAGCCCCGCTTGAGAGATTTCGTCATTCATGGTGCCGTCTCCGTGAATGCGGCCCTGCTCCCCGTACAGGCCCAGAGCCTACTGCCTGATGGGCAACCACTACCACTTCGTGCTGCACACCCGCCAGGCCAATCTCTCGTGGGGCGAAGGGCTGCGCCAGCAGATCTACCTGGTCGACGGTGCATGTGCCGGAGTGAGGCCCAGCCTGGTTCGCCGCCGGCCTCATCCGGCTCCGGCGCTGGCCCCCTGGTTCAACAGGTGCTCGCGCACCGCCGCCGGCTCCGGACCCACGGCCTTGATGGCTTCATCCAACTGCTGCTCGGTGACGCCGAAGTGCTCGCACCACCGTCGGATGGACGCCGGGTCGGACAGGTCGATGTGCGCCTGCGCGTCAGCGTGGGTTTCGTTGATGGCCTGGGGTTTCTGAGGGGCTGAAGCGGCCGCCCCTCTCCGCCTTTCAGCGCTGGCCACGCTTGGACTCGGTGGCTTGGCTACGCGGGCCGGCAGGCAATGGCACGCCGGTGGGGGGTGTACTCGGCTCGCCGGCTTCGCCCTGCGGCTTGACGGCCCGTTCGGCCAGCCAGTCCGAACTGCCCGCGGTGTCGGTGCCGCTGCCAGGGTGGTCGGCCGTGGCGTTGCCCACCGCGTGGCTGGCCGGGCGTCCGGGCGGCTGCGCTTGTGAGGGGTGCCGAGTGCTGAGGAGAGGGTGGCGGTAGCGGTTCACGGGCAGGTCCTTTCAAGTCATGGCGCAGGGGCGCCCATGTGGGCCGGTACCGGCAAGCCGCGCGCCCGGGCACGCCATTCCCGCCTCTGTGACGTGTGGGCCCAGCGTGTGGGCCTAGGGTGTGCGCCCGCCCAAGATCAGCAATCTGCTGATGCCGCTCGCCGGCGCGCCGTGCCAGCATGTCCCCTTCCGTGAAACCTGCCGCGGCGTCGACTGCTGGCAGATGGACGATCCGCTTGATCCGCAGGATGTGGGATGAAAACATCGCAGCCGAGCAACCAGCCTGACCAGGCGCACTCTGCCGCGCCCTCCAGCCGCCCACACCGGCAGGCGCGGGAGCCGTCGCCCGCCGGTGGCATTGCCGACAGTCCCCGCATGGCAGAGCAGCGGCAGGGCATCCGGGCGGCCTTCGGGCCGGCGGCGGCGCCGGCGCAGTTGCAGGGCGATGGGCATGACGTGGTCCAGAGGGTCAACATCCAGGTGGGCTTCGACGGAACTGCCACACAGAGCAGGTTTGCCGGTGCCGCCGACGATCTCACGACCACGGGTCTTGGAAACTGCATCGCCATCGTCGCCTACCACACCGGTGCGCCATCGCTCGGCGCCGTGATGAGGCACTACGACACCCTCAACGCGTTTGTGGGTACGGCACCCGATCCCGTCAGTGGTGGGCAGGCGCTGACGTTCAGCGCTGCGGCAATCGGCGCCATCGCCACAGCCACCGCAGCGCAGCTGGTCAATCAGGTGCCCGCCGCCGCGGGGCACATCGGCTTTGCGGTTGCCATCGGTGGCGCATGGAGCGATGCCGATCCGGGGACAACCCGGTGGCAGTCTCGCTTCAATCTCATCAACGCCATCGTTGCAGCCACCGGCGTGGAGCCGGAGATCGCGGCAGCGACCGTCAATTTCGACGTGGCCACCCGCACACTGACCTAGTCTTCAATTATTTGCCGAAGGTGCCCCCGATGCCGCTGCCTCTCTACGACCTCCCGAACTGGCTGTTCGGCATGCTGGTCTGCGGCGGCTGGATCGTCATCGGCCTGGGTGGCTACGTCGTCTTCCACCGCATCTGCCGGGTCCATTTTGCAGAAGGCGAGAAGAACCTGGCGATCGCCTTGCTGGCCGTCGTCGCCACCGTGAATTCGCTGCTGATGGCTTTTTCGGCCGTGTCGGCGTGGGAAGCCTTCAGATCCGCCGACCACGCCGTGCACAGCGAGGCCAACACCATCAGCGCGCTGAGCCGCGACCTGGCGGTCTTTGGCAGCGTGGAATCCAACCAGGCCCGCGAGCTGTTGAGGGCCTATGCCAAAACCGTGGTGGAGCAGGAATGGCCCAACATGCGCAGCGGCCAGCCCAACCATTCCACCTGGACGGCAGCGGACAGCATGTTCCGCGCCGTGGGGACCATCCAACCTGGCACGCCGCGCGAGATGGCCTTGATGCCGGAGATCTGGACCCGCACCAACGAGCTCATCAAGTACCGGCGCGAGCGGCTCTATGCCGGCGAAGCCGAGGTGCCCGGCACGCTGTGGGCCGTGGTGACCCTGGGGACGTTTCTCACCATCATGGCCACGTATGTCTTTCCCCGCACCGCCTTCAACCTGGTGGCCGTGGGCGTGCTTTCCGGGTCGCTGGGGCTGGTGTTCTTCTTCATTGCCGCGATGGACCGGCCCTTTGCGGGGAAAGAAAGCATCGACCCCGAGCCGATCGAATCGACCTTGCTGAAGATGGAACGGTGGGACGCAGACACGCACAACCAGCGACCTGCCGGCATCCAGGTGAAATAGGGCTTGCCTGGCGGCCGGGCGTCAGCGCATCTCGCTCCGGATGGCAATAAGCAAGGCCCGCGCCGGGTCGTGCGCCGGGTCCACGCGCAAGGCGTGCAGCACGTGCTCCAGCGCCTGCGGCCATTGCTGCAGGTGGTACTGGCACAGGCCGATGTGATGCAAGGTGTCCACCGTGTCGCCATACCACTGGCGCGAGCGCTGCAGGTGGGTGATGGCCTCGGCATAGTGCTCCGTCTCGCACAGCAGCTTGCCCAGCGCAAAGCCCATGTCGCCTTCTTCCCCCAGCGGGAAGTAGGTGTTCCACACCTGCGCGGCCATTGCGGCCACTTCGCGGCGCAGCGGGCCCTCCATGGCCTCGGCGCATTTGAGCAGCGGCTTGTAGCAGGCCTGGAAGTTGTTGGCGTCCCACCCGCTCAGCCGCAGGTAGGCCAGCATCTGCGGCACGTCCAGTTCGCTGGCGTTCGCCTGCACGAAGCGGCGCAGCGTGTAGAAGTCGTCCGGCCCGGCCTCGCAGATGTGCTCCGCATACGCCTGGCGGGTTTCCACCAGCGTGCGGCTGTGTTCGGGTGTGAGCGGCTGCGCATCGAACAGCGCCGCGCACACCTGCAGGCTCTGGTGCCGGTGCGGCGGGGTGAGCATCAGGCCGCCTTGCTGCTCCACGTACAGCCCCAGGGCGTGGTAGTTCACCATCAACGACACGCTGCCGTGGTGCACCAGCTTCGGCTCGCCGCCGAAGAGCAGGTCTTCTTCGCGGCTGACGCCCTTGTCCGCCGACAACAGCAGCATGCGGTTGCCGCACAGGCGCCGCAGGTGGGTGATGCAGCGCATGGCCTGGGTGGGCAGCAGCACGTGGGTGTCCACCAGCCGGCTCTGGTAAGCCTGCAGGATGTGGTTGAACTCAGGCTCCGGGTAGTGGTCTTCGGCCCGTGCCGGCCGCTGCGAAAAACCGATGCGCAGCCGCTGCAGCAAGGTGGCATCGCGCAGGTTCGGCTCGGGCTGCGGGCTGTGCAGGCTCACCAGGCTTTCGTGCAGCTTGCCGCCGCTCACGTGGAAGGCGTCCTGCTCGATGCCGTCGAACACGTAGTTGGCAATCACCACCAGCGGGTTGCCGGGCTGGGCCGCAGAGAGCACCTCGCCCGAGTGTTGCAGCACGATGTCCTGCGGGTCGCTGGCGTCCACTTGCGCAAAGTCCAGCCAGCCTTGCGACACGTAGTCCTGCAGCATCGGGTGCTGCGTCCAGAAGGCGATGTTGCGCGCGGAGAAGTCGCTCATCACCACCTTCACCCGCAGGTGGCTGAGCGCGGAGCGCTGCAGCATGGGCACGAGCTTCTTCAGGAAGTGGTAGGTGAACCGGCCCGAGCCGGCGCCCAGCTCCAGCACATGCAGCGGCCGCGTGGCGTCAAAGCCCAGGCGGCTTTCGCGCACCAGGTCGCGCAGGTAGCCGAACACCACGCGGGCATAGGCCGTGGCCACGACCGGGTTGCAGGTCACGTAGTGGGGCACGATGCTGTGGCGCCAGGCATCCACGCCTTGCTCTTCAAAGTACTGCCGCTGCCAGCGCCACAACCGCGAGGCCGACAGGCGCTGGTTTTCTTCCAGGGTGCAGCCGGTGGGTGTGGGGTCGGGGGGTTCGTCCTCCTCGCTGTGGGTTGGTGCGGGGCGGGCAATCGGCTTTTCCGACGCAATGAGATCCAGCATGTCCGAGGCTCCGTCGAAAGAGAGGCCGTCCGCCTGGGCAGGCAGGGTGGGGCGGGTTTTCATACGGTCGCGTGCCGGGACGGGGCCCCAGTAGCGCACACGGCGCGCCCGCGGCCTATCAGCAAAAAGCTGATTCGGCGGGCGCGGTTTTCCTAGGGCCGCCCGGCGCGCCGATCAGGCAGCCCAATTCCAGGGCCCCATCACGTACGATTCACCGCTTGCCGGCAGCGTGGCTGATGGGATGAGCGTGAATGAGCACACCGCGTCCCCCTGATGGATCCGTGGATCATGCCCAGGTGGTGGCTGCGCGTGCCAGAGAGCTGTTGAGCCGAAACCGCGTGGCCCACGCCCGGGCCGAGCTGGCGTCGGCGTTGCGCGAGCATCCGGACGACAGCGACTTGCTGTATGAACTGGCACACGCCGACTACCTGAGCGACAACACCGTGCGGGCCCGCAGCACCGTGGCCGGGCTCCTGCGGCAGGACCCGCAAGATGCCCATGCGCGGCTGCTGATGTGCTTCATCGAGCAGGACTGCGGCAACCGGCGCACCGCCGAGCAGATCATCCAGGGCCTGCTCGGCGAAGCCGGTCCGGCGCAGCCGCTGTACTACGCTGTCTATGCGCGCCAGATGCTGCGGGCAGAGAACTACGACAAAGCCCGGGAGCTGGCCCACCAGGCGTTGCAGCTGATGCCGCAACTGAGCCTGGCCCTGCAGGTGCTTGCGTCCTGCGATGTGGCCCTTGGCACGCCCGGCGCGCCGAGCGCGGCCCTGTCGGAGTTGCTCACCCAGGATCCGGACGATCCCGAAACCCTGAAGACCCTGGTGGCCTCGCTGGCCAAAGCCAACCGCATGCGCGAGGCGCATCAGCTCGCCCAGCAGGTGCTGCGAACCCACCCCACCGACAGCTCCGCCCGGGAAATGGTGCGCATTCTGCGCATGGAGACGCACTGGAGCCTGGTGCCGCTGTGGCCCACGCGGCGCTGGGATTGGTTGTCCGGACTCCTTGCATTCGCATTCTGGTTGTTCGCTGTGATTCTTTCATTTGCCCTGGCGCGCATGGCCGTCCCGACCTTGTTGTGGTACTCAGTGGCCGTGCTGGTGATCTACTTCCTCTACAGCCGGTTCTGGCCTCCGCTGCTGGAGATGTGGCTCGATCGAGACTGAAGAACCACGAGGCTTGGAAGCAGCGCCCCGCCACGGTAATGGCACCAATGGACGTGTGCCGGGTACCCGGCGCACACTGCGCTGTGGCTGGCCTCACGCCAGCCGTCCGAGCGCAAGCCGCCGGCCATGACGCAGTGCAATGCACAGCGCCGGCCCGGCGTGAGATCGTCGTCCGGCCAGCCGCCGGGCCCCGTGCACGGGTTGTCGTGCCGATCGACTTGCATCCCCTGCCCTTCCCGCAAGACGCACCCGATGACGGGCCAGAGCTTGATCCGCGGCAGCCTCGGCTTGCCGGCGCCGGACGACGCGGGCGATCCATCCGCGGTGGATCTGCATCGCCTGGCCAGGCTGCGCCAGCAGCCGCCGCGCGGCATCGAAGGGCTGCTGAACCCGCCCGCCGCCGCCTTGTTGACCAGCCGGAACGGCGACCTGGCGCTCTGGGCCTCGCACGACCAGTGGCAGGCCCCCTATGTCCCGCCGCTGCACGGCCACCTGCTGGCCATCACGCTGGCGCCTGCGCCCGGCTGCTGCAGCTGGCTGCCGGGCGAGGGCCTGCAGCGACGCCACCTGGGCGTGGGTGAGGTGCTCATCCTGCCGGCTGGCGAAACCGGCTTCGTGCAATGGCCGGCCCGCCACCAGCTGCTGCTGTTGTCATTGCGGCCGCGCCTGCTCTACGGCGCCCAGGCCCTGCGCAGCCAGGCCACCGGCGCGCCGGTGGCGGCCCGCAGCGGAGGGGTGGACCCGGTCATCCACGGCATGGCCACCACCTTGCAGGCCGCCGGCCTGCGCGACGGGCCGGCGGCTGGCCGGATGGCCGACCACCTGGCGCGCGCACTGGCTGCCCACCTGGTGGCCCATTACGCCGCGGAGGCGGTGCCGCAGCGCAGCAGCCTCACGCAGGCGCGGCTGCAGCACGTGCTGGCGTTCCTGGAGTCACGGCTGGCCGAATCGGTGTGCCTGGCCGAAGCGGCCGAGGTGGCCGGTTGCAGCGTCCACCACTTCGCTCATCTCTTCAAGGCCGCCATGGGCGTGGCACCCATGCGCTATGTGCGCGACGTGCGCATGCAGCGGGCGCGCGAACTGGTGGAAACCACCCGGCTGAGCATGCGTGAGATCGGGCTGCACGTGGGCTTGCCCGAGCCTTCGCGGTTTTCGCAGGCGTTTCGTACCCATTGGAAGGCCTCGCCGTCGAGCCTGCGCCGGCCCGGCTGAAAGACACGGCCGGGCAGCCGGCCAGGACGCCGGAAAGCTCACTTTCATTGGAGTCGTCGATTTTCGGTACAGCGTTTCATTCGGAATTTCCCTCGGTTTCAGCAGGCTGCATAAAGCGCCAGCAAGAAGCATCAAGTGCTTTCCAGGCCGGTCGCTAGATTGCGCCCTGGGTCGCCGCAGAGCGGCCTGTTCCACCACCCAGGAGACAACACCGTGAAGCCAACCGTATTGCAGCAAGGCCTGATGCTGGCCATGACCTTTTGGGCCGCGGGCGCCGCGGCGGCGCCCGTCGGCTATGGCGCCGGCACCACCGGCGGCGGCAGCAAGGCGGCGGTCAACGTCAGCACGCTGGCAGCCGCACAAGCAGCCATCAACAGCTACAGCGGCAGCGGTGGCTTGGTGCTCAACTACACCGGCACCTTCAACTTCGCCAGCATCACCGACCCCTGCGCGCAGTGGCAAAAAGACGCCCAGACGCTGCAGATCAAGGACAAGAGCGACATCACGATCAAGGGCACCAACGGGTCCTCGGCCAACTTCGGCATCCGCATCGTCAGCGCCTCCAACAACATCATCGTGCAGAACATGACCATCGGTCTGCTGCAGGGGGGCGAGAGTGCCGACTCCATCTCGGTCGAGGGCGACAGCAGCGGCATGCCCAACAAGGTCTGGATCGACCACAACACCATCTTCAGCAACCTGGTGAGTTGCTCGGGCGCGGGCGATGCCTCGTTCGACGGGGCCATCGACAACAAGAAGGGCGCCACCAACATCACCTATTCGTACAACTACATCCACGACCACCAGAAGGTGGCGCTCAACGGCCACACCGACAACGACAGCACCAACGACGGCATGCGGGTGACGTACCACCACAACCGCTTCGAGAACGTGAAGGCGCGCCTGCCGCTGCAGCGCCACGGCCGCACCCACATCTACAACAACTACTTCAACAACGTGGCCACGTCCGGCATCAACGTGCGCATGGGTGGCTTGTCGCTGATCGAGTCGAACTACTTCGAGAACGTCAAGAACCCGGTCACTTCGCGTGACAGCTCGGCCATCGGCTTCTGGGACCTGCGCAACAACTTCGTCGGCAGCGGCATCACCTGGGACAGCCCGGGCAGCACCGGCGTCAATGCCACCGGCTGGGCCACCACCATGGCTTTCGGCTCCACGGGCTACAGCTACCCGCTCACCGCGGCGGCCAGCGTCAAGGCCAAGGTCATCGCCACGGCGGGCGCCGGCACCAACCTGGCGGAATGAGCGCACGCCCCCTCCGGCACCACCCGCGTGACCATGACTCCAGCCTGGATGGGGTGGGGCGCTGGCCTGGTGGCCGGCGTGCTGGCCGCCTGGGCGGTGGGGGGCACACCGCCAGCGCCCCCCGCCGCGCAGGCCCCCGGCCAGCCGTTTCCCTGGCACACCACGCCACAGCCCGGGGAGGCCCTGACGGCCTTGCCCGCACCCGACGCGCTGACGGCTGAAGCGGCGCCTGCACCGGCTGCGCCTGCCGTGATGGACCTGTGCGGGCTGGGCCGGCTGAGCCTGCCGGGCGGTGCCGCCACGGACGAGGACAGCGATGCCCTGGATGCCCTGCCGGCGCCGGTGGGCCGCGAGCCGCTGGCGCAGGCGCGCCAGGCCTTGCTGGCCCGCCTGCACGGCGGCGATGCGTCGGCGCGGGTGGCCGGGTTGCTGCTGGACAAGCCGGTGCTGGACGACGAAACGGCCCGTCAGGCCTGGGCCGAGGCGCTGTTGCAGCAGGCCCGCGCCAGCCAGAGCGCAGTCGCGCTCGCCTGGGCCGAAGAAGCCTGTGCCTACCTGCCCGACGGCAGCGCCTGCCGGCTGGGCCTGGTGCGGGAGCGGCTGCGGCTGGAGCCCGACAACGCCCACCACTGGGCCGCCCTGGCCGACGAAGACCCCGGCGCCGCAGACGAAGCCTGGCGCGGCCTGCTGCACGCCGGCCGCTGGCAAGAGTCGCCGCAGGCCCTGCTGGTCGCCACGCAGGCCGCGCTGCCGCGCGAGCTGCCGGGTTACCTGCGCCAGGCCCTGGGCGTGGCCGTGCGCACCCGTGCGGCCGCGCTGCCGGCGCCGGGTGAAGGCTTCGTGCAGGAGCGCTGCCGCGAGCCGCAGCCGGGCCGTCAGCAAGAGTGCGACAAGCTGGCCCGCATGCTGGTGGACCATGGCGACTCGGTGCACGCGCTGTCGCAAGCCGCCCAGTTGGCGGAGCTTGCCGCCTGGCCGCGCGAGCAAGTGGCGGCCATCACGCATGAACTGCAGGCCCTGACCCGCCCCGGGGCGCAATGGGCGCCTGATCCGCAACAACCCTTGTCGTGCGCCAGTGCGGACGGCTGGCAGCGTCACGTCGCCGACGTGGCGCAACTGGGTGAACTGGGCGCCCTGCGCGCGCACCGCACCGACGCGCCTGGTGGCCCCTGAACCCGGGCGCTGAACCCATCAACCAAGAAGGACTCCTCATGCGAACGACATTCATCATCGGCGGCTTGGCCGCCTGGTTCCTGGCCGCCCATGCACACGCCGCCGGCGAAGTCACCGGCTGCGGCACGGTCACGAGCAACCTGACGGCATCGAAGGTGCTGTACGTCACGCCCACGGCGCCCAGCAGCGGCGCCGGCACCAGCTTCAGCGCGCCGATGAGCTTTACCGCGGCGCTGGCGGCCGTGAGCGCCGGCCAGATGATCCTGCTGCAGCCGGGCAAGTACGCGGTGGCCTACACGGCCGGCGCGAAGAACACGATCACGCTGTCGAAGTCGGGCACAGCCTCGGCCAACATCTACATGGTGGCGGCCAACTGCGGCAAGGCCGTGATCGACTTCTCCTTCCCCACCGGCGCCTGGGTGCAAGACTCCTTCGGCTTTGCGCTGACCGGCAAGTACTGGTACTTCAAGGGCATCGAGATCACGCGCGCCGGCTACCAGGGCGTGTACGTGACAGGCACCAACAACACCTTCGAGAACTGCGCCTTCTACGACAACCGCAACACCGGCCTGGAGATCAACAAGGGCGGCGCCTACACCACGGTGCTGAACTCCGATGCCTACCGCAACTACGACCCGAAGAAAAACGGCAGCATGGCCGACGGCTTTGGCCCCAAGCAGACGCAGGGGCCGGGCAACCGCTTCATCGGCTGCCGGGCCTGGGAGAACTCGGACGACGGCTTCGACATGTTCGACAGCCCGCAGGTGGTGGTAGTCGAGAAGAGCTGGACGTTCCGCAATGGCATCAACTACTGGAACGACAGCGCGTTTGCCGGCAACGGCAACGGCTTCAAGCTGGGCGGCAACAGCGTGGCGGCACGCAACCGCATCACGCAGTCGGTGGCCTTTGGCCACCCCGGCAAGGGTTTCGACCAGAACAACAACACCGGCGGCGTGACCCTGCTCAACAACACCTCGTACAAGAACGGCATCAACTACGGCTTCTGCGGCACCGTGGCTTCCGGCGAGAAGCATGTGTTCCGCAACAACGTGTCGCTGTCGGCGTCGCAGGACGTCTGCAACGCCACCTCGACCAACAACACCTGGAACACCGGGCTGGCGGCCGGCACCGCCGACTTCGCCAGCCTGGACCTGGCCCTGGCCACCGCGGCCCGCAACCCGGACGGCACGCTGCCGTCGAACAACCTGTTCCGCCTGGCTAGCGGCAGCAAGCTGATCGACAAGGGGGTCGATGCGGGCTTGCCATTCCAGGGGGCTGCGCCGGACCTGGGAGCGTTTGAGTTGCGTTGAAGTCGGCGGCGGCGCCACTTGCGGCAGAATTTCGGTGTCGCGGCACTCGTCGCGGCGACACCGAAGTCGGGCGCCATCTGCCGGCTTGAGCACTGCAAGAAGGCGCATTTGAATGACCAAACCCGTCAATGACTCCTATCAGATCTCGCGGCTCGTGCTGCACGGGTACAAGTCCATTGCCGACTGCGACCTGGACCTCGGGCGGCTCAACGTGCTGATCGGCGCCAACGGTGCGGGCAAGTCCAACTTCATCGGTTTTTTCAGCCTGATCAACCGGATCCTTGATCAGCAGTTGCAGACCGCCACAGGCCTGGCGGGAGGCCCGGACGCCCTCTTGCACTTCGGCCGCAAGAAGACGGAGAAACTGCGCGCCGAACTGTATTTCGGCAACAACGGCTACCGTTTCAGCCTGCAGCCCACCCAGGACAACAGGATGCTGTTCGTCCACGAGGCACTATGGTGGAACTTGCATGGGGACTGGCGCCCCGCCGCAGGACATTTCGAGTCCGCCGTCGAAAGGCACAAGGGCAAGCCGGTCTACCAGCATGTGGTTCCGGCCATGCGTAGCTGGCGCGTCTACCACTTCCATGACACCAGCGTCAGCGCCCTGGTCAAGCAGATCCATAACATCAACGACAACGAATACCTGCGCGACGATGCGCGCAACCTGGCCGCATTCCTGCTGAGGCTGCGAGGCCAGCGTGGCGAGCATTACGAGCGCATCGTCAAGGCGGTGCGCCTGGTGGCCCCCTTCTTCGGCGACTTCCACCTGCGGCCCACCGTAGGCCACCAGGAGAAGATCCAGCTCGAATGGACGGAGCAAGGGCAGGATGAACCTTTTGCCGCGAGCGCCCTGTCCGATGGCACGCTGCGCTTCATCTGCCTGGCCACCGTGCTGCTGCAACCCGAAGAATTCATGCCGGCGACCCTCCTGATCGACGAGCCGGAGCTGGGCCTGCACCCGTTTGCCGTGAGCGCCCTCGCGGGCCTGATGAAATCAGCCGCGCAGGCACACCAGTTGATCATTTCCACGCAGTCAGTGGAACTGGTCAATGAGTTTGATGCCGACGACCTGGTGGTGGTCGACAAACGCGGCGGAGCCTCGACCTTCAAGCGTCCCGATGCCGACGCCCTGTCCGAGTGGCTGGCCGAGTACAGCCTCGGCGACCTGTGGAAGAAGAACCTGCTGGGCGGAAGGCCGGGCCGATGAGCCGCGTCTACCTGCTCGTGGAAGGCCAGACGGAAGAGGCCTTTGTCAACGAGCTGTTGATCCCTCATTACGCGCGGATGGGCCACTACCTGACGCCCATCATTGTCAGCACCCGCACCGGCCACCGAGGCGGCGTGGTCAGCTATGCCAAGGTCAAGCCCCAGATCGCAAGGCTCTGCAGGCAGGACGCCGGTGCTCATGTCACCACGCTGTTCGACCTCTACGCGCTGCCCAGCGACTTTCCGGGCAAGGGCAGCCCGGCCTATCCGGCCTCAGCCAGCGGGCAACGCAAGGCGGAGTTTCTGGAAGCCGAGCTGGCCAGGGACATCGTGCAGCCCAACTTCATACCCCACTTGCAGGTCCACGAGTTCGAAGCCCTGCTGTTCACCCAAATCGAGGCTTTCGAGCCGTGGACGGACAACGATCGCGTGCTGGAGCCCTTGCGCACCGTGTGCAGCAACACCCCGCCCGAAGACATCAACGACAGCCCGCACACTGCCCCCTCAAAGCGCATCCTGGCCGCCATGCCGGGTTACCAGAAAACCTTCCATGGGCCGCTCATTGCCTGTGACATCGGGCTGGACGCCATGCGCGCAGCCTGCCCGCACTTCGACAGGTGGCTGAATGTGATCGAAGGGTTGGGGCAAGGCAGTTCCTGAGCGGAAGCCCCAGGATCAAGCCTGCGCGGCGATCCACGTGTCGATCAGCTTGTCCAGCACATCCAGCGGCACCGCGCCGTTGTCGATCACCGCGTTGTGAAAGCTGCGCAGGTCAAAGCGCGCCCCCAGCCGGGTACGCGCCCGCTCGCGCAGTTCGTCGATCTTGAGCTTGCCGATCATGTAGGCCAGCGCCTGGCCCGGCGAGGAGGTGTAGCGGTCCACCTCCGCGGTGACGTAGGCGCGGTCCACGCCGGTCTGCGTGGTCATGAAGTCGATCGCCTGCGCGCGGCTCCAGCCGAGCGCGTGGATGCCGGTGTCCACCACCAGCCGCGCGGCGCGGAAGGCTTGCCCCTGCAGGTGGCCGAAGCGGCTGTATGGGTCATCGTACAAACCGATCTCCTGGCCCAGGGTCTCGGCATACAGGGCCCAGCCTTCGACGAAGGCGGTGTAGCCGGAATTGCCGCGGCGGAACTCGGGCAAGGCGCCCAGCTCCGTATTGCGCGCAATCTGCAGGTGGTGGCCGGGCACCGCCTCGTGCGCCACCAGGGTGGCCATGCCCCAGGTAGGCCGACGCGCCCAGCCCAGCGTGTTGGCATTGAAGAACCCCGCCCGGGTACCGTCGCGCGCGGGGGCCTCGTAATACGCGGCATGATCCGGGCCCCGGTACGCCGGCATGGAGCGCACGCCATAGGGCGCACGCGGCAGCTCGACAAACAGGCGCGGCAGTTCGGCATCGACGCGTTTGGCGATGGCACGGTAGCCGGCCAGCAGGTCTTCCTCGCTCTTGTAGAAGAACTTCGGATCGGTGTTCAGGTACGCCACAAACGCGGCGAAGTCGCCCTCGAAGCGGGTTTCGCGCTGCACCGCTTCCATCTCGGCGCGCAGGCGCTTGAGCTCGCGCAGGCCAATCGCGTGCACCTGGGCCGCGCTGAGGTCGGTGGTGGTCTGCTGGCGCACCACCTCGTCGTACAGCTTCGCGCCGTCGGGGTAGTTGGACAAGGCGCCGTTGGCCGGCGCGCGGGGCCGGTATTCGTCGACCACGAAGCGGCGCAGCTTCTGCAGCGCCGGGATCACCTGGCCAGCGATGGCCTCGCGCCCGGCGGCTTGCAGGCGGGCGCGCTCGTCCGCGGGGATGGCCGGGTCCAGGCGCTGGAACGGGCCCCAGTACGGCCCAGCCTCGACGGCCGGCGTGACCTGCCCGTCGATCTGCGCCACCACGCGGTCCAGCACGTCACGCGAACTCACGTACCCCAGTGCCATGCCACGGCGCAGGTTGGCGATCTGCTGGTCCATCTGCTGCGAATAGGCGGCCAGGCGCGCCAGCAACTGCCGGGCTTGCGCCGCGTTGTTCATCGGCACCACTTGCAGCAGTTGCGCCAAGCTGGTCTGCACGCCGCCCAAGGCACCCAGGCGCAGCGTGCGGTAGCCGGGAAAGGCCTGCAGCGCCACCTCTCGCTGGCGCGCACCGATGAACAAATCCAGCGACACACGATCGGTGGCGCTCAAGCCGTCACGCCGCAGGGCCTGGGCCTGCGCCAGCCACTGGCGCGACAACGCGTCCTGCGCGGCCACCGCCTCGGCCGAGACATCGTTCAGGCGGTCGTTGTAGCGGTGGTCGCCGCGGAAGGTGGCGACCTCGGGCACGCGCTGCATCTGTGCCTCCCACTGAGTGTCAAACAGGTGGTGCAGGCGCTGGGTGTCTTCATTGGGTTCGGCAGCCTGGCTGCCGAAGGCCACCAGCAGAACCAGGCTGGTGGCCAGGGTGCGCAGTGTCATGGGATGGGCGTAGGAAGAAGGGAGCGGCGATTGTGGCGCGGCCCCTATGCCCATGACAGCAACTCACAGCGGTGCCACACCCTCCAACGGGTCGAAGCGGCCCGGCCGCTTGTCCTTCCAGGCCACTATCGCCTCGGCCATTTCGGCGCCGTCGAAGATGGCACTCTGCAGCACCGCCATGTGCTGCAGGCTGGCCGCCGTGCCGTGGTCACGCGCGTGGTTGAGCGCAAGCTTGGTGCCGGCAATGGCCAGCGGCGACTTGGCCGCGATGTTCTGCGCCAGCGCCAGGGCATGCGCGATCGTGCCGGCAGCATCGGGCAGCACGGCATTGACCAGCCCCACCGCCAGGGCCCGCTCGGCGCCCATGCGGTCGCCGGTGTAGGCCATCTCGCGTGCCACGGCTTGCGGCACGATCTTGGGCAGACGCTGCAGCACGCCCAGGTCGGCCGCCATGCCGATGTGGATCTCCTGCACCGTGAAGAACGCATCGGCGCTGCAGACGCGGAGGTCGCAGGCCGCCGCCAGGTCCAGCGCGCCGCCGATGCAGCCGCCCTGGATGGCGCAGACGACCGGGAAGCGCGCGTCGTCCAGCACGTCGAAACACGCCATGAGCCGGCGCAGCGACTCCTGGAAGCGCAACCGCGTGCGGGCACTGTGCGTGTCCATCAGCGGGCTGCCGGCGCCGAACACATCGAGCGCCATGCCGGCACTGAAGTGCTTGCCGGTGGAACTGATCACCAGCACCCGCACCGCGCCGCTGTCGTTCAGGCCCTGCACCGCGTCTCGCAATGCCGGGAAGAACGGCGGCGCCAGGGTGTTCATGCGCTCGGGGCGGTTGAGTTGCAGGTGGGCGATGCCCGCGTCGTTGCTGAGCTGGAAGAAGTCGTTGGACATGGGGAGTGGGGAGGCTGCCAAAGTGGAGCCGCAGTGTCGCCTGCAGGCCGCGCAGGCGCCGCTGGGCAAAGCCCCAGGTGAGAAGTTGTGAAGGCTACGTGCGGGCCGGCCGCCGCGGCGAGCCCCATTGGGCCAGCAGCCGCGCCACCAGCCGCTCGGCCTCGGCCAGCGCCGCCTGCGGGGCCGCGCCAGCCAGGGCCTTCAGGTGCGGCTGCAGCGAGCCGTCCAGGTAGCCGGCCAGCAGGCGCGGATGGATGTAGCTCTTGCGGCACACGGCCGGCGTGTTGCCCAGTTGCACGGCCACCGCCTGCACCACGGCGGCCGCCGTGCGCGCCGTGGGCCGCGCGTCGCCCAGCTGCACCACGGCCAGCACCGACAGGCTGGTCGCGGCCCACGTGCGAAAGTCCTTGGCGGTGATGTGCTGGCCGGAAATCCGGCGCAGGTAGTGGTTCACGTGTTCGGATGCCACGCGGTGCGGCACGCCGCGTTCGTCGGTGTACTTGAACAGCTCCGAGCCCGGCAGGTCGGTGCAGCGGCGGATGATGCGGGCCAGCACGGCGTCGCTCACCACCTTGTGGTAGCGCACGCCGTGCTTGCCGGTGAAGTCCAGCTCGATGCGCCCGCCTTGCACCTGCACGTGCCGGCGCCGCAAGGTGGTGAGGCCGAAGCTCTCGTTCTGCCGGGCGTATTCCAGGTTGCCGATGCGGCCCAGCGTGCGCTCCATCAGGCGCACCACGGCGGCCAGCACCTTGTCGCGCGGCAGGCCGGGCAGCCGCAGGTCGGCCGCCACGCGCTCGCGGAGCGTCGGCAAGGCCGCGGCGAAGGTGAGCATGTGCTCGAACTTGGTCTGCTCACGCACCTCGCGCCAGCGCGAGTGATAGAGGTACTGCTTGCGCCCACGGGCGTCGTACCCCACCGCCTGCAGATGGCCGTGGGGATGGGCGCAGATCCACACGTCACGCCAGGCCGGAGGAATGCCCAGCGAGCGGATGCGCTGCAGTGTGGCCTCGTCGCGTACCACGCGGCCGTCGGGGTGGCGGTACACGAAGCCCGCGCCAGCGCGCCGGCGCGTCAGCCCAGGGGCGGTGTCACTGACGTGGCGCAGCCGGGCGGCGCGGGCCGCGACCCGCGGGTCCACCGTGGGCGGATCCGCCGGCCGCGGGCGGGGCGGCAGGGTGGCGGAGCGGCGGGTGCACGGGGTGCCGTTCACGATCGTTGCCCCTGCTCTTGCCATGGGTCGTTCCTTTGCGACCGAATGGCTTCGACTCTGGCCCTCACGGTGCCACGCGGGCATAGGCCGCCGGCGGTTGGTGCCGTAGGACATCACGCCAACACGGACGGCCAGCCAGCCTGCAGCCCCAGGAAGACCCCTATTTCCGCCCGCCATTGCTGCACCGTTCCCGCCGGTGCGGGCCCCTACAATTCCTGCCAAATAGTTCACACTCTCAGACAGGCAAACCCACCGTGCGACTTCAGCCGCTGGGCACTCACCGCAATGCAGTCAAGGTCGGTCAGGCGCTCCCTTTCAGCATTTCGGATCCCACCGGTCGCCTGTTGTTGGCCCGTGGCCAAATCATCGCCTCCATGGAGCAGTTTGACGGCCTGCTGGAGCGCGGCGCGCTGGTAGACACCAGCCACCTCGACGACGCCGCGCAGAAGATCGCCGCGGCCCGGCCGCAGGAACTGCCCGCGCTGTGGGACCACAGCGTGGCCCTGGTCGGCAGCATGCTGCGCGCCGGCCACCCCGTCGAGTTTCCGCTGGCGCTGGAGCGTGCCTCGCGGCCGGTGATGGCCTTGATCGCCCGCGACCCCGACCTGGCCATCTTCCAGGTGGTGCGGCAGGACGAAGGCGACATCTCGCACTACGCCAGCCGCCACGCGGTGCATGCGGCCATTGCCTCCACCCTGGCCGCCCGCCGGCTGGGTTGGGGCCGCGAGGTGGAGCAGCGGGTGTTCCGCGCCGCGCTGACGATGAACGTCTCGATGATCGATCTGCAGAACCGCCTGGCCAGCCAGGTGTCGCCCCTCACGGCGCTGCAGCGCGAAACCATCCTGCAGCACCCCGAGCGCAGCACGCAATTGCTTGAGCAATCCGGCGTGACCGACCGGGATTGGCTTCAAGCCGTGGCCCGCCACCATGAACACGAAAGCGGCAAGGGCTATCCGAAGGGCCTCACCGACGTGGACGACCTGGCCATGCTGCTGCAGCGCGCGGATGTGTTCACGGCCAAGTTCAGCGCCCGCGGTTCGCGTGCGGCCATGGCGCCCGACCAGGCGGCACGCCAGTTGTTCCTGGAGGACAAGGGCAACCCCATGGTGGCCGCCTTGATCAAGGAATTCGGCCTCTACCCGCCGGGCTGCACGGTGCGGCTGGCCTCCGGCGAAACCGGCGTGGTGATGCGCCGCGGCGAGGTGGCCAACACGCCCATCGTGGTGGTGGTCACCAGCCGCACCGGCGAGCCGCTGATCACCCCCATGCCACGCGACACCGCCAAGCCGGGCTTTGGTGTGGTGGCGGTGGTGCCGCTGGCAGCGCAGAAGGTGCGCATCAGCGCGGAACGGCTGGCCAAGCACCTGGGTTGAGGTGCTTGTGTTTCCGCTCGGGCTGGTCGAAGCCCGGGTGCCCTGCGCACAAGCCCTTCGACTGGCTCAGGGCGAACGGGGGAGCGGCTCGGGTTGAAGGTGGGTCAGCGCAGGTTGCCCGTGTGCCCCAGTGAATACCGCCCCGGCTGCGGCCATACCGTGAGCCCGTGGGGTTCACGGCCGACCTTGATCTTGTCGATCTTGCCCGAGCCGGTATCGATGCGGTAGACCTCGTCGTCATAGCGGCCCGACAGCCACAGGTAGCGCCCGTCGGCGCTGACGTTGCCCATGTCGGGGCTGCCGCCGCCGGGGATGGGCCAGGTCTGCGTGACCTTGCCGGTGGCGAAGTCGATGACCGAGATGCTGCCCTTGCCGCGCTTGGTGCCGCGCACGGTGTTGCTGCCGCGGTTGGCCACGTAGAGCTGCTTGCCGTCGCGGCTGGGGTACAGGCCATGCGCGCCCACGCCGGTGGGCACGAAGCCCACCTGCTTGAAGCTGGCGCCATCGACCACGTGCACGCCGTCGGCCATCATGTCGGCCACGTAGAAGAGCTTGCCGTCGGGCGAGGCGCGCACGTCCTGCGGCATGCCGGGCGTGGTGCAGATCTCGGCCCCGGCGTCGCTGGGGTCGGGCACCTTCTTGGGCTTCTTGCCCGGCTTGTCGATGACAGCCAGCGCGTCGGGCCGGTTGAAATACTGCGACAGCCGCAGCGTGCCCAGCACCTTGCGGTTGACCAGGTCGATCTTGGTGATGGAGCCGTTGAATTCGCAGGTGAACAGCGCTTCACGGCCGTCGATGGTGAAGTCGGCGTGGTTGATGCCGGCACACCGGGGCGTGGGAATGGAGTAGCGCAAGGCCATGGTGGCCGGGTCGCGGAAATCGAGCCGCTTGTAGGCCTCGGCCACCACGATGGCCATCTGGCCGTCGGGCGACCAGTACATGTTGTACGGGTCGTCCACCTTCACCGACGGGCCCGGCTTGCCGGTGCGCGGGTCGATGGGCGTGAGGCTGCCGTCGGTGCGCCCTTCGGCATTGTTGGCCACCCACAGCGTGCGCAGGTCCCAGGCCGGCACCACGTGCTGCGGGTTGATGCCCACCGGGAAGGTGTCCACCACCTTGAGAGTGGCCGGGTCGATGACCGACACGGTGTTGGCCGCACGGTTGGGCACGTAGACCCGCTCCAGCGCCCCGGCCACCGCGGGGCTCATGCGCCCGGCGCCGATTTCGCTGTACAGGTTGGCAGGGTTGGGCACGGCCGGCATGCCGGGCACCGTGGCCACAGTGCCCGGCGCCGCCGGGGTGGCGGTCTGCGCGATGGCCCACAAGCCCAGGCTGAGGCCGCCGGTGCCGGCGAGGCTCCAGCCCATCGCGTTGGCCCAGAAACGATGGGTTCGGAAACGCTGGTTTGCTTTCATGGCCGACAGCATACCCGGCCCGGCAGGCCCCGCGCAGGCACCAGACAGACGCTTACGGCGCCGCCGCGCGGGCGGCCTGGATTGCCTTCACCGTGTCGGCCACGATGGCTTCCACCCCCAGCTGGCCCAGCGCGGCGCTGGCCGCGCGCGGGTCGCCGCGGGTGCCGGCGGCGGGCCCGGCGCGGGCCGCCTCGTCCAGCCGATCGGCCCGCACCAGCCGGGGCTCCACGGCCAGCGACAGCGAGGTGTCGGCCGCGCCGGCGTGCTCGCCGATCTGCGCCTCGCTCAGGCCCTTGGCGCGCAGCTGCTGCGCGAACCCGGCGCTGGCGGTGCGGTAGTAGGCGGCGATGTAGTGCACCCGGGCCGGCGAGCCGGCCCATTCGCGGTTCAGGCGCGCGGCGGTGGCCTGCAGCAGGTTCTGGTAGCCGCCGTGGTCGCCCACCAGCACGATGTGCCGGAAGCCGTGTTGCCGCAGGCTTTGCGCCGCCCCGCGCAGCAGGCCGGTGAACACGTCGTCGGGGATGGAGATCGTGCCGGCAAAGCGCATGTGCGCCTCCGGCGGCTGCACGCGGCCTTCGGGCACGTAGGTCACGGTGGGCGCCACCAGCGCATCACCCAGCTGCTGGGCGATGCGCCCCGCCAGCACCGTGGCCCGCACGTTGTGCTTGCCCAGCGTCATGTGCGGGCCGCTCTGTTCGGTGCCGCCCACCGGCACGATCACGGTGGTGCGGCCGGCCCGCAGCGCGGCGCTGACCTCCGTGGTGGTGAGGTCGTCGAGGTACACGCTGGGCATGGGCTGGGCCGTGGCCGTGGCCGTGGCGGCCAGCAGCGCAAGAAAAGCCAGCACGAGTGCCGGCCACAGTGCCCTCACCCGCAAATGCGGCTGTGCCACTTTGCCGGTTCCCCACGGGGGGCGGACGACGCAAGGCGTCGGCCTGGGGGCGCTCATGAAGCGCCTTGAAACCGGGGGTGCGTCCGGGCGCGCGTCCACCCGGTGAGCTGGTTCGATGTGCATGGACCCATGGTAGAGGACGGCACGAGAAGAGCGATGGCGGCTTCATGGCCTTGAGCGCGGGCGTGACGGAGATGCCCATGCCGCCGGCACCGATCAGGCCTTCCGGCTCATCGATGCTGACGATGCAGCGGTCAGCCGGCCGGCCGGACCTTGGCGCAGCGCGAGACAGCCTGCCGCACCGCGGTGCTCGTCTCTTCGGTCATGCGGTTCGCCGGCCTGCGCTTGAGGTTGCCCTCGAGCAGGCGCTGGGCCTCGCGGTGGTGGACGCAGGCCAGTGCCAGGTCGGCACGCCGGCGGGCCGGTTCGGTGTGCCGGGCGGCCAGGGCTTCCAGCGAAATGCCCAGTTCAAGGCGCGCCACGGCGCGGTTGAATTCGACCACCACCTCGCCGCGCGTCAGCTCCGGCAGGCTCTCCAGGAACCCGAGCGACTGGGTGGCGTGGTCCACCGAGCCGACCCGGTCGCCCACCTGCCGCAAGGCCACGGCCAGCCGGCCATGCGCCTCGGCCTGCTCGGCGCGGGCGCGGGCATCGCCCGGGTCCCTGGAGGCCAGCGCGGTGCTGATCTCCACCGCGCGGCGGTGGTACTCCAGCGACTCGTGCGGACGGCCGATCATGGTGAGCAGCAAGCCCGCATAGCCATGGGTCTTGCCGTAGTAGCTGGCCAGGGTCAGGTGCAGCGGGTTCTTCTCGTAGGCCGGCCGCATCACATCCAGGCTCTTGCGGTAGGTGTCGAACGCGCGCAGCCTGGCCTCCGGGGTGCCGATATTCTGCTGCAGGTGCACGGCCCGCACGGCATGGATGGCGCCCAGGTCGGAGACGGTGTCCAGGTCATCGGGCCTGAGCTCGCGCAGCTTCTCGAAATGGCGCACGGCCTGTTCGTACGTCGTGTCGAACGCCGCCGCATTGGCCGAGCGCTGGTACACGCTGGCCAGCAGGCGGTACCCGCTGCCCAGCAGGCGCTGGTAGGCGTAGTCCGCCGGTTCCGCCGCCATCAGCGCCAGGGCGGCCGACCGGGCGGCCAGCCCCTGCGCTTCGGCTTCCTTCCACCGCCCCAGCGCCATCAGCAGCGCCCCCTTGCGCGCCGCCAGCGTGACGGACTCTGCCTGGGCTGCACGCTGCAACGGGCCGGGCGCCAGCAGCGGCTGCAGCAGCGCCACGGCGCGGTCGTAGCTGGCCATGGCCCCCTGGCTGTCGCCCAGGCTGGACGACGTGCCGCCGCCCTGCATGTCGCCAATGCTCCGGTAGCCGGTGACCAGCTCCAGCTGCAGGGCCTGGTCGCCGCCGGTCTCTGCACTGAGCCGCTGCAGGTAGGCCAAGGCCGTGTCGACCATGGTCTTGCGCGCCTGCAGCGCCCCGGGCACGCGCTCCAGGGCCTTCTGCAGGTCGAAGATGAACATGTTGGCGAGCTTGCGCGCGCTGGCGAAGTGGCTCTCGGCCAGCTCCTTCTGCCGGTGGGCCTCATGGCGCTGCCAGGCGGCCAGGCCCAGGCCCGCCAGCAGCGCCAGGTTCACCAGCAGCGCCGCGCCCACGGCCGCGCGGTGGCGCAGCACCAGGCGGCCGGCGCGGTAGCTCCAGGCGCCGCGGCGCGCCTGCACCGGCAGGTCTTCCAGGTGCCGGAACACATCGTCACCCAATTGTTCGGCCGAGGCATAGCGCTGGTCCGGCGCCTTGCGCAAGGCCTTCATCACCACGGCGTCCAGGTCGCCCCGCAGCGGCTTGCGCCGGGCGCGCGCGGCCTGGCGGCTGGGCAGCGGCGGGTCGCGCTCGCAGATGGCCTGGGCCAGCGCATGGTCGCCGGCATCGGCCGGGTACGGGGAGGCATCGGTCAGCAGGCGGTACAGCACCACGCCGAGCGAGTAGATGTCGCTCGCGGGCGTGACGGCCTCGCCGCGCACTTGCTCCGGGCTGGCATGGCTGAGTGTCATCGTGCGCTGCGCCGTGGCGGTGCGGGGCTCATGGCTCAGCTGCTTGGCAATGCCGAAGTCCACCAGCTTCACCACCCCGCCCTGCGTCACCAGGATGTTGGCGGGCTTCAGGTCGCGGTGCACGACCCCGCGCTGGTGGACGTAGTGCACCACCTGGCACACGCTGCGGAAAAGGCGCAGCCGCTGCTCGATCGACAAGCCCTGCGCACGGCAGTGCGCATCGATGGGCAGGCCCTCGACCCGTTCCATCACGAAGTAGGGCGCACCGTCTTCGGTGATGCCGCCGTCCAGCACCTTGGCCAGGTTGGGGTGGTCCAGGCTGGCCAGGATCTGGCGCTCGGCCTTGAAGCGCAGCAGCTCGCTGTCGCGGTGCAGCCCCTCGTGCATGAGCTTCACCGCCACCTGCTGCTCGTAGGTGCCATCGGCCCGCTCGGCCAGGTACACCTGCCCCATGCCGCCCCGGGCAATGATCCCGGTGAGGCGGTAGGCACCCAGGCGGCGCCCGGCCCAGGGCGCCAGGCTGTCAGCTTCCAATGAATCGATCACCGTGTCCTCCCGGGATGCCGGCGCTGCGGCGAGCCGGCTCAGCAGGAAATGTAGTCGGGCTGTAGTCGAGTAGGAAGGCGCCGCGGGCGCGCCGGTTTTGTAGGCAAATTTTCCCCGGTCGCGGCGCGACGGTGAAACCGCACGGCCCTACGGGAACCGACGCCGGCCAGGCTGCCACACAAGACTTGGCAGGTGCCGCTTTCCGGCGCCTAATCCGGCTTCGTCCGCGCGCGGCTTGCATCAAGAGGACCCGACCTCATGAAAATCCCGTCGTTTGCCGAACCTCGCCCCCGGCCGCTGCGCGCCGCCGCAGCGGCCGTGCAGCGCGAGCGCAAGGACGGCCCCTTGTTCATGGACGCGCAGATCCAGGGCAGCGCGCGCCAAGGCGCACAGCGCCGCACCATCGAGCAGCTGCAGAACACCACGCTCAAGAGCGCGCAAGGCCTGCGTGCCTGGCTGGGCACGCAAGCCCACGAGCACATGTACGTGCACCTGGGCAGCAACATTTCCGGCCGCCCTGCGTGAGCAGCAACCACGAACCCAAGGAGTTCCGCCATGAAGACCACCACGCCCCCCGAAGCGCAGGCCCACCAGTCGCGCGCCACGGCCTTGCAACGTGCGGCCGGCCGGGACACCGGCTCCGCGATGGCCCGGCAGCTCCAGGCCAGCCCGCGCCTGAGCGTGCAGCGCCGCGCCATCGACGCCATGTTCGGCACGACGGCCCAGCGTGCGGGGCCTGAGGAAGACATGCTGCAAGGCCGCTTTGCAGGCACGGTGCAAAAGGCCGGCGGGCTGGAAGAGGAGATGCCGGCGCAGGGCCGATTTGCCGCCGCCCCCGTGCAGCGGGAGGGTGGCCTGGAGGAGGAGATGCCAGCGCAAGGGCGCTTCATCACGGCCCAGGCCAAGGGGGCCCCGGTGGCGCAAGCCAAGGACGAGGCCCCGGCGCCCAACCGCACCGGCATGCCCGACGCGCTGAAGGGCGGCATCGAGGCCTTGTCGGGCATGGACATGTCGGACGTGCGGGTGCACCGCAACTCATCGCAGCCGGCGCAGCTGAATGCGCTGGCTTATGCGCAGGGCAATGACGTGCACTTGGGGCCGGGGCAGGAGCAGCACCTGCCGCACGAGGCCTGGCACGTGGTGCAGCAGCGGCAGGGGCGCGTGGCGCCGACGATGCAGATGCAAGGGGTGGCGGTGAATGATGACGCGGGGCTGGAGCACGAGGCGGATGTGATGGGGGCGAAGGCGTTGCAGACGAAGCGGGTGTAGGGGTTTGGGCTGCGTGGGTTCTCTTTGATTTGTTGGGGGCGGTTGGTTTGTGCGGCTTCTCGCGGTGGGGTGCTGGGGTGCGCCGGTGGCCTGCCGCGTTTGGTGCACTGCGCCCCTGTGGGCAGGCCGGCCGGCGGCCCGAATTCGCCGCCCCCTTCGGGGGTTCCCGAGGCGCGCAGGGCCCGGAAGGCCATCAAATAAACTCGCCCTCGAACATCACCGAGCGTCTTGCCGAGGCTCAAGCTCGGAGCTCAGACAGTATTTGATGGACGCCGCAAGCGGCGCAACCTTCCGGACCCTGCGCGCCTCGGCGGCGCATACGGGCCGCCGACCGGCCTGCCCACAGGGGCTGGAAGAGGCGGGGTGGTATGCGGAGAGGGGGTTGTGCGTGAGGCGGGTTGGGGCGTGGTGGGCGAGGTCTTGGCGAAGTAATTTCGAAAGCCAGGGCCTGCAGGTTGTACTGGCTGGCTCGTTGAACTGTCGGTAGTAAGTCGCGTGCTAGATTTCGAACTGGAGAAAGAACAAGAAATGGTATATGTGGACGATGCTAGGGTGCCCAAGTACGGTCATACGTGGTTCCATCTAATGTCAGACAGTATCCAGGAACTTCACACCTTCGCAGCCAGCATTGGCATCCAAAGTCGAGCATTCCATCGCGGAGCTCGCCATCCCCACTATGACGTCAACGAGGCTCAACGCAGCCGCGCCATTTGCCATGGTGCTCAACCGATAAGTGTGCGCGAGGCGGTTCTGATTGGGCGAGCGGCCGCGCCCGGCACACCACAGATCCCCGCTAGGTCTCCACAACTCTGCCTCTTCGCTTAGAGAGGCGGCTTGGCATGTATGTCGTTGCCGATTCACTCGACGACCTTCTGGCCAAGGTGTACCGCGTGGTTCTTGAGCGCGGCACCGACATCGCCCCAACGAAGGGCGCGGCGCGCGAAATCAGCGGCGTGCTACTGAACCTCAGAGCACCACGCGTACGTCTAAGCCGGACAGAGTCGAGAGGAATATTGTTCAGCGCGCTGGGCGAGTTGCTCTGGATGCTTGCCGGCAGCAAAGCAATCGATTTCATCGAGCACTACATCTCCGACTACCGAAAGCTCTCGGATGACGGATTCACGATCCACGGCGCCTACGGCCCACGACTGTTTGGGCGACGACCGAACAACCAGGTTGCTCGAGTCATCGAGATGCTGAAGGTCAAACAGGACTCGAGGCAAGCCGTCATTCAGATCTTCGACCGTACCGACACACTTGAGCACCACCTAGACATACCATGCACGTGCACCATGCAGTTCCTCATCAGAAACAACCGCCTGCACATGCTGACCGGAATGCGGTCGAACGACGCCTGGCTGGGGCTGCCGCACGACGTATTCGCGTTCACGATGCTGCAGGAATTGGTTGCCAGGTCACTTGATGTCGAGCTAGGTCATTACAAACACTCAGTCGGTAGCTTGCACCTATATGAGGTCAATGCGGAAAAGGTGATTCGCTACCTGGATGAGGGCTTCCAGCCGCGCAAGCCCATGCCACCGATACCGCACGGCGATCCGTGGCCCGCAGTAAACGCCCTGCTTGGCTACGAAAAAAGCGTGCGCGGGGGCGATCCAAGCGCAGCGGATCCTCGCGAGTCAATGGAACCCTACTGGGCAGACATTGCCACGCTCTTGGCTATCCACGCGGCCTTCAAGACTCCAAACAATCAGAATGAAGTCAAACGCTTGAAACGGCGCCTAAACAACGACGTATATTCCATGTACATCAACAAGCGATCCGGTGCGACTTTGTCCACGAAGGAGCAGCTCTCGATTTTCGATAGCAAGATTGACGGCACAAAAGGTTCACCATGAGGGGCCAGGAGAAGGACCACCGAAGAGAGGTACTAGAGGGCCGGCTTCTAGACTTCCACAAGACGACCATGCCATTGCCGGGCATTGCGCATACGGAAAATATGCTGTCGCTCATTGAACAGCTCATCGACAGCCTCCACCGCGTCGAGTACGTCCACACCATTCGCAAGCGCCCGATCAGCCCGAAGCGTTCCGACCCCACAAACACGCTCTTTGACCCGATCCGAGCGGCAGCCTTAGCATCCAACGAACAGTCGGAGGAGGCCTTTTGGCTGGTCTTTCTCGCCACTCATTGCGGACGAAATCTCAAGACCGAATGGCTCCTTTGCAGAGAGCTTTGCGGTGCCTATGAGAATGAGCCGTGGACTTGGGCTCGTGTTTCAGCCGACCCCCAGGCATATGGCGCCTGGCTGGAAGAACGCCGCGAGACCTTCTCAGGCAAGTTCGGCAATCACCGCAAGTACGAATCGCTAAAGCCAGGACCATCGGGGACGGCTACGGCTGTGGCCACATACGTCGCTTGGGTCAAAGGATATGGATCGCACGCGGAGATGATTGCACGGGCCCTGACGCAGGCTCAGTTCAATCAACGAATCGCCTTCGCACTGCTAAACCACCAGATGCGCAATGTCATGCGCTTCGGGCGAACAGGCCGCTTTGACTATCTTACGATGCTCGCCAAGCTAGGCTTAGCCGCCATTGATGCCGACTCGACCTACCTGAACGAGGCAACCGGACCGAAGCGTGGCGCACGACTACTGTTCGATGGCCGAATCGACTCAAACACTGGCGCACGCACACTCGAGAAGCGAGTGGCCATGCTTGAGCAACACCTCGGTGTCGGCATGCAGGTTATGGAAGACGCCATGTGCAACTGGCAAAAGAGCCCCAGCAAGTACGTGGCTTTCCGCGGCTAGCTATCTGTCGCCCCAGGAGTACCGCTTCTTCAGGAAGTTGAGTTTATCGTAAGGGACGAGCTTCCGATGCTGCAACTGGCCGACGACGATGCCAGGCGAAATGGAAAGACTTCGAGCAAACCTCATTATTTTCTTGTACTCGCGAGACAGTGCAAGTAGGTCATTTTCGTGTTCAGGGGGAATCAGCAATTGGCCAGCGAATACATCCGCGTCACGCTCTTCCCGGTCGTTCATGTGCTTCTTCTCGGACCACTCCAAGAAGAGTCTGCCTTCATGCAGCACGAGGTGCCCTGCCTCGTGAAAGAACGTAAACCAGAAGCTGTCATCTCTGAGATACCTGACACTGAGCTGCAGTATTGCCTGCCCGTTCCTGAGGCGCGTAGCGCCGCTGGCTGGACAACCCTTCGGTGCACGCACGATGACAACCGCAACTCCGCATGCCGCACAAAGCTGCTGAAGCTGAGGAATGAACTCGGCCGGCTCCCGGACCCTGGTCAATGGTTTCAGTTCAGGAAGTAGACGTTCGAACTTCTCACTCGCCCAAGGAGCCGTCTTCAGACGGCTCGCGGCCAACTCGCCTTGTCTCAGCCAAGCCGCCACTGAGGCAGCCTGAGCCGTAAAGACTGGTGATGTACGGTAGGCAGTGAGACCAGCGCGCTCCGAAAGCCAAGCGTCCCTCCACTCATCGACCGTGGTCACGCCAAAAAATGCGAGCGCGTGTCGAATCCTTTCGGCAGCCGACGTCGCGGCACTGAGCCAACCGAACTTCGCCATGTCTGCGAACGGTAGGCCTGACAACCAGGCGCGAGCATCCTCATGGAGGAACTGCAGGTCCTGGCGGTATTGAGCCTCGCGCGCCAACCAGAACCGCTGGCTAGCCCCGACTGCCGCAGCGAGCCTCTCGGCACGCGTCGCCGTTATCGGAAGCTGGCCATCCAGTACTCGCGGAAGGTCACCGTCGGACACCTGGAGAACTCTGGCAAGAGTTGCCGCGCTGAGGCCCTTCTTCCGGGCAATTTCACACACAGTCTCGCCTGGCGGCGATGCCCACACAGGGCAAAAGTCAGCGGTGCGATTCATTGCTCGCGCCCGATCCGAGCTACCTTCAGTCGCATCACCTGGCCCCACTCAACCATCTCACCGCTCATTGGCACTTTATGGTGGTTCACTTCACAGTATAGATATAGGCCCTCGCTGAGGTGAAACCGTAGCATTCCCCGTTCCCGCGCGCGATTCTCAGTGTCTAGACCCAACTCAAAAAGCTCGGCAACCGTGTCGACCGCGTCCATGTCAGCCAAACACCTACGCAAAGCACGACTGGCCGCTTCGCCAAGCTCTCGCTTCGCCCTGGTGGGGCTTTCACACGTTGCTCGCAAATCCTTCGACTGAAAAGCTACTTCAAGCCCCATGGGGCTTCATTGTCTACGAAGTGCCGCTCATGGCTTGCCTTCCTCGGATGTCTCTGGAAGACAATCGTCGAAACTCATGGCGCCCAAGCAGCAGAAGCATCCCACCCGCAGGGGCCTCGCATCGACACGTTCAACAAAAGACTGAGCCACCTGCGACCTCTATGCCATCACCCCAGTTCGCCACCATGCGGCTTCCCGAGAAGCCCACCACCACCGCCCCGGATGGATCCGATGTCCGGGTTCTGCTCGGCTTGCCTGCCGGCGGCATGGCTCACTTCGAACTGGCGCCAGGCCAGGTTGCCCGGGCAGTCACTCACCGCACGGTTGAAGAGATCTGGTTCGTGCTGGCCGGCCGTGGCGAGATGTGGCGCCGGCAGGGTGAGCACGAAGAAACCGTGCCTCTTGAACCCGGCGTCTGCTTGACCCTCCCCGTGGGCGCCCATTTCCAGTTTCGCGCCTCGGCGTCCGAGGCCGTCGCAGCCATTGGCGTCACCATGCCGCCTTGGCCAGGTGAGCAGGAGGCGGTCGAGGTGGTGGGTCCGTGGGCGCCATCTGTCATGTAGTCCCGAGCTCAGGCCCCAGGAACGAAAGGCATCGCCCGTGGCATCGAAGAAACCGACACCCGCCTCGCACACCCGCGCGGCAGACACCACGAAGGCCGTTGACGAGTTCATGAACCAACTCGGCCACCCCTTCAAGGCCGAGGTCCGGGCGATTCGCCGCACGATTCTGGCCGCCCACCCGGCCATCGCCGAGGGCATCAAATGGAATGCACCCAGCTTTCGCACCACGGACTACTTCGCCACGACGAACCTGCGCGAGAAGGCCGGCATCGGCATCATCCTTCACCTCGGTGCCAAGGTCCGGGACCTGGGCACCGAGGGTCTGCCGATCCAGGATCCTGAACACCTGCTGAAGTGGCTCGCGAAGGATCGCGCAGTGATCGTCTTCAGGGACATGGGAGACTTCACGGCCAGGAAGGCCGCCTTCGAGGCCATCGTGCGGCACTGGATCACCCACGTCTGAGCCGCACCATGCAACCGACCCCCACGCCCGCCGATTCCATCGCCACCTACATCCGGGCCAAGGATGGCAACCGCCCGCACCTCCTGCACGCGGCATTTGCAGCCGACGCCATCCTGACCATGGTCGTGCGCACCGATGCCATCTCGTTCCCGCCGGCATCCCACGGGCGCGACGCCATTGCTGACACGCTCGTGCGCCGCTTCAACCAGACCTACGAGAACGTCTACACCCTGTGCCTGGGGTTGCCGCCTGAAGCCGGCATCCAGGCCTTCTCCTGCGATTGGCTGGTCGCCATGTCGCAGAAGCAGGACGGGGCGGTGCGGGTCGGCTGCGGGCGGTATGACTGGTCCTTCACGCCCGGCGGACCCACGGTCAGCGCACTGACCATCACGATAGAACCCATGGAAGTCATGCCGCCCGATACCTTGGCGCCGGTGATGAACTGGGTGTCCGGCCTGCCCTACCCCTGGTGCCCTCGGGAAGCCCTCGCCAGGGTGGTACCTCGGCTTTCTGGGGTGGCGCAAGCCCTGCGGTATCTCAGCCTGGAAATCGACTAACCCATGTTGCGCGACCGCTCAAGTCGGAGGAATGGGGCTGGCTGGGAGCCTGAAGGTCGACTGGTGGTACAAGGGCGGCTGGCCTTCGTCCGAGTCTGTGGGTTCTTCGCTTTCAGATCAGGACGGGGGCCGCCAATCAAACCAACATGAGGTCGATATGAGCGCTGACAAACACCGAGGTATTCGCAGGGAGAGGCAAAAGAGGGCGAAGGACAGCAAGAAGCGGGCGCAGACGCAGGCCCAGCCGACTGGGGTTCAACCCAGTTCGACAAAAAAGTCGTCGGAGCAGAAAACCGCTTAAGCGCGGCCTACGCAGCCCGCCGATGAACCGGAGTCGCTTGCGCGAGCCCGGTTCATCCTCAAAAGGGCGCGCGGCAACGGCTGGGCTTTCGCGGCACACGCACGCGACCTCCAGCGATGGCGAGTATTTGTTCGCCTCTAGTCAGCCTTCGCCCCGTTTGCTGGTCCTCGCAGGATGGCGGTACCGCCGCCTCTTCTTCACGACGGGTGGCGCAGGAACAAGCGCATGAAACTCCTGAACCATGCCGCGGAAAGAGGGCGACCGACTCTGCGCCGGTTGCGTTGTCACATGGGGCCCCATGGCTTCTGCCCAGGCAACCTTGTTCCCACCTCCATCGCCCACAATTTCGCCGAACCGTTCCCACGTTCCGCAAATCGAATCAGGGTCGTACTCGCGTGCGGAACTCATGTCTGCCGCAGGATAGGCGCGCCGAAGCGCCCGCAGGTCACCCAGATAGAACGCCTCCATCTCCTCCACCGCGATGCTGACACTCACGCGAAGCTGAGGTGCGCAGTGCCTGGCGACGGCCATGATGGCGTCTGCGAGGTCATCAACATCATCGTCGTCGGCGTCTACCACCACGAGCACGCCATCCACGTTCGGATCGAGCGCCGCCGCAAGACCGCGAAGTTTGGCCGGTAGTTGATCGAGAAGCCCGCGCGCCTTGGATACCGGTGGAGCGCCAACAACTCTTGGCAACGAACCTTTGCCTTGGTGGGGATGCACACGAACGTTCAGACCAGGGAGCAGCCGCGGGACCCAGCGATCAAAGAACGCGCGCTCGGAGGGGCCCTCAACCAGCACGTGAATGGTCATTCCGGCGCACCGTCGTCGAAATGATTGCTGTACCAGAGCGAACCCAGCGGGATGCCTTCCGCACTCATGGCCTCGATGCCTTTGACATCTGCCGCCCGGATGGCTTGAGCGTGGCCATCGCTGCCCTTGCGAATGAGCCATACCTGTGCCGGCTGAAGGGTGTCGACGAAATACGGCGAGTGCGTCGTCACAAGCATCTGGGTCGAAAGGCTTTGGTCCCCTGCGCGACTGGAGAACTGGCTGGCCAGTCGCTCCACCAGCCGCACGTAGAGTCCGTTCTCCGGCTCTTCGATGCCAATGAACGGCCTCGGATGGGGATCTTCGAGCAGCACGGCGTACGCAAGCATCTTGAGCGTGCCGTCGGACATGCTGTTCTGAAAAAAAGGATCCTCATAGCCTTGCTCGTCGAACCTCAAAAGCAGTCGTTTGTCCTTGCTTGTTTCCGGTGTGATCTTCTTCAACCCAGGAATGGCCCGAGCGAGCCGCTCCAGAATTGCATCGAACTGCTTGGGATACTGCCTCTCGTAGTACTGCAAAACGTTTCCGATGTTCGAGCCCTCCCGGTCCAGCCAGCGCTGCGCACCTGTTGCTGGGAGTGTGCGAGCCGCATTGGGAACAAAATACGATAGGTACCATTGCTCAATGTAGGAACGAAGCGCAACGATGCGAGGGTGCTCCGAGAGGTTGCCGAGCGTCGCAATGCCGAGCTTGTCGAGTTCGGCGAGCGTAACTTTCTGGGAGTCTGGGGAAGTTTCGGTTGTTTGGCCCACTGCGTCACCCGCCCAGACCTTGCCCTTTCCCCGTTTCAACTTGAGAAAGTAGTAGGGCTTGCCGAGAGTTTCGCCCGCTCGCCGTTGACGACACTCTTCCTCCACGGCTTTCGGTACGCCATCGACCAAGTCCACGACCAATTTATAGACAATGGGCCGCGATGCATCGCCTGCCTCGAAGAAAATCTCGAAAGAAATGGGGCCACTGGCGCCTTGTGTCCGCAGGCGATCGAAGCCACCGCGCCAGGGCTTGTCGCATGCCGCTTCCACGCCATCGAGCAGGCAGTCGGCGACGAATCCAAACGCATCGAGCACTGTGGATTTCCCCGAGCCATTCGGGCCGATCAGGCAGGTGAGACGCGGGAGCGGAGTCCCCTTGCTGTACTGAACTTGGCCAAGGCTCACGTCCGCCAGCGCGCGGTAGTTTTTGATATGAATGCCGAGGAGGCTTGCCATGGGATCTTTCGAGACTGGTCAAGTGCAGGCCGATGTAGCCCGTATGCGTAGATTACCTTGCCGCCGACTCGGTTTCCTTCGGCGTCGGCATTCTTCCCACCCCTACCGCAGTTGGCCGTGTAGCCGTCGATTGCCAGCCCCCTTGACACTGATGGCAGTCTGGGGCAACTTCGCCTCAAGCCATGCCACATCAGCCGGCAGGAGTCGCTCGTGCTGCTGGCGCAGCTTGTCGAGGCCCAGGTGCCGGGTTGACCCTGCTGTGACCCCAGAGATCCGCGCCTTCTTCGACCGCTACCGCGCCACATCCTGCTCTGCACGGCGTATCAAGAGCAGCAACTCGACGCCTGAGAGGCTGGAAGGACACCCGACATGCTGCACGACCCCACCCGCCACGAACCGCTGCGTCCGCTCGCTTGGGACGAAGGCCAGGTCCGCGCGGCCATCGAGCACATCGTGCGCGATACCGAATCGCGTGTCACCGACGATGGGTATTGGCCCGTGCACCCGCTCGACCGCGAAGGCGAGGACGCCGCTGCACAGCCCCTGACGCCCCTGTACCACGGGGCCTGCGGCGTGTTCTGGGCCCTGCACTACCTGCAGGACGTGGGGGCCGCCACGCTGCGGCGCAGCTACGCCAGCGAACTGGCCCGACTGCTGGCAAACAATCGCGCATGGCTGGGTCACGACGCACACAAGGAACAGGCCTCCTTCATGATGGGCGACACGCCCATCCGCATGATGGCCCTCGGCATGGCGCCGAGCGAGGCCACCGGGCCCACCGAAGCCGTCCTCGATGCCCTGATCGCCGGCAACACCGATCACCCCGCACGCGAGCTGATGTGGGGTGCGCCGGGCACTTTGCTGGCCGCGCTGTTCCTGCACGAGCGAACCGGCGCGCCGCGCTGGGCGGATCTGTTCCGCCTCACCGCCGCCACGCTCTGGAGCCAGCTGGAGTGGTCGCCCCAGCACCTGTGCGCTTATTGGACGCAAGACTTGTATGGCCGGCGCTCCACCTACCTGGACGCCGTGCATGGCTTCGTGGCCACGGCCTTGCCGCTGATCCGGGGCCGGCACCTGCTGGATGCTGAAGCCTGGGGTGGCTGGGAGCCTTGCATCGTCAACACCGTGCTGCGCACGGCCGATCGCCTGGGCGCACAGGCCAACTGGCGGCCTCAGCTTGACGGCACGAGCGACTCGCAAAAGAAGCTGCTCCAGTTCTGCCATGGCGCCCCTGGCTTCGTCATCTGCCTGGCCGGCCTGGCGGATGCCGCGCTCGATGAGCTGCTGCGGGCCGGCGGCGAAACCATCTGGGCGGCCGGGCCGCTGAACAAGGGCTCCAACCTGTGCCACGGCACCGGCGGCAATGGCTATGCATTCCTGAAGCTGTACCAGCGGACCGGGGACGCCCTGTGGCTGGAGCGCGCGCGTGCCTTCGCCATGCATGGCATCGCCCAGACGCAAGCCCATGCCTTGCACTATGGGCAGCTGCGGTACTCGTTGTGGACCGGCGATCCTGGTTTTGCCATCTACCTGTGGGACTGCCTGCGGGCGCAGGCGCAGTTTCCGACGCTGGATGTGTTCTATGCGTCTCGCGCCGGCACGGAGCCTGGTCTGCCCCACGCTGCGCATCATGAGCCAATGCGCGACCGCTGATGAGGCATTGGCCTTCGTCCGGGCGCATGGCGTCGTGCTCGCCTCGGCCAAGGGAGCCGCGCCTCGCCTCACCGAGGCCATCATCGGTGAACCCATCCAGGGCAACTGGTGGACGCACCCGCAGAGCCGCCAGATCTATGCGGTGCTTGCAGCCGTCACCGAGTCCGACCAAATCCTGGTTTGCCGCCTCGTCAATGGCAAGGTCACCTTGATTCATCGCCGGCTTTGGCCGGCACTGGTTCGGGTTGCCCACCGATTCGCACCCGAGCGGTTGGCCCAGGTCCGGGAAGAGCACACACCCTCGGGCCGTCACGTGAGCCACGAAGTGCCCTTCCCTCAGTGGGTGCCGCCGGAAACCGCCCAGTTGGCCAAGACCCTGGGCGAGGCAGAAGCGCTGGCCAGCTTCAACACCTGGCTCGCACCCTCCAAACCACTGTGATCTCACTTCTTTGCCCGCTTCTTTCTGCAGCCGAAGAACGAGTTTCGCACCCTGGTCGCTCAAGGCAGCCCCGTGTTCGCAGAACACCGCATCTCCGCGGTGCTGCCCAATGGCCGGCCCTACGTGAACGACTATTGCTTCGCCTGTGAAGTGTGCGACGGCAGGATCCGGCAGATCCGCGAGTACATGGACACCCGCGGCGGCTGGGCCCAGGTGTTCGGCCAGGAGGCGCCCAAGACGCTGCTGGCGTTCGTTGAACAGTAGGCAACGCAAGGGCCGTCCCTGGGCGGGTGCTGGCCACGTGCCGTTTGCGGGCCCACCTGCTGAAGTATCAATGCATGCACCTCCTCGTCCCGCGCCTCGCGCCTTTGCGGGTGGCCGTCAATCCAGGGGTCACTGGCAGATACAAAGGCGCGGCCCTTCAATGACTCAGGAGATATGCCATGTTCACCCTTGTGATTGCCGTTCTCATCGAACTTCTCTGCGTCGTGTTCTCGCCCGCCATCGCGGCCGGGGCCGACAGGCCTCGGCTCACGGAGGGGCGCGCACCACCCCATGCCGCCTCGCACGCAGCCAACGACGCCCCCACCTTCACCGAGGCACGCCGCGCCGTGCAAGCGGGCAGCACCGTCGGCCTGACGCCTTACGTGGAGGACGCGGATCGGCGGGACACCCACCGCCTGGAACTGCTCTCCGCGCCCCAGAGCGGCTCGGCCTCCGTCTCCCCCGATGGCAGGCGCCTGGTGTATGCCGCACCGGCCACCCAGGGCGTGGACAACTTTGCCTACCGCGTCACGGACCGTGCCGGCCTTGCCGTGGAGGGCGTGGCCAGGATGGTGATCTATGACGACGCCACCTTGGCCACCTGCCGGCAGAACAGCACCGTCACGCCGGCCGGCGTGCTGGACACCCGCACCAAGTCCAACGGCTGTGCGTTCTATGGCCAGACCACCACGCGCGTCACGGCCGACGGCACGCCCGTCACCGTGGACTACTTCGTCAACTGGCCGGCCAGCGGCGAGGCACCGAAAGCGGTGGTGGTGCTGATCGGCGGTGGCGACTTCAACATGCTCATCCGCGGCAACCTGGCCACCGGCGCGGGCGACACCACCGGCGGCGCCAACAACTTCGTCGTGCGCACGGCGCAACTGTTTGCGGATGCGGGCTACCTCACGGTGGCGCTGGATCGGCCGGTGCCCGCGCCCCCGGCGCCCGCAGGGTCGACGGACGCCCTCACCGCGGCCGATTTCTACCGCACGTCGGTGGACCATGCGGTCGACATCCTGGGCGTGCTCAAGACGCTCAACACGCACAACCTGCCCGTGTTCCTGGCCGGTACCAGCCGCGGCGCGTTGTCCGTGGTGGCGCAAAACCGCATCGCCACCGGCATTGCCACCTCCAGTTCGGCCACGATGGACCTGGGCGACAACGGCCGGCACTTGTACGTGGGCCGGCCTGACACGCCCAACCTGCTGCCGCAGTTTGTGCACCGGCCCACCCACGTGATGTGGAACACCAATGATCTTTGCAGCGGCACCACACCCGCCGCGTCACGCGCGTTGTATGACAGCCTGGTCGCGGCGGGCGTCGACGCGGCGTTCAACGCGGTCAGCGGCGGCGTGCGGGTCACGGCCATGGGCAATGGCGTGTCGCCGGACGTCTGCGGGGCGCTGAACTTCCACGGCTACATGGGCATTGAAAACACCGCGGTCGGCCACATCACCACCTGGCTCGACGGGCGAGTGGCTGCGCTGGGGCACCACAAGGGCCCCAAGGCCGTGTTTGCCGAGGTCGCCACGGCCGCCGGAACGCCCATGCCCATCCACCTGGATGCACTGCTGCACGACCAGGACTGCGAGGCGCTCTCCTACGAGTTGCCCGGCGCGGCCACCAGCCTGGGCGGCCAGGCCGTGTTGACGGGCCGCACCGTCACGTACACCCCACCACCCGGCGTGAGCAGCGGGACCGACTCCTTCGTCTACGTGGTCACCGACGGGCGAGGCGGTGTGGGGGCCGCGGTGGTGTCGGTACGAATCGGCAGCTGAACCCTCCGCAAGCGAGGGGTAGCATCACGGCGATGGACCCCATCGATCGGCTGCCCCTCGCTCCGGACCCGGCCATTCACCTGCAGGGCTCCTGGGCGCGCGCCTGGAAGGGCCTGGGCGCGCATGGCGAGGGTGAAGCCGTGTACGGGGCGCTCATGGCCCGCTACGGCGAGGCGCACCGCAAGTACCACACGCTGCAGCACCTGCGTGAATGCCTGGGCTGGTTCGAGCAGGTCCAGGGCCTGGCCGCGAAGGGGGCCGAGGTG
>Ga0307516_10000933_pt1 | contig 40242 bp, 38 predicted proteins | sample 19_EM_MG_FD_203310 | JGI IMG/M metagenome (GOLD analysis project Ga0307516, IMG submission 203310) | Populus trichocarpa ectomycorrhiza microbial communities from riparian zone in the Pacific Northwest, United States - 19_EM | ecosystem: Host-associated > Plants > Roots > Unclassified | place... | reverse complement strand
AGATCAGCGCCCGTGACATGCAAGCTCTCATTTCTGAATTCCCCTTTCAGAGTGAGGCAAGTGTACGCGCAACGGCGTTCGACAGGGGCGTAGAGTTTCGTGCGTGCGAGAACGAGGTCGAAGGTCCTCAAGTGCGCAGCGGTAGTTCCGGGTGCAGCACAGCCATGACGCCGACAACCGGACGCTTGTCCCTTCACGCAGCGCACGTTCTCCGAAGCCGCTACAATCTATCTAGCCCCCACCCGCTGCGGATTTGTCCATGGTCCTGATGATCGATAACTATGATCAGCCTTCCAGTAGTGTCCAAGTAAGAACCGCTACGTTGCAGTAACTATATGATATATAGCGTTTATGTGTCTATTTTCTACCATAGACGTCTAGGCCAATCCTTTGCAAATGTGTATATTGCTGTGTATATCGGGCTGATTACACAGTGATATACGCACATGGCAAACAATCTGCTGTCAGCGCGCAAGGTGGAGACTACATCGCCGCGAGCTGAGCCATATTGGCTAAAGGATGGTGGCAGTCTTTTCCTCTACGTCCAGGCCAACGGAAGCAAGCTATGGCGGTACCGCTATCGAATAGGCGGAAAGCCGCAGATCTATTCGATCGGTAAGTACCCTGCAGTAAGCCTAGAGGGTGCGCGTTCCGAGCGCGACCGAGCACGCGCGCTCGTCAAAAGGGGCATCCATCCCTTGTTGGAGAAGAAGGCAAACTTTGTCTCTCAACTCGATAAAAACGAGAACACATTCGAAGCGGTCGCCCGCCAATGGATCGCCGCCAATACTGACTGGAGCGACTACTACGCGAAGCAGGTCGAAAACTATTTGACCAAGGACGTGTTTCCGAAAATCGGCAAGCTCCCGATCAGCGCCATCAAGGCATCACACCTTCGGCCACTGATCAAAGCAGTCGCGGATCGAGGTGCCAAGAGCGTGGCCATCTTGGTGCGGCAATGGTGTGGGCAGATTTTTTCATACGCGGGCACTCAAGGGCTCTGCGATTACGATCCGAGCTCCTTACTAAAAGGCTTGGTCAAACGGCCGCGGGTCAGGCACAACCCGCCACTGACATGGGCCGAGATTCCGCAGTTTCTTCACAAGCTCCATGAGTGGGCCGGATATCGCACTACGGTGATCGCGCTTAGATTGATGGCGCTGACGTTCGTGCGAACCGTGGAGCTGCGAAAAGCGAAATGGGATCAGTTCGATCTTAACGCTGCCTTGTGGACGATCCCTGCAGAGCACATGAAGATGCGTCGCTCGCACATCGTACCTTTGTCGAGGCAGTCCGTCGCAGCGTTGAAAGAACTGCATGTGTTGACAGGCGGCGGCAAGATTCTCTTTCCCAACTATCGGCAACCGAGACAAACAATGTCTCCCACGACTCTCAACCGAGCACTAGAGCGACTCGGGTATGGCGGGCGGTTCTCCGCGCACGGATTCCGCTCAACAGCGACTACCTTGCTGGGTTTGCTGGGTTATCCGGACAACCGTGTCGATCTGCAACTGGCGCACGCGAGAAGGGATTCATCGCGGGCCCCCTATGATCACACCAAGTACATCAGTTCGCGGACGTTAATCATGCAGGATTGGGCAGACATCTTGGACGCACTCGGTCAGGGTAACACTGCGGCGCAAGTAACAAACGCCTTCGGTCCTATGTCTAAACGTCGGTCCGTGTTTTTGAAAGTCATTGAACGCGAATGATGGGGTAGACTCGCAGACTGTGAACCAACGTCAGCGCACACTAGGCTCTTCCCCCAAGGCGGCTGATCCATCGCCTTGATACTAACTCTTGACGGTGGTCGGCCCCGTTCCATTACACGAACTGAGCGACAGGAAGATGCTCCTAAGACAGCACGTTGAACACTTCTGTGACCTTCGAGATGCGGAAGAGAATCACGCATACGCTCGAATGATTGACGGAAGGACCATCCACCAGTTCTTTCAATTTGTCCGGCCTCTCGTCGAACAATGTGACCCGCCATCTTTCACAGAAGATCAACTCCTCTCATGCTCCGGCACAATGTCGCGCCTTTCGCGATTGGCGAGTGCAGTCCATCAAGTTGATATGCTGGGCTTCACTTTTATCCTCGAACTAGCAGTTGCACGGTCGGATCTGATTCGCCTCAGCGAAATGCGACGTGCGCACGCATCACACAAAAATACTCTGTGCGTGGAGGTCTCTCTAATCGAAATGGCCGCTGCCTCGGTATTCACCAAATTTGCTCTTGCTGACGAAGCAGCTCAAAAAGCTGGCCAGAGGCAACAAGAAACGGTAGAAATACTTACTCAGTGGTGCAAGATCTTCAAAGAAAGCGTGCGGGAGGAGTATTGCCGGAGAAGAGCGCAGTGTAAAACGTTTTCCCGAAGACATCTTCGGGCCATCAATTTTCCTTCTCCCGACGAATTACTGGCTCTACTTGACTCAATTTCTGGATTTTGCCTAACCGCCGAACTGGTGGCGTACTGGTTCCCACTGTGGCAACGATCGCAGTTCATATTTGACTCGCCCTTTGACACAGCGACCGATTTGGTACAGATCTACTCCAAAGACAAAAGCGAGCTCTCGCAATGACGCCGCCTGGGCAATTCTACTGTCTGGAGGGAATCGATGGTGCCGGAAAGACGACGCTTCGTCGGATACTCGCGAAACGTCTCACTGCAAATAGGCAAAAGGTCATCGAGGTCGGTCAACATTCGTGGCTCGATACGTCAATGGCAGAGAAAATCGTTGACATCCGAGAGGGGCGATCGGCAATTCCGCGAGAGGAGATTGTGTCAATTTACGGAACGGACAAGCTGCTGCATGCGAGAGCGAACATAAGTCCGAATATTGGCAAACACATCGTCATTGCGGATCGGTATATCTTCAGTGACGCAGCCTATCAGGAAGCACTGTACGGAATCCCCGCAGAAAGAACTCTCGATTGGCATCTCTCGCATGCAACTATCCTTCCAGCTGTCGTTTTTTTTGTGGATGTCAGTCTCAAGACGAGCGCGCTTAGAATAGAAAATCGCGACAAACCGACGAAACACTACGAAACGCAAGCATCATTGGGCCGCGTCAACAGCATTTATCGGCGCATATTTTTAGAGGAACCGCCCACGTGGCTACCGAAAGTCGTTGTAATTGACAACGAAGTGCAATCCCCAGAGAAGGTCGTTGAAAGTCAAATGTTGCCGCACATCCTGTCACAAAGGGCGAGGCATCGTGATGAAGCTTTCAGATAATACTGAGCAACTGCTCAGACTTCCGACGGTTTCTGATCCACTGGCGATCATTTTGAAATTGGTTGGCGAGCGATGTAATTTGGATTGTAGCTATTGCTACGAAAAGCGGAAACCTTATGCTGGAACGCGCGTCCTTGAGCCCAGGTTCGTGCGGGATTTGCTTTTAAGAATGGGTGACCGCCACGTAGCTATCGAGTTACACGGAGGCGAACCGCTCCTTTATCCTAAATCACGCTTCGAAGAGCTTTCGCTGTTGTTTAGCGTACACGACGATAAGATCTCCAGAATTCGTCTGCAGACAAACGCCACGTTACTGACGGAGCAGTGGTTAGACTTCCTTTTGCAGATGTTTCCCAAAGTGCAGTTTGGGATTAGTGCAGATGGCCCCTCAGATAGATCGAAGTTTCGTTTGTACTATGACGGGCGGGAAAGTTTTGAGTTGGTAGATTCAGCTCTACAGATGCTGTCAGAACGAAAAGTCTCTGTGGGGGTCATATGCGTGGTTACGGCGGCAAACGTCCACCATGGTGAGGAATTGTTGGGCTATTTCGGAAAGTACAGCGCGATACGCGTTGTCAAGTTTGTACCCTGCTTTGATGTTGCGGTAACACAAGATCGTGGACCGCTTAGACGCCGCGAAATCCGCGACCAATTGATAAGCACCGGCCTTAGCTGGATGCCGTGGTCGATAAGCCCGAGTGAGTTCACGGCATTCTTAGAACGTGTGTGGCGCGAATGGAAGCACCGTAATTGGTGGAAGCAGTTTTTGGTTGAACCGTTCGGCTCGGTTTTGAAGCAGCTGAGCGGTGGTATCCCTTCTGATTGCCATTTCACTAACGAAAAATGTGCGCATGTATTAACGCTGTATCCCGATGGTCAAGTTGGTTCGTGTGACGAGTTGGGGAAGGTCGCAGCACATTACGACAAAGGCGAAGAGCTTTTCGACCAGATAGATGCGAAGTGGGGTAACAGTAGCCTGGACCAAATGACTAGACGTCTGCTTGACAAGTGCGTCGCATGTACTTATCGGGCATCCTGTGGCGGCGGATGCATTGCGAGTCGTCGGCGATTCGCGAGCGTGGGCATAGATGAGGAGTACTGTCGACACCGCAAGGCGATGATCGACATGATTGCTGCGGAGAGAGATAGGCTGTGCTAATTCAAGAATTACGTGGCCGAAATTCGATCCGGGGGCTAGAAGCCTTCATTGAGGCATGGAGCAATGAGATTCCATATCCTGAAAATATCAAGGAAGCGAGACTCGCCCGATCCAAGTATGGGAATTTGAACGCTGGCGGTATCCCCGCTGGTCTGTACGCACCGGCTTTGAGCAAATGGCACCCGAGATTTTTGAGTTGCATTGAGTACAGAGTTCAGCCCCTGGTAGGTGCACTCACTGATATCGCTGGGTTGATGACTTATACGAGCTGTGAGGGTCACGCTTATCCAAGCACGCTGGGTGGCGGTGTGGAGCTACATGTCGGGGTACTTCCAAGGAATCAACGAGAGTACCTCGAAGTCAAAGAATTACTGTGGTCTCTCGTCCGGTCCAGGACCGAAGGTCAATCATCAGCGGCATACCCTACAGTCGCCCATGGGCATCTTCAAGATGAAGACTCATCGCGATCCGTCGAAGTGCTGGATCTTTACGTCCTTCGACGAACGGGCACATCGTGGGAGAAATACTTTGCGGCTTTGGAGTTAGAGACCAATGCTCTCGTTCAAGAGTTGCGCAATATCTTATCGGAAAAATGATCTATCACAGAGCCCCATGAACCATTTGCTAGCCGCACATAGGAGATTGGAGGAGACGGACGCGTTATTCTCGTATTCGCCGGATTGTCTTTCGTCCATTCCCTGGTCGACGATTCGATACGCAGATCATACTCTCCCGATTCATTGGGATCAGACTACAGATCAATCATCGCGTCGCATAGTGCTCCAGAAAAGGTTTTTTGAGTGGTTGAGCCAATTCGTCGGCCCCCTTCCCGGGAAAAGAGTGCTCGACTTGTTCTCAGGTCCCGGTGTGGCCGCAAGTGTCCTTCTCGACATGGGGATCGCACACTATACGGGCGTCGATGGCAATTTGCGCATTGTCGATTGGGCTAGCGAAAAGTACGGCGGCGACTCACGCGTCACAATCCTTCATCGGAACGTTTTGACTGACGTCGTATTTCTCGCCAAGAAATTCGACGTCATCTTGATCTCGTACGAGGTACTGAATTCGCTTCGTGAGCATGAAGAGAGCGTTCTACAGCGATTGATCAATTTCGCGTCTGGGGAAGGCACGTTTCTCGCTGGCGACATTCGGCTTGTAGATGAGCAACAAATTTCCTACCGCATAGGCTTGTCTGACTACTGCCACATTACAGACACTACAGGCATCTGCATCGACGAGTTTGGCCTTGCTGGTTCCGGTGCACTGCAGGGGCACAGATACATGCTTTATGCGAGGTCGGGCTCGCTTGTCCAATGCGGACACCATTTTGTGCGTCTCTTAACTGCGAACGATCTAAAGCGTTTCCTACGAGGTTTGGGCTTCGAGCCCATTAGCAATTGCCAGTTGCTAAGAGACTCGGCCTCGGACGTGCTAGAAAGTTTGAACAACCTCTTCTTCGTAGGGCGCCGGAGCGTGCAGGCAAACTCATGAGGCTAGTGAAGAAGGTCTTAATCTACATGGTTTGCCAAGGGCGATTGCTCGTCTTCACGCATCCTAGGAATCGAGGGATCGGCTTGCAGGTTCCGGGAGGGACAATCGAGCGAGACGAACTTACTGAAGAAGCGGCTCGAAGGGAGTTTTTTGAGGAGACCGGACAGACATTGCAGGCAATCCGCTTTGTCGGCGAACAATTTCACGACATGCGCCCTTTCAAGGATGAGTTGCATCATCGGACTTACTTCGCTGGAACGTGGAAACATGAGTCTCGAAAAAGATTTGCGCATCAGGAGCTTCACGCGGGAAGAGCAGGCGTCGCGCCTGAGCACTTTAGTTTTCGATGGGAAAAGATTGGTGCAGGTCTCATAGATGCGCTGGCTGTAGGTCAGGGCAATCTCTTGGGTCGTCTTTCGCCAACCAGCGCTAAGGTCCTTACACCGAGGGTTCGCCGCGCTGAGCTAGTCAGCATCAACAAGTTAATCAGAACCTATCAATCGAACCGCGCATCCGAACATCTGCGTCTGCTGTCGCTGCTATTTGCAGAAGGGTCTTCAAAGGTGAGTCGCAGAGTGAATACAACGCCGTCGCGAGCCCTCTTGGCACAAGCCTTCTCGATCGCGGTCACGGGAGCTAAGAAGCAAAACAATACGAAAATTGCGCATGCAAAGAAAATTTTGGATCACTCCGACGGCAATTCTAGGCGCCCACTGATCTGCTGGCGAAAGGATTGCGCTATCGATTCCAGCGTGAAATATGAGTCAACCGCATACGTCTACGTCGGCCGAGGATCGGCGCCATCGGCTAGCGATGACGTAAGAGCCTGTCTTGACGAAGCCATAGCTTGGATACGGCGGTGCAACATGGACGATTCGGTAAACAATTCCTTGGGCGTGATCGTCCTTTTACGCAAGCGCGGCCTACTGGAAGCCAGCAATAGCTATACGCTCTCTGGCCTGCCCGGCACTATCTTCACAGATTTCGTGCCGAGCGCGTTCAGAATGGGTGAAGTGTTGTTGCACGAAGCGACACATTCTTGGCTGAACGATGCTCTCGGCGCTTGTCATGTTTCTCTGCCCCGCGACAAACTATTTTACTCTCCCTGGCGCCATAAGGATCGTCCCGCTTTCGGAATCATTCAAGCGGCTTATGTGTTTAGCCGGATATTGCAGTACTTGGCCAGAGCGCTGGTGTTTGATAGGCTTGCCGCACACGAGGTTTCCTACGCGCGATCGCGGCTCCGCTCGGAGCAGCGAGTCATTAAGAAACACTTGAAAAGCATTTGTGCTGCATTTCACTTGATTAGCGACTCTCGGTTGAGAGATATATGTCTTGAGGAGTTGAATCGAGCGGTCAACTTAACCCACCCAGGAGAAAAATCATGCGCAAATCATTGAAGACTGAATTTGCTGCTTTCCTAAAGGCGGTCGAAACCTCTGGTCAGTCGACGACTTCGCAGGCTGCATGCCATCACTCGGCGGTCGAAGTCAATGATTGGCAAAAAATCAAGAGCGAGATAAAACGATCCTTAAGTAACGGCGAAAGTATCCCCACAGTAGCGACTCATAGGCGGGTAAAGTCATGAGCAAAGCAGTGGAGTCGGGCAAGGCCCACTACGCAAGCGCACGGGACTATCTCCAGCAACTGGCCGACAGTCAGTTGTATGCAGTCAATTCCATAAAAAAAGAAGCCGAGGAACTTGCGCGACTGGAAGACCCAACTATCGCGCAGATCCTGAAAGCGCGGGGAATCGCTTCCGCATTTGCTGGGCATGTCGATCAAGCAATCGCAGATTTGAGTGGCGCGCTCATGCTCAAACTGAAAGATGACGGCTATGTGCAAGCGAAGCTTGGTCAACAAATGTTTATGAGAGGAAGCAAAAGCGATCTACAACAGGCGCTAAAAATCTGCCAGTCAGTCGTCCGGAAAGGAACAACATCTAAAGACGCTCGTTGGCTAGCATATCAAGTGATGTCCGCCACTTATGTGCGTCTAAAGCAGCCCGCTAAAGCTAAAGGGGCGGCGACCAAAGCGCTAAATATCTTCGCAGATGGCAGATCCAAGATGCTACTACAATTGGCGGATTTGTCGGGCGTTTCTGCAAAGAAGAGGCAAGAACAACTTGTGAAATTCGGGGCATTGCCCTCGGACATCTCTGGTCTCGGTAAGAGCGGACAATCGCCAGAAACAATCATTGTCGCCTGCGAGGCACAGTCTTGCAGTGGGATATTGATCTGATTGGGCGAGGATGGTGAAAGTGCTTCACGAGTGCGAGTGTCTTCACTTTCTGGCGATAGGCGATACGGTAGTAGTGAGCGCTTCCTGGGAAGCGACAGTCGCGCGCGCAGTTGACACGGAACCTGAGGGCTAAGCTTGCGGACCGTAGCTCTGACATCCGCTGATGTGTTCCCGCGCCCACAGCGTGCTTCGTCAATGGATGAGCTCAATGCCCGCATCGGCTACCCATTAGAGCTCGTAGTCCCGCACCTAGAAATAGACCCGCTGGGTGATCATATTTTGGTGAGCGGGTCGATTGTCGAAGGGTTGGGAAACTGCTTGTCAGACATTGACCTGTTCATTCTGACAAGATCAGCGCGGCCGACGGCACGCAAGTTTTTTTTCTGGAGCCCCGCAAGCCGTTGGGTAGATGTCGAGTGCCTCACCTATGCCAATCTACGGCATCTCGTTGGTCGTTTCCGGAGAGTGTCCCCAGAGTTTGGTGGATGGGTGGGGCATCCGTCGCCTTCTTTGGCTGATCAGGATTTATATCATCGCCTGAGCATTGCGCTGAAGCTGGCGAATCCTTTGAGCAGGATGAGGCTGCCGCGATTCGATCGCGCATCCCTGCAAGAGGAAGTTGCATATACTGAAATTTCGGCCGCGCGATCAAGGTGGGTTGATGCGGTTGGCGCAGCTCGTAGCGGTCAAATTGGACAAGCAATGTTCGTAGGGCAGCTTTGCCTCGATCACATCATTGATGGCTACTGCGCGCTTCTTGGAGAAACCAACCCGTCCGTAAAATGGCGCAAAGCAAAGTTGTTGTCAGTGCTTCACGGTGGACGAGACGAATTAGAGATTTTTAGGTTTTTCAATTGGTACAACGAATTGAAGGAGCTGACTCCGTCAACGGTCTTCTTAAGAATCTCCGGAGTCGCATTGCTACTGTTCTTCGTGATGCAGAGATTCTTTTGTGTCCGAACATTCACGATCCCACGTACGTGTCCTGCGTACTCGCGAAGACTTGAATACACGCCGCAAGCAGTATATTCGGTTGATAGCGAGGGAAGGATTGAGCTAGCTGCCAAGGCCGAAATGACTCAAAGAGGGGACCCTGCTGCAGCTCTCAGAGCACTACTGCAGTATCGAGATTGAGCCACCCTTGTGCAATCGGCTGCGGCATCCATCGCGCGCGCTCCAGTTACCAGCGACCGTGCGTTGCACAGGTCGAGGTGGTTTCGTGCTTCGCCCTTCCTCCGTTGAATTGAGCCGGGTGCTCTTCACGGGGCAAAATGTTGGCGGGGCGGCGCCACGCGCAAGGGCCACGCGGCCCCGTGTCGTCGCTGCGCTCCAGCCCGCACCAGGCCGCGTTGCGCTTCGCGCACCCTTGCGCCTCACGCCTTGATCCCCGCCGTCGTTGACCCCGCGCACCCGCGCAATCAACTCAACGGAGAAACATCATGGCTAAGAACACCAACAAACCCGCCACCGAAAGCAAGCGCTACAACGCTTACTCGGTTCGCGAGTTCGAGCGCAATGGCGCCGCCGAACACGACTGGATGCGCATCGGTGTGGCATTTCCGCACAAGGACGGCAAAGGCTTCGACGTGATGCTGCGGGCGGTTCCGGTCGACGGCAAGGTTGTCCTGCGCCTGCACGAGCCGAAGGAGAATGCGACGCAGGAGTAATCCTGCGGCATTCCGACCACCGGCACCCTCGCGGCGCCGGTTTCTTTTTTGCTCGCGCGCAATCTCGGCATAGCTAAGCGATCCATCGCCAGCGTCTCGCTTGCTGAGCGGCAGGCTTCCGAGTGCCGCCATGATCGCTCCTTCTCACTCGCATCGGTATCGGCAAACGGCCCGACCTCCTGTAAGAAAACTCGCACAAGAAACGTCAAGAGCGCCGCTTCGCTCGGCTTCCTCGGTCAAGGGCCGCTCTGCCCCGTGTCCTCGCCTGCGGCTGCGGGCCGCGCCAAGGCCTCGCTGCTCGCTTCGCTCACCTTCCTTGACCGCGCCTCACTGCGCGGCCTCCGGTCGCCATCTACCGCGATGGCCCATCGCGGCCGCTACTGGCCGAGATACCACGAGGGCGCAAACCCCCATCACACCAACGGAGGAATGTATGGCGAATGAAATGATAACGGCTGGTCCTTGGGCTGGCTTCGAAGTGATCCACCGGTACACGCGAGCGCAGGCGATCGCGGATGGCGTGCTCGTCGACGTAACTGCGAAAGCACGCACATGCGGATTCACAGTGCCGGTAGCGGTGACGGCAATGCTGTTCGCGGATTGCGAGAGTTGGGCAGAAGGATCGGACTGGGGCCGCGGCGAACCGACTCCTGAGCAATTCGTGCAATGGCTACTGTGTTTCGCATGCGAAACGATCCGGGCCTCGCGAGCGATCAACACGGTCCGCTTGACCCTGCCGCTGGCGCATTTCGCCGGTTGCCCGAAATCCGCCGTAATCCACATCGGCCCCGGCGACGACGCGGAGCCTGTGATCACGCTGATGTACCCGGGCGAAGAATAGATCGGTTCCTCCGCTTCGAGGGGCCGCAAGGCCCTTCGCTTTTTGAAGCGGCGATGAACGCGTGCCTTGGGCGGCTCAGGCCAGGACACGATCATGTGATAAAACGCGCAATTCCAACAACAGGAGTGTTGAAGATGGACAAGCGTGTTGTCGCACTGATTGCCACAGTCGGCGGTCTGCTCGCCGGCGTCGCCGGCGCCGGCGTTTTCATGCATGCGCAGGCGGCGCCCGTGAACTCCGCGTGTCCGGTCTATGATGCGAAAGTTGACGCGAGCATCGACGCCACCGTGAAGCAGCTGCATGCGCACGATCACGATCAGTACGTCCCGCATCCTGCTCGCTCGCCATTCGGGGACGCACCGAAAGCGACGACTGAACCAGCCAAGAACCCAGCCCAATAGTCGCGTTACACACTACCAAAGCGCGGGCCCAAGGGGAGATTGCGTTCTCCTCCTTTGGAATCCCTGCCGCCTTTCCGAGCGCCAAAGTCTCCGAGCGAGTTCAGTCTCGCGTTTCGCATCGCGGACCTGCTCCCGTTTCAGCCAGGTACAACCGCGATAGCGTCCGCTTCTACCAGGACATCCGGATGAAATAGCGAGGCCACACTGATCAGGGCGCTAGCCGTCGGATGCTCTCGACCCATCCACCGATTCCGAACAGACTGAATGGTTTCCAACAGAGCGGGTTTGTAATCTCGGACATAGATTGTCAATCGCGCCATATACTCGAATCCCACTCCGGCCGACTTCAGTGTGGTCGCGATGTTTCGAAATACCTGGTCCAGCTGACTGGCATGATCAAAGCCGCATATTTGCCCAGACGAATCAAACGGCACGTGTCCCGAAAGATACAAAGGTCGGCCGCCTTCAAAGAGCACCGCTTGCGAAACGCCGGGGGCAGTCGATCCCGCAAGGTTAATCGAACGAAGCATAAGACTTGTCCTTGTTGTGCAGAGATTCTCTACAAGCATTCGAGATCCGGTTGAAGCAAGGATTGCTGAAATACTTTCGCTCTTGGGAAGGGAGCACCTCGCTCTCCCCGCTAGTTCTGCGTCGCTGTCACCGGCACGGCCAGAACGGGAAAGTTGGCATCGTTGCTGTCGATGCACAGAAAACCTCTCACAGTGCCGGGACCGGGAACGGGGAAGTGAGTGCTGTCTGCCGTCACAGAAACTACGCCGCTGATCAGTCCCGGCAGCGACAGGCTTGAGGGCGTGGTGCCCAACCAAGCCGCGCCGCACGGTACATTGCCTTCGATATGGAGAGCAATTCCCGGATACGCTGCGCCGTACACGGGGTCGGTGAAGTCTGTCCAGCCAGTTCCGAACTTGAAGCTCCCTTTCGGATTGATCGCGTGCGCGTTATAGCCGAAGGTGGTGACCGAGTCGAACGCGAGCCAGCGCGAAGTGGCGTAGTTGAGTTCAGGGTAGACGACGACCCAATAACGGCCCGGTGCGAGCGCGGTAGGCGGCGCGGCAGCTGCATCCAGGTCGATCGAGATCGTGTTGCCTGCGACATCGATGCCTGTGGTGGTGCCGATCGTCGCCACGTAGTGGTAAAGGTAGCTTGGCACAATGGTCTCGGGATTGCCGTTTGGCTTGCCCGCAGCATCGGCGTAAATTTCTAAGTGGACCTTCTTCCCGACATTGCTTGCAAGCGAGGATCCGACATTGAATCCGGGAAACGTTAGCTTTGTCAGATTCGTCGACGAGGCCACCGTCTGGAAATCTTCCGCCACATAGATGCCTTCCACGGCGTCTATGAAATCGTCGCTGTAATCGCCGTAGTTACCTTGGCTCGGCTGATCAAGCAGTACGTATCGTGCAAACGTCGAGACCTTGTCGTTCGTGCTTGTTACGAATAACGGCGCCCCGCCTGTGTTAGTGACGATCAGCGAACTGCTGTGCATCGTAGAACCGTTCGGTATGCTGATATCGAGCGTGGCTGGCGCCGTGCCGATCGCCGCGGGTTGCAAACTTACAGCGATCGGCAAGTGCAGGTTCGGCAAATTCGTATCGCTCGGCACGAGTAGCAGTTCGCCAAAATACGGCGAGCCATTTGCCTGATACGATGAAGCATCGACCGTGACGGAAAGCGCACGCGTACCGCGCGCATTAATTGAGAAATTGGGAGGCGTTACGGTGCCACTCACTCCGGTCAGTGACGCTGACCAGGTCACAGAGGCTCCCTGCGTACTGCGGAATTTGCGTGTGAACGTGCAGGTTGGCGTGCTTGTTGACGGACCCGTGATCGTCACGCAATTCGCATTCTGAATGGTCGCAAGGTTGAGTGCCTTCGGGTCGCCGCCTTTGCTTGGATCAGCCAGAAGAAAGGTTAGCCCTGTCTCGTTGAGCACGAGTCCAGCTTTTGTTGCGGCGTCATCTTGTATGCGGCCGGAACCGCGATCATAGAAGTCGCTCGGTGTGGAATGATCGGCTTTGGTGAGGCCAGATTCGTTCGCTGTCATCATCAGCGCGGACTTGACCTCCATTGGTGTCCAATCCGGGTGTAATCCCATGAGCAGGGCGGCGCTTCCTGTGACGTGTGGGGTGGCCATCGACGTGCCATTGTCGAAAGCAGTGTTGTCCGCGCCGAGACCTGAGCCAAATGGATTAGCGTTGTTGAATGCGGCGATGATCTCCACACCCGGGGCTTGGACATCTGGCTTGATGACGTCGAATGTCGCCGGACCAAGGAGACTGAAAGCGGCGAGCGAGTCAGCAGCGGATGGCAGGCGTGATGTTGCCGGATAGCCGATGCTTGCCGTAGCGCCGGGATTCGCGCTGACAAACGCCACGAGCGCGTTGCCCTGCGTACTAGTTGTCGTGAACACTGGCAGTGGCTGTACCGCTCCGCTGTTGATGTAGTCGTCACTGAAGTTGACAATGAGTACCGAAGTCGCGCCAGCCGCGAGCGCGTTTGCGGCCAGCGTGTTCGTTATGCATGGCCCATTGACGAAATGCATGATGGCCATCTTTCCGTTGAATGTACCGCCCGGCACTGAGGCGCAATCATCGGCCGCGCCAAAGTGCGGGCTGACGACAACACCAGTCGAAATGGGAGCGGTCGGCTGCGCAGAGCCCGGCGCGGTGTTCATTCCGAGCGGGGCGGGTGCTCCAGTACCGGACATTGTGAGGTAATACCCGATTGGCCCGCCACTATGGTTAGCGGCTGCAACCGTCGTGACCCAAGGTTCCAGGTGATTGGCTGTGCCTGGAGCCGCGATCGGAATCGTTGAGGTGGTGTTGCCTGCTGCAGCGGCGATAAAGATTCCAGCATCGGCAGCACTTAGAAAGGCGAGCGAAGTCGGCTCATTCCAAGGATCCACGCCGCCGCTGATCGAGTAGTTCAGCGAATCGACTACGGAATCCTGAATCGCTTGATCAACGGCGCCTACTGTCGCTGATTCGGGGCATCCGTTAAGGCCGCAGGTATAGTAGATGAGCAAATTTGCGTGAGGTGCTACGCCCGAGATGCGCGGCGTACACGCGCCAATCGCAGCAGTGCGCGTGTTTCCAACTGCTGTGCTGGCAGTGTGGCTCCCGTGACCAAGATAGTCCTCGACGGAGAATGGCAAGGATGTATCGACGAAATCGTATGCACCAATGACTTTGTTGTTGCAGCCTGCGAATCCGACGCCGTAGATAGTGGACGGCTGCTCCGGGAATGAAGGGTCGCACAGACCGAGATAGTTTCCGCTGCCCAGCGGGTTTACGAAGACATACCCGGAATCGTCTGTCCCGGAGAAGGAAGAACTGTTGCTGTTGTAACCAGTGTCGATGTCCGCGACAACAACACCTTCTCCACGATACTGCTGCCTGGCTTCGAAGCCGCCGGTGAACAGAGTGTCGACACCAGCATTTGCGCCCCACCAGATATTAGCGGCCCCGATGAAGCCGGGGCCGATATCGGTCATGAGCTGGTGATATTGTTCGCGTGTGACAGCCGCAACACCATCGAGTAAGGCGACCTTGTTCGCTTCATCGGCCGATAGCTCAACAACGATCGCATTCAGCGCATGCTGCAACGCGCGTTCGACCGGAACACGCCGGCCGAGCCGGGACTGCATCGCGTCAGCGTGTTGGGCCTGAGCTGATCTTAGATATGAAACGTAGGCGAGAGCGGCGGCGCTGTGGCTATCAAGCTTCGCGCGCCGACTATGGCTTGGGGCTCGCGGGATGTTCGCCAGACCAGGCACGCTCCCGTCATAGAGCGCGAGCGGCAACTCCTTGAACCGTACAATGTACTTCGCGGCGGCGGCGGGATCGGTTGTTGCGGTACTCGAGCCGAGTGCCTGTCCCAATTCATCAACTCGCACGTGTGCTTGTGAGTGCTCACCAAAAAGAATGTAGCTTCCGCTGAAAATGCAGGCGATTGCGACCGACAGCGTTCGCTGTCGCGGATTGTGGAACTTCATGGTCTCCCCTCTGGATATTTGATTGAGAAGTGGCAAGAAAAAAGAATGCAAAGAGCCTGGGTGCAGCGAGAAGGATGCAAAGAGCCTTGCTGCAGCTGATCGTGCAAAGGTGCGAAGGCGTGGAGTCAGGGGTTTATCAGCCCGGCCTGGATCGCGCGAGTGATCGTCAGTGCTCTCGTGTGGGCTCCGAGCTTCTTTCCGGTGTTCATCAGGTGGAACTTGACCGTTGGCTCGCTGATGTTTAAAAGCTGACCGATTTCCCACGATGACTTTCCTTTTGCGGCCCAGCAGAGGCAGTCGCGCTCTCTGTCGGTAAGCGAGACAAGCTCCGGCCTCTCGACGCGTTGCTTCCTCAAAAGAATGGTGGCAGCCACGCTCGCGAAGTACGCCGCGAACAGCTGAACACGGGGCTCGTTGTAGCGCTGCTCTACTTGAGTCAGGGCACGTCCACGAGCGAATGAAACGAGCGCGATATCATAGTGACGTCCTCCGCGGTCAAATGCTGGCGCGGTAATCCCCGCTCGTCCGCCGGCGCTGCGACGCATTTCCAGGATCTCTCGCTCAGGCACGCTCTTTGTTTTATCAACATGCATGAGCCGGACAACATCCCAGGATGTGGCTCGCCGAAGGCTGAGAGTGATTTTGATCACTGGATCGAGCACTCGCAGCCTCTTTTCCAAATATGTACGGATGAATGAATTCGGATAATTGCTGAGTACTCGATCAGGTCCGACGAGACTGTATTTCCATCTCGTAAATTCTTGCGCCTCGCAAAATCGTTTGGCGATCGCCTCTAGATCATCAGCGGATCGGCTCTCTGCAATTCCGTATACCAACTCAAGATCAAATTCGACGCTCTCCCCACGATGCGACGCCAAGACAGTCTCCTTATGAAGATCCCTCGCTCTTCCCTGCCAAAAAGTGTCTCGCGTCGCTGGCTGTTATCGTGAGCGGTCTAGCTTTCGTTGCGATTGCTGCGGCATGCTTTTGCGTTCCTTAATCCCGCGCAAGACCGCTCGCAGGCCAGTTTCCTGGTCATGCCCCTTGATTGATCGGCGGTGCGCAATCTGGGAATCGCGAGACGCTCCGCACGAGAAGCGAGGGGAGCGTCTACGCGCTCTATTCGAAACCGTTGGCAAAGACTAGGTCTTCTACCTGGTACAGGAAGGTGGCGCTCCCTACCAAATTGTAGGGATTGATGGTGTCCAAGATACTTGGATATGTGAGGCTTGAACTCACCTTCCAGCGACCACCTACATGAGTGATATCGCTGGACATACGAAACCAGCAATCCGTGTAGTAGTAATCGGCCTTAGCCAGGATAGGAAAGGCTTCGAAATTCCTAGTAAGGGTCCAATCTCCGGTCGCGAACCTGCCTACCGTCAAGATGTCTCCCGCCGCGACGTCGACAGGCGAAATTGGCACGTACCGTATGCGGTCGATCAGCTCAGCGGATTCTCCCGCCGGCACGACAGCCTGGGTCAAGAGGTTGCCGGTCGCGTTCCATAGGCCTACAGTCGTATCGACAGTGATGCCTGGCACGCCCACGCCAACCTTGGGATTGTTGGGATCGGGCTGTTCATACGGGGAATAGCCGGCATCGTATATTCCGAGTGCCGTGATCCGCGCGGGTACATTGAACCGGACGTCCCAGCCGTAGGTATACGGTCCGGTTTCGTTCACCCCGTCGATCCACGCTCGAATGAAGCACTCGTCGGGAACGATGCGCTCAAAATCGTTGGACCAAGCGGCCTTGTCTGCATACGCGCTTGGCGCAAGGCAGACGATGAGGGCCAGCACAGTAGTTATGCGACACAAGCAATCGCGCGGTCTGAAATACATGTTCGCTCCAGTCAGTCAGTTATGGCGCTCTTTCGGCCGAAGGTATGCGAACCTCCTCGTTGGAGTGCCGTTTTTGTTTGATTGCCTCGCCTCAGCCGAGGACGGACTTAAGCTAGGTCACCGAAGCGTAATCAGACTGACGGAATGTACCCGCGCGAATACCTCAGGATGCCCTCACGAATGCCTCACGGCGGGCGCAGGAAGCTAGCAATCGGCACAATTGTTCGGTGCGTTGCTCAGCGCGGCGTTCGAAGAGATTCGGAGACCTTGCGCTCGCCAGCGCGCGCCATAGCGACTTCAAGAGCCGCTCTCCATGCATCGGTTTGCCGCATTGCACGATAAAACTTGACCATGAATACTGCGCAGTCGAAATCTCCATCCGCATGGGGCGCGATTCGGCCCGCAATCGCGCTCGCCCGCTGGAGGTCGCCGCCATCAATCATCGCATTGGCATAGGACACGGCGACCGTAACGACCTCGTCGGGAGGTCGATCGCGCGTGACCTGATCCAACGTGTCCTGGTATAGAGCGATGGCGGCTTCTCGGTCTCCCTTGCTCCAGGACTCTTCTGCTGCAGCCAAATGGGCAAGTGCGATCGCGCCAGAGTCCTGCGTTGCAAGCGCCCACTCTTGAAACGCCGCGATTTGCTGAGGCAGTTCCGCGTTCTTGAGCAATCGCATTGCACGCGTGCGGTCCAGCCAAGCCGCCGCGCGAGGACTGACGAACTCCGATGCTGTGAGAGCGTGCATCGACTCGTCGGCGAGGATGCTGGCCTGCTCGGGACGGTCGGATTCAAGCTCCAAGTGGGCCAGCATGCCTTGTGCGATTCCAGCAAAAGGCATATCTGGCGCGTCCTTGTTTCGGAGGACGGCTTCAAGCTGCCGGCGCCCATCCGCCAAGCGACCGTTGGCCAACAGCGCGGAGGCTCGACGGAGCGCAAATGTGTTCCGTAGCCCGCTGTTCGGCAGCGCATCAAACCGGTCACCAGCGCGATCAGCGATTTCCAGCGCTGCGCCTGGGCGCTCAAGCTGCAGGTAAATACCAATCTGATTGCTGAGTGCCATCGCCAAGTTGGAGAGAGCGCCGAATCGCTCAAAGACCTCCGCTGATTTCGTATTTAGCTGTAGTGCTTTTTCGGAGCGGCCCTCGAACATCGCTTGAGCAGCCTCGTTCGCGTCGACTCGTCCAATCGAGAGCGTGTCACCTGCAACCTCGAAGGCAATTCTTGCGTTTGCGAGATCGGCATACGCCATATCCGGCTGCCCTTTCACGAACAGAGTGACTGCCCGCCCTAGGTACGCGTTGCCTAGCTCGCGCGAGTCGCGCATCTGGGAGAGGAGCACTATGGATTCAGAGAACTCACTTGATGCCTCCGACAACGAACCGAGCCGGCGATTCGCTTCACCCATATTGGCCAATGTCTCGGCCCTAATTACGGCTTCCGATTCGGCCGGCGATTGCTTCAGGATCTGCTCGAAAATTGAACGGGCTTCCGAATAGTTTCCGTCGCTCAGTTCAATGCGGCCCAGACGTAGCCTGCTTCTGGCACTTGCCGCATGGGAATCGGCACCCGGGAGAAGCATCTTCCTTGCGGCCGCGCTCTCGCCTCGCAGGACCATGGCCTCGATGCGCTGGTACCACTCCGCATCGGCCGCATCGGTCAATCTGTCCCCCGCGAGGTGCGCCGTGACACCGTGCACATCGAGAAGCTGGTCCGCGGCACCCCTTGCTGCGGCAATCAGATCGCTCGCGTGTGCCTCGACGGTTCTGATGGAACCTCCTGCTGCGTGTTCATCCAACCGCACAATCCAATCGCCACTGGATCTCTTTACAAGAGGAAAGACAACTAGTCGCACCCGGAGTTGAGCTTGGATCTTTTCTGGAGCCAGATTCGTGGGAGCATCGCCGTGGAGCGCCCCGACAACGTTGTCGCTTGCTAGGACAACCAAACCAGTCCCTTCGCGCAGTCGATTCCCGATAAAGTCCATCAGTCCAAGCCGAATCCACGAAAGATCATCGCTATCGCCGGCCACAACAGCAGGAACCACGGCCAGGCCATCTGCAAGCGGCGGAAGGGTGGGCTGCTGGGAAGCATCCGCCGCCTTCTGATGAGTTCCGCTTTCGAACCAATAAATTGCGAGGAGGCCTGCACTAATAGTGAGGGCAATCGCAAGAAACATGATGGATATGGCAAGCGATCTACGTGGAACGCTGACTGGCGTACGTTCGCTAATGGGAAAAGCGCCGCTCTGTTCAGGCTGAGCCAGAGATTCGTTCGTCAGGGCTCTTACCTCCTCCACCCATCGAAACCCGACTCGTGGAATCGTGCGGATTGCGTGTTGCTCGTCGCCCCGTTCGCCGATTGCGCGCCTCGCCTTTCGTACGACGTGCCCGATTTGATCATCGGACCCGTCCACCCTTCCCAGGATGGCGGCGATCAGCTCATCTTTCCCTACGACCCTATCCCGATGGTCGATGAGATACGTGAGGCATGCGAACGCGTGTGGGGGGACCGCCACCAGCGCGCCAGCGCGGCGCAGCTCGTGAGTCATTGGGTCCAGAAGATAGTCGCGAAATTCGTAGCGGCAGTGCATGGTGGACCGATCGTGGCGCGGACATTCGCAGTGTAAAACAGACCGGAGCAGCGCGTGCGGCTTGGCTGAAGGGCAGATCGGATGCGGCTAGATGGCGCCGTAGCGAGTGGTTGGGCGCGGGCAGGGGCGGCGGTAGAGCCATTCGGAGTGACTGCGCGTCGTCGCGGAAGTCAACGTCCCTCCCTCAAAGTGCGCAAGATCCGGCTGCGCTCTCTTTCCGTCAACTCTCGGAACGCCAGAAGCAATTCGGCTTCGGCATCGCTGTCCGCGTAGAGATACGCAGTCGGAACGTTGAGTTTGTGCGCCAAACGTTGCGCCATCTCATAACCCGGTGCGTGTACGCCGCGTTCGTACTGGTTGATCCGCGGGCTCGCGACGAACTCGTCGATACCAGCGAGCACGCCTAGCCCCTTCTGCGAGAGACCAGCGCGCTCCCGGGCAGCTTTCAGGCGTTTCGGCAGCGGGCAACCAGGAAAGCGCATCGAGTCCTCCGCCAAGGGGACTCAGAGATTCTTAGCTTTCCGTCACTCTAGATACTAAGTTATCCTTAGATGTACGCAGAAAGCTGCCGGCCATGGCGGATTTAGGACGCCCAATGATTCACGGATATCAAGTGGCGTTGGAGCCGAGAGACTGCGCGAGCGTCCCGGAAACAGTGTTGGAAGAAGGCAGCCTGGGCGCCGCCATGGCGTTGTCAACGCTGAGCCGAATGTGGATGGAACGTCTGCGTCGATTGACGGACCGGCCGCGCAATGAGTTGGAAGGAAGGGACTATTGCGACGCCAGCGTTCTTGAGTATGCCATCTGTAAGGCTTTGGAAGCGGCGTATCCGCGTTCTGGAGGAGATCCGCCGGCGCCGCTGACCAGAAACTCTTTTGCCTTGCGCATCTTCATGACGAACTAAGTGATTTCGGTGAGCGGCTTAAGCCTGAGAGATTACGGATGCTCGCAGCAGCGATCCGCACCGGCCGCTATCGAGCCGGGGAAGCCCGCGCCATGAGACCTACACTCAACGAGGATCCTGAGGGAGCCGCGAGTCGCTAGCGCTGAGACTTGCTCGCCTATGCTCCAGCGCATGCACACGATCAAAGAAGTCGAGGATCATTTCGCTGGCGGAGCCGAGTCCGTCACCCTCACGCGGGCAGAATGGTCATCGATCCAGGAGATCAGCCGCGGCTATTTCGCAAACGGGATCGAGGTCTCGCGCGCGAAGGCGGAAACCGAGCGTGTGAAACGAATCGCGCGACCGCTATGGTGGGCCTGCAAGATCGTTGCGCGGCAAATGCGTGCGTGCAGTTGTTCTGCGCCGCGATCCCGTGTTGTGGATTGGGAAATGCGGCTTCGGCATGCAATGACCGTCGAGTGGCGAGACCTTACGCCGGAACAGCGTGCTCCATCACGCACGTATCGCTAGCTGATCCAGGCTTCGCGTTCTCGGAACATGCGAATGAATGCACCCGACAGACCAGTGATTCGAATCCCAGAGCATCGCCCCGTGCCTGATGACTCCAGCGGGTGTTCAATCCCGCCAGTCTGGCGCTTGCGCTCTATGCGCTGCAAGGGTCGAGACGAGCGCTAGCGCGCCCTTTCCGCGCGATCACAAGCGCTTTCCGTGGCGGCACACACCCGCCAACGGAGCCCATCATGAAGTACAAAGTCGATTCCCAGGGCAATTACAAGTTCACCGGCTTAGTCGACGAGGCAACGATCCTTAGCGTCGCCGAGAAAATTCGCGAAGCCCGCTTCTACCGCGAGACTGTCCTGACGCATCCGGCTGCCAGCCGGGACTATCTAGTCGCCAAGCTCGCACTTCTGCCGCACGAAGTCTTCGCTGCGATCTTTCTCGACAACCGGCACGCAGTGATCGCGTTCGAAATTCTCTTCACGGGCACTCTGGACGGCGCATCCGTCCATCCGCGGGAAGTCATCAAGCGCGCACTGCACCACAACGCGGCCGCCGTGATCTTCGCCCACAATCACCCCTCCGGCGTCCCCGAGCCGAGCGCCGCTGATCGCTCAATTACGGACGAACTCAAACGCGCGCTGAGCATCGTCGGAACGCGCACGCTCGACCACTTCATCGTCGGTGGCAACACGACGGTGTCGTTCGCAGAACGCGGGCTCCTATGAGTCAGTTTTCGCAGTTCATGTGAAATGCCACTGCGTGTCCTCTGTGTAGCCGTGTCTCACAGCGTCGCTGCTCATCGCGAATAGCACGATGTTTCGCGTGGAACATGCTAAATATGGTATTTACAATATATATCACTAACCCGAGTGTGTGCACAGATGTCTCGATGTCGAGTGCTCAGTCCTTCGGACGCTCGCTTCCTTGAACAGGCGCTTGCGATACAGGACGTCGATCCACGTGACGCGAGGGCGCTGGGCTACACGGCACGCATCCTGACAATCGCCACGCTGCCGCACCGCGCGCAGCCCGGCGACCACTACGAACGCTCCAATGGCGGCTACCGCCTGATCGTGCAGGCGATGCCCGGCGCGGGGCTACCGTTCGGGAGCTATCCGCGGTTGCTGCTGTCGTGGCTTTCGACGGAGATTGTCCGCACGCGACAACGCGAACTCGAACTGGGCCCCTCGATGGCGCAGTTCCTCAAGAGTCTGGGTCTTCACACGAGCGGTGGCCGTGGCTGCGCGGCGGCTACCGGAAAGCCACACAGCGCTGGCACGATCATCCGCATGAGGCGGCAGATCGTGAGCCTGTTCGGCTCGCGGTTCATCCTGCACAACATCACAAAAGAGCGCGAAGGTGTAGAGCTCTTGCCGATCGGCGACGGTGTCGAATTGTGGTGGAACGCGGAAGCCGGCACGTCCCGAGGCTTTCCCTCGATCATTCGCATCAGCGAGCCATTCTACGAGCATGTCCTGCGCGGCCCCGTTCCCGTCGACATGCGCGCGCTGCGGGCGATCAAGCGTTCGCCCCTGGCCCTCGACATGTACACCTGGCTCACACACCGCAACTTCGTGATGCGCAACGGTGGCCGCGCGGCGACGAAGATCCCGTGGTCGGCGCTGCAGGTGCAGTTCGGTGCCGACTACCCGCTGGACAGCCGCGGTCGTGCTGACTTCAAGAAGGCGTTCCATCTGGCTTATAGGCGCGTAAAGGCCGTGTACCCGGCCGCAAATCTTCGTGATGAAGGCGATTCGGTTGCGCTCGTGCCGAGCGCGCCGCACGTGCGCCCGCGCCGTTGTTCCACCCTGTCGCGATAACTCCCCTCGATTCATGGTTCCCGCTATCGCGACACCGTCGTGCGACGGCATGCGTCCGCACTGTGGATAAGCCTGTGAGTTTGGCCTAATTATCCACGCCGCTTGACTCCCAAGCGTGCGCCGCTTCACTCCCAAGTTCACGCCGCTTCACTCCCAGGAACCGACTTATCAACGCCGCTCCACTCCCAAAACCGCGCCGCTTCACTCTCAAAACTCCTACCTAAGTCATTGAGCTGCGAAGGCAAAGCGACGGCCTGTATTTCCTGTAGTTCTTTTCCTGTAGCTCCGATAGCGACCTGTAGTAGGGGCGGCAACTGTGTGGATAAGAGGAACCAAGCCGGAGCACAAAGTGTGCGTTGCAGCAAACGTGTGATATATGGTAAATATCATATTTACTACATCACAAAAGAAAGGAGCGGGCGCATGTTGGTTGCAGAACTGGTCACCGCAGCGGCGATGAGTGTTGCTGCGTCGGCGGCAACAGTGCCGATCTACCTGGAGCTTGACGGCGTGTACTACTCCGTCCCCGCGAGTTCGACGTTCGAGTACCTGCCGGGCGCGTGGGTCGTGTCAGAGACGTCCATGACGGCTTGCAACCGCCGCAACAATGAAGTGCAGCAGTATTCGAATTTCGCGCTGCTCTACGGTCCGAATCTCGACTTCGTCTACCTGAGCCTCGTCAGTTCCTACTCCTGCTACGGCAGTGCGGTCGACGAAGCCTGCGTACTCACGTTAGCCAGCACGACCGGCGACATCCTTTGCGGCGGCGCCGTCGCCGCCCCCGATCCGATCTTTGCGAACGGCTTCGATAGCCCCTGACGGGCTATCTGTCTTTTCTGGAGGGAAACACCATGACACGCATCATTGCTTGCGCGAACTTGAAGGGTGGCGAAGGTAAGACCACGCTCGCGCGGCATATCGCCTATCACGCTGCCTCGAAGGGATTGCGAACGCTTGCGGTCGATCTCGATCCGCAAGGCAACCTGACCGACTCGCTGCTCCCTGATGCGAAGGATTACACGAGTTCGGCCGGCCTTTTCGACGCCGAATTTTCGGCCGCCAGCGTGCAACTGGCCGAGTCCGACGAAAACCTATGGCTGCTGCCGGCGGACGCGCGGCTCGACGCGCTTGCCGAAATTCCCGGCGACCGCGCCGCCTTCGTCAATCGGGTTCGCGCCAACCTTCGTGCGATCGGTGGCTTCGACCTGATCGTCGTCGACACGCCGACGAATGCGCCGATCTGTTACCTGAGCGGACTCGCCGTCGCCGATGGCGCCGTGTCGCCCGTCCAGATGGATGCCTACGGCATTTCCGGCGCGGTGCGCCTCACGCAGGCCATCCAGCGCGTGCGCGCGCACTACAACCCGAAGCTGATCCATATCGGCTTTGTCGTGAATCGCTTCAACAGCCGTGCTGCCTCGCACACCGAACTGCTGGTGCAGTTTCGGGCCAAGCGCTTGCGCCTGCTGTCCACCGTGCTGCGCGAGCGCGTTGCCGTGCAGGACGCACTCGGCCGGCGCACGCCGGTATGGCGCGGACCGCGAGGGCGCGTCAACACACGCGCCGCGCGCGAAATGCGCGCGATGTGCGTCGAAGTGCTCGCCGGGGTCGGGCTATGAAAGGCGCGAAGGTAACGCCACTGCCGAAGCGAGAGAACGCATCCGATTTTCGGCTGAGTGCGCTCGACCGGCTGTCCGCGGTCGACCGCCAGGAGCTCGTTCTCGAACTGCCGATCGAGAAGATCGATCCCGACCCTGATCAACCCCGTAAGGAGTTCACCGAAGACACGATCCGGGAACTCGCGGAGAGTCTGCGGCGCACTGGCCAGATCCAGCCGATCGAAGTTCGCGAAGCGGGTGAGCGCTACGTCCTGATCGACGGGGAACGGCGCTGGCGTTCGGCGCAGCTCGCGGCGCTGCCCATGCTGCGCGCGCTGGTTCGATTCGAGCCGGGCACCCCCGATGACGTGCTGGATCGTCAGTTCGCGACGAATTTTCACCGCGAGGCGATGGCGCTGGTCGACCAGGCGCGCTATCTGCAGCGGCGCATCGACAGCTTGGGTTCCGCGGCAGCCGTGAGCGAGGCGATTGGCCTGAGCGTGCCGCGCGTCCTGAATATCGTGAAGACACTGCGCGCCGACGGCGCGGCGGCGCAACTGCGCGACAGCGGCATCACGAAGGACGCTGACACGATTGGCGCGGTCGTGGAAGTGCAGAAGCACGACCCCGCAGCCGCCGAAGCGCTCGTCGCGACAGCGAAGGAGAAGGGCAAGCTCACCCGCAAGGATGCTCAGGAAGCAGCGCGTACTGCCAAGGGCAAGGCGCGAAGCGTGTCGACCGACGATGCAGATGACTACGACATGCGCGGCGCGGCGGCGCGCGATTTCAGCGAAGGGCGCGGCGGCGGACGCAAGCCCAGGCCGGCCGAACCAAAGCTTGTCGTGCTCCTCGCGTGCGATGGCACGGAGCTGCAGCGCGCGCACTGGAACAAGCTCTCCCGCCAACACGGCCGCGCGCGCCTGTCGCTGGTCGCAACCACTACGCAGTCCGGCTGCGTGCTCGTCGAGTTCGGTGAACACAGCGAACCGTTTTCCGTGGATGCGCTGCGCATCCTCGATGCCCGCTACGAGACGGAGAAGACTGCATGAGTGCAGATGCCGTTGAACGCGATGGCGGCGCGCCGAATGGCATGCTCGGCGCGACATCCGGCGGCGAGCTGCTGTTAACCGAAGTGCACCTTGAGTACCGTTCGAACCGTCGCTACCGACTGTTGTTTGGCTTGCCATTCGACGTGATCGCGATGGACCACCCGGCTCCGCCCGGCGGTCGCATCGCGTTCTTCCGGCCGGGCGACCGCTTCGGCCTGGCGTTGTGGGAAGCCAACGACTTCGGCACGACCCACTGGCGCGTGCTCGTATGCCGCGCACTCGCATCACACGAGACCGGCGCACGCGTGCCGCAAGTGCGGCCCGGCGCGCGCGTTCTGCTCGATGTAAAAGGCGCCACGCGCGCCAAGGCCGCGCTGCATTGGCTCGCGCCCTACGTCGAAGCGGGCGACGCCTTGTCAATGCAGGAGGAGCGTTTCGTCGAAACCGAGTTTCGCCTGAAAAACACAGCGCTCGCACGCCTGAAAGCCTACGCGGAGGGAAACCTGTGACCCGCGAAAATATCGCGAAAGCATTGCGGCTCTATGCCGTCGCCACCTCGGCAATTCTGCTCGCGACGATCGCGGGCGCGGCGATCCCAATGAGCGGCCACGAACTCGTCTTCAATGACTCGCCGAGCGTGCCGCGCGGGCTCTTTTGGATCCGGCTCGGCGCCGGGGCCACCGAACGCGGCGATTACGTCGTGTTCCTTCCGCCGGACGCCGCGGCCACCTTGATCTATGGGCGCGGGTGGCTGCCGAAGTCGATGCCTTTGCTGAAACCGGTCGGCGGCGTGGAGGGCGACAGCTATTGCGTTACCGGCGGCCGTTTCATCGTCAACGGCATCGATGCCGGCCCGGTCTACTTCGTCGACGCGCAGGGACTTCCCTTGCCGCAGATGCGCGGCTGTCGGCGCGTCGGTCACCGCGAATTTCTGCCGGTGTCGTCGTACCTTGACCGCAGCTTTGATGGCCGTTACATGGGTGCCGTGTCGATCTCGAACGTCTTGGGCAGCGGACATCCGCTGCTGACGTTCTGATGGCGCTTGCTGACATCTATGCTACGTGCGGCCCGTGGGTGCATCCCGACACGATCGCCGCAGTCGTCGCAGTCGAAAGCGGCGGCCATCCGTGGGCGATCGGCACGCCGCACGGTGCCTACTTCTCGCGCACGCGCGCAGAAGCGGCGCGCGTTCTTGCACGGTTGCTGCGGTCCGAGTCGAGCGTCGACATCGGCCTCATGCAGATCAACTCGCAATGGCTGCCCAAGCTCCATGTCGCACCACAAGCGTTGCTCGAACCGTGCACGAACGTTCGCGTTGGCGCGGCCATTCTCGCAGCGAACTTCGTCGCCGCGGCGCGCCCCGGTCGCTCGCTGCTCGCCACGCTGGTTGCCGCACTCTCTGCCTTCAACAGCGGCTCGGAAACCGCTGCCGTGTCCTACGCTGCTCGCGTGTTCGCGCAGCATTGAGGTGATCCGGATTCATGCTTCGAATTGTCACTCTTCCTCGAATCGATGAATTCCCAAGTGCCATCGAGGGCCGAATCATGTCCAAAAGCAAACGATGCCAGATAAAAGGGTGTGTTCCGCATGGGCCTCTTCCTCAAGCCACACAAGGCATTTCGCGGAACCGCACCGCGCTGCGCGGTTCCGCGTCGGCGCCGAACGGCTTTCCCATACGAGATACAGCGGAACCGCGCGTGCAAGCCGTTGATCTGACGCGATGAGCAGCGACACGCCCGACGAGCCCTTGAACCGCGTTCGACCGCGCCTCTCGCGTGGGCGTGAGAAACGCTCCCAAGGCGCGGGTCACAAGCTTCTCGCCCAGGGCATGCGCGCACTTGATAGCAAGGCCGGCGCGGCCGCGAACCGTGCGCTGCAAGTCGCGCGCGGACGGCTCGCGCCGAGCCCTAAAGCAGCGCTTCGGCGCGCGTTATCGAAGGCCATGCGCGGTGACCGGGCAGGCACTGCGAAGCGCGCCGGCCACACACGCGCCGCCGGCGTTCGCGTGGCAAGCAAGCACGCGCAACGCGTGATCGTGAAGGCACGCGTCGTGCCGGTTCGCGCTGCCGCGCCGGGCAAGGCAATGCGAGAACATCTCAGGTACATAGCACGTGACGCGGCCGCTCTCGACGGAGAGTCCGGAAAGCTTTTCACCGGCGCCGACGAACTCGATCAAGCAGCCGTCGACGCGTTCGCCGAGCGTGGCTTGTCGTGCCGACACCAGTTCCGCTTCATCGTCTCGCCTGAGCGCGGCGGCGACCTCGATCTCGAACGTTTCACGCGCGATCTCGTGCGCGCGATGGAACACGATCTCGGCACGCGGCTCGACTACGCCGCGGCCGTCCATCACGACACAGATCAGCCGCACGTGCACGTCGTCGTGAACGGTCGCGATCAGCGCGGCGGCGATCTCGTCATCAGCCGCGACTACATCGGCAATGGCCTGCGGAATCGGGCGATGGAGTTGGCAACTGACGCGCTCGGCTATCGCTCCGATCTCAACATCCTGCAAAGCCTTACGCGTGACATTGCGGCCGAGCGCTTCACTGCGCTCGACCGGCGCCTGCAGATGTTGGCCGATCGTCACCCAGAGGGCGTCATTGACCTTCGCGTCACACCCGCCGACCCGCGCGCCGCACTGCAACGGCGCCTCTACCTGGGACGCCTCGCATACCTGACCGATCACAGCCTTGCACGAGACGTAGGAGACGGTCTCTGGCGACTCGAGCGCGACGCGGTCGACCGCCTGCGCGGCCTCACGCAACACCGCGACATCCAGCGCCAGGTTGAGAAACATCGGGAAGCCGCCGACCGCATCGTTGCAGTCGAAGTCATCGACAAGGCGAAGCTGGCCGGACCGATCACGGGTCGCGTCCTCGGTCGTGGCCTCGCAAACGAACTCTCTGAAGCGACATACCTCGTCGTCGCCGGCGTCGATGGCAAGACGTACTACGCCGCGTTGTCGAGCTATTCCGAACGCGATCTCGCGCACGGCGCACGAACTGGCGACATCGTGACGCTGCGGCGCGCCGAAGCGCGGGCCAGTGGCCGTGCCGACCGCGTCATCATCGACCTGGCCAATCGCAACGGCGGCGTGTACGACCGGCAGGCCCACTTGGCGCAAGCACGTGGACATCGGTTGCCTTACGACGCCACGCCGGAGCGCTTCGTCGACGCTCACGTGCGGCGACTGGACGCGCTCGCGAGCCGCGGCCTTGTCGTGCGCGAACGGGAGGAAGTCTATCGCGTGCCATCGGACCTGATTGCCCGCCTCGAATCGGACCCATCGCCGGCGCGTGACAGCGCCTTCGTCAAGGTCGATGTGCACGGGCGGGACCTTCGAGCGCAAAGCGTAACGCGCGCGCTGACGTGGCTCGATGAACAGATCATCGCCGGCGCTCCGCAACAGCTCCGGCAGGTCACCGTCCGCACGCAATTCCAGGACGAACTGATCCACGCCGCGGAACAACGCGCCCAACGTCTCGTGCAGCTCGGACTCGCGCAGCTCGACGGCGATGGCGTACAGCTCGATCCGCATCTGCGATCGAAACTCGCGGGGCTGGAGCGCGGCGAAGCCGCGGCGCGTCTCGCCGCCCAGTATGGACGCTATGTCGAATTGGATCCGACGCGGCAATTCCGCGGTCGCGTGGCCGTGGTCGAAACTCTGCCGAGCGGGCCGCACGCGGTCGTTGCGAGCGGCGGTCGCTTCACGATCGTTCCTGCCGAACGCGGACTCGCCAATCAGCTGGGCAAGGAAGTGTCGCTGACGCTCGCGTCAGCACCTGGACGCGATGCGGAGCAGACACGCGTGCGCTTCCGCGTACTCGACGCGATGGACCGTTCTCCCTCCCTTGGACGATGACCATGAGAGATTCCAATCAGCATCGTGCTCGAATACCCGGCGGCCTCCTGCTCGCGCCGCTCGGCATCATCAGTGCTGCTTGCGTGGTCGGCTGCTGGCTGGCGACCGAGTACGTCGCAGAAGGTTTCGCCTATCAGCCGCAACTCGGCGAACCTATGTTCTGGATTCGCGGGTACGGTGTCTATCAGCCTTTCGCGTATTTCGTGTGGCTCAATCGCTGGAACGCCTACGCGCCGCACCGGTTCGACCTCGCGCTGTTCTGGTTGTACGGCGCCGTGCTCACGGGCATCTTCGTCGCGATCCTATATAACGTGTGGCGCTCGCGCGGCAATGCGATGGCGACCACCTACGGCTCGGCGCGCTGGGCGGATTGGGACGATGTTGAACGCAGCGGTCTGATCGGCCGCGGCGGTGTCGTGCTCGGTCGCACCGAGCGCGGCGAGTATCTGACTCATGATGGTCCCGAGCACATCGAGGTCACCGCGCCGAGCCGGTCCGGCAAAGGCGTTGGCATTGTCATCCCGACCCTGTTGTCCTGGCCTGGTTCCGTGATCGTCAACGACATCAAGGGCGAGAACTGGACACTCACGTCGGGTCACCGTCGGCGATTCGGCTACGTGCTCGCGCTCAATCCGTCGAGCCGCGAGACTTGCCGCTTCAACCCGTTGATGGAGATCCGGCCCGGCGACAACGAGGTGCGAGACGCGCAAAACGTCTGCGACATGATCGTGGACCCCGAGGGCAAGGGAAAGCCCGACCACTGGAGCAAGGAGGCGGACGTCTGGCTGCTCGCAGTGATCCTGCACGTGCTCTACGCCGAGCCGGATAAGACCCTCGGTGGCATTGCGCGGTTCTTGAATGATCCGGATCGCACCGTGCACGAAATGCTCGAAGCGATGCTGGCGACACCGCACCTGACGACAAGGCCGCATCCGGTCGTGGCGATCGGCGCACGTGCGATGTTGAACAAGAGTGCAAACGAACGCAGCGGCGTGCATTCGACGGCGCGATCGTTCTTCAGTCTCTACCTCGATCCGGTCGTCGCGGCCGCAGTGAGCGAGAGCGATTTCCGCATTGCTGACCTGATGCAAGCCGCACATCCGCTGAGCCTGTATTTGATTTCGCCACCGAGCGACAAGTCGCGACTGCGGCCACTATTTCGGCTGCTGCTCAATCAGTTCTGTCGTCGTCTAACCGAAGAACTCAATCCACCCGCGAACAAACGAAGACTGCTGTTGCTGCTCGATGAGTTTCCGTCGCTCGGCAAGTTGGATTTCTTCGAAGACGCTCTGGGCTTCGTTGCCGGCTACGGGCTCAAATGCCTCATGATCAACCAGAGCGTCAACCAGGTGGTGAAGTACTACGGACCGCACAACACAGTCATGGATGGGGCGCACGTCCACGTGTACTACGCGCCGAACACGGAAGAAACCGCGAAGAAGATTTCCGACCTACTCGGCACCAAGACAGAAGTCCACACGCAGGAGAACTTCGCCGGACATCGGCTCGCGCCTTGGCTGGGCCACATCATGGTTTCGCGTCAGCAGACGGCGCGTGCGCTGCTCACGCCCGGGGAAGTGCGCGAGCTGCCGGCATCGGACGAACTCGTGATCGTCGCGGGTCTCCCGCCGATCCGCGCGAAGAAGCTGCGCTTCCACACGGATCCCACCTTCAAGCATTGCGTTCCGGCGACAGACCGAGACGGGCGGCTTGCGGCTGCCGATCACGCGCTGAATCCGCCGGTGAATCTGTCGGCGCGACCGTATCCGTTCGGGCCAAGGCCGCCGGAGCCGGCGTGGCGAATTTCGCATGCGAAATTTCTGACAACAGCGCGCCCAACCTATGCGACGTCTGAGGGTCTTGAACAGACGCTCGGAGCTGATGTGGAAGTCGACGCCGACATCAGCGCCACGGCCGCCACGGATCGAGTGGCGGACGACCAAGGCGCACGGCCACGCTCCGGCGTTTTCGGCTTTGACGATCACGACCGCCATTCCGCGTCCGACCCCGACCTCGGCTGGAACCTGCCCGCATGACTCATGACGGACGTGACCCCACCGACCATTTGCACCTGCGGCTGTCGTCGCAGCTCAAGCGCGCGGCACTCCGCGAGGCGGCCGAGCGCGGTATCACCGTGCGCAGCGTTCTCGAAGCCGCATTGCGCGACCGCTACGACCCCGAACGCGCCGCGCGCGACAAGCAACTGATCGTCCGCGAACTCAAGACGCTGCGTCGCGAACTCACGCACGTCTCGGCCGGCAACAAGGTGCTCTTCGAGGCAATGGCGCTGCTCGTGAAGAACCTCTTTTCCTCACTGACGCCGCCGACCGCCGAAGGGCGCGTCGCGGGTGACCAGTTCTACGCACGCTTCATTGACGCAGTCGTCCGTGCGATCGAGAACAACGAGCCGCTCATGGACCAGGTGCTGTCGCTGGCCATCGTCAACTACGACAGCGAAACGAAGAAATCTGATGCCGAGGTGAGCCCCGATGCTTAAAGATGCTCTGCAGGAGTCGACGCAAGATCGTTTGGCCGAGATGATGACGAACGCAATGGGCGCCGCAATCGGCGACCTGTTGCACGATCCAAGCGTCGAGGAGCTGCGCGCCAATCCCGATGGGCGGTTGTGGTGCGTCCGCGACGGCACGCGGCACGACAGCAAGAAAACGCTCAGCACGGCGGCGCGGCGACAACTAATCAATATCGTCGCGCACGCCGTAGGTATCACAGTCGATGAAGACAACCCGAGCTTTCCGGCGGAATTGCCGGAATCTGGCTATCGCTTCCATGCGGTCGTGCCACCGCAGAGTCCCGATGGGCCAACGTTCGTCATTCGCAAGAAGCCGTCGAAAGTCTTTTCTCTGGATGAATACGTGACCGCCGGAATCATGACTGCCGAACACGCCGCGTTCATCCGGCAAGCCGTCGGGAATCGCGAAAACATACTGGTCGGCGGCGGCACTGGCTCTGGCAAGACGACGCTGGCGAATGGAATCCTCCAAGAGATCGGCCGCATCGCCGGGCGTGTGCTCACCGTCGAGGATACGCTGGAGCTTCAAGTCGAAGCGGACGAAGTGGTACGTCAGCGCACCGTGCGCAACGGCAACACGGTCCGGCGCACGATGCAGGATGTACTGCGCGACATGCTGCGCCTTTCGCCCGATCGCATCATCGTCGGCGAGGTACGTGGTCCGGAGGCGATCGATATGATTCAAGGCTGGAATACCGGTCACCCCGGCGGCGTTGCCACGATCCACTGCAATTCCGCGCCCGATGCGCTAGAGCGTTTGGAAGATCTGCTGATCCAGGGCGGCTACACGCCCGTGCCGCGCCAGATCGCCAAGGCTATCAATACCATTCTATTTGTCGGTCCAGTCACCGTTGACACGCGTGAAGGTCCGCGCGCTAGACGGCGTTTACAGGACATAGTGCGCGTCGTCGGCGTACGGGCGGGGGATGCCAGCCACGAATACACATTCGAGCGGCCGTTTATCATCGCAAAGTAACGCCGAGATCGCTAATTACTTCCAGACAATTCTGGAAACTCTGCGGTCCACGCATTTGCAGTTGCTAGGCAGCGAAGGCTGCGAATAGCGCCGTGCCAATTATCTCCGGCCTGAGCGCTTCCGACACTTATCTAGCCATGGCACCTCTTGTACTTCTTGCGTGATCCACAGGGGCATGGATCGTTGCGGCCAATTTTCGCCGACGCTGCCGGCCGGCCAGCTCGCGGTGGCGGCACAAACTGCGTCGCCGTATCTTTGAATTGCCGCATCTGAGACGTGCCGAAGAACTTCCACTCCTTGTTGTGTTCTTCATAGTGCGTCTTCACCTCCTCGGTCCAGGTCTCGCACGGCATGAGGATGAAGTCTTCAGCAACGGTTTTTGAAAACTTGGGAGGTTCAATGCCGATGCCGATAACCTTCTCGAAGTGCGAAAACTTGTTCTTCGCGGCGCCACACGCGATCTCAAGAATCGCCAAACGCTTCTCGCGATAGTCTGGTTCGGCGCGAAGCGTGTCTGGTAAGCGCAACTGAAGCAGGATGTAAGCGACGTTCGGTTGGAACGAAGGCAGTAAGGTGACCTGCCTAGAAAACGGCCCAGCATCAGGGAACTCTTCAACAGCGGCGAGCATCTTCTCGGCCAGGGCCCGGCGTACGAAGCGCGGCTCCTTCACCATCTCATAGATAGCGCTTTTCCCTTGAAGAATGTCAGAGTTTCCACCGAGCGTCCCGTCCAAGCTATTCTGGCAAGTCCGCTGAATCAGATCGTCCCAGAAGTATGAGATGCGGTCGGAGTTCTTTGTGGTCTTGTACAAATCGGTCTGCACAAAGTCGTGCCATTCCCCCTCGCCGATCATGACGCCATCGAACTTTTCCTTCTGCGATCCGATCACGTGGCGCTTTGCAGCCGCGTCATAGTTCAGAAGATAGTGCCCGAGCAAGTCCTCCTCTCCGCAATAGCTCAAGTAGTCGAGGGTGGAAATGGCCCTGACCTTCTCGTCGAGATACGCTGAGAAGTCGCTAACAGTGTCCAGTTCCCGAAGCACGATGGGCATGTTGTGACTGTCGAATATGTGGACCGGATTGCGCTTATCGATTTCGATATGGAATGGTCGTGAATGGCTGCCGTCACTCTCCGTATACGTGATCGCGAGGCTCCCATAGACGTTTTGTGGCGACGAGCGTTCGCAGGCCTCTTTGGCGCCGTGGGCGATGATGATCTTGTGAATGACCGCGTTGTCCCTGTCGAACGTGAACGGAAACGGCTTCTCTCTCCTGGGGTCTAGAAAAATTGCCCTACAGCTCCGGATGTAGCGTTCAGCGCCATGCGCCGTTTTTACTTGGCGTTCAATGACGTTGCGCTTCCACCGATCCCACAAGGTTTGCGGGTCCTTATCGGATACTTCAGGTAGCTCGTTCTGACGATCGAAGAAGACAAAGACGTGAGTACCGAAAACTGCCAACAAATCGCACAGCTCGTGCCCATCGTCTTTGTGCGGATTCGGATAGCTCCAGAGCTTCAAGAAAGACCGCTGGCAGAACTCCGCGAGCATCCTTTCCGTCTCGGTGACACCAGTCGAATTGTCTGTCATAGGAGTGTTGCGCCGACGGAAGCGGCGGCTTCGCGCGTGGCTTCTGCCACTTCTTGCAGGAAGGCGTTGCGATCCGGCGAAGGCGTAACGTCGGGGATCGGCGCGGCGCGGTCATAGATTTGCCTAGCGATCAGTTCAGCGCGGCGGAATGTTGAGCGCGATCCAGATTCGTCGAACGCATTCCGCCATTCCGATAAACGCTCGGTGCGCATCCGCCGCGAAGCAAGCACAACGAGCCTGCGGCTTAGATCCTCAGCGATCGCGTCATAGAGATGCTGCTTTTCATCGTCGCTAGGCTCCGGGCCGGACCACGAGACCGGGCTCTGGAGGAGAACATAGAGGCGCTGCTGGAGCAACTGCTTGAGGTTCGCCACGGGCTGCAAATTGTCGTACTCGTCGGCGATACCCGTGGCGAGGCGGCGGCTAAGCGCCTTGACGCGTGTCCAGTGCTCCTTGTCCACTCCCTGTTTGACGGTCAGGCCAAGGCGGGGCCGCCATGCGTTGCGGAACGTCTCGGCGGCGCGCTCAACGGCGAGGACCAGATTCATCCGGTCATAGGTTGGGCGCGAATCGGCAGGTTCAGGCCGCGCGACGATGCCATCGACGATTTCCAGCAGTTTGCCGATCTGCTTGATGGTCCGTTGCCCATCGATGGTGTCGGTTTCGAGCTTCTCGTCGATGTTTGAGAGGAACACCCTTGCAGTCGTCAGGCGGGCGCGGAGGGCTCGCTCCGCGAACGGCCCCAAATCCTCGCCTATCGAAGCGAGAACATTTTCGGCGGAGGCCAAAACGTGGTGTACGCGGGCTGCGGGAGTTGGAAGGTTGTCGCCGCCTACATGGTCAAAATGCGAGAACGCAAAGATCAGTTTCGGCGCGCTGCCCGATGACACCAGCTCCCTCATTGCCGTCACCGGTGCAGCTAGCATCGGTTGTGTTGCGTTATCCACTAGGATCACGGCATCCACCATCTCGATCCGCTTCGCAAGCGTCGTCGAGATCGTAGACATGGAACGCGGCGTGTGGCCGAGGCCCTCGCCATCGAGAAGCACAAGCTTGGGTATGTCGCGTCTCCATGTCGGATGGAACGGCCCGGCGACACGCACGCCGTTCACTAGCGGTGTCAGTAACGTGCCAAATAATGGCGCATAGTTCGACGCGAAACGGGCCAGAGTCCGGATAAACTCGTCGCGATCCTCGGTCTCCCATGTCCAGCTCAGCGGCCAGCCGGCTTTTGTCTTCTGCAGCTTGCCTTCCGGGAGGAGCGAGAAGCGCTCCTCGATTTCATCCATCAGCGAGTCGACGATCTCCTGAAATGCCTCATCGTCGCGCGTTCGGTTGTCCAGCTCTTCCTCGAACAACTCATCGATGACGCGTTGGTCTTTCTCGTCCGTTGCATTCAACTCTTGGCGAAGGGCACTTCCGTGCCGCTCCGCAATGTCCTTGAGCGCAACAAGTGCGCGCGCCAGAACATCGTTCGTGCGCTTAAGCATGTCGCTGGTTTCGAGAAGCTCTTTCACCTCGGGCTCGTCATCGAAATCGCTTACTTCTTTCACTGGCCCGTTGCCGAGTACATACGTGAAGCGAAAGCGTTGGTTGACGTGGATGAGCAGGCGGCGCACCTGCTCTGCCTCAGGCTCGCCGCGGTATGCTGCAAGCACCGCCGCCGACGCGCATTCCTTCAGGTGCTCGCGCACATCTTCCATCGGGAAGAAGGTCACTACGGCGCGGTACAAGCCTTCACTCAGAACGATCTCGGTCTCGTGAACTGTCGTCTTAGCCGTGGAAGTAGAGGGAAAGCGTTCATGCGTTGGGTCAGTGCCGATGATCTGCCGCAGAAGGGTCGTCTTTCCAGCCCCCGTCGTTCCCAGCAGCAGCGCGCGGCGGTAGTCGCTCGATTGCGCGGAGGGCAGCGCGATCGCCGATTCGCGAAGGCCCAGAAAATCGGTCTCGCCGCCTTCAAGCTTGTAGTAGAAGATATCCACGACTCGAGAATCGAGGGCGGCTACCGCTTGTACGCGGGCGCCGAGGTCCCACAGATGCGGGCTGGAAAGCAGTACGTTCATATCGTCCCGCAACTTGGTGGCTTCCTGGTCGGCGTCTGTCTGGAGGCTCTGCCTCACCCGGAGCCCTTCCTTGCCCGTTGTCGGATCAGTGCGCTTGGGATGCCGAAAGATAATCGCCCACGTTTTGCGGCCCTGCGTTCGGCTCAGGCTTGCGGTATAAAAAGCGTCTGACATTTGACCTCCGTTGTTCCTGCGTTGTTCCGAACGCCTACTTTACTGCCGTCGCAAGGCACCGTCAAGACTTTGGAACAACATAGGAACAACGTCGTTCAATTCCGATGGACGCCTTAAATCATTAACCTGGGACGGGTTGGCCGAGCGCGGGAGAGCGCGGAATCACTTTGGGGCTCTGCGCGCCTGCTCCGACGTCTCGCAGAATGCTGCCCAGACGAGTCTCTTCGCTGGTAGCGCAACTTGTCCTATTGCCGACTCAGGACGTCCAGTAGCGTATCGTTATTGATTTTGTATACTTTAATGTATTTACATTAAACACGTTATCTCATAGATTCCGCGCCCACGCCGACCCGGCGTTCGAAAGCCAACGCGAGGAATCCTTATGCCGAACTCCCGTCGTCGAATTGCTCTCAGCGCATTGCTGCTGGTGGTGTTGCTGCCAGTACTCGCGCATGCGTCGGGTTCCGGCATGCCGTGGGAGTCGTGGCTGCAGAAGGTGCTCGATTCGATCTCCGGTCCGGTCGCGAAGATCATCGGCGCGATCGTGATTATCCTGTCCGGCCTCGGCATGGCTTCCGGCGAAGGCGGCGGTGGTGCCCGCAAATGGGTGATGGTCGCCTTTGGCCTGTCGATCGCGTTCACGGCGGTCAGCTTTTTCCTGAACTTCCTCGGTTTCTCCGGCGGCGTGGCGTTCTGAGGATCGGGCGATGCAGCCAGCCGAACATCTTCCGGGCTTCGAGATTCCAGTTCACCGGAGTCTCACCGAACGCATCCTCGTCGCAGGCGTGCCGCGCGAAGCGGCACTCCTCAATGCGACATTCACCGCCGCGTTCGTCTTCGGCCTGCAGTGCTGGTACGCACTGCCGATCGGCGTCGCTTTGCACTGGCTGGCGATCCGCCTGACCAAGCGCGATGACCGTTTCTTCGACGTGCTGCGGCGCACGCTGCGCTTCCGCGTGTTCTACCGCGCCTGATCCATTTCGCATGCGAAATTCACCATGCCAATAACCTCGCTTCTCCTTCCCGCGTTCTCCGGCCTGACGGGTTCTCTGGCGTTCGGCGTGGCCGGCTGGCTTGGATTCGAGACGGTGCGCAACAACCTTTCGCGCCGTTCGGAAGTACCCAACACGCTCGCCGATCTCGTCAAATGGGCGGCGATCGTCGCGCCGGGTGTCGTCCTCAACAAGAACGGCAGCTTCCAGACGACGTTCCGCTACCGCGGTCCGGATCTCGACAGCTCGACCGAATCCGAACTTGTGAGCACGTGCGCGCGGCTCAACAACATCGTGCGGCGATTGGGCTCCGGATGGGCGGTCTATTTCGACGCCGTCCGGCGCGAGACGACGACGTATCCGAGATCGCGTTTTCCCGATGCCGTCAGTGCACTGATCGATGAGGAGCGCCGTGCGAACTTTGAGAGCGGCGAGCACTTCGAGAGTTCGTACTATTGCACGCTGATCTGGATGCCGCCACCGCTGATCGAAGCGGCGGCCGAGGCTTTGTTCTTCGATGACGACGACGAACCCGCCGGATTGTCGCGGAGCGAAATGGGACGGCGGCGCGCGGATCAAGCCGCTGCCGAGTACGTCGCAGCGTTTGCCGCCGAACGAAACCGCCTGATCGCGCAGTTTGCGAGCATCTTCCCGAGCGTCGTTCCGCTCGATGACCCCGAGACGCTGTCCTATCTGCACTCGGCCGTTTCGACGAAACTCCATCCGGTCGCCGTTCCTGCCGTGCCTGACTGCCTCGATGCACTGTTGACCGACGAGCCGCTGACCGGCGGCGGCAAGCCAAAGCTAGGACGTCACTACGTCGGCGTGCTGTCGGTCAAATCGTTTCCGAATGAGAGCTTCCCCGGCGTTCTCGATGCGCTGAACCGGCTCGGCTTCGCCTATCGCTGGGTCACGCGCTTTATCTGCCTCGACAAATCCGAGGCCGAGCGGCAGATCGACGGTTACAAGCGCAAATGGTTCGCCAAGCGCAAGAACCTGTCGACGCTGATCAAGGAGGTCATTGCCAATACGCAAAGCGCGCTCGAAGATTCCGATGCGATCAACAAGGCGCAGGATGCCGACGCGGCGCGGCAGGAGCTTTCGGCCGACGCCGTGCGCTACGGCTACTTCACTCAATCCGTCGTTGTCTTCGACAGAGACTTCGCGGCGCTGGAGAAGAAGCTCCTGCTGCTCGAACGTGAGATCAATGGCCGTGGTTTCGTCACGGCGAACGAACTCGACAACTTGAATGCGCTCGACGCGTGGCTTGGCAGCTTGCCCGGTCACTGCAATCACAACGTCCGTCAGCCGATCGTCAACACGCTCAATCTGTCGCACCTGATGCCGGTGTCCGCGGTGTGGGCGGGTCCGCGCACCTGTCCGAACGATCTCCTTCCACCGCACTCGCCGCCATTGCTGACCGCCGTCACCAACGGCACGACGCCGTTTCGCTTTACGAACTTTGTCGGTGACGTCGGCCACACCCTCGTCCTCGGACCCACCGGCGCCGGCAAGAGCGTGCTGTTGAATCTGATGGAGGCGCAATTTCTCCGTTATCCCGACGCGCAGGTCTACATCTTCGACAAGGGCGGCAGTTCGCGCATCACGACGCATGGAGTCGGCGGGATGTTCTACGACCTAGGCGCCGAAGGCGGCCTCGCGTTCCAGCCGCTCGCGGACATTCACTTGGGTACCGAGCGCACGTGGGCCAGCGAATGGCTGCTCGACATCCTGACAGCCGAAAACGTCGCGATCACGACCGCGACGAAGAAGGCGCTCTGGGAAGGGCTATGCGTGCTTGCGGAGAGCCCGCGGTCGCATCGCACGCTCACCGGCTTGTCGATCATGGTGCAAGACGCCGAGATCAAGCGCGCGTTGCATCCGTACACGATCCAGGGCGCACACGGCGCGCTGCTCGATGCCAAACACGACAGCCTGAATCTCGGCCGCTGGTTGGCGTTCGAGATGGAAGAGTTGATGCAGAGCAAGGGCGCGGTGATGCCGGTCCTCGCGTATTTGTTCCACCGACTGGAGCAACGCTTCAACGACGCCGTGCCGACGCTGCTGGTGCTCGACGAAGCGTGGCTGTTCCTCGATCACCCAGCGTTCGCCGCGAAGATCCGCGAGTGGCTGAAGGTGCTGCGCAAGAAGAACGTATCCGTCGTCTTCGCGACGCAGTCGCTCGCTGATGTCGATGCATCGCCAATCGTCGCGACGATCAAGGAAGCGTGCCTTACCAAGATCTATCTGCCGAACGCCAATGCGCTCAATGACGACATCGCCGCGATCTACCGCAAGTTCGGCTTGAACGAACGGCAGCTCCGCATCCTGCAGCACGCCAGGCCGCGCAAGGACTACTACCTGACCTCGCCCGAAGGCAATCGCCTGTTCGATTTGGGGCTGGGGCCGCTCGCGCTTGCGTACTGCGGCGCGACCAATGCCGAACTGCAGACGCTCGCGAAGGGCATTTATCGCGAGGACGCGGTCGCCTTCAACACTCGCTACCTAGCGACGCGCGCGAGTGATCCGTCGCCAGAACGCCGGCTGCCGATCGAGTGGGCGGTCGCCGCGCTCGATTCCCTCTCTGCACAAACGAAGTGAGGACCTTGCCATGAAATCTACTCTCAATACGTTGTTCGTTGCCATTGCCACCGCGTTCGTCGCGACATTGCCGACGCGTACGCACGCACAGCT
>Ga0307516_10000932_pt1 | contig 40255 bp, 38 predicted proteins | sample 19_EM_MG_FD_203310 | JGI IMG/M metagenome (GOLD analysis project Ga0307516, IMG submission 203310) | Populus trichocarpa ectomycorrhiza microbial communities from riparian zone in the Pacific Northwest, United States - 19_EM | ecosystem: Host-associated > Plants > Roots > Unclassified | place... | reverse complement strand
GACGCGGACTTCCATTGCAGCATCGCCCGGATCGCCGGAAACCGGGTGGTCACCGAGGCGCTGGAGCGCACCTACGCCAAAACGCGGCTCTACCAGGTGTATGGGCGCTCGAACGCCAATCTCCAGACGGCCCAGGAGCACCAGGGCATTCTCGACGCCATCGTCGCCGGTGATCCCGACGCGGCTGCCGCCGCGATGCGCGAGCATCTCACCCAGGGATTTGACCGGCTCCGCCACGCCTTCGACTGACAGTGTCAGGAAGTGAGCTGCTGGTGGCCGATTACGGAGAGGAGTTGAAGCTTGGTGTGGCTCTCTGTGCCGGGACGGGTGGTAAGCACGATGAGGGTCTGTGCGCGGTTCTCGGCGTACAGGACCTCGCAGTCGACGTCGATGCGGCCGAGTTCCGGGTGCACGAGGGTCTTGTGGTCGTCGTAGCGCTGGGCGACCTCGTGCAGGTCCCAGAAGCTGACGAACTCGGGGCTGCGTTCGGAGAGTTCGGCGGCGATCCGGGCGGCCCGGTGGGTGTCGCTGCCGGTCGTGAGCGCCGAGCGTAGGCGGGCGGCGTGGGCGCGGCCGTGGTGCGGGTGGTCTTCCTCGGGGTAGCAGCGGCGTTCGGCCGGGTCGGTGAACCAGCGGTAGTAGGCGCTGCGGGCCAGGCCGGTGTGGCGGGTCTGGTCGCCCATCAAGGCGATGGACAGACGGTTCTGCTCCAGCGTGTCGGCCAGGTCGGACAACACCAGCGCCGGTGAGTCGCCCAGCCGGTCGAGGACCCGCAACAGGGTGGGGCTGACGTGCTCGGAGTTGTGGAAACGGGCCGGGGCATGGTGGCCGATCAGGCCGAAGAGATGGTCGCGTTCGTCCAAGGTCAGACGCAACGCCCGGGCCAGCGCGGTGGCGATCTGCACGGAGGGCTGCGGGCTACGCTGCTGCTCCAGCCGGGCGTAGTAGTCGGTGGACATTCCGGCCAGCGAGGCGACCTCCTCGCGGCGTAGTCCCCCGGTGCGCCGGCGCGGGCCCTGCAGCAGCCCGACGTCACCGGGTTGCAGCGTCTCGCGCCGCCGGCGCAGGAATTCGGCCAGCTCCTTCTTGTGCATGTTCTCCATGGTGACCGGCTCGGGTCGTGCCTGCCAGGGATCCGCGATCCCTGGCTGAGCCCGGCAAGGGAGGATCGCCGATCCATGGACAAGCCGTCCTCTCCCGCTCCCGCCGGGACGCCCGCATAGTCGGGACTGCCGGACAAACCGGCCCCACCGCGGCGAAGGAGAGAAACACCCATGAAGACCACCGGCAACACGATCCTGATCACCGGCGGCACCTCCGGCATCGGGCACGGCCTGGCCGTGCGCTTCCATGAGGCCGGCAACAAGGTGATTGTCGCCGGTCGGCGTAAGGAATTGCTCGACCAGATCACCGCCGAACACCCGGGCATCGAGTCCCTCGTGCTGGACGTCGCCGACCCCGCCTCGATCACCCGCGCCGCCGACACCCTGGCCGTGAGCCACCCGCAGCTCAACGTCCTGGTCAACAACGCGGGCATCATGCTGGCGGAAAACCTCCTCGACCCGGCCTCGCTGCCGATCGCCGAGGACCACATCACCGTCAACCTGCTGGGCGCGATCCGGATGACGTACGCCTTCCTGCCCCGGCTGGTGGCCCAGGACGACGCGGTGGTCATGAACATGACCTCGGCGCTGGCGTTCGTGCCGCTGCCGATCACCCCGACCTACAACGCCACCAAGGCGGCGCTGCACTCGTTCTCCGAGAGCCTGCGCGTCCAACTCGCCGGCACCGACGTCCAGGTCATCGAGGTGGCCCCGCCGGGTGTCCAGACCACCCTGATGGACCAGGAGAACAGCGACCGGGCCATGCCGCTCGACGACTTCCTGACCGAGACCATGGCTTTGCTGGGCGCCCAGCCCGACGCCAAGGAGATCGTCGTGGAACGGGCCAAGTTCGTCCGCCACGCCGAGGCCAACGGCGTCTACGACCAGGCCCTGGCCATGCTCAGCGGCGTCTGAGCCTGACCCCGCCATCCCATCGGCGCGCTCGCCGCAACCACACTCACCGTCGCGGAACCCGCCTCGGCCAATCCGAAACCCGACGACCACCCGGCGCAGATCCAGCTGCGACACAACAAGCGCATCGCGGTCGCCTTCCTGGACCTCGCCTTCAACCAGAAAGACCCGCAGGCTGCCATCAACCGCTACGTGGGCTCGAAGTTCATCCAGCACAACCCGCTGGCCGCCGACGGCAAGGAGGCGTTCGTCGCGTTCGTGACGTGGTGGACCGCCCAGGTACCGCAGCTGAAGTTCGACTTCAAGCGCGTGTTCGGCGAGAACGACCTGGTGCTCGTCCACCACAAACGGACCCTCTCGCCGACCGACCGCGGCAGCGGGTGGCACCGAGACCGACGAGGCGCTCGCGCTCCGCTTCGAGGACGGGCGATCAGGTGGTCGGGCGCACCGGCCTGCCGTTGACCGACGCGACGTCGGCGCCGGCGACCTCGGTCGCCGGCACGGTGGTCCGCAGGCCCGTGCGGATGGTGTCGAGCATTGCCACGCCCTGCGCGGCGAGCGAGGCGACCACGCTGTTCAATCCTTCCGCGCCGTCCAGCACGGTGATATTGGCGCCTTGCAGGCCCTGCGCCGCGGCCCGCAGCATCTCCGGCAGCTGTTGGATGACCATCTGGTCCAGGGCGATCCGGTCCTGGGCGGCCGCCGCCTCGGCGGACATCTTGGTGGCGTCCGCCTGGGCGCGAGCCAGTGCCCGGATCCGCTCGGCCTCGGCCTCGGCCGGGCGCACCACCTCGGCGATCAGCTCGGCCTGACGCAGCTCGGCGTTCTTCTGGGCCACGACCGACCGCTCGACCAACACGTCCTGCTGGGCCCGGGCGGCGGCCAGCGGCCCGGCCTGGGCGGCGGTCTGCTGGGCTTGATCGATCTCGGCCTGGTACTGCGCCCGGGCGATCGCCGTCTGCCGGGCATACTCGGCCTGGAAGCGCTGGCTTTCCTGCTGGGCCATCGCACTGGCCTGGTCGGCCGCGGCCTGCGCGACATTGGCCTCCTGGTTGACCCGGGCCTGGTGCGGCGCGGCCAGGGCCCGGATGTAGCCGACGCCCTTGTCGTCGATGCTGCTGATCTGCAGCGAGTCGACCGCCAGCCCGATCCGGGCCATCTCGGTCTTGCTCGCGTCGACGATCGCGTCCGCCAGCGTCTGCTGCTCGCGGATGATCGCCTCGACGGTCATGCTGCCGATGATGCTGCGCAGGTGACCGCTGAAGATCCGGCCGACCAGCGTCGACATCTGGCTCTGGTCGCCCTGGAAACGGCGGGCGGCCGCGGCGATCGACTCATGGTCGTCACCCACCTTGAACGCGATCACGGCCTGCACGGCCAGGGTCAGGCCCTGCTTGGTGTAGCAGTCCTCGATGACCTCGGCCTCCTGCATCGCCAGCGTCAGCCGGGTGGCCTTGGAGAAGATGGGCATGACGTAGACGCCGTGCCCTGTGACGATCTTGAACGGCAACGCATCCGCCCCACGCTGCTTGCGACCGCTGATCAGCAGCGCCTCGTTGGGGGCGGGAACCCGATAACCGAACACGTTTACAGCCCTTCTTCGCCGCCGCCGGACGTCGCGCCCGGCGGCACAGTGGGCCATGGCTCGACGTCGACCTGGCGCTTGCCACGGTTGTGGATGACGAGTACCTCCGTGCCGGCGGGTAGGGCCGTCGCGGCGTATCCGAGGTAATAGTGCGCCATGCCTTCCACCACGACCCGCACCTCACCCGGACGGTCGCCGCCGCGGATCCCGATGATCACGGTCCCGGTCCGGCCGACCAATGTCTGACTCGCCACAGCTGCATTGTGCTCCTGGGATACGACAAAGCGGCAGAGCCGTCGCCGGCAGGCGCCGGCTCCGGGTCGGCCTCCGCTCGGGAGAGCCGACCCGGCGCGATCGGCTGCCGCCGCTCGTCGCGAAATTCCCTAGGAAACAGCCGGGTACGGCAGGGTCGCCGGCGCGATCCGGGCCCGCTTTCCGGTCGTACGCAGCGTCGACGCGTTGCTGTGGCGGAACAGCCGCCCGCCGAACCGCAGCCAGGCGATCTCGCCGTCGCGGCCCCGGACGAAGTTGGCCCGGCTGTGCGTGTCGGTGCCGTCGGGTGCCAGCGCGAGCACGTAGTCCCGGCGGTAGAAGGCCAGCCGCAGCGCCTCGGTGTCGCCGTCGCGGAGGCTGAGCTGACCCGCGTCCGGGACCAGTTGCAGCTCGAACGGGTAGGAGGTGCCGTCGAAGTCGATCTGCTCGCCCGAGTAGGTGCCCGCGTAGGCGGCGAGAGCGGCGTCCGGCAGCGCGCGGGGGACCGCCGGGAGGTTGCTCACGCCGGCGAAGCGGCGCAGCGCCCAGTCGTCCGCGAAGAGCTCCGCGGTCAGCCCCGGGCCGCCCTCCGAGTTGGTCAGCACGGTCAGCGCGAATCCGCGTTCGGGCACCATGAGGAAGCCGGAGTGCTGGCCGGTCCAGTCGCCGCCGTGCTGGACCACCCGCGGCCCCTCGGCGGTCGGCCGCAGCATCCAGGTCACGCCCGCGCCGTCCAACTCCACGAAGAGCGTGCCGCCCGGGCCGGGGCGTGACTGCATCGCCCGGATCGAGCGGGCCGTGAGCAGGCGGCGGCCGCTGCCGGGCACCCGGCCGTCGCCGAGGTGGAAGCGGGCCCACCGGAGTTGGTCGCGGGCGCTGGAGATCAGCCCGCCGGCGGGGTTGATGCTGCGCGGGATGGCGAAGGCCGCCGGCAACGCGACCGGCAGGCCGTCGGGCCCGGGCACGTGCGAGGTGGCGACCGCGACGCCGGGCAACTCGTCCAGGAAGAACCGGCTGTGGTCCAGCCCCAGCGGGCCGGTGACCAGCGTGTGCATGGCCTGCTCGTACGGCCTGCCGGTGGCCACCTCGATCAGCCGTCCGGCCACCGAGAGCGCGGCGTTGTTGTAGGCGAACAGCGAGCCGGGCGGGAAGAGCTGTGGCAGCCGGGTCATCGCCGCCACGTACTCGGCGAGCGCGGCCTCGTCGGAGCCCGTGTCCAGGAAGAAGTCACCGAGCCAGCCGGCGCTGTGGTTGAGCACCTGGCGCACGGTGACCCGCGCGGACGCGGCCGGGTCGGCGGTGCGGAACTCCGGAAGGTAGCTGCGCACCGTACGGTCCAGGTCGAGCCGGCCGCGCTCGACCAGGCGCATGACCGCCGTACCGGTGAAGGTCTTGGTGGTGGAAGCGACCCGGAAAACGGTGGCGCCATCCACCGGCGCCGGTGCGTCGACGTTCGTGACGCCGAAGCCGCGCACGTACTCCTTGCCCCGGTAGAGCAGGCCCATCGCCACGCCGGGGATGCCGTACCGGGCCATCCCCTCGCGGATCTTGTCTTCCAGCTCGCGCACGGCGGCCGGCGCCCGCGCAGCGGTGGCGCCCGCCGCCGGGGCGCCTACCGCCGTGCCGGTCGCGACGGCCGCCACACCACCGGCGGTGGCCCGCAGTAGCGTGCGGCGAGACATCGGTTCAGACATCGAACTACCCCCTGTCGTTCGCGCGCCGGTCGGGCGCATGTCCGAATCACTGTATCCATCTCCCTCAATGTCGCTAGGTGCGTTCACATTTCATCAAGAGCGCCCGCGTACGTTTCCTCTGTCGCGGCCACACCGGTAGGAGTCATCGAGCAATGAGCAACCTCAGCCCCGGGACCCACAGGTTCACCCGCGACGGCACCCGGCAGGTGTACCACGTCGCCGGTCGCGGCTCGGTGCTGATCGTCCACTCGGGCGGCCCCGGGGTCGACTACTCGTACCTGCGGTCCGGCCGGCTGGAGGAGCACTTCACGGTGGTCTACCTCGAGCCGGTCGGAACAGGCGGCTCGCGGCCGTTTCCTCCGGGCGCGACCTATGTGGACACCTACGTCGATTTCCTGTACGCCGTGGTCGAGCACCTGGACGTGCCCAAAGTGCACGTGCTGGGTCACTCGCACGGCGGTGTCGTCGCCCAGCGGTTCGCGCTCCGCTATCCCGAGCGGGTGGCCGGACTCGCGCTCTACAGTTCGACCCCGGTGACCGACCCGGAATTCTGGGCGGCCGGGCGTGCGGGGGTGGTCGCCTATCCCGAACGCCTCCCCGACGTTCCCGAGGCCGCCGCGGTGGCCGTGACCTTCCTGAGCTCGGAGCCGGAGCGCGACGACGAGGAGAAGACCGCCGCCATGCGCGCGGTCCTGCCCCTCTACTTCGCCGACTTCTGGGGCCGCCGCGCCGAGTTCGAGCCGCTCCAGCAGAGCATCAGAACCTGGCTTGTGCAGTTCGAGTCGAACCTCGTCGACTACCGCGCGGACCTGCCGAAGATCATGGCCCGCACGGTGGTGGTCACCGGCAGGCACGACTTCATCTGCGGCCCCCGCTGGGCCGAGATGCTGTCCGAGGGGATCGCCGGCTCCCGGTTGGTGATCCTGGAGAACAGCGGCCACTTCGGGCAGATCGAGGAACCGGAGGCGTTCCTGGAGGCGGTGACCTGGTTGCTGACCGGGAGTTTCGCCGACGAGGTGCGGGCCACGTTCCGTCGCGGCGACAACGACGCCGTGCTGCGGCTGGCCGGCGCGGAGATCCAGCGGGCCCGGGCTGCGGGCGAGCCGGCTGGCGAGGTCGAGGGGCTCTACGCGACGGCCCGGGTCGCCCTCCGCGGGGGTGACCTGGCCCGGGCGGAGGAACTGGCCCGGGAGGCGCTCGACGTGGCGGTGCGCTCCGGTGACCGGCGGCTGGAAGAGCGACCGCGGCACGTCCTCGCCGCGGTCGCGCGGATGTCCGGTGACTATGCGGAGGCCCGGTCCCGCTACCTTGCCAGCATCGCGCTGAACGAGGCGCTGGGGCAGCCCGAGATGGTGAACTCGGAGTACCACAATCTCGCCTTCACCGAGCTCAAGCTCGGCCACCTCGACCACGCCCGGGAGTTGTTCGCGCAGGGCCGCGAGCGGGTGTTCCGCGAGGGCTACCTCTCGTTCGTCCCGTACCTGGGTGTCGCCGCCGCCGCGATGGCGTCGGCCGACGGTGACCATGTGAGTGCGGCGCGGATGATCGGCTTCACCGACCGCGCCTACGCCGCCGTCGCCCAGGTTCCCGACCCGGACGACGCCGAGGAGCTGCTCCTGGCCAGGAAGCTTGCCGTCGCGGCCCTGGAGGGGGACCGTTTCGCCGCCGAGTACGCGACCGGATCGGCCATGAGCGCGCACGAGGCTTTCGGGCTGCCGGGAGCGTAGAGGCCGGCGGTCAGGAAGCCGGATGCGTTTGATCTTGCCCGCACACGTCCACGCGGCCAACTCGTCAGGGCAGCGATGCGGGCAGTCCGAAGGACGCGAAGTGTTCCCCGCCGAGGAATGAGGTGATCTCGGCGATGTGCTCGCCGCGTAGCGTCAGCACGGTAATCGACCAGCTGTGGTGCACGCTGGCGCGGTCGTTCCCGACGTAGAACGCTATGGCGGGCTGTCCGTTGGCGCTGGTCGGCAGGTGCCGCCAGCTGGGGCATCTGGTCAAGGGGACCTGCACGGCGAAGTCGGTGACGGCGGCGAGGCCGTGGTACCAGTGCGGCAGCGGCGGCATCGACCAGGTGACGTCCTCGGTCAGCAGTGCGACCAAGGCGTCGGCGTCACCGCGTTCCAGCGCGGTGGAGAACGCGGTGACAATCTCCCGCAAGCGCGTGTCGCCGATCTTCCGCAGACTCTGCTGCTGGCTGGGAGCGGGGATTCTTTCGGCGACGATCTGGCGGGCTCGCTGCAGGGCGCTGTTCACCGACGCGGTGGTGGTGTCCATGATGCCGGCGATCTCGGCGGCGGAGAAGCCGAGGACGTCGAAGAGCAGCAGCGCCGCGCGTTGGTTGCCGGGCAGGTGTTGCAAGGCCGCGACGAAGGCGAGTTCGACGGCTTCGCGCTGTTCGTAACGCGCGCCCGGCCCGGCCGGGCCGTCGGCGAGGCCCGCGTGGGGGTAGGGGCCAAGCCATGCCACCTCGGTCAACGGCGCGGCGCTGAGCACCGCGTGGTCGCTTGACGGGCCGAGGTCGACGGGCAGGGCCCGCTTGCGGCGGCTTTCGATGAGGTCAAGGCAGGTGCGAGTGGCCACGGTGTACAGCCATGACCGCAATGAGCTGCGGCCCTCGAAGCGCTCAAGCCCTCGCCAGGCCCGCAACAGGGCGTCCTGCAGGGCGTCGTCGGCGTCATGGGTGGAGCCGAGCATCTGGTAGCAGTGGGCGTGCAACTCTCGGCGCAACGGCGCGACGAGGCGGGTGAACGCGGGGTTGTCCCCGTCGCGGGCCCTGGTCAGGTCGGGATCCTCAGCAGCCTTCGCTGCCGAACTCGCGGCCGGAGAAGAAATGTCGCTCACAAGCGATGATTCTGCCCCACGGCGGCAGTCCCATCTCCGACCGAGCATGACTGCCCCGCGCGAAGAGGACTCCATGACTGGACGACCTGGCCGCTCCGCCCGGAAGCGGAGAAGCTCATCACCGATCACGGAAGACAGGCTGGCATGACTGATACAGAGGCGAAGACAGATCTGCACCGTTACCTGCGGGAAGCCCGGGAATCACTGCTGTGGAAGCTCGACGGACTCTCCGAATATGACATCCGCCGCCCGATGACGCCGACCGGCACCAACCTGTTGGGCCTCGTCAAGCATCTGACCACCGTCGAGTTGCTGTATCTGGGACTCGTGTTCGGCCGGCACATCGCCGATCCGCCGGCCTGGTTGCGACCCGATGGAGAACCCAACACGGACATGTGGGCCACCGCCGAAGAGTCCCGCGAATACATCGTCGACACGTACCAGCGGGCGTGGAAACACTCCGACGCCACGATCGAAGCGCTCGCGCTGGACGCCGTCGGCCACGTGATGTGGTGGCCGAAGGAGCACAGCCAAGCCACGCTGCACCGCGTTGTCGTGCACGTGATCGCCGAGGCGCACCGACACGCCGGACACGCCGATATCGTCCGGGAACTGGTCGACGGTGCCGTCGGACTACGCGACGACAACGGCTTCATGGCGCCAAGGGATCCTTCATGGTGGGAGACCTACCACAACCGGCTGGAGCGCGTGGCGCAGGAAGCCGGCCAGAGCCGAACCACCCGGCAGAATCCACCCAGTGAATAGATAGTTGACCACCTGATGTAGTCAGGTGTGCCAGGTGTGCCCCGGAAACCCTGCCACCGTGGGTGCGCCAGCACTGGCGGGAGGGTGACCTCGGCCGCCCGGTCGAGCCGCGGGAGGACGGCTTCCGCGGCATGCTGCCCCCGGACGACCGCGCCCCGGCTCCCGGGCCGGACCTGGCTGCTGTCCGCCGCCAGCCGGGTCCCGGTCACCGCCGGATCCGGCTCGGACCCTTCCACGTCACCGACCTGACGGCGGACGACGACACCCGCGTCGGCACCACCCTGGAACCCGTCGACATCGAGTTGGTCCGCTCAGGTGAGGGTTTGGACGCGGTCGCGCTGCGTGGACGAGCGGGTGTTCGCGAACGCGATCGCGACGGGTTCAGGCGGCATCGTGGTGCTGGCGGGATCGCAGTACGTTCCGGAGACCGAATCGCTCGCCGGAATCCTCCGTGGCCGGCACGAGGGCGCACCAGCCGTCGCCGTCTCGGACGGTGGCTATGGCGTGCGCTTAGCTAGGCCGATCGCCGCGCAGGCCCGCCTGGCGTGCCGTCGAGCCAGACCTGGGCAGAGGCGTGCCAGTCAGCAAAACGAGCAATGTCGTCAGCACGGATAGTGATGAGTTGCTTACGTATCTGCTTGATCACCTATCGATGTCGATCATAGTCTCCAACCGGGCTCCAGTCTTGCCCACCAGGTCGTCCGAAGGAGACTGCATCGATGTTGAGACGTCCACAATCCAGGCGCTTCACCAGGTCACTGGTGTATGCGGGCGCGGCGGTTCTCGTCGCCGCGGGACTGGCAGTGATCGGCTCTGACGCACAGGCCGCGCCGGTGGCGGGCGCGGTCAAGGAGGACAAGATCCGCCCTGAGCTTGCCGGCCAGCTACGGGCCAAGAGCGGGGCGGACTTCTGGATCAGGTTCGGCGCCAAGGCTGACTTGAAGGCCGCCGCCGCGATCAAGGACTGGGACAAGCGCGGCAAGGCGGTCGCCGACACGCTGAAGAAGACCGCCGCCGGGAGTCAGGCCGCGGTCCGGTCCGAACTCGACGCCGCGGGCACGAAGTACCAGACGTTCTGGGCGACCAACGCCATCAAGGTGAGCGGTGGCTCCCCGGAAATGGTGCAGAGCTTCGCCGCGCACGCCGAGGTCGAGGGCCTCTACGCGGCCGTCGAGTACGACGTTCCCAAGATCACCAAGGGCACCACCGAGAAGGCCGCGAACGCCCTCGAGTGGGGCATCTCCAGCATCAACGCCGACGACGTCTGGTCCCGGTACGGCGTTACGGGCGAGGGCATCACGATCGCGAACATCGATACCGGGGTCCAGTTCGACCACCCGGCGCTGGTGGGCTCGTACCGCGGCAACAACGGCGACGGCACGTTCGACCACGATTACAACTGGTTCGACGCGGCCGGCGCCTGCGACGACGCGCCCTGTGACACCAACGGGCACGGCACCCACACCATGGGCACGATGGCCGGTGCGGACGGTGCGAACCAGATCGGCGTCGCACCCGGCGTCAAGTGGATCGCCGCGAACGGCTGCTGCCCCTCCGACGCCGCGCTCGTCACGTCCGGCGAGTGGATGCTCGAGCCGACCGACCTCAACGGGCAGAACCCGGACGCGAGCAAGCGCCCGAACATCATCAACAACTCCTGGGGTTCGACGCAGCCCTCCAACGACCCCTTCATGGAGGACGTGACCCAGGCCTGGGCCGCGTCGGGCATCTTCGGCGCCTGGTCCAACGGCAACAGTGGTGCCGCGTGCCAGACCAGTGGCTCGCCGGGCAGCCTGGTCAGCAACTACTCGACCGGCGCGTACGACATCAACAACAACATCGCCGGTTTCTCGGGCCGGGGCGCCGGTCAGAACGGCGAGCTCAAGCCCAACATCGCCGCGCCCGGCGTGAACGTGCGGTCGAGCATCCCGGGCGGCGGCTACGCCAGCTACAACGGCACCTCGATGGCGGCACCGCACCTCGCCGGCGCGATCGCACTGCTGTGGTCGGCGGCACCCACGCTCGCCGGTGATGTGGCCGCGACGCGGGCCCTGCTGGACGGCACGGCTGTCGACCAGGCCGACTCTCAGTGCGGTGGCACCGCGGATGACAACAACGTGTTCGGCGAGGGCCGCCTGGACGCGCTGGCGCTGGTAGCCGCCGCACCCATCGGCGACACCGGCACCCTGGCCGGCACGGTCACGAACGAGGCGAACGGCGATCCGATCGCGAACGCCACGGTGGCGCTCACCGGTCCGGTGGCCCGCGATCTGGTCACCGGGCCGGACGGGAAGTTCACCAGCCTGCTGCCGGTCGGCGACTACCAGGCCGCCGTGACCGCGTTCGGCTACCAGGCCGAGACGGCGCCGGGGACGGTCGCCAAGGGCACGACCACCACGCTTGACGTGGCGCTGGCCGCCGTACCGAGCGTCACGGTCAGCGGGGCCGTCACCGACGGTTCGGGACATGGCTGGCCGCTCTACGCCAAGGTGAGCGTCGCGGGGCCCTCGGGGGTGTCCGACTACACCACACCGGCCAACGGCCGCTACAGCTTCGCGCTGCCCGCCGGTGCCACGTACAGCGTCACCGTCGACCCGGAGGCACCGGGCTACCGGAGCGTCACCAAGGACGTCGTGGTCGGCTCGCGCAACGTCACCAGCAACGTCGCCGTACCGGTCGACACCGCTTCCTGCACGGCGGCGCCCGGATACGTCAACAGCTCCGACGGCGAGTACGAGACCTTCGACGGCGACAAGGCCCCGTCCGGCTGGTCGGTGGTGGACAAGGCCGGCAACGGTCAGGTGTGGAAGTTCACCGACAGTCGCAACCGCGGCAACCTCACCGGCGGTGCCGGCGGCTTCGCGATCATCGACAGCGACAACTACGGCGCCGGCAATCGCCAGGACACGTCGCTGGTCAGCCCGGTCGTCGACCTGACCGCGGTCGCCGCACCCGTGATCCGGTTCAACCAGGACTTCAACTGGCTCGGCGTCGACCGGGCCGACGTCGAGCTCAGCATCGACGGCGGTGCCACCTGGGCGAGCGTGCTCGATCAGACGGCCGCCGTCCGCGGTCCGCGGGTCACCACGGTTCCCATCCCGCAGGCCGCCGGCAAGGCGCAGGTCCAGGTCCGCTTCCACTACTACGACGCCTCGTACTCGTGGTGGTGGCAGGTCGACAACGTGCTGATCGGCACCGAGGTTGTCTGCGAGCCGGTCAACGGCGGCCTGGTGCTCGGCCACGTCAAGGACTCCAACACCGGCGACTACGTCAACGGCGCCTCCGTCACCAGCGACGACGCCCCGGCCGAGACCGCCGTCACGGTGCCGACCCCGGACGACACCGGGCTGGCGGACGGCTACTTCTGGTTGTTCTCCAACAAGACCGGGGAGCACAAGTTCACCGCGAAGGCCGGCAACTACGTGACTCAGAAGAAGGCGGTCGACGTCGAAGCCGACTGGGCGACGGCCGCGACCTTCGACCTCGCGGCCGCGCAGTTGCAGGTCAGTCCGGCCGAGCTGGGCGCTGCCGTCCAGATGCCGGCCGGCAAGACCAGCAAGTCGTTCACGGTGACGAACACCGGCGCCGCGCCGGCCGAGGTCGAGTTCGGTGAGCGTGACGGCGGGTTCGAGCTCCTGCGGGCCGACGGCTCGAAGGTGAACCGGCAGCAGATCCTCGGCTCCGACGGGGCGCCGGAGCAGCGGCTCAAGGTGCCGACGTCGTTCACGGCGAAGGCCGCCATGGGAACCACCGCGGCCGCACCGGCCCAGGTGGGCCCCCAGGCCGCGCCCTGGACGAACGTCGCCGACTACCCGTCCGTCGTGATGGACAACCGGGTGGTGAACCTCGACGGCAAGGTCTACTCGATCGCGGGCGGCAACGGCGGGGCGTCGTTGGCGAAGAGCTACGTCTACGACCCGATCGCGCAGAGCTGGACGCCGATCGCCGACCTGCCCGCCGCACGCAACGCCATGACCGTGGGCGTTGTGAACGGGCAGATCATCGCGACCGGCGGCTGGGCGTCGAGCGGTCCCGACGGCACCACGTGGGCGTACGACGCGTCCGCGAACACCTGGACGAAGAAGGCCGACAACCCGCTGCCGCGCGCCGCGGCGGGCCAGGCGGTCGTCGACGGCAAGCTGTACGCGGTCGGCGGCTGCACCACCTCCGGCTGCACGCCGATGTCGAACGACGTCACCCGCTACGACGCGGACGCCAACACCTGGGAGACCCTGCCCGACTACCCCAAGTCGGTCGCCTTCGCGTCGTGCGGCGGCATCGACGGCGTTCTCTACTGCACCGGCGGCAACGACGGGGCGACCGCGCAGAAGAGCGGCTACGCCTTCGATCCCGGCGCCGGCGCCTGGACCGCCATCGCCGACGCCCCGGCCGACCACTGGGCGGCGTCGTTCGCCGTCGCCAACGGCAAACTGATGGTGGTCGGCGGGGTCCAGGCCGGCGCCGTCACCAACGCGGGCTTCGCCTTCGACCCGGCCACCGGGTCGTGGTCGGGCCTGCCGAACGCCAACTCGCCCCGGTACCGCGGCGGCGCGGCGTGCGGCTTCTACAAGGTCGGCGGATCGTCCGGCGGCTTTAACCCCACAGTGGACAGTGAGGCCCTGCCGGGCTTCGAGGAGTGCGCCGAGGGCGGCGACGTCAGCTGGATGACGATCGACAAGACCGCGGCCACCCTGGCGCCGGGCGGAAAGGTCAAGGTCACCGTCACGATGACGGCGAACGTCGACCAGCCGGGTGCCTACTCCGGCGCGGTCTCGATCAAGGAGAACACCCCGTACGCGGTGCAGCCGGTCACGGTGACGATGACCGCGCAGCAGCCGAAGACGTGGGGCAAGCTGATGGGCACGGTGACCGGCACGAGTTGCGCCGGCGCCGGCGCGCCGATCAAGGACGCGATCGTCCAGGTGGACTCGTGGGCGCAGTCGCTGACGTTCTCCACCGATGCCAACGGCAAGTACGCCTACTGGCTGGACAAGCGCAACAACCCGTTGACGATGATCGCCGCCAAGGACGGCTGGAAACCGCAGACCCGCACCACCCGGATCAACACCAGCACGCCCACGGTGGAGGACTTCGCCCTGACACCCGTACGCTGCTGATCGCCTGACCGTCCGGCCCGCCTGTCCCCCGGCAGGCGGGCCGGTTCGTCGCTCAGGCCGGGGCCGTCAGGCGGAAACCGACGCCCCGGACGGCATGGATTTTCGCCGTGGTGTTCAGCAGGGCCAGCTTGGTCCGCACCCGGCGGACGACCGAATGGATGTCGGAGCCGCGGCCGAGATGCTCGGTTCCCCACACCTCGAGGTGCAGCCGCTGAAAGGTCCAGACCTCTCCGGGGCCGGTGACCAGGCACCGCATCAGGGCGTGTTCCAACGGGGTCAGCTCGATCTCACGGTGCTGCCAGCGCAGCACGCGCCGAACGGAGTCGACGCTCAACCCCGGCCGGGCCGCCTCCGGTACGGGTTCGGCGGTCGTCTCGGCGACTGGTGGGTCAGGCTGCACCGCCGCGGTGGCGGACGCCTCGACGACGTTCAGGAAGTGCCGGGCCTGGTCCACGCTCGAGACGATGAGGAACGCCTCGGTCGCGCCCAGCACCTGCGCGAGTCGCTGCCGGTCCTCCGGCGAGGAGGCGATGCCGATGGTCAGAGTGACTGAATTCCCCGTTGCGTCCCACATTCCCGACCCTTTCCGGATTACCGCGTTCCGGTACGTCTTTGGGTGAGTTGATTACCAAGGGCCGACCATAATATGGATTTGTCACACCTGGGTTAAGCGGTTCAGATCATGCCCTTTCGGCGCCGGCCACCAAGGGCGACGCCCGCCCGGGTGCTCCCGACCGTCGCCCCGCGGACCGGCTCTGACCTGGGGCGGAGCCGTACGAGATCCGCTGTGGACGGGTGCGGTCGCTGCCGTGTCGTGGTGTTGCCATGTCACTTCTGCGCCAGCGATTCGGACTCCCGCGCCCGCCCGCCAGGCCGATCAACCTCGACCGCTTCCCCGGCGAAAAAATAGGGTTTCATGCGAAACCGGGAGTCCGTGCCGGTCGAGCATCCCTTCGCGCGCTTAGGGGTTCGCGAGGCCCGCGTACTGCGTTCGCGGTACGGCTCGTGTCTGTGGCTGGACGATGCCGTCACCGCCGTTCACAGGAAATGCTTTGGCCCCGAGCGTCGACGGAGGTAGCACGTGATCATGGACTTGGATCATCCGTCGGCGGGCCGGGTGCGGATCAACGGCCGCCCGTACGCGCAGGCCAGGTCGGTGTCGAACCGGCGTACGGTGAGATCATGATCGGTCCGCGGTCGTTGCACCGGGTGATCCGAGAGCATCCGTGGCTGTTCGACGCCGTCCCCGCCACGCTGGTGAGCGTCATCAGCCTGGTGCCCCTGGTGTTCGGGCTGGAACCCGACGGCCACCAACCGACCGGTGCCGACGGGGTCGCCGCGGCGGTCGCGTTCGTCCTGCTGCTGGCACGCCGGCGGGCCCCGCTGGCCGTCCTCGCGCTGACCTTGCTGAGCACGGCCGCGCTCACCGCCGCCGCCTCGGACCTGCCCGCCGCGCTGGTGGCCGCGGCGATGATCGCGGTCTACACCGTCGCCCGGACGGCCAGTCGCCGGCTGGCCGTCATCGCCACCGCCACGGCGGCGATCACCCTGTTCGGGGTCAGTGCCGTCGCGATGGACTCGGTTGCCGGCCCGGAGAACTTCGCCGTGCTGGCCTGGACCGGCATGGTCGCCGCCATCGGGGGCACCATGCGCACCTGGCGGGATTACCTCGCCGCGACCGAGGAACGCGCGACCCGTGCCGAGGCGAGCAAGGAACTGGAGGCCCGTCGCCGGGTCGCCGAGGAGCGGCTGCGCATCGCGCGGGAACTGCACGACGTGATCGCCCACCACATCGCTCTGATGAACGTGCAGGCCGGCATCGCGAGCCACCTGCTGCGCACCGAGCCCGACCAGGCCGACATCGTGCTCGGCCAGATGCGCGAGTCCGGCCGCACGGTGCTGGACGAGCTGAGCTCCGTGCTGTACGTGCTGCGCCAGCCCGGTGACGACCGGGAACCCACCGAGCCGGTCCCCGACCTGTCCCGGCTCGGCCTGCTGCTCGACTCGCTGACCGCCGCCGGGCTGAGCATCCACCACCGGCGAGCCGGCCGCCCGCGCCCGCTGCCCACCGCCACCGAACTGGCCGCCTACCGCATCATCCAGGAGGGGCTGACCAACGCGCACAAGCACGGCGCCGGCGGCACCCACCTGCTGCTCGACTACCGGCCCGACGCGCTGCACATCCAGATCCGCAACCCGGTGCGTGCCCGGCCGGCACCGGCGGCGGGCACCGGGCACGGCCTGACCGGCATGAGCGAACGCGCCCACGCCGTCGGTGGCACCCTGCACACCGGCCATGAACCGGATGGCACCTTCGGCGTGGATGCGCGGCTGCCTTTGCCCGAGAGGGGAGAGGAATGACCATCAGGGTGGTGCTCGCCGACGACCAGGCCTTGATGCGTGCCGGGTTTCGCATGCTCCTGCAGACCGCGCCGGACATCGAGGTGGTCGGCGAGGCGGCCGACGGGCGGGAAGCCGTACGGCTGGCCCGCGACGCCCGTGCCGACGTGGTCCTGATGGACATCCGCATGCCGGACATGGACGGGCTCGCCGCCACGCGGGCCATCACAACCGACGAACACCTCGCCGGCGTACGGGTGCTGATCCTGACCACGTTCGAGGCCGACGAGTACGTCTTCCAGGCCTTGCGCAACGGTGCCAGCGGATTCCTCGGCAAGGGCGTCGAGCCCGCGGACCTGGTCGATGCCATCCGCCTGATCGCGGCCGGCGAGGCGCTGCTGTCGCCCAAGGCCACCAAGGCGCTCATCGCCAGCTACCTCGCCCCGCCCGACCGCGCCAACGCCTTCCCGCCCGAACTGAACAGGCTCACCGAACGCGAGCGTGAAGTTCTCACTCTGGTCGCCGACGGGATGTCCAACGACGCCATCGCCAAACACCTCTACGTCTCGCCCCTGACGGCGAAGACGCACGTGAACCGCATCATGGCCAAGCTCGACGTGCGCGACCGCGCCCAACTCGTCGTCATCGCCTACCAGACCGGCTTCGCCCGCCCCCAGCCCCAGTAAGCGCGCTGAGCCGGGTGTCGGCAGCATTCATCAGATTCCCTTCGTGGTACTCCGGCCTTCACAGATAAAGCCCGGCTGGTCTAGAAGAATTTCTTGGACAAGAGACACAGGGCGGACGGAAATCGCAAGTCCGTGAGATGTCTGTCTCTTGCCTTCGAATTCCCGGCCGACCTTTCCTTAACATTGGCGGCCGGAGGTCTTTGAATGCACCGGAATGCCGAAGAGAATGCCGCCCGCCGGTCCGCGATTGCCGAGGAACAGGCATTCCTCGACGGGGCCGTGGTGCGGCGCGACCAGCTGATCGCGAGCCTTGAGGCTCAGCTCGCCGCCTCCGCGTCGGAGGAGGTCGAGCGCGCCCGCCAGAGCAGGCTCCGTCAGCAGTGCGAAGAGCTCCGCCGAGCCCGCGACGGGCTCGTCTTCGGGCGGCTCGACGGGCTCGACGGCACGGTACGGCACGTCGGCCGGATCGGACTGCGCGACGAGGACGAGCACGCCGATCCGCTGGTGGTGGACTGGCGCGCCCAGGCGGCGCGGCCCTTCTACACCGCGACACCGGTCGACCCGCAAGGGCAGGCGCGGCGCCGGCATGTCCGTACCAGCGGGTCAGTGGTGACCGGTGTGGACGATGAGCCTTTGGACGGGTCCGCGGCGACGGAGTTGGTGGGCGAGGGCGCCTTGCTGGCGGCCCTGGACCAGCGGCGCACCGGCCGGATGTCGACGGCGATCTCCACGTTGCAGCGCGAACAGGACGACATCATCCGGGCCGAGGCGACCGGGCCGCTGATCGTTCAGGGTGGTCCGGGCACCGGCAAGACGGTGGTCGCGCTGCACCGGGTCGCGTACCTGCTGTTCACCCATCGCCGGATGGCGGAACAAGCGGTCCTCGTGCTCGGTCCCTCGCCTCGCTTCCTGGAGTACATCGCCCAGGTCCTGCCCGCGCTGGGGGAGACCGCCGTCGTGTCCGCGACGTGCGACGTGCTGGTTCCCGGGGCGGTCGTGGGCCGTGCCGAGGACCGGCGGCTTTCCGAGATCAAGGGCCGCGCCTGGTGGCAGCCCACGCTCGAAAGGTACGTGCGTTCACTACTGCCGCCGGTGCGTGACCTGACACTGCGATGGGAGGGCGAGGCGTACGCCATCGAGGCGGAAGCCGTCGCCGGCGCCCTTGCCTCGGCGACGCAGGGCCGCCCGTACCATCGGGCCCGCGCGGCTTTCGCCGAGCAGCTTCACCACCTGTTGGCCACTGCGGTCGCCGAGCGGCGCGCAGCGCTGCTCGACGAGATGGAGGAGGGCCTCGAGGACCTCCTGGCCCGGTTCGACCGCCGAGCTAAGCCCGGCGCGGCGCGGGACAGGACGACCGGCACCGACGTCGACGGGCTGATGTCCGATGACGAGATCGAGGAGGTCCGCGAGCGCATCGCCGACAGTGCCGCGATCGCCCGGTTCATCGAGACGTGGTGGCCGACCCGAGACCCCGGAGCCGAGCTGAGGGGGCTGCTCGGCGACCCGGTCCGGCTGCACCGGTTCGCGCCGGAGCTCTCGCCGGGGGAGGCCGTGCTTGTCGCGGCCGAGCCGCAGCCGTGGGCGTCGAGTGACATCGCCCTGCTCGACGCGATCGCCGAGTTGCTCGGCGAGGCCGAAACCTCGGAACCGCACGGCGAGATCGTCGCGGATCGCGCCCGCCGGCGGCGGGACTGGGTGTACGGCCATGTCGTGATCGACGAGGCGCAGGAACTGTCGGAGATGCAGTGGCAGATGGTGCTGCGGCGCTGTCCCAGCCGGTCCATCACCGCGGTCGGTGACATCGACCAGGCGGAAGCATCGCATCGGCACACCAGCTGGGCGCAGGCGGTACGGGCGACGCTGGGTGAGCGCTGGACCGCGGCGGAGCTCACCATCTGCTACCGCACCCCGCGCGAGGTCATGGAGCTCACCGGGCCGGTTCTCGAGAAGGCCGGTAGCCGCAATACCCCGCCGCGGGCGGTCCGCTCCTCCGGCGTCGCGCCGTGGGAGCAGACCGTGACGCCGGCCGAGCTTGTCGACGCTACGACGGCGGCCGTGGCGAGCCTGCGGCAGCGATGGGACGGCGGAACCGTCGGCGTGATCGCTCCGGCTACGTGCGTCGCCGAGCTTGCGGCCGTGCTGGACGGCGTGCCGGTGCTCACCGCGCCCCAGGCCAAGGGCCTGGAGTGGGATGCGACCCTGGTCGTTGATCCCGAGGGCATCGCCGCCGAACCGCGGGGCTGGAACGGTCTCTACGTCGCGCTCACCCGGTGCACCCAGGAACTCGGACAGCTTCAGGTGGCGGAGAGTCCCTGAGCCGCCTTTGAACCGCTTGCTGGCGGCGTCGACCGCATCAGGTGTTGGGGCGGGCGGGGTTCGGCTTCCATGCGCTTCGGTCGGTCCAGGCGTTGGCGCCGACGGCCGGTGCGGGGAAGGGCACGGTGTCGTGGCCGCGGGTGCCGAGGTCGGGTCGTTCCTTGCGTTCTTGTTCGTCGATCTTGAGCAGGCTGGCGGCCAGCTCGACGGCGTTCTTCTCCGCGTCGATCATGTAGTCCATGAAGAAGGTGGTGGCCTTGACGAGGGCCTGTTCGGGGTTGGTGCAGGGGGAGAAGAGGCTGTTGGCGTCGGCGAGGTAGGTCTTCATCGCTTCGAGCAGGGTGGCGATGCGTTCGTAGCCGGTGCTGGCGTAGGCGTTGCGGAGACCTTCGAGGAGGCTGGCGGCCTTCTTGCCTTCCTCGGCGAGCCAGGAGGCCTGGGCCTGGACCTGGGCCAGCCAGGCGCTGCTGCTCTGGGCGTACTGGATGAACGCCTCGGAGGCGTTGCCTTCCCAGTAGCGGGCGAGGCTCTTGGTTTCCTCGTCCATGGTGGTGCGGGCCTCGGCGTAGGTGTTGGCGACGGAGTGCATCAGGTCGGCGCGGTTGCGGATGACCTTGGGAGCGGTCCGCCACGCGTGGATGATCAGGTCGTTGAGCGGCATCCGCAGGCCGGTGCCGAGGTCGGTGAGGATCGCCTCGAGTTGCAGGAGTTCGCTGCGGTAATCCTGGACGAACTCGTCGAGGCGGTCCTTCTCGCCGTTCTCGTAGTAGGTGGTGCGGCCGCCGCTGAAGCCGAGGTCGTTGCCGTCGCTGGTGCCGATGGTGAGGGGTTCCTCAACGGCGCGGGTGCTGGGCAGGGTTTCGTGGCGGGTCGCGGTGAGTTTGTCGTTGCCGGGTGGGATGACCACGGTGGGGCGTTCCTCGCCGCGCTGGTGGGGGTCGCGTGGCGGGGCGATGGTCCCGCTCCCGCCGCGGCGGGTGCTGATGTCCGGGCCGTACCCGTCGCTGACCGGGAGGTAGGGCGCCAGGTCCTGGTTGACGGTGTCGAAGCTGGTGGCGACGGTGAGGTCGGTGCCTTCGTAGTCGGTGGCGATCTGCAGCAGGCCGTCGGCCATCCGGTCCATCTCGGTTCTGGCGGTGAGCGCCTCGTCGACGCGGGCGTCGAGGGAGACCTGCCAGTCGTTGGCGAGGCGGTCGGAGACGCCGGGCAGGGTGCCCCAGGCCGCGGCGGGGATGGCGCCGATGTCGTCGAGGTAGCGCCGGATAGCGCCGTAGGTGACGCCGTCCTCGTAGCGTTCGACGCCGTAGGTGACCAGCTGGCGGGTTTCCACCCGCAGGGTGGAGGTGTCGGTCATGGCTACCCCGTGATGGTGGTGTCGGCCGGTGGTGTGAAGGCTGTGACGCCGACCGGTGAGCCGAAGTAGTCGATGCGCAGTTGCCGGTACTGCTGGTGGTGGTCGGCGAGGGTGGCCAGCAGCGCGCTGCGGATCTCGGCGGCGATCTCGTTGTCGGTGAGGGTGCGCAGCATGCCGGGTCGGATCCGGACGTCGAGTCCGCCGTCGGCGGCTCTGGTCACGGTGACCCAGCCGCCGGCGGAGGTGCCGGTGGCATGGATGGCGGCGACGTCGTCCCGGTAGCGCTCGAGCTTTCCCATCGCCGGCGCCCTATGCGCTCTCGCGGAGGCTGAGCCCTTGCCCGGCGGCCTTGCGGACGACGTCGCGGGCGAAAGGCAGGATGTCGTTCTTGTTGTCGTCGCGGATCGAGGCGGAGACGGTCATCCGCAGCCAGCGCTCGTTCCTGGCGGCGATCACCGTCGCGTGCGCGAAGTCGCCGACGACGGCGGAGCAGGCCCGGAACGCCAGATAGCCGTCCGGTGCGGCGGGGGGTTCCGCGGTGCCGTCGCACGGTTCGTCCGCGGCGCGGCGGCGCAGCAGGTCGGTGTCGGATTCCCCGCTGATGAAGACGCGCAACGTGCCCGCGACCCGTTGATCGGCCGAGGAGAATGCCAGCTCGCACCGGGTTGATGACTGGTTCGCGGCTCTGGCGGGGTCGGCCTCGCTGACCGACCAGGCGCCGCCGGCTGCCGCGGGCATGACCTTGGCAAGGTCGGAGCAGGTCGGCACCCACGGCTGGCTGCCGGACCACGGCTTCCACGCCCACAAGCCTCCGGCGACCACGACCACGGCAAGGGTGGCCCAGCCCGTAATCGTCGGGACCCGGGTCGAGGTCACGGCCGCGATCCCCACGGCGGCGCGGTCGCCCGGCCGCGGTCTTGCTCGGCGGCCTGTTGAAGCGAGGCAAGCGCGAGACGCGCAGCCGCCCGTACCTGACGTGCCAGTGTCTCCTCGCGGTGCCGGTGCAGATCCCGGACCTGCACGCCGATCTGGCCGTCAGCACTCGCCAGGAGCCGGACCGAACCGTCCGGCGAGGCCACGTCCACATCGGGGCGCCATTCGTTGTCGTGCTGCACCGTCGGGTCCTTTCGTCGGCGACGCCATCGTAGCGACTGATGCCTACGCATGGTGTCCCGCCGATGTCGCACCGTGATCATCGTAGCCCGCCGCTCTACGGCCGGCCGAGTTGAGCGCGGCGATCCCGCCTGTCACAAACCGCCGCGCTGTCTGGTCGTGACTGGGGAGTGGAAGTCAGACAGTGCTACCTCGTTAGGAGCCCCTGAGATGTCCGAAGTTGTCCTTGAGCCGGCGGCGCAGGCGTTCGCCGAGGCCACGTCGAAGCCGCCGTTCATCTATGAGCTTTCCCCGGTCGAGGCTCGCGGGGTGCTCGATGACGTGCAGGCCGGGTCGGTGGCGGCGCCGGCGGTCGATGAGCGGTGGTTGAGTGTCGCAGCGTCGGTCGGTGACGTCCGCGTTCGCGTGCTGCGGCCTGAGGGTGTCGCCGGTGTGCTGCCGGTGGTGTTGTATGTGCACGGCGGTGGCTGGGTGCTCGGCAACGCCGGCACGCATGACCGACTCGTCCGCGAGATCTGCGTGGGTGTCGGTGCCGCGGTGGTGTTCGTGGAGTACACACCGTCGCCGGACGCGCATTACCCGGTGGCGATCGAGCAGGTCTACGCGGCCGCGCGGTGGATTGTGGCCGAAGGTGCCGGGCACGGTCTGGACGCGTCCCGGTTGGCCATCGCCGGGGACTCGGTCGGCGGCAACATGACCGCCGCGGTCACGCTCCTGGCCAAGCAGCGTGGCGATGTGAGTTTCGTGCATCAGTCGCTGTACTACCCGGTGACCGATGCCGGGCAGGACACCGCCAGCTATCGGGCGTTCGCCGACGGCCCTTACCTGACCGCGAAGGGGATGGCTTGGTTCTGGGACTGCTACGCCCCGGACCACGCGGTCCGTTCGGAGCTGACCGCGTCGCCGTTGCGCGGCACGATCGAGGATCTGGCCGGTCTGCCGCCGGCCTTCGTGATCGTGGACGAGGCCGACGTGCTGCGTGACGAGGGTGAGGCGTACGCGGCGAAGCTGCGCGCCGCTGGTGTGCCAACCACCACGGTGCGCTACGACGGCATCTGTCACGACTTCATGATGCTGAACCCGCTGCGCGACACCGAGGCCGCGAAGGCCGCCACCGCGCAGGCGATCGCCGTGCTGCGGCAGGCCCTGCACACCGCAAGAGCATGAGCATGAGTGGACGCCACGACCCCTCCATCATTGACCACAGATTGGCAAGACGCATGTCACTGACCAACCGGCTCCGACCCATCGCGGTCGTCGTGGCGGCACTGCTGGCCGCGGCGACCATCACCGTCGTCGGCCCCAGCGCCGCGCAGGCCACCCGGCACGGCGGCAGCAAACCGACCGTCGTCCTCGTCCACGGCGCGTTCGCCGACTCCAGCGGCTGGAACGCGGTGACCCACCGGCTGCTGAGCGACGGCTACCCGGTGGTCGCCGCCGCCAACCCGCTGCGCGGCGTGGCGTCCGACGCCGCTCAGGTCGGAGCGTTGCTGGGCAGCATCACCGGCCCGATCATCCTGGTTGGACACTCCTACGGCGGCAGCGTCATCTCCACCGCGGCCACCGGCAACAGCAACGTCAAGGCCCTCGTCTACATCGCCGGGTTCTCCCCGGAGCAAGGCGAAACCGCCGTCGAACTGTCCGCCAAGTTCCCCGGCAGCACCCTCGGCGAAACCCTGCGATCGGTGCCGCTGCCGGACGGCAACGTCGACCTGTACGTGGATCAAAAGCTGTTCCATCACCAGTTCGCGGCGGACGTCCCGGCCCGCGATGCCGCCCTCATGGCCGCCGCCCAGCGACCGGTCACCGCAGCGGCACTCAACGAGCCGGCAGGCCCGCCGGCCTGGCACACCATCCGCAGCTACCACCTCATCGCCGAGGCCGACAAGAACATCCCGGCCCAGGTTGGGCACTTCATGGCCGAACGCGCCCGCGGAACCACGCTCAGCGTGCGGGGCGCCTCGCACGCGGTGTTCGTTTCGCGGCCAGCGGTGACGGCATCGTTCATCGAACGAGCCGCACGCGAGACGGCCTAACCCGCGCGGGTGGCGGACGGCTCGTCCGCCACCCGCTTCTGGCGATGATGAACCCGGAGAAGATCGCCGCCGTGGCCGGCGTCACAGATTGGGTGTCTGCCCGGTCTGTACTCGTGTCAGCGAGAGACAGGGGACGAAGGTGCGGACGATTCTGATCGACGGCGGCGATGCCCCGCGTTCCTGACGACGTCGTACGCCGGCTCGCCGCGGCCTGCCGAACGGGTGACGTCATCGCGGTCGAGGCCGTCCTCGATCCGGACGCCGTCGCGGTGTGCGACGGCGGTGGGCGCGTAACGGCACCGGTCCGTCCGGTGAACGGGGCAGCCCGGGTTGCCCGGTTGCTGTGTGCCCTGCTGCCCGGGGCAGATCTGACGGTGGAGAGCGCTAACGGGCGCGCCGCCCTGGTTGCCCGCCGGGCCGGCGCGGCCGTGGCGGTGATCGCCGTCGGCTGCCACGGGGACCGGGCCACGGCCCTGCGGGTCGTGCTGAATCCCGCCAAGCTGCGGGGCTGGCACCGTGGCTGAGCCTGGTACTGGCAGGACATGGTTCCGACAAAGAAATGGCGTCAGCGTTGAGGCATGAAGAAGGTAACCATGCGGAACACAGTTGATCTGACCGGACGGCTCGCCGTGGTGACCGGAGCGAGCAGCGGCCTCGGGCTCGGCCTGGCCGCCCGCCTGGCCGACGCCGGCGCCGAGGTCCTGCTGCCGGTCCGCGACCGGGCCAAGGGCGAGGCCGCGCTGCGCCGCGTCCGCGCCGAGGCGCCCGGCGCCGAGGTGTCACTGCGCGAGCTCGACCTTGCCTCGCTGAGGTCGGTGGAGGCCCTGGGCCACACCCTGAACGCCGAGGGCCGACCGATCCACCTGTTGATCAACAACGCCGGGCTGATGACGCCGGCCACCCGGCATGCCACCGCGGAGGGCCTGGAGCTGCAGTTCGGGACCAACCACGTCGGGCACTTCGCGCTCACCGGCCGGCTGCTGCCGCTGCTGAGCGCCGGCGCGGCCCGGGTGACGACCATGACCAGCAGCGCGGCCCGGCACGGCAAGCTGGACTGGGCGGACCTGCAGAGCGAGCGGGCGTACGCGCCGATCCGCGCGTACAACCAGTCGAAGCTGGCGAACCTGATGTTCGCCCTCGAGCTCGACCGGCGCTCCCGCGCCGAGGGTTGGGGGATCGTCAGCAACGCCGCCCACCCGGGCACGACGTTGACCGGCCTGTACGCCGCCGGCCCCAGCATGGGCCGGGCGAAGCCGTCGCCGATCGAGGCCGTCATGAAGCGCCTGGCCCGCTGGGGCGTACTGGTCCAGGGCGTCGACCGGGGCCTGCTCCCGGCCCTGTACGCGGCCACCAGCCCGGACGCCGAGGGCGGCCGCTTCTACGGCCCGGACGGGTTCGGCCAGTTCACCGGCGGTCCGGCCGAGCTGGAGATCTACCGCCCGGCACGCGACGAGGCCGCGGCCGCCAGGCTGTGGGACGTCTCGCAGCGGCTGGCCGGCGTCGAGTTCGCGGCGGCATGAGGATGGACCGCGCCCGGCTGGCCGAGTACCTGCGTACCCGTCGTGAAGCCCTGCAACCGGAGGACGTGGGCCTGCCCCGCGGGCAGCGCAGACGCACGCACGGCCTGCGCCGCGAGGAGGTCGCCGTGCTCTCCGACATGTCGATCGACTACTACAGCCGCCTCGAACAGCCACGCGGTCCCCACCCTTCCGAGCAGATCCTCGGTGCGCTCGCCCGCGGGCTGCGCCTGTCCATGGAGGAGCGTGACCATCTCTTCCGGCTCGCCGGGTACGCCACCCCGCGCCGCTCCACCGACGACCACGTCAACCCGGGGATGATGCGCATCTTCGACGGTCTGCGAGACGCCGCGGCGCAGGTGGTGAGCCCGCTCGGCGAGACCTTGCTGCAGACCCCGCTGTCCGTCGCCCTGATCGGCGACGAGAGTGTCCACCAGGGTCTCGCGCGCAGCCTGCACTACCGCTGGTTCACCGATCCGGCGACGCGGCTCCTCCGGCCCGCGGAGGCGCCGCTCATCGTCGCGGACCTGCACGGGTCGTACATCCGTGACGGCAAGGATTCCCGGGCCGGCACGCTGGTCGGCGCGCTGCTGGAGGAAAGCCCGGAATTCGCCGCGCTCTGGCGCGGGCACCCGGTGGCGAGCCGCTACTGCGGCCCGGTCCAACTCGTGCATCCGCAGGTCGGACCGATCGACCTGCACTGCCAGCGGCTGGTCGACCCGGACCAGTCACAGCAACTGGTCGTCTACACCGCACAACCCGGCAGCGAGAGCCACCAGAAACTGGAAGTCCTGAACGTGATCGGCGGCCAGCACCTCGACGAGGCACCGACCGCCGATCTCGGCGACTAGCGCGCCTGCCCGTGAAGGGTGAGCAGCTCAGCCAGCTTGCTTGAGGTCGGCGGCAAGAAAAGCTTCGAGGCCGGTCAGATCGCCGCTGCGGGAGGCCGTCGCGAACGCCCGAAGGAGAACGCTGCGAGCGGGCAGGCTGTAGGGATAGCGACGACCGAGAGCGATGCGTGCACGGGCGCGTGTCACGAGTTGCCGCGCGTTGGCCGCGCCGATCTGAAGGGTCTCCGCGATCTGCCGGTACGGGTACTCGAAGCCCTCTCGCAGCACGTAGGCGGCACGTTCCGATGGTGGAAGGGGTCGACTTACTGGCGGGGTGGTTTCCTGGCCCAGCTCGGATTCGTCGAGACGTCCGCGCGCAACTGGCAGGCAGCGTTGGAGGCCATGCGCGAGCTCGCCGACATCTTCGCGACCACCAAGATGGTCGACATCGAGGCACTGTTGTGGGGCGTAGACTATGCCGACGCCGCGCTGCAGGTAGGCGCGATGCAAGACGTTGAGGCAGCCATTGCTGTGCTGCGACGCCAGGCGTCGGCCGGCCGGCCCGAAGCGGCGGCTGCCGCGGACCGTTGCGAGGCATTGTTGAAAGCCGCCCGTGGAGACGTGGATGACGCCCTGAACGAACTCCGTGCGATCGTCGATCGAACCGGATCCGGTGTCCATTCGAGGCAGCGCGGTCCCGGCTGGCTCTGGGACAGGTCTACCGCCGCGCCGGATACAAAGGCCTGGCCGGCCAAACGCTGAACGAGGCGGCAGGCGCGTTCGCGGAGCTGGGCATACCACGCTGGGCGGAACGAGCCCGGGCCGAAGCCGGCCGGGTCGGGTTGCACCCCACGACGAGCACGCTCACCGCCACGGAACGCCGAGTCGCCGAACTCGTGGGATCGGGACGGTCAAATCACGAGACCGCTGCCGAACTCTTCATGTCCGTCAAGACCGTGGAAGCCAACCTGACCCGGATATACCGCAAACTATCCGTACGGTCGAGAACAGAGCTTGCGAACCACTTGCGCAAGATCGACTCCGAGCCTGCCCCTCATTGACCCCTGGTCGGATAGCCGAATCCGATGCGGTGGAGGTTATGTCAGTGGGGTGACCACCGCCCGGACGAGTGCCTCGGCGCGGGCCCGTGGGGCGGCCGCGGCATCGGGTCCTTCGGCGTAGTAGCGCAGGAAAGCCTCAAGGAAGCACGCCCCGATCAACAGCGACGCGGATGCTTCCGGGTCCACGTTCACGGCGAGCCGGCCGAGGGCCTGTTCGGCACGGAGATAGCCGGTGAAGGCGGCGACCGGCTTGTCGGGCCCGCCGCCGTGCTGGCTGATCGCCTCCCGGTGGGCGGCCATGCGGTGTGGGTCGGCGAGGAGCGCGCCGAACATCGGGAACGCCCGCTGGTAGAAGTCCAGGACCGCGTGCGCCAGCTCGGCCAGGTTGTCGGCGACCTCGCCGATCCCCGGCCGGACGGTGACGCGCGACAGGCCGGGGATCCGTTCCTGCAGGACTGCGAGCAGCAGACGCTCCTTGTCGCCGAAGTACTTGTAGAGCGTCGGCTCCGACACCCCCGAGGCGAGCGCGATCTGCTTGGTCGTGGCCTGCGCGACCCCGAGTGTCCGCAGCGTCTCGGCGGCTGCGTCGAGGATCCGCTCCCGGGTGCTCATGTCGCCTCCTTCGCCGTGCTTGACAGGTTAGTGAACACTAGCCCACTCTAGGGGCTAGTGTTCACTAACCCTCTTGGAGGACGCCATGAAGATCATCTGCACCGGAGACAGCCTGACTCGCGGCCAGGTCAGCGCCGACTACGTGGCCCTGCTTCAGCATCGGCTCCGTGACGCCGTGGTCGTGAACTCGGGCGTCAACTACGAGCTGTCCTCCGGCCTGCTGGCCCGCCTCGACGGCGTCGTCGCCCAGGACCCCGACGTCGTCACCGTCCTGATCGGCACCAACGACCTGCGGTTCGTGCTGAGCGACAAGGACGCCAACTCACTGCGCCGCCGCTGGAAACTCACCGAGGAGCCCACCGCCGCCGGCTACCGGGAGAACCTGTCGGCGATCGTCACCCGGCTCCGCCGGCAGACCCGGGCCCGGGTGGCGCTGCTGTCCCCACCCGTCATCGGCGAGGACCCCGAATCGACGCCGGTGCGCAAGGCCGGCGAATACAGCCAGATCGTGCGCGAGGTGGCGGCCGAGCACCACGTGACCTACCTGCCACTGCACGAGCAGATGGTCGCCCTGCTGCGCGCCTCCGGCCGCTCGCCGGGCACCGCGTTCCGGCCCGGCATCCTCCTGGCGGCCACGGCCGCCACCCAGCACTTCGTGCTCCGCCGCAGCCTGGACGCCATCTCACGGTCCCGCGGACTGCAACTGACCACCGACACCATCCACCTGAACGACCAGGGCGCCCGCATGATCGCCGAGCTGGTCGAAGGCTTCGTCCGCAGCGAGACGTCACTGCGGTCGTAGCCGGCACCCCTTCCTGAGCCGCGGCCTCTCCTCTCGGCGGAAGGGGAGCGTGACGGCCGGCCCGACGGCGAAGGTCAGGGCGCAGCCTCGATGGTGAGGTGGGCCAGCCGGTGCGGGTCGGCGATGATGTCGATGGCGACGATCAGGCTGTCCGGGATCGTGAAGGTCAGGACCGTGACGAGGCGGCCGTGGGGTGTCACGAGGATCGCCGGTTCACCGTTGACGATGCCGACGTGGGCGTGTGCGGCCCGGTGCGAGAACGCGAGGGCCTGCCCGGCGACGGTCTGGGCACCACGCAGTCGGGTGGGGGTCGCGCCGGGTGCGGCGGTGGCATCGGCGCGGGCGGTGACGTCGGGGTCGAGCAGGTCGAGCAGCGCGGCGAAGTCGCCGTCGCGGGAGGCGGCCAGGAACGCCTCAACCACCGTCCGGCGCCGGCGCAGACTCGGGTCGGGGGCCTGGGCGGTGCGAACCCGGTGACGGGCGCGGCTGGCGAGCATCTTCGCCGCCTGCGTCGAGCGCCCCAGGATCGGGGCGATCTCGTCGAAGGCCATGCCGAACATGTCGTGCAGCACGAACGCCAGCCGCTCCGCCGGGGTCAGCGTGTCCAGCACGACCAGCAACGCGAGCCCGACCGAGTCGGCCAGGATCGCCTCCTGTTCCGGGTCCCGGCCACCGGCGAGGGCCGGTGCGTCCAGGGGAGTCTCGCGCCGTGCCGTGCGGGCACGCAACATGTCCAGGCAGACCCTGGCCACGACCGTGGTCAGCCAGGCTCGCAGGTTGTGCACGTCGTCGGTCTCGGTGCGGGCCAGCCGCAGCCAGGCCTCCTGGATCGCGTCGTCGGCTTCGCTTGCCGAGCCGAGCATGCGGCGGGCCACCGCGTGCAGGTACGCCCGGTGCGTCTGGAAGGCATCGTGCATGGTTGTTACCTTTCCGGCTCGCTGTCCGTCATGGCTACGACGAGTTGGCACGGGAAGAGGTAACAAGGAGGACCGATGGCACCGCTGGTTCACATGATCGAGATCGCACGTCCGCCGCGGGAGGTGTTCGCGGTGGCCACCGACCCGCTGCGCTTCGCCGAGTGGCAGCCCGACGTGGTGCGCGTGCGGTTGCCCGATCCGTCGCGGATCGCCACCACCCGGCGGATGACCGGCGGCGAACGGACGATCGTCCAGGAGATCACCCGCAACGACCCGCCGCACCGGTGGGCCGCGCGAGCTGTCGACGGCCCGATCCGGCCGCACGCCACGATCACCGTCGAACCGATCGGCGGCGGCGCCGGTTCGCGGGTGACCTTCACCCTCGACTTCGAGGGCCGCGGGCTCGGCGTTCCCCTGCTGCCAGTCGTGCGCCGGCAGGCGGAGAAGGCGGCACCCACCAGCTACGCGAACCTGAAGCAACTCCTCGAACGGGACCGCTAGCGCGGCACGCGGCGGCCGAGTCGTTTTGGGCCGATCTTGGCGAGCAATTCCGTGCAGGCCGCTTCGAGATGGTCGAGGCCCTGCGGGCTGAGCGCGTCGAAGACCATGGAACGCACCGCCGCCACGTGGCCCGGCGCGGCGGCTACCACCTTGGCGTACCCCGTCTCGGTCAGCACGGCGACGCTGCCCCGGCCGTCGTCCGCGGAGCGCTCGCGGCGTACCCATCCTCGTCGCTCCAGGCCGGCGACCAGGTGTGACAGCCGTGACCGGGAGCCGTTGGCCATCTCGGCCAGCTCGCTCATCCGCATCGCCCGGCCCGGCGCCTCCGACAGCGCCGACAGCACCCAGTAGGCGAAGTGGGTGAGCTCGGCGTCGCGCTGCAGTTGCCCCTCCACCTCGTCGGGCACCAGGACGAGCACGGCCGCGAAGAGCCGCCACACCCGCTCTTCACGCTCGGTCAACCACGGCACCTGCTCCATCGGACCGACGATACGAGACGGCTACGCCGGCCCGAGCACCGCCATTGTGTGGTCCAGGCAACAGTTGACGATTCAACCAGATGGCCATAGCGTAACGGCATCTGGTTGAACGCTCAACCACATTTGGCATCCGTGCCACACCGCGAGGCCTCGGCTTCCACGTGCGGCCCGTGATCCAGCGGAGAGGACTCGGTCCCATGACCACATTCAGCAGGCGGCGCGCCCTCGGCGCGGGCGGCGCGATGCTCGGCGCGGCGGCACTGGGCGGCGTCTCACTGCCGGGCAGTGCATCGGCGGCGGCTCCGGTGTCTCGCGCCGGCAGGGCGGTGCCGGAGGAACGCAAGTCACTCGACCAGCTGTACGCCGACGCCCGCCGCGAGGGCGGCGAACTGGTCATCTACGCCGGCGGCGACACCCCGGACCAGCAGGACGCCACCAAGCAGGCGTTCCTGTCGCAGTTCCCGGGCCTCAAACTGACGATGATCGTCGACTACAGCAAGTACCACGACGTCCGCATCGACAACCAGCTCGCCACCGGCACGCTCGTACCGGACCTGGTGCAGTTGCAGACGCTGCAGGACTTCACCCGGTGGAAGGGCCTCGGCGTGCTGCAGCCCTACAAGCCGGCCGGCTTCTCGGCTCTGCACCCCGGTTTCAAGGACCCCGACGGTGCGTGGGTGGCGATTCAGGTCCTCGCCTTCAGCTACATGTACGACGCCGACCTCGGCAGCGGCGGACCCGCCTCGCCGCGCGACCTGGTCGAACCACGCTGGAAGGATGCGATCTCGTCCTCGTACCCGCACGACGACGACGCGGTCCTGTACCTCTACCACCTGTACGCGAAGACCTACGGCTGGGACTGGATCAGCCGCCTCGCCGCGCAGAACCCGCAGTTCGCCCGCGGCAGCTTCACCCCGATCGTCGCGGTCGCCAGCAAGCAGAAACCGATCGGCATCGGCGGCGCCGGGTCGCTCACCGGCCCGCTGGCGCCCGGTGTGCAGTGGGCCGCGCCGAACGGGCACCCCTTCATGGCGTGGGGTCAACGCGCAGCCCTCCTGGCCCGCGCCAAGCACCCCGCCGCCGCGAAGCTCTACCTGAACTGGCAGCTGTCCGCACCGGTGCAGAAGGCTTCGTTCACCGGCTGGTCGGTCCGCACCGACGTCACCCCCGCCGGCGGGCTCAAGCCGATCTGGACATACCCCAACGCCCACCTCGACGGCTTCGCACACTTCATGGCCGACCGCGCCGAGGTCGAACGCTGGAAGCAGACCTTCGCCCTCTACTTCGGCGAAGTCCAGGGCCCGCCCACGCCGGGCTCACTCGGGCTGCACCCGGGCCGGTAACGGCGGCTTTCACGCGTTCGTGACGACCCGGTCTCGTCCACCGCGCTTGGCGGCATACAGGTTCTCGTCGGCCCCGGCCAGCAACTCGGGCATCGCCCGGTGATCCTGATGGGAGGTGGTAACCCCGATGCTGGTGGTGACGCCGAGGTCGCCGGTGATCGGCTGCCAGCCGTACCCGCGGATCCGTTCCCTCAGCTGCTCGCATCGCACGAATGCCTGCCCCGCGTCGACTCCCGGCATGATCAGCAGGAACTCCTCGCCACCGAGCCGCGCCGCGATGAACGAGTCGTCGGCCGCGGCCTCGGCGAGCAGCACGCCGACCTGCTGGAGAACCACATCCCCGACATTGTGCGAAAGCGTGTCGTTGATGCGTTTGAAGTGGTCCAGGTCGACGATCGCGACAGACACGGGCTGGTGGCCCATCCGGGCCTCCTCCAGGATCGCCGGCAGCCTCTCGTTGACGTACCGGCGGTTGTACAGGCCGGTGAGCGCATCCCGGTAGGCCATCTCCCGGAAGCGCTCGCTGTCCTTGCGGGCCTCGGTGGCCTCGAACACCGCATGCAGCGCGTGCGCGCGAGCCTCTCGCTGACCGGAGCGCAACGAGGAAAGCACGGCATGGAAGGCGCGATGTTCCTCGTACGCCTCCTGGAACATTCCGGTGTCCGCGAACAACGCCGCCTGCTCCTCGTGCGCACGCGCGCGCAGGGTCTCGAGTCCACGTTCCTCGCACATCCGGAAGGCGGCATCCAGCGCGACCTGTGACGCGGCGTACCGGCCATCCAGCCGGCGTGCCTCGGCCAGAGTAAGCAGGCACTCGGCGAGCGCGTCGCCCTCGTCACCGCGCACCGCGGACTTCTCGTCGAGGACCGGACCCAGGAGCTCTTCGACCACGGCGTAGCACCGCGACATCATCTCGACCCGGGCCAGCGTGTCCAGTTCGTTCGCGGTGAAGGCGCGGCCACAGTGCGACAGGGCTGCGCGCATGCGCGCAACCTGCGTGCGGGCACCGGCCTCGTCGTCGTTCTCGTAGGCGATGTACGCGACGTTGTTGAGAATGTAGAGGGTGAGCTCGTAGTCGCCGACCGCGGTGGCCAGCTCCAGCGCCTCCCGGAACCGGCGATCCGCCTCATCGGCGGATCCGTTCTCATCCAGGGCGACCGCCATCGACAGCAAGTGCCGGGCCCGCAGTACCGGGGCGGCGTCATCGGCGAGGTGCGCCACGCATTGCACCGCGTGCCGAAGCGCGTCCGCGAGGTCACCGACCTGGCGGTAGAAGATGGCCAGCTCACGGTGAGCGCGGGCAAGCAGGTTCGGGCTGTCGTGCCGCTCCGCCCAGCCGAGGACCTGGTGTGCCCGGTGCCCGCCCTCCGCGGAACGCCCCTCCCGCAACAGGACACTGCCCTGCAGCAGCATGGCCCGGTGCATCAGCTCCTCGTCGCCCAGCTCGGCCGCCCTCAGCTCGGCCGCGATCGCCGGCTCGTGCAGAGTGCGGAACTGCGACATGGAGCGGCTCTCCAGCTCCGCGACCACCTCGGCCAGTGCCGTGCGGTCCGCGCCGGCAGCAACGAAGTCAACCGCAGGCGCCGCTACCGTCGTCACTGCATCCGCCTCTCTCCAGCACGCGGCTGACATGGTCCGTTGTCCGAGGTTGGGAGATGGGCGACGGGAACGGCCGGGCCTCGGAAACCCGGACCCGACCGACCTACCGCCCGCGGTGCCTCACGACGCCATCTGCCGCAGAGTCAGGACTGAGACCTCGGCATGATCTTCCCGGCCTGGGTGGTGGTGGCGGAACTGTCCGATCCACCGCCGAGGGCCGAGCCGACCACACCGCCCACACCAACCGTCAGAACGGCGCCGACGACGAGCGCGGCGAGGGTGGACGAAAGACGAGAGCGCATGGCTTCCTCCGTAGCTAGGGGGTCTGGGGGGACCGATTCCTAGAGTTCGCCGCCGCAGTTGCATGCAGGGGTCTCGCACAGGTGCGAGCGCGTTGCATCCGATGCCTTACGGGGCTGACTGAGTCAGCCGAGCGCACCGCTGATCGCGGCTGCGGTTGTGGACAACGCACTCACCCACTCCGCCACCCGATCGCGGCGGAAGCGTGCCGTGGGCATCGCGAGGGCGATGGCCGCGATGGCGGAATCCTGCTGGTCTCGGATGGGGACGGCGAGGGCGGTGAGGCCGGCCTCGGTGCGCTGGTCGTTGATGGCGAAGCCGCGCCTGCGTACCTGGGTGAGCTCTCGGCGCAGCTTGGGCAGGTCGACCTCGGGGTGTTCCCCGTACAGCGCCGTGAGCTCGTCGGCCGGCAGCGCGGCGAGCAGGGCCGTGCCGCCGGAGGTGAGGTGCGCGGGCAGGGTGCGGCCTGCCCGGCTTCCGACGCGCAGCACCTGGGTGCATTCCGCGGTGGCGATGAAGCGGGTGTCCGTTCCGGCCAGCACCAGGAGGTTGACCGACTCCTGCACCTGTTCCACCAGCTTCCGCATGGGGGGCAGCGCCGCCTGCCGCAGCAGCGCCACCGGCGCCCGGGTGGCGGGCGACGGCCGCAGGACGTCGCCGGCCTCGTAGCGCCTGTCGGGTCGCTGCTCGGCGAACCCTCGGTAGACCAGCATGGCCAGCAGCCGGTGCGCCGTCGACGGCGAGACGCCCAGCCGTTCGGCGACGTCGCTGACCCGCAGCGGTCCTTCCTGCTGGAGCACGACCGCGAGGTGCAGGGCGTGATCCACCGACGCGATCGGGTAGGGCGGTTCATTCCTCACAGCAGAAAAAGTTATCCCGAGGGAAGGAATTACGCCAGGCTTGGGAGATGACTCAAGGCATGTCACCGGTACGCGTCCAGGCCGCCGAAGGCGCCGGCCAGCCTGAGCGGACCCCGGAGCTGGAGGCCCTCTACCGTACCTTCGAGCGGCAGTTGCTGATCCCGCTCTGGACCGAGATCGGTGACCTCATGCCGCCGCAACCGTCCTCGCGGGCGGTGCCGCACCTGTGGCGGTGGAAGGAGCTGCTGCCGGCGGCCGAAGAGGCGGGGCAACTGGTGCCGGTGGGCCGCGGCGGCGAGCGACGGGCCATCGCGCTGGCCAACCCCGGGCTGGGCGGCCGGCCTTACGCCACCCCGACGCTGTGGGCGGCGATCCAGTATCTCAACCCCGGCGAGGACGCCCCGGTGCACCGGCACACCCAGAACGCGTTCCGTTTCGTGGTCGAGGGCGAGGGGGTGTGGACCGTCGTCAACGGCGACCCGGTCGCCATGCGGCGGGGTGACTTCCTCCCGCAGGCCGGCTGGAACTGGCACGGCCACCACAACCGCAGCGACCGGGCGATGGCCTGGATCGACGGGCTCGACATCCCCTTCCAGCACTACACCGAGACGACCTTCTTCGAGTTCGGGCCGGACGAGGTCGAGACCCGGGAGGCGTCGGCGCGATCACGCGCGGAGCGGTTGTGGGGGCATCCGGGGCTCCGTCCGTTGACGCACCTGCAGCCGACGCCGGCCACCCCGCTGCTGGCCTACCGCTGGGAGCACACCGATCACGCGCTGTCCGAGCAGCTGGCGCTCGACGCGGAAGGGCACCCCGTGACGGTCGAGCCCGGCCACGCCGCCGTCCGCTACACCAACCCGACCACCGGCGGCGACGTTCTCCCGACCATGCGTACGGAGTTCCACCGCCTCGCCCGGGACACCGAGACGTCGGCCCGCCAGGAGGTCGGTTCCTCGGTCTTCCAGGTCTTCGACGGCTCCGGCCGGGTCACCGTCGGCGGGTCGAGCTGGGCCGTCGAGCGCGGCGACCTGTTCGTGGTCCCGTCGTGGCAGCCGCTGTCGTTGGCCGCCGAGGCCGGCATGGACCTCTTCCGCTTCACCGACGCACCGATCTTCGAGCGGCTCGGACTGGACCGCTCCCAGCAGGAAGGCACCCACGCATGAGGCTCGCGACCGTACGCACCGAGGACGGTCTCCGCACGGCCCGCGTCGAGGACGGCGGATACGTCGACGTCGGCCCGGGGGACGTCGGCGAGTTGCTGCGCCGCGCGGACTGGCAGGCCGTCGCCGCGGCGGCCGCCGGCCCGGTTCTGCAGATCGCACCATCCCGGCTCGCCCCCGTCGTCACCCGCCCGGGAAAGATCGTCTGCGTGGGGCTGAACTACCGCAGTCACATCACCGAGATGGGACGCGACCTGCCGGAGTTCCCCACCCTGTTCGCCAAGTTCGCCGACGCCCTGATCGGCCCGCACGACACGCTGACGCTGCCGCCGGAGTCCGACGCGGTGGACTGGGAGGCCGAGCTCGCGGTGATCGTCGGCCGCGACATCCGGCGCGGCGACCGGGCCGAGGCCGAGGCGGCCATCGCCGGCTACAGCGTCCTGAACGACGTGACCCTGCGCGACTGGCAGTTCCGCACCCGGGAGTGGTTGCAGGGCAAGACCTGGGAGGCCACCACCCCGCTCGGCCCGTGGCTGGTCACGCCGGACGAGCTGCCGGCCGGCGCCGAGATCAGCTGCACCATCGACGACGAGATCGTGCAGAAGTCCACCATCGGCGACCTGCTGTTCGACGCGGCCGACCTGGTCAGCTACGTCTCGACCATGGTCACCCTGCACCCCGGCGACCTGATCGCCACCGGCACCACCGGCGGGGTCGGCCACGCCCGCAAACCCCCGCGCTACCTCAAGGACGGCCAGACGATCGTCACGCGCATCGAGGGCATCGGTGAGCTGGTCACCCCCGTACGGCGAGAGAGCCGGCCGTGACCGCTGCCGCCCTGGAGTGGATGGCCGACGGGCATGACTACTTCCTCTCGTGTCTGAAGGCGGTCGGCGACGAGGAACTCGCCGGGCCGAGCCGGCTGCCGGGCTGGACCGGCAAGCACGTGCTGTCGCACGTGGGCCACAACGCGCGGGCCCTGGCCCGCTTGGCGCACTGGGCCGCGACGGGCGAGCCGACACCCATGTACGCGAGCACGACGGCCCGGGCGGAGGAGATCGAGACCGGCGCCTCGTGGCCGGCGGACCGGTTGCGTGACTTCGTGGTGGCCGAGCAGGAGCGGCTGGCCTCCGCGCTCGGCCGGATCGCCGCGGATCGCTGGCAGGCTCCCGTCGTCACCGCGCAGGGCCGCACGGTCCCGGCGCGCACCATTCCGTGGCTGCGCAGCCGCGAGGTGTGGATCCACGCCTGCGACCTGCCCACCGGCGGTGACTTCGCGGCCTTCCCAGCCGCGTTCCTCGACGCGCTGATCACCGACGCCCTCGAACGCCGCCGCACCGTGCAGTCGGTCGACATCGACGTCCGGGCTACCGACCGCGGCGGACCCGTCGACGAGGGCACGGCTGAGCGCGTGGAGGGCCCCGCGGCGGACCTCGCGCGCTGGCTCACCCGGGGAGTGCCGTCGCCGCGCCTGCGTACCGCCACCGGGGCGCCCGCACCACACCTGCCGCCCTGGCTGTAGTGCGGCCCATGGCACATCCTGACCGCTGGTGGTCGACGGCCGGCGGCGGCCCGGAAAGCGATGGCGGGCCCGGGCCTGCGCCCCTAGAGTTGCCTTCCGTTCCTCCCTGGCAGCTCTGAAAGGGTCCTCCATGTCCGTGCCCAAGCGGCCAGACCGGCGCCTGGTGCGTACCGACGACTCTTGGCTCACGCTGCCCAATCCTGCCAACGTGCCGGTGGAGATCTGCGCCGGTCCCGAGGTTCCGATCGAATCGGCAGCGATCGATGAGCTGCTCACCGTGCTGGAGACGGCCCGCACGCTCAGCGACCTGGCCGCGGCCACCCCGGGCCTGGAGTTCGAGCCACGCATCGACAGGGTGGTCTGCACCCCGGACTTTCACAAGGGAGCCGGCATCCCGATCGGCACGGTGCTGCGCACCGTCGGCGCTCTGGTGCCGCAGGCGGTCGGCAACGACATCAACTGCGGGATGCGGGTGGAGGTCACCTCGCTGACCGTGGATCGGGTGCGCCCGCATCTGGACACCTTGGAGCGGCGCCTGCGCCACCTGTTCTTCGAAGGTGGCCGCCACATCGGCCTTACCCCCGCACACCGGGAAGGCCTGCTCCGCTTCGGGCTGCCCGGGTTGGTCGCCGAGGGCGTCCCGGCCGGCGCCGAGGGAGCGTGGCGCCAGGTCGGCCCCGACGACACCACCGACATCAGCGGGCGGCTTCACGCCGCCGGCTATCCGGTCGGGTCCGCGGACGCATTCCGAGACTGGATCACCAGCGGTGGTGGGACGAGCTACGACAGCATCATCGGCAGTGTCGGCGGCGGCAACCATTTTGCCGAGTTGCAGTACGTCTCGGCTGTCCACGACGGCCCTGCCGCGTATGCGTGGGGCCTCATCCCCGGCCGCGTGGTGCTGATGGTGCACAGCGGCTCGCTCTCGCTGGGCCACCAGGCCAACGCCACGGGCCACGACCAGGCTCGAGCCGCCTGGCCACGTACGGTGCCCATGCCGTCGAACCGGATCCTGCCGATGCTGCTTGACGAGCGCAGCGCAGCGGGGCGGGAACGCTATCTGACCGCCTTCGCGAACGCGGCGAATTTCGCCGTCGGCAACCGGTTCTTCCTGGCGATGATGCTGCGTGCAGGCCTGGCCGGTGTCGCCGGTGACCTCGCAGCCCGGCTGATCTACGACGCGCCGCACAATCTGCTGTGGCCGAGCGCGGACGGCGCGGTGGTGCACCGCAAGGGCGCCACCCCCGCCGGCGGCGTGACCGATCACGAGCACCGAACCCCGGACATGTTCGGGGAGCCGGTCATTGTGCCCGGCTCCATGGGCGCGCCCAGCTACCTGCTGCGCGGGCTCGGCAACGCCCGCGCCCTGGGCAGTGCGTGCCACGGCGCGGGCCGCAGCATCCCTCGGGGCGCCGCGGCCCGCGGCAGCGACGCGGAGTTGGACGCCTTCCTCCGTGAGTTCCGGGTCGTCACGCCGCTAAACCATCGCGACCCGTCGGTGGCCGGCCGGCGTGACGTCATCGAGGCGTGGCGCCGCGACCTCAAGCAGGAAGCGCCATGGGCGTACAAGGACGTCGGCCCAGTCGTCGACAGCCTTCGCGGTGCCGGGGTCGCCCAACCGGTCGCGGAACTACAACCGATCCTGACCGTGAAAGGCTGACCAGCCGCCGCAAGGCCGAACGCGCACCGGTCCCCGCGCGGTGCTCGGTCACGTTGGCGTGACAGTCATCGACGAGTCGATCGGTGCTTCTGGCCGGCACAGCACGGTGATTCGGTACGACAGGCCGACGTTGGACCAGATCTCGCCCCGCAGCGTGAGGCAGATACCGACCCGGTCCTCCTGCTCGGGGTGCTCGAAGAAGTCCGCCCGCGGGTCCGCGATCGCGCCGATCAGCCCTTGTGTGCCCTGCGCGGTGCCTGGCACCTGGAGCAGGCCGACGGCGACCTGTACCTCGGCGTCGTCGAGCGCGGTGACGGTGTACCAGTGGGTGTCAGGCAGAAACAGCTGCGAGTCGACAGCGCGCCGCTGGTAGCGCGGTCCCATCATCCCGGATGCCGGGTCGGGGACATCGCCGATCCAGGCCGTCCCAGCGAAGTCGGTGCGCAGCCGCCGAGCGTCGGAGCGGAACTCCGTCACGAGCGTGTCGAGGCGTGGCTGGGCGGCGAGGTATACGGATGCTTCGGTCACGATCGCACTCTAATCCGGGTCCGCATGCTCGCTTCCGCCGCCTGCCAGGTCAGACGGCCGGCACGGTGCCCACTGCTGCCTCCTACGCTCGGTCGAGGGTGCTGAGTCGATGGTGCTCCGCGCCGACCGCGAGGTCGAGCCGGACGTCCGCGACGCCGGGCGCGCTCAGCGTCACGACCGTCGCGGGGCCGGGGCGCACGTAGACGACCGCGCGGGCGTCCTGCGTGCGGCGGCTCGGTTCGGGGTACGGCGTCGGGTCGCCGAGGTCACCGTTGTCCAGGCCGCCGAGGTCGCCGTCGGACACCTCGACGGTGACGGGCCGGTCGTCGGTGGCGACGTTCCCGTGCTCGTCGCGCAGGGTGATCTCGACCTGGATCACGTCGTCGGTCGCGAGCCCGACCGCGGTGCAGAGCACTGCGACGTCGGGCGGGAGGCTCCACACCTGGG
>Ga0307516_10000931_pt1 | contig 40300 bp, 49 predicted proteins | sample 19_EM_MG_FD_203310 | JGI IMG/M metagenome (GOLD analysis project Ga0307516, IMG submission 203310) | Populus trichocarpa ectomycorrhiza microbial communities from riparian zone in the Pacific Northwest, United States - 19_EM | ecosystem: Host-associated > Plants > Roots > Unclassified | place... | reverse complement strand
ACGGAGAGATCGTACGCGGCCCGATCAGCGCAGCCAACACATTCGGTCCATCCGTACGAGTTATGAATCTCTGCGTCCCAACAGTCGGTTGCATAATGTGCCATCTCGTTGCCCATGTGTTGTCTGAATCGTAGCCTCGCCGGATTGATGCCGATTTTGATCAAGAACTCGTAAATCCTGACTAGGAAGTAGCCGAGTGTCTCGTTCGCCACAATACCTTTATCGACCGCTTCACCGATCGTCAGTTTTTGGGGAACGGTGGAGCCAGCGTATTGGGTATCCCGATCGAGTAGCGAAAGAACGACGCCTCGAACATCGTGGAAGTGCTCATGACGTTTATCCTCCGGGTCCACGTAGTGCTCGATCTCGGCCATCGTGAATTCTCGAACACGGAGCAGACCCGCACGGGGCGAGATCTCGTTGCGAAATGATCGGCCTATTTGTGCGGACGCAAAGGGGATACGTCCGTTGTTGAATTCAAGGAGCCGGTTGAAATTCAGGAAATGGCCTTGGGCCGTCTCGGGACGGAGATAACTGTGAAGAGGTAAATAGCCTGAACGCCCAGGGGTCTCGAACCATTGAAAACATACCCCGGGTGTTGACCGGTAGGACCGATGCTACTGGCGAACATGAGGTTAAACTGTTGGGGTTCCGAAACCTCGTTTCCAGTCGCAGGGTTTTTGATTTCATACGTCCGACAAAATTCCCCAAGTTCCGTTCCAGAGTAGTCGTCGAGCTAAAATTATAACAAATTCACAATTAATTCACATTCACTTGGAGGGACGTAGCACTCATACCTTTGCGAGAATCACCTCGTATAGAGAAACAACCTCGTCAGACAACTTGACGAGGTCGTCCTTTTTCCTCTGGTTGGGGGCGGCAACATCGGCCGCTTCGGGCTGCTCCAGCAGGGCACGTGCCTCCAGATTACCGGCCAAGCGGGCTTCAAGGTCGCTTTTCACCAGGTGATCGGCACGGAGGACTTCACCGGTTTTGGTATCCTTCACCATCCAGTCGGCGAACCTGGCGACGTGACCAGAGGTCTCGAATACTGTAGCTGGCGTCATGATTGTGGTGTCAACTTCTAGCATGTGATCTCGAATAATGAAGTGCCTTCGCCATTCCGAAATGATGTTAGCTTGGAGAGAGGAACCGGGGGGACCGAAATCGTATAAGCCGGCAACGCCTAGGTAACGCAGAGATTGTGAAACGGAAGGTTAGAACCCCATCTGGTTGATTGGCACAGGCTTGAATGGGCTCGTACCCCCGTAGATCTCGAAGGCAGGCGCGTAGAAGAACCTTCTACTCAACAGCGCTTCGAGATTGGATTTATCAAAAGGATGTGCGGTCTTGTCGACCTCGACGGCAGCGGTAGTACCCATGGTCGAGCCGAAACGATAGTGGAAGAGCGAGCGATGATGGGGTGAGGGCGATACGCTCGAGAGCAAGATATGACTGGGTGATCGCACTCGCGGCTTCATTTCCAATCCTGGAAGGGGGGAGCGTGACTATGGGCGGAGGTTCAACGAGAGGTCGTTTGGGGGTTGGTATCGCGAATTAGGTGTTGTCGAGGTGTCTGTTGTACGCCAGACTACGAGGAACGCGCTTCTGCAACAGTTGGTGACCTTTACACGGTCGTTCCATGAGCCATACCAGGTCCAAGTGGTTGTTCGCGGTGAGGTGGAAGTGAGGGTGTCACGCAGTGTTACAGATGTTAGGCTTCAGATGGATATATTTGGTAATTTACTGGGGTTAGGGTTAGGGCTAATTACCGGCCAAAAAAAAAGGGCCTGCCCAGCCCGAGGGCCGAAGCAGGACAGGGAAATATTGAGAGGGTGCATGAGCCGGAGCCCATACAAATCACAGATCTCCTCTGAGGACAAGGTCGCCGTGCTATGGAAGAGCCCTGCAACCCGAAATCCCAAGACATGAAGGGGATCACGCCCTCAAGGTAAGTATGAAGATCTCAATTCCAAAGCGGAACCCTTTTGTACCAACGCCTGTGCGCACGGACCACCCCACGTTTGTTTGTTTGTTCACCTCGATCGATCCAAACAACGGGGATAGAATTACACGGCTCTCAGGTTTTTTCCCTTGGTCTACAACGATTCTTTCGCGAAAAACTCTATGGAATTCACGCCCTCCTGGCATTGATGATGTTCACGAACTCTGGCTTGAGTGAAGCTCCTCCGACGAGGAAGCCATCCACATCTGGTTCCTTGGCTGGATGACGCACGGGATTAACCAACGCTCGACTGATGAACTCCGAAAACTCACCCAATTCGCGACAGTTTCCAGCGCTGACGCTGCCACCGTAAATAACTCTGGTGCTCTCGGCGACCGCGGGAGACACAGCTTTGTGAAGGAACTTCCTGACATCGGCATGCGCCTCTTGGGCTTGAGCGGTCGTTGCGACTTTGCCAGTTCCGATGGCCCACACTGGTTCGTATGCGATCACAATCTTGCTGCAAGGTCACGCAAACATCGGACATCATATCTCTTTTGCCAATTACGAGAAGCGCACCTCCAATCAGCTTCCTTGGTGACTTGGACAACCGCTTGAAGCTGGGTTTCGATAACCTGTGTACACTTACCCGCCTCACGCTCTTCCAGGGTTTCTCCGATGCAAAGAATCACGGACAATCCGGCATCGATCGCAGCCCTGGTCTTCTGCGCCACAAATTCGGATGTTTCACCGAAGAGGGTACGGCGCTCCGAATGACCTGCGTTCATGCGCGGGTAAGCACGAGACGTCAATCACCTCTCGATACGCGGTACCGCGGCAACGTACCGAGGATAACGTATGGGATTCCAGCATCAACGAGCTGAGCGGGACTGCAGCGTGATGATCTTAGCAAACGGCTGTTGATTGAATCGAAACCCGACCTTATCTCGCCGGTGAATGCACCCGAGGACTTTATGTGAGCGTTTTGCGCAGAGACCTTGAAATCTTTGCGCAATATGTCGGCAAGAGAGAGAATGTACAGCGATGGGGGCGCGATGACGACCTCTGAAACGTGGTGTCAGCGTCCCGAAAGAATTGTGGGCGGGATAGCACAATCACCAGTTCCAGGGTCGACATCAGCGGTGTTGAGAATGTTGACGATGTTCTTTTTTTGTTCCCTGGTCGCAGGGTTCATCTTGAAATTTCCTCCAACGAAGAACTGGCGAGGCATTCTAGCGCTATCGAGAAGTTTTGGTTGGGTGGTGGAGGTGTGGATTGGAAGATGATCAGGCAGAGATGAACGTGGGCCCGCGATAATCGAAGAATGTAAATCACGTTCACGGGGTCTCGGTTCTGTTTTCACCAGAGTCTAGGGCTTTATCGATCCTGCAATACCATGCTCGCAAAACGTCTATCCGCTTCTAGACGTCCCATTCAAGATTTTCACTGTGAACGTGTCCGCCAAAGCCAGGCGATAGGAACGTGCACGCCAGAAGACAACGTTCACAAATCGAGACGCGGCCCTAACTCTATGTTGTGGCGTTCAGCGAGGCTGAATGTATTTCATGGCTCGTATGCAATCAATCACTGAACAACCGAGAAGCACCGCTGCTGCTGCTCCTTCACATCCGACAACCTCATGCGTGATCCCAAGCAGCTGCAATCGATCCGAGATTGTACTCCGGTCTCCCAAAGAAATAGCCGTCTTGGGAACGGATCGGGGTGACCGCCATCGGTTGTTTTAATTTCCCACAACACAGTGCCGTGTCGGACTCCCCGTTTCTTCCGAAGAACCCCCGGTCCTTTCAAGCAGATGAGAGTAGGAATCAACAAAAACCCAACAGATAAAATGCTTGCTAAACGTAATTCTTACAGTAACGTCGCAAGTGTGGAGTTGGACCCCGTCCGAGATTCGCCTAGCCCGTAGCAATACACGAAATCTTCGAGTGACCGCACCTTAACAGCGCACCGGAGGGCACTGGTGACCCCACCAATCGATCGCATGTGGATCGCATGGGTAACTTTCGAAACCCTATTGAACGTGTGGGAGTTGCTCAGGTGCCCCACTCTCCTGCTTCCTCGTCACAGATGTAACATCCTGACAAGTATCCCTAGGGTTTCGATCGGAACCACGAGGGAGCACGCAAGTGCCCAGTGGGAGGGTCGCTGGCATATGAGGTATAACCTGTGCGGGAGATACGGTAAGATAACGCTCGCGCGGAGACATTGTTGCCTCGTGGAGATAAGGTGCTTGTTCTGCCAGAGCGCTTCACCTGTCGTTCCTCGAAGGCGTTCAATGGTAATTCCTCGGCCGGGGAGGTCATCAGCCACTGCTCATATGTGTGAGAAGCTTATCCAAGGCGTCGATCTCGGTCCGACTTTGCCTATCAGATCTAGCCGGGGATAACGCTGGTCCGGAAAGATTATTTCTCGGGGACCCGAGAGTGGTGAGGGTTTGTAACGGTAGACGAGGCTAGCAATGGTCAAGGTTGGCCGCGCGGCCGTTGGCAATCAGCTTCAAGTTCTTGGTCCTCAGCGTGGTCGCCAACTTGGTCCTCATGGATCCGGATTCTCGTCAGCTCGGCATGCCAGAGATGAGCTGAGACCAAGTGAAATGAACCCTGCGATGACCCTACTGTATGGCGCCGGACTGACGGTGACGGTTTGCACCGGTGGATTCGAATTTGACCACTTCCAGGGAGGTCTAATCCCCGCGCGGGGCACCCTCACGTGGAGTGCTTCATTCGATCGCCGACCGCCCGTTTGTTATGAAGCTTGTTCCTCCTAAGGCCGAGACTTACCCCACACACCGCAGGTCCGGGGGTGTGTCCCCACTGTTGATAGCCTATCGCGCCGTGGTTCGGCTCAGGCTTTCGACCAGAGTGGCCATTCCCAGAGGGAATAGCTACTGGCAGCAGTTCGCAAGCGCCACTCTCGTTCGCCACTGCTCTGTGAACGAGGTGGGAGCTAGAGGAGAAGTTGAGCACTGCAGGCCGAGCTTTTCGTGAAGGGTAGATCGAATTCCCCGTACCTTCTGCGTGTGACCGCAGGTCGCACAGGATTCAGTGGTTGCTGGGCTTCCTTTCTCCCACAAGGCGACTTAACGGGTGCCGAGGGATGAGCTCCAACAGGCACGTCCAAGCAGATGACGCAGAAGTCGATGTTATGGGCCGGGACAAGTCCCCGGTGCTTCTCGCTCGATTCCTCCATATCCGGTGTTTTCTCCAGAACCGCCGCGAGGCCAGCGGTAATCTACAACCCGGTTCACGATTTTACCTCACTCAGCGGTGCCAGCAGAAAGACCGTCGGTAATAGTGTTGCCGAGCAGGCGGGACGGGTGGTGGCCTTTGAATAGGTTTGTCAAAATTCTCTCCAGAACATAACCGACCTCCCATTCGCTGAGTAGGCAGGGGGTCAGTTTGCCGGTGACCCTCGGCTTTGTAGAAGAGTTCGTTCCCGACATAAGTGGAACGGCCGGCGGAAATGTGGTGGTCCACCGCCGGAACTGAGTGCTGTATTACTGAATGATCGGCTCAATTGTGATCAGCAAGTTCGTGACCCTTAGCGCCAAGGAGTTTCTCTACCAGAAGTGGACGACGATCTCTTGACCTGCGGTATGAAGCTTGAAGGTTGAGGTGAGCTGGCGGACCCAACGTGGCTGAGCCTCGACGTTTTCCTTGGCGGTGAGGTAGTATTTCGCACCACGTGTAGGTCTGTGAAAGCGGGGGGCGTTCACTCCGGCATATGGGATAGCCTGAGCGTTAAACATACCTCCTGGGGGTCGTGTTTGATGCACGACGGTCCGAGTGAGACGTCAGATTGCTCGGTTCGGGAAAGGCTTCAAGAGAACGAGGCAGCATAACGGCGGTAGACCGCCTTCCGAAGAACAGAACCCCTATTCACTGTTTGCCGGTCAACGGTTGATCCCACTGGGGTTCGCAAACCCAGCGTCGAGCGGCTCGTGGGCCTGACAGGTCTGTAACCCGGTCCTTTCGCCAGGTTTGCGGTCTGTGGGGTGTACCGTCGGCCTCCACGAGCCACAAGATGATGGAGCTAAGGGAGATGCGCGTGGGGGATCTGGCTCCGGCGAATGACGTCACACCGGAGTTGTGAACCCCAATGAGATGAATGGATAGACACCGAGTTGGGGTTGTATTATCTGGAAATCTGCTTGTCAAAGTGAGACGGGCTGGCTTGACATGACATTCCAACTTCATACGCGTATCCTAGACAGAGGTGCGAGAAGACATTAGCAGATGTGACTTCCCACGATTGCAACGTCTCGGTTGGATCGTCTCGGTTGATTGGCTGGATAGTTCGATAACGAACTTCCATTCATTCACGTCTGGCGTCTTCCCAGGCTAAACCCCGGTCATATAAAGATAGGGGACCTCGTGTAACCCGTTCATTCACTCCCTTTCTCTTCTCCCCCCACGATGACCTCTGCAGTCGCCAACGGATTCAGTCGTGCTTCCTCCTCCAGCTGGGGGAAGCTCACGCACTTCATCAAGGTCTTCTTCATCTTCCAAGCAGACTTCGGCCTTGTGCTGTACAACCTTATCGCCCCGAAGAAGGCGTCCGGAAAGGTCACCGTCTGTGGAGGCAGCTGGCCAAAGTACATTCCACCCTCCGACAACGACAGTCGGTGCTCCTGCCCGGCGTTGAACGCGCTCGCGAATCACGGTAATGTCCATTTCGGCGCCCAGTCCCTCTGATCCACGCTGCATCGCGACTCGGAACTCACCCCTCTGTTTGACGTTTTTGCAGGCATCCTGCCACGGGACGGCCGCAAGATCACGTTCAAGCAAATGAACCAAGTCGTCCGCGACTACTACAACTTCGCTCCAACTTTCTGTTGGTATGTCCCGAACACGATCGCCAGCATCCTCGGTCGAGACTACCAGACGGGAGTCTTTGATCTGTCTGATATCGATGTCCATAATGGGATCGAGCATGACGCCAGCTTTACCAGTAGGGGTTTCTTAATTTCTCCTAATTAGATTTGCGCTCACCTGACCAACTTGCCGCCCAGGACACGACTCGCACATCATGCCTGATCAGTCCAAACCGGCGCCTGATCTTATCGAAGAACTGCTGGCGTCTGGGACAGGTGCTAACGGGAGCCTCACCAAGAAGGACATCGCACGTTTCTCCGCAAAGAGACGAGTCGAGGCCCGTCGGACAAACGGCCAGTATTCCATGTCGTTCAGCCACAAATTGTTCGGCAGCTCCAAGTGAGTAAACGAGACGCTCAGCCTTTCGATACGGTACTGACGATGCCCCCCAGCGGTTCGACATTGTTGACCCACTTCGGGGGAGACATTGAGACACTCCGGCCGTTCCTGCTTGAAGAACGCTTACCTGACGGTTGGGAGCCCACGATCACTGACGCCAAGGGTCTGACGATGGCCAAATTCAACAAAACATCGATTCCGGTCGAACTCATGACCGATGAGACCGAGTTTGCCAGGAAGGAATGAATGCTGGGCTGTAGTTGCGGTCACGAGAGGCGCTCTAATTTGTATCACATTCGAGTAACCAACGAGATTATGCAGATTGTTCACACGTAGAGAGGGACTTCAAGTGAGACAGTACAAAAGTCCGAAGAGACAAGAAAGGAGTGACGAGGAAAGGGAATTAGGGTCTGGGGAGGATTAGGCGATCGGTGGTGTTGTTTCCCGGATGCCGGTCTTCTCATCTGTTGGCGACGTCGGACGGACACGTGATTCTGAGAAGACGGCGATCGTTGCGAAGGTTGTGAACAACCAGGTGAACCAGGGGAGGATGGCAGCATGAAGGACTGAGGAATAATGGGTCGTGTGAGCACATTGGACCGCCACTCATGGACTGCGACTCACGGAACGATTGCTTCTTGTAAAGGGGGCTAACTCCAAGAGCCCGAGCTTGGGCGCTAATGATTGACTGTGGGAGTTGGACGCCGCCAAGCGAAGCCGAGACGCGGGCGGATTTAGTCGCGAAGATTACCGTAAAGGCGATCGTGACGGATAAGAGGCAAAGTGATGTAACGGCGAGAAGCGAAGCGAGGATGGTGAAGACCTTTGGGCGAGTTTTCGAACGGAAGAAGACGGAGTAGGCGGCAGCGATTGTGAGGGCGATGATGAGTGCTTGCACCGCGACTGACACCCTTCCGGTGTCGGTGATATCTGGGCAGTGAAGGGTGAGCGAAGGACGATGTGGAAAATGCTCGAATGTTTCTCACCGTCTCTGTCCACGTTGAGGACTGTACCCTTGGGAATGGCGGTTCTGAGGTGGTCAACCTGGTTGTTTGAGGCCACGAATGCGTGAATGAGGAGGCCGGCCCCGATGACTGCAAAGTCGAAGGAGAAGAAGAGGGCTGCGAAGGTGAGGAGAGCCATGGTGGGGGGGGGACGGGGGAATAGTCGGCCGAAGTTCCGGGAGGGAGTGGTAGCATTTATGTATCTGATTGAGCATGGCAAGAAGCCGGAGTAAACTCGATATGGGACACAGGACCACATGCAACGGCTGCTCCACATGATCAAATCTAAACTTTCCACAATCGGCCAGAGGTGAGACCCTCCCGGGAAACGGTTCGCCTATCGGACCTCATGCGACCTCCGATACGTCCCTCGCCTTGGGTGGGCTGTAGTAGCGGTAGCAACCGTCGATAGCCCGGTCTGGGATCCTCGGCGTCCCATGCGTACTCCACCCGAAATAGACCAACAGATCGACCGCGAGCCGAGGAGTTCGAAACGGTGGCTCTGCTGCGCACAGAGGATGTAGATAAGTAACCCACGGCCTGCACATCGGGGAAATGCCGAGTCAGCCTCTGCGAAATCGCAAGTGGTTGGAACGAAGAGGACTTCCATGCAAGCGCCGCGCGCTTCGAACCGGTATCCACAGTCGGCGCCGAAGCCCGAATACTGTTTTCTCTCACCGACTTGCACCCGACGCTCGTGCTCGGAACCGCCGTTGATTCATTCGTTACACAAAACCTGAGGGGAACGCTTCCATTGACCGGGCATGGAGCGGAAGCACCGAAGCGCAACGATTGCACACAGTGGCATGGCATCTGGCTCATGATGCGAGAACCACACCCGGTCAAAGTCATTGGGACCGCAAGAGGCACATTGGCCATGATGGAGCGGCAGCCTTTATCTGTTTTCTAAATCTGTCAAAACAGAGTTGGACAGTGGTCGGCATGGGCGCGCCTCGTTGACATCTTAGCTCTCTCATCTCGGCTACAATCCTTTCCTTTTTCACATGAAAGATGCATAAAATTATGATACAACGGAGATGGTATCCCTCCTTGAATCCATGCTGGCGGTGGTACTGTTCCCGGCTTTTGTTCTTTACTGCTACACCTAGGTATCTCCGAGCCTCCGCGGCGGGGAGCTGGTTCTGCCGTATGAACACTCCCGCGACGAAGGGAAGGCTCGGGACAAGTGAATGAGGGAAGGGGCTGCAAGGAAAACTCCCTCGGCCCAGTCCTCGTTCCGGCTGCCCACCACCATCTGGTGCTATTTGTGTCTTCCGCCATGCATCTTACGCGAGGGTTGCCACAGGTGATACGTGGGACCTCACCCTCACCCTTTGCACGACTTCTACCCGTGCAGTCTTGGAGGGGATAACCCACATGTCGTCCGTAGTGGTGTGTCGTGGTGGGACTGTGTCGTCGCCGACGGCACTGTCCGATGGATGCCATACTTGGCAGCAGAGGGTGCCTGGAACGCACGACACCGCCGCCATGAACCCTCTGGACCTCTGTAGTGTTTCCTACATCACTAGTCAGGTGCGTGCGTGAAGGGCGCACGCACGAATGTCCGTGCAAAGGAGACAGAAACAAAGGACAACCGGCCGACTGGGAGGATTGCTCGAGGTCTACTAAGGATGTCGTTGGAGTCTCAAATTTTCAATGTCTGCACCGGCGGAGACCATCACTCGATGTCCCCACCGGCGATCACATAACGGATCGTTTGTGTGTGTGCGTGCGCGGGGGATGTGAAATACGGTCGCTTGTCGGCGCAGTGGTGCCAGCCTATGCCGCCACGAACCACACAAAATCTCTCCGAACGACGTTCGCGGAGCGTACGGCCACCGGGGCAGAAGCATACAATGACAGCGAGGTCAGAACCCCACGGAAGTTTGCTCTCATACTTCCGCGCGCTTCGGAGTTCACGCATCCTGACGCTGTCCAACCCTCACCTGAAACGAGGTGGACACATAACGATGCCTAGAGGATGACCAGGAGGTCCGCTCGCGGGCGCAGACCTGTTCTCCTCGGTTAACGTTCACCATGTAAATCAGATTCGAACCTGATGGTATGTTGGCGTGAAAGAAAAATACTCAAGTGTCATGTATGGGGGAAACATCACACCCATATACCAGCGGGGGGATCTGACAATGGGATTTCGACGGGTGCACCTGTGTAACCATTATGTATTATCTCGACCTGAAAAAAATCGTAAAAAGTGCTCCGTTTCGTGCGGAGGGCTTAGTTATCCTCAACCTCTGGCGGCTCCGACACAGATGTTTACCCATCCGTCAGCACCCACCATGCAGGCACCCAGCCAAGAGAGCTCAGCCTCAGGAGGACAAACGACACCCTGAACGATCGCATACGCACGCTGCTTCCCCACTTTAGGGAATAACAATGGCAGCGTGCTTGTGAGGAAACGTGAGACGGTATGTGGTCGGTCTGTCTCAGGCGTCAGTGAGGCCAGATTGACAGCCAGTCGTGTACTAACCTCCTTCGAGCAATGGGGGTGCGAGTTCCTGGAGCACAGGTCCATCCGGTAGATATATCCGAACCGGAACGCTGCGTACGCTCGAGGCCCCGTCCTTATCCGGAGCGGGTGGCGTAGTCCCCGGGTCCACAGATGGAGGGCGCATGTGTAAACCAGCCGAGGGCGGGGGCGATTGACTGCGTGTTGGTGCTGTTGTCGGCGTGACCTTTGACGCTACGCGCCAATAGTCATCGAAATTATCTGCGAGGTGATGGGTTTCAGGTTCAGTATCCGCCGACCGCAAATCCAGGACCGTACGTACGCTCCTTGATCCCCTCCCAGATACCATCCTGTTCAGCCTTGCGCAAACTCGTCATTCGTTTCGTACTTCCCCAACGGATGAAATCCGCCTCCTTTAACTGCCCCATGAAAGCTTGTTTGCATGCCTCAGCGCTTGGTACCAGCAACAGCTTGTCGGCGGGTGGTAGCGCGAGATGGAGCACGAGTCTCAGCGGAACGGGGTCGGTCGTCGGCGTGGTTCTTATCGAGGCGGCAATCGTGTGGTTGTCGTACAATAGACCTATCGGCCAATGCCTGCCAGCAGCCAATGCAAAGTTAACAGGATGTTGGCCCGCAGCGATGTCGAGCATACACACCACTTAAGAGGACTTCCATCTTCAGCCTCGAACCACCAATCCTCCTCCTTCAGGATCTTGGCACCTTCTTCGTCAAGCACGACATCGACCAAGAATTTTTTGATCTCTGGGACGAGTAGTGGGAGGTAGGAAACCCTGGCGGCTTGGATGAAGTAGCATTCCAAGCCACGATTGCTGTTCGCGGGGAGTTCCTTGGAATCGACGCGTATCTCGAGGGGTACGGTACCCTCCCACGTCAGCCGACGGAACAGGGTCGTAGATGCAGGAGTGGTCGTGTTCATGGCGGAGGCGGCACCATGCCGTGGTCCGAGTGTGGATGCCATCCGGTTGAGTGTGCGGTATCAGAAGCGCCGTCACAGTCTTCTGCCGGTCCAATGTATTATCTCAAGACTCGTATTACTTCAGAACACCGTCCACCGTTAAACCCAATACACAAACTCGCAGGCGTCCTCTAAGACGATGTAGTGTGCAAGTCCAGTGTGCCCACCATCTCCGATCACACGTTCGACCGTCGTCCGATATAGAACGAATCCTCTGGGGTACAACGTCCAAAATTAACGTACATAGCGTAGGTGTGAGTTATTTTTCGTCGATCTTCGCCCTCTTTGACCTTGTGGATCTCGGCGACAGACCTGCGTCGCGGTCTCCAGCTCCTCCAGCGGTGGATATCGAGGAATCACCAGTACCCTCTGTCCTCCGCCTTTTCAGACCCTTCGTTCTCCCTCTCGCCGACTTCGTTCTCGCTTTTGCGTTCTCCAGCTCGCCTTCGCTGGACTCGCTGTCACTTGAAACAGGAGGTTTGTACGTCCGTGTGTCCACAGAGATCGCCTTCTTCATTGCCCTCTGAGACCGCCTCACGGGTGTATATTCCGCCGTTGACTGAGTAGGTGCGGGGGATTCAGCGGTGCCCGGCGCAGCGGAATCATCGCGTACGCTGGGAGTATTCCTTCGAGAACTTCCATCTTCGTCCCGTCCCTTACCCGTACGTCTCCTCCTCTTCGGTGCTCGCCCACCGCGTTCGCCATCGCTCACCTCGCCTTCTGATACTGACCGGGTAGAACCACCTCTGCCAACCTTAGAACGTGTAGAAGTGGTGGTGGAAATGGATTCGGCGAAGGAGGGTGGAGGGCCAAATTTTCGCTTCTCCACTTGACTGGCCGACGGTTGGGAGGCAGAACCGGCAGCGGAAACCGAGCCGGGGCGACCGCCAACGCTTGTAACTTCACCATAACCAGCACCTCCAACAGACTTCCTACTCTTCCTTCGTTCCTCCCTCTTTTGCCTCCCTCTCTCCATCTGTTTGATCTCCTCGTCTGTAGGGAGGTAGTAGATCTCGTTCTCCCTCAGTAGATCCAGGCCGACAAGCTGCCTCATCACGCCAATCACGTAAGGGTTGATATTTTGTTCCTCGACGTGATCCCATAGGCGTTCGAAATCGCGTACTGTGGCCAGTCCGTCATCCGTGATCTCTTCCTCCTCCATCAATTCCTTGTCGTTGAGGGAGCATTGTGGAACGCAGAATGTGACCCGCGGCCCATCCTCGTCGCGAGGAAGACTAATCTTACGATAGCGGCACTGAGAGCGAGTCGACTTGGGTTCTACGGGAACGTATCTCCTCGACGGGGTTCGCTTCACAGCCTTGGCAACCGGCTTCTGGACCTCCTCGGGCTCCATAGGCTTCCGCGCCGCCTTTTCCTGGTGTGGGGAAGGGGTAACTTCTGCGGGAGCTGTGACAACCGTGGGAGAGGATGGGGAGAGTGCTGAGGTCGGGGTCCTAGGACTCTGGGATGTCGAGGTAGAAGGCAAAGAAGGTAGTGTAGATGCCTCAGGAAGTACAAGAGAGGGGGGTTTTACTCTTGTATTGTCTTTGGAGCCGTTCCTGGGAGATTCCCTAGATCCCTTCTTTGACGCAACGGGCTGCTGCTTCTCCTGGTCTTTCTTATTTGTCCGTTCTGTCTCCTGTTCTCGCTCATCGGCGCGGTTCTGTTCGGATGTACGCCTACGGAGGATAAGAGCTTGCAGTGCCGTTTTGAACTTCCCATGTCCGTGGAACACCGGAGCGTCCTCGGGAACCGGAGGCAGAACTGGTTGTTCCGAAACGACAGATGACGCTCGAGAGGCATCCTGGCTCGAATGATTGGCGTTTCTGGGCGCGATGAGGCTTGAAGCGAAAGACTCGTTATCGCTATCGTACTCCTCCCCGTTATTTCGAGGTTCACCGTCCGTGGGGTCGCGGCCGGCTTCCTCGTGTTCTCCAACCCTGGTGGAAGTGGTAACCGTGTCTAAAACTTCACCGCCAGTCGTAGATCCAGATCCGGAAGATTCAGTGGGAATTGATTCCGAACGCTTCCTCTTCTTCAAGTTCCCCCGAGCCACCACTGAGATGACAGTGCTTCCTTGTGCTTGGATCAACGACTCTGATAACGGTTCGATCTCAGGGTGCGTTGGTTTTACTATGTATGAATCCTCAGCCACTGGCGCCGGGATTTCGGAGACCTTCGATACGGTTCTAACAACGGGGTTGCTTAGCGGCCATAAACACGAGAGGGGTGAGTCACTGGGGGCCTTACATGGGTGGCTCTTCCTCGTCGATGGAGGAAGAGGTGATGGAGGAAGAAGCGATAGAGGAATCATCGTTGTCATTCGCGACTGCGCCAGGGGCGGTGGTGCTATCGTTCCCCATGAGTCTGAAGGGGTCGTCCGTTTCGGTGACCTCTAGAAGGCTCTCGGTTGTGTCGTCCGATTTTTGAAACAGGAGATCGGCGTCGTTGAATCTTGGGGCATCCTCTGCAGTCGCGGAAGGAGGATCATCTTTCTCAGCGTCACCATCGCGGTCGGCTTCAGTGGGCCCACCAAGGCCCTCGACGTTGTCGCTAGACTCCACTGGTTGGACAAACACTGGTGTCGCGGGGCCAGCCAGAAGAGCTCCCTCAACGCGGTCCATCATCTCAGCCGGCGGTGTTGGCAAGCGCGGGATCTCTCCCCAGTCATCCTCTTCTGGTGGTCCAGTAACCGCGGCTTCCAGTTCGACTTCCAAGATCCCTGGCGAGCCGGGCGTCGGGGAGGCTGATACAGAGGTAGCCTGTCCCTCTTTGGGTTGCTTGTCGTTTTCAACCACCAGCACTTCTGTCTCAACCTCCGCACCGGCACGGTCCTCAGGTGTTGCGGCGTCGCTGGAAGAGGGAGATGAGGAACCGGAACCTTCGAGGGGGGTAAACAATCCGCTGTTAGTGTGGGCAGCACCAAGCAGTTGATTGTCTCGCTTGAATTTGGTGACTGCGGGGAGATATGATAGACCAGTAACCGGTGTCGATGGTCCACTTTGTACAGGAGACCACGGAGCGCTCATCGGATCCCTGACGTTGGGGTTAGCAACCAAGGGCATGATAAATGGTAGGGGTTCCTTTTGCGCTTCTTTCGAGTCAGAAGGTTTATCCTTGACGGTCGACGGAGACGGTTCAACTGGAGACAGTCCACCCTCCTGGAAGGCATAACTCAGGCCCGCAGGTTTTGAATGACAGATAGTTGTTACCTTGATCGCCGGTTCGTCGTGAGGTGGATCCTCTCCCGTGGGAATCTCGGGGGTTGTGCCTCTCGAGTCCAACTCTCGCGATGTTTGGGCGGTTCCCTCCTCAGCAGATGAGATAGTGTCGGTTATCTACGCAACCAGGTGAGGGTCCTGACGGGTCCGGGGTAAGATCCCCACTCACCGGAAGGACGCCTTGGGCATTTGTGATCGACCCTAGCTGATCCGCCTCTGCAAATGCAACCCTGAGAACCTCCTCAACCTCGTTTACCGTTAGGACCGGTCCGCCAGCGATGATGGTATCATCCCCGACCGAATATTCGTCCGCGCTGTCAACACCCTCGTTATCAGCCTCCACCTCGGTCGAAATGGTAGGTACACCATCCGGTGAGGTGATAGAAACCCCGGCAAAGGACAGGTTGGCGGTATCACCAACCACCGAGGTCGTCGACTGCAGCTGGTGGTCGATCCCGATGAAAGTGGCGGCGGCAGGGAGCGGCGCTAGATCGTCTATATATAAAAACCTCAGCCATCAGTACTGGAACCCTAGACGAAGGTACCTACGAGGGTCAGGCGGGGTTGATTCCTGTGATATTGCCACGTGCGGAACCTCGCCCTGGCCGTCTTTTGGGGGATCAGAAGGAGGCCCGACAGTTACAGCCTCATCGTCGAGCCCGCCACTACCAGTAACGCTTGACGCATCAAGGCCATAATAACCGTAGGGGGGATTTGCGGTGACCTCGACGACGGGTTCGTCATCGTCCTCCAGTTCATCAAGTTCTTCCCCTCCATCTTCCTCTTGCCCGTACTCTGCCGGGATCTCGAGGTCGCTGGTGCCAAGAGGGATAGGACCATCATCATCGAACTCATCCTCCTCCACTTCCTCGCCGTCTTCGCTCACCTCCCCGCCGTCGTTGTCACTGATGTAGAGGACTTCTTGCCCGCCCTGGCCACTCTCCATGTCGCTTGGCTGGTTCAGGGCTGTGAAGGAGATAAAATCCGGTTCGTCTCGGATGGCTGCAGACGTGGGAGTACCCAGCTCCAGAATGTCCTCATCGTACAACGAAGATTCGTCGCCGCCTTTGGAAACTTCATCTGCCGTAGGGGGGATTAGAGCGGGGGTCACAGAACCTTCATGCAAACTATGATCGGTGGGTTGGGAGACAAGGACGGAGGAGGGTCGATGTTGAGGGTCGATGTTGTCGAAGTAGTCCGTCTCTTCAGTGGCAGGTGTGAGGTGGGAAGGGGATAACTGCGAGCGATCCGCCTCTCGGATAGGGCCGCCAGTGTATAAGTCCTCTGCGTAAATTTTGGGAAGCTCCCAAGGATCGCGAATATCGGGAGGCTGCTGGTCTTCCCCTTCTTCCTCCAGTTCCCATCCGAATAACCCGTCCTCTGTGTCAGAAGGCCCATCGCCTTGGTCGTGGTCCTCGGTTTCACCGTCGCTTATTTCAATGGCTGGAAAATGAGTTGATAAAGAGAGTGACAGTAGGGAATCAGACTACCACGAACCTTCTCGACTGGCTGAGTTTGCAAAGAAGTCGTGCATTTTTGAAGGTACGGCGGGTTGTGGAATTTCGACGTACGGCTGCTGTATCCCTTCGTCACTCTCTGCAGGACTGAAGCCCCCGACCAAACCATTGTCATTATCTTCGTTATTATGTTCTCCGGGGTCGTTAGCTTGCTCTCCTTCGGCATCGTCCTCATCCGAAAGGAGTTCGATCGCGTCGCCAGGAGTGTTTCCGGCTGTGTAATCCCAGCCGTCGGAGACCTCGTAGCTTTCTTGGGAACCACCATACTCGCTGTCCTGTTCGTCTTCAGTGGCTCGCATCTTGCCCTTCTCCTTCGCCCGCATAGCCCTCCATTCCGCGAACGAGTCCTCGACATTATCCTCATCATTGTCCGAGGCAGGGTGCGCGTCCTCCTCGCGTGGTTGTGCTGCCTGTAATGTTGGGGTCTCATCCTCCTCCTGGCCAAGCGCCTTCCTCAACGCGCCAGTGATACCTCCGATCCATTCGTCGAACTGAGGCTGGGTGAACTTGTCGTAGGGGTTGTGAATCGGAGGCCGGATGGAAGCAGGGAGTTGTGGGGTTGAGTTTGGTACCCGAGGGTACGCGGAAGGATAAGCGTAGCTCATGGCGTGAGCCGAGTAGAATTGGGAAGCCTAGGCCACTCGACTTCAAAGGATGAAACGGAACAGTGGACGGGGGTGCGAGCGATCTCGTGACAACAACGTGCCTGGATGGAATATCGAAATTCCCACGTTCACTCATTTCTCGAAACGCCTTTTTCCAGTCCTCGGTGCACGTGGTTTCGGCACCCCATCGGCTTGACTGGCCTCTAAACCGACAGTCCCTACTATCTGGTTGTCCCAAACAGAGTGCCGGTCTATCTTTCCGACTCGGTCGATTATCCCCCTGCACCGGCGTGCAGTGAAGGGAGGATGGGGGGAAAACCCCGAGTTACCCCGACGATGTTGTTTATCCCGTGCTATCTTTAACAGAGTCATCCGCACCTACATGACAAAACACTGAAGGGCCGATGTGAAAGCGAGGTACCCCCGCCACCCTCGAGGCCGCCCACATGTGAGTCTCTCACCGTGGCGTTCACCACTTTCAATTCTCCAACCGCGCAGGATTGATAATTGCATCGTGCCTTGGCAGCTGCGATCACTTTCCCTCGGACTGCGGTGGCAGCACCGCTCTAGTAGGCCGGCTTTCAATCCCACTCCGGATAAACTTTCCCCCTCTGCTGTGCTGGTAAGATTTGGAGAGAAGTTCCCATGCGGACCTCAAACTTCGGAGTATCAATACATGCAGACTCCATCCTATCGTTCCTACTGCAGTTGGGGACCACGGAATGATCGATATCTTAACGCATCTCCGCCTATATGTCGACACTGTGTCCGCGGCTCGATTTGCGTTAAAGCCCGTTCGTGGTCGGACCCCTCATTGCCCAACAATCTATCCTACATACTGTTCCCCCCCGCTCGAACCCGCGATGGCATTCCCTAATCGTGCGACAGATCCAGAAGTTGCAGTACCCTCGGGGGAACTCGTTCCGGCCCAGTACCTCCCCAGTTTACCCAGGTACACCCCTGACGGTCCCCCGCCGAACAGCGGCCCCCATGCCTTACCTTCGATGGAGAAGAACACAATAGGCCTCCCATACAATTCGTTCCTAATGCCGAAGAATGCTCAACCAGTATCACTCCCAAAGACAAAGCGACTTTCGAGATGGGGGAGGTTTCAGCTGTGGTTCAGCACCTATCGGTAGGACTCTGACTGTTAGCACGAACGTTATCCTGACTACCTTTACAGAAAATTCTACGCGTTCGTAGTCACGATAAACGGCGTCGGTCTACTGTTAGCTATCCTCGACGGTATGTGCTGAACCACACCTCCGGACACTTGACTGAATCCCCGCCTCCAGTCTGGCATTACCCTAAGAAGTACACCGGTGGCCTGGTTCTGGGCAATCTCTTCGTAGCGATCTTGATGCGAAACGAGCTCTTCGGTCGCCTCCTATTTCTTATAGTCAACACTTGCTTTGCCAAGGTATGTAAGAAACATCAAAAAGTATCCTTCGGCTACTCCGGATACTCACCCCCGCCCGTCATACCGTTGGTTGGTGATTAGTGGCCGCCGTTGTGGTTCAGGCTCGGTTGCACCTCTGTTTTACAACATCTCGGGGGAATCCACTCTGGATGCGCGACCTCGGGCTTCGTGTGGCTAGTATTCAGGGTGGTCCTGATCTTTATTCACCACAGCGACAATAGCGATGCGGTGTTAGTTATGGGTGTACTTACAAACCTCGCGGTTGTCGTCTCGATCTTGAGTGCGTTTCCTTGGGTCAGGAACACACACCACAAGTGAGTCAGTTCCATTGAATCCTAGTGTTGCATCAGTTTGAACCCCCCCCCCGGCCCGGACCAGCGTTTTCGAGAGGCACCATAGATTTGTTGGGTGGTGAGCTATTCTTATACCCTCCGCTAAAATATCTGCAAGGCTCTTAATCTTTCATTTGGACTTTAGGGTCGGTTTGGCTTGCAGTACGTTGCCCCCGCTGGCCAGGGGGTTGGACAGTCCTGACCGGGTGCTTTAGCATGGGTATTTGTCGTGTTGGGGGACAGCTATGACGTCAATCAGCACCAATGGAACGCCGACGGAATCAAGGTGCTGAAACAGCAAGACTTCTGGTTTTGCTTTGGAATGACTGTCTTGTAAGCCCGGCCTACCCCCGTCCATCGTCCGTCGTTCCTCACACCGCACCACTTGCAGCGTTCTTATCCCATGGTTGACAGTAAGGGAAGTGGCCGTCGAGATAGAGATCCCATCACACAGAGTGGCGATCATCCGTTTTGAACGAGGACTTCAACAAGGCTTGCTGACCCGTATTTCACGATCCTCGACCTTGGAATACCACACCTTCGGAACGATCTCTGAGGGGAAGCACGCCAAGTACCACTACTTGATTTGCGGAGTCCAAGGTGATTTCACCAAGGAGCTCGTAAACAACCCACCGACATACCTCTACACGCGCCAGCTAAAGGTCTGTGACGTACGAAATGACGGAATATTTTGTGTGACGCGATTGCTCACTTCCAGTTCGCTGGCATCTCAAACACGTCGACAATCTACAAGCGGGGCATTCGCGTCTGCACCGGCACAGGTCTCGGTACCGCTCTCTCAACTTGCATCCAGAATGACGATTGGTTCCTGGTCTGGATTGGTGCTGACCAGTCGAAAAGCTTAGGACCCACCATCTCCTCCCTCATCCACAAGAATATCCCACCAGAACGCATGTGCCTGTGGGACTCCAAGGAGCGGGGAGGAAGACCTGACACTGTGCAACTCGTGGCATCGATCTACAAGGAGTGGAATGCCGAGGTTGTGTTTATTACCTCAAACCTGAATGGGAACAAGGAACTGATGGAGGGCTGTAAGAAGTTGGGCATCCCCGCTTTCGTGAGTTTGTCTCGTTCGTGCTCAGGTGTTTGTGTGATGACCTTCTCTTCCCTCCGTAGGGCACGCTCTGGGACTTCTGAGTTCATGACTAGCTTTGTCATTCTCGACCGGACAATTGCACTTTAATTCTTTCTGGCCCCTTCCTTTTACACTTCGTTATCACCAGTGGCAGGGAGCTGCGAGTGGCTCTGGCGGCGCGTTGTCGAGAAGGGAGATAAATAGAAGGTCGGAGGGGGATCAGTTTGGACAATAGACTTGAGAATTCGGCATTCAGATGGCGGGTCCCTCAAACACCGAATCGTTGCTGTAATCGGGAGGTAGGGTTTCGCCCCGTATTGAGCTTCGTTACAATCATGGAGCATATGAATGGACGTTTTCTTTCTTTCACAATCCCAACCCTGGCGGCGAAGGTTTGACACCGGTTAGCGGCCCTCCGAGTCGGGCGAGATAAAAATCCGTTCGCGATACCACTTGAGTTCTGTGAAGAGAAAGTGAGATTGTGACGGGCAGAATGCCGAAGTCCGGTTACCATTTATTGAAGCCCTGATGTCGTCCAGCGCCCTACGGCCAAGCGGGTAAATAATGACGGCCGGGGAATAGGCGATTCAGGGGAACTCACCGGTGATCAGTATTCGTTTTCCGCAGAACTTCGGACGGATACCACCTTCTGCAAAGTTCCTGCCGGTGTGGAACGATGAGCGCTTCGTCAGTGGAGTTCCATCAATTACGAACCTTGACTGAAGAAACGTCTTTGGGGGTGAAGGTGAATAGACAGAAAGGGCGATGAGGTGTTTCAGGGCCTACCCACGATCCTACCGCAACGGAGATACTTCGCATCAGCCAACCGGAAAACGAATATCGCGGAGAACGTACCGATAGTGTAACCAGTCCACAACCTCCGGCATTTCTTGCACCAAAAACACACGGTCAGCGTGTACCGAGTTCCCAGCGAGAACCCCAACTCTTTGTCGAGGGATCCACTTCTTGATGTAATCAAGGACTGCACGCCGAACGGTGTCGTGGGCATGAGGCGATTTCAAGCACGCTTCTGTGAGACCAGACTGCCGCTTGCGACGTGAGCCTACGACAGGGCAGTATGCCTCGAATAGTCACACACCTCCCCATGTTGTCGCTTGCACCAGTCCCCCATGCTGTGACGCCAGCGTCAGTGGTTATATGAATGAAGACATAGCCGCCGTTGAGAACGAAGCATTACCTGTCAAGCACGTCCATCTCGGTCTTGATGACGTACTCTATTCCCTCGTCAACAGGGTTTAGGTTTCCGTCAGTGACGATGACCTGGACCTCGCTTTAGCGAGGATCTCGTCCAGAAGCGGTGTGACGAGTACGGACGGCTATTTCGAGGAGCCTGTCCTTTGTCAAATCGAGGCCGGTCATCTCGCAGTCCACCCAGACGAGAGGATCCTTGGGTAGCGGATGCGCCATTTTCCCCGCAACAGCAGATTGGAGTCGTTTTGTACGAACGAAACAGGAAAGCGGGCTAGCCCCGATGTCGGTGGCTGACGACGGCTTGCGGACCAGGTGACGAGCAGCTGGGGCGAGTCTCAGCATTCACTCGTGCGGGATGAGCCGAGATTGGACCCTGGTGCGTTCTCAGCTGGTCCCTCGTTTATGTAAAGTCCCCCGGTCTTGCTTCCGTCTCTCACCACCCCATCCCTCCCCCCACCTTGTCTCATGGTCTTGTCGGTGCGTAGACAGGTCTCGAGCTTGGCCGTGGTTTGTTGACATTCGTCCTTCCCAAGGTGCCCTCCTCGACCTTTGATCTCGTCTACGGCGCATATCGCAGGTTCTCCCACGAACAACTCTTCCTTTTCCTACAGGCAAGAGACCTGCCTACGTGCGGCCCAGACCAACTGCTAGCCCACCGTCTCACTCAGTATGATCTTCAAACATACCACTTCCCGTCGATTACATGTAACAATGGCTCAAAGTCACCACCCATCGTCTATACACCTCCCTCCCCCCCTCCAGAACCCCTTCGTCCCCACCTTCGTCACCAGTCAACCCCAGATCTTCCGGTAGAAATTATCGCCGAGGTCCTCGACAACCTTAAAGACTGGGAACTCTCGACCGCCTTGGGACTTCCCACCTTAATACCCAAACCGCTCCAATGGCAAGACGCTAGTAGCGTGGATTATGCAATCCTCTCGGGGGACGCCAGGCGTGTCCATGCCGTATTGTCGTACCCCACTGCCAAACTCCCGACAAAGCGGATAGCGGTGCCAGTCATCCGTTTCGCCCTCACCCACATCCTCGAATACCTCTTCAACAACCATCAATCGACATACCTATCTATTTTCGAATATGACCTCCTTCCAATAACTGCCGCAAAATACGGGCGGATATCTGTACTGTCCTGGTGGAAACGAAAGTTGGATACCCGTCCAGACGTCCTTCGTCCGCCCTCGATTAAATCGATCTCGGAGGCCATTAATGGGGCATCAAGGAACGGTCGCGTTGCAACCCTCGAGTGGTGGGTAAACTCTGGCCTCCAATTCGAGCACAACGAGGCTGCGTTGGAATTGGCTTCCGCGAAAAACCGCCTTTCAGTATTGGATTGGTGGCTTTCCCAATCTCGTTCTGGCCGACTCGGACCGAACAAAGCACTCAAGGTAGGGAAGGTTATGGATGCGGCCTCTACGGCGGGGCACGTTCGGGTACTCGAGTGGTGGGCCCAGTCCCAACTCGAGTACAAATACGACCGACAGGCGCTTTACCACGCCAGTTGTCACGGAAAGGTGGAAGTGCTGCAGTGGTGGTTGGGGAGCGGCCTCCAGATGATTTTTGATCCGGAGGCGTTGACTGGCGCGACGAAGTTTAACCGGCGCGAGGTGCTGGAGTGGTGGGACAAAAGCGGTTTGCCGATCCAATACAGGACCTGCGATATCGAGGAGGCTCTTGAGGATGCCTTGATGGGTGGTGAGGCGGTTAGGGAGTGGTGGGCGAGGAAGGGTGTCAACTTCAGGACAAACGACAAGGAGTGGATGAAACTTCAGTACTTAAACCCTCCTCGATAGGATTTTCTTTAGTTCCCCAACCCCACTCTACGGTTTAACTTTTCCGCGTTCCTCTTTACCACTAATGACATTGACACGTTAATCCAACTGGTTTTCTACGGGGGAATCCTCGCTCACTGTGGCAGGGAGTTGGCGCATCAGCTCAAAAATACCAGGTGTTTGAAGTCTCGGGGAGAATAATTACAAGCAAGCGCGTTGCGCAACACTCCGATAGGAACGTCTTCGCCCCGCTGTTTCTATTGCGTCAGATAGTTAACTTGTGGGTATAGCGGAAAAACTCACGGAGATCTTCCACCACACGGTGTGCCTCAGTCTAAATTGCCGAACAGAACGGGCCTCTTTCATTGGCGTGATCAATCCCTTCTCACCCTCCGGGGTCCCAGAACTTCGGAGGTACATCCAGAGAGATTCACAATCTGGGTATGACCGCAAAAGCAACGTTGCGTGCTCGTTCGTGGTCAAGCACCCCTCGGTCGTGTTCCCGCCTAGCAGCATCTTCTCGAGGCTGGTTGCGTGATTCATCGCCGAGTAGTCCGAGATGTGGGACTCGATCCACTTTAGCGTTCTCTGATACTCCTTGGCGAGTGCGCTCGAATTTGAAGAGATTTCTGGCTGTTCTGAAACAACCAGCACCTTCGCACAAAAGCCTCGGTGAGCCCATGCATGGTAATTCCTAGGGTATACGTGGCAGGCAGCGGACGCGCAGACGAGCTCAGCCTCGAGGGCGTCCGGGGGAACTGTTTCTGGGATACTGTCGGCGCCGGCGGTAGGAGAGACCGCGTGGATCACACCCAAGAGCCATCTCCGGTGGTGCCAAAGAATTGATTCTTTGGCGCACTCTCGACATGATAGCAAGCTGGCGGAGAAGTTAAGCTCCCAGCGAGGATCAACAGCGTGGTTCCGAACGAGCCTCTTGCGGGAATTGAGAGCGGTTTGGTGAGCGGGGTTGGCGAGGAGGACCACTCGGGTGAGACGATCTAACCGATCGGATTGCTGGGGCGAGGGTGCAGGTTTACGAGACTCATTACGAAGGCCAAAGTAGCCGCGTACAGCCACCAAGTACACCGTGTATAGTACTTTCTGCGGGACGCCCAGGTTGCCCTCCACGAAGAGGAACGGGTAGGTCGGGGTTGACTCTGGGATCCATCCAGCGATCTCTCCTGGGAGTATCTCAACGGATTGCCTGAGTTGCGGTGGGGCAAAGTTAGCAATCGCGTTTTCCAGCTGCAGGAATATTTTCTGGAATTTACGGGTGTTCTCCAAGCAAATCGGCCAATAATTCGACTTGTTCCATCGGGAAGATAATGGGTGAGATCGAGAGTGCCACGTGAGCTAAGGGAAGGTGACACGATGACTTCGAGTTGAGAGTATAACCTCACCCTTCCGCTTCCACCTCCCCTCTTTGTCTCCGCTCCGCCTTTCTTCCGGGGTTTCTGTTGTTCTACAGTAATTCTGCGACACCTTCTCAAAAACCAGGCTCAGGAAGGCCATCCCAATTGCTTCCACACGGCCGTGCCACCACCTCACGATATTCAGCTCCCGGATCACTGCGTATCTCTGAGCCATGCCTCTAACTTCGAAACTGCGGCGCACGGGGCCAATCTTGGTTGTCTTTGTAATAATAGCCCTCGCGGCCGTTTCCTGTTCAGCCGTGGACGCCCCTGAGAAGACCAATAAACCCCCGGACGAACGGAAATTCGAAAGTGTGGATAGATTGGGAGATGTGTACTCGAACCAAGCGGTGATGCAAGCTCCTCCATCCTTCGAAGGTGCGAATCCGTGGAGTTATTTTGGGGGTGTTCAATGTTGTCTAATGGAGGACGTGCGGTGTGGCACAGCTGACCGAGCTTACAAGAAGGCCGTTACACTCTTATCCACCATCCACGATTCATCTTCAACGCAAAAAGCACAATCGGCCACCACCCCATCTTCTGGCATCCTCTCCAAAGTCCTCTCATCAGCACTTCCGAATCCGCATGGCCAAGGCCCCATCTCGAGCGCAATCCGGATAGTGATGAAACTCAGGCACCAGTCTTGGATTCCACGCGTTATCTGGACAATGCTGGGCTCCAATGGTGATGACCGTGAAGGGGGTGCTAAAACTAGTGAAGGTTACAAAAACACTGCTACGGTCATCGCGCTGCTGAAGCGTGCAACCAGTTTGGGACATACGGATGCCATGTTTACCTTGGCATCAATATCGCTCGTATGTTACCTGCCTTTCCTGACTCCAGTACGAGGGCGATAACGGATTCTCGGTAGTTTCCGCCTATCTCCAGTTACCCCCCTGACCCGGAGTTAGCATTCGAGACTCTCAACACACACGCTTCAGTCACAGGGAACGCGACATCTCAATCCCTCCTCGGTTTCTTTTATGCGACCGGCTACCACGATGTCACCAAGGTCGATCAAGCCAAAGCACAGCTGTTTTACACATTTGCTGCGGCCGGTGGGCATCGTGGTGCGCAAATGGCACTTGGGTACAGGTATTGGACTGGGATAGGTGTCAGGGAAGATTGTACGAAGGCAGTGGAGTGGTACGAGAGAGCAGCTCGACAAGGTTTGTGATTAGCTCCTCTGACACCTTCCCCTCTAATGGTCACCTACGGATAGCTATGAGTACTTTCAAGGCTGGTCCGCCTGGGGGGAAGACGATACCACCTACCGCTGTCAAACTTTCTGATCTTGCAGGCGGAGTTTATGGCCCTGGTGCCAGCGTGGCTTCGACTGGGTTCAATTCCCAGCGGTCGGTCGTGAAAGCGGCCAGCTCCCATGCGTCCGGAGACACGTGGGAGGATGTCCTCGAGTACTACTTGGTAAGAGGGGGTGTTATCGTTAAAGTTCTCTTGGTGACACAGACCCCCCTAGTTCAATGCCGATAGAGGGGAAACGGACTTTGCGTATCGACTTGGGAAGATTTATTACCAGGGCTCACTATACCAGTCACCTGGAGGTATCGCTTCAGGAAGCGAAGGCGTGGGTCGGATACACAAAGACTATGAACAGGCGATGCATTACTTCCTGTACATCGCCAGGCAGATCTGGCCCACTGATCCACCCGATTTGCGTCACGTCCCATTCCCTTCCCGTGAAGATGCAGGTCACGTCGGGTTCGCCGCCGCCAGTGCCGCATATATCGGTCGGATGTTTTTGAGGGGGGACGGTGTCAAGACGGACTATCGCATGGCGAAATTGTGGTTTGAGCGTGGAGCCGAGTTCGGAGATAGGGAATGTCACAACGGACTGGGAATCATTTACAGGGACGGTTTGGTCACAGGAAAGGGAGATATCCAGAAGGCCGTTGGTCATTTCACCGTCGCTGCTGGGCAAGAGTTGGCTGAGGCACAGGTGAACCTTGGAAAGCACCACTACGGTCAGTTTTACCCCTGGTATCAACAAAAATATTGACGCGCTTTTTCGGTTTGGTTCTAGAACGCGGTGAGATGAAACTGGCGATTACCCATTTCGAGAACGCAATCAGGAACGGGTCTCCTTTCGAAGGGTACTATTATCTCGCGCAGTTCCAGGCGAGAACTATGCGGGCGACCGGCTACCCTCGACATATCACCTCCAGCGCGTGTTCGGTTGCGGTCTCATTCTACAAGGTGGTTGCAGAACGAGGCGTGTGGGATGTAGACCTAGTCTCCCATGCAAACCTTGCCTGGGCTTCAGGGAATGACAGAAACAAGGAGGTGGCGATGCTCCAATGGTGGATTGCCGCTGAGAGGGGGTACGAGCCTGCGCAAAATAACTTGGCTTACGTCTTGGACCAAGGTCTGTTCATCACCAGCACCCCCTCAGGCCATTGTATTACATCGTACTGATGCTTTCGTTCTAGACAAGAGCGTCCTCAAATTCACGAGGTTTTCGCCCATGTCACCCTCAAATGACACGGCGAGAGTCGCATTAACCCAATGGACCCGCTCGGCATCCCAGAACAATGTTGATGCATTGGTGAAAGTTGGGGACTACTACTATCATGGCTTTGGCGTCCCTGATGAACCAGAAACTGTACGATGGGAAAAGGCGGCTGGATATTATCAATCTGCGGCGGACACACAACTTTCCGCTTTGGCGATGTGGAACCTGGGATGGATGTACGAGAACGGATTTGGTGTCACTCAGGTATGACATCAAGTCGGAACTCGCACACGACGGTCTAATGATGTTACCCTAGGACTTCCACTTGGCAAAGAGGCATTATGACTTGGCGCTGGCGACCAACACGGAGGCGTACTTCCCAGTCACGCTATCGCTCATAAAGTTGCGCATTCGGAAGTTCTGGCATACAACAATTCTACGAGATCACAAACACGGTGCGTTGGAGGAACGCGTCGTCGGATTCTGTACTGACACGGATCGTTCAAAGACTCTCCATCCGATGCTACTGAGAATCCTGGGATCGAGGGAAAACGAACCGAGGACCCGTACGCTGGCTCTCCGAGTGAGGAGCACTCGGATGAATATGACGCGGTTGAGGTCGGTTCTCGTACCTTACAAAAGGCTCCGTGACCACTAACGCGGTACCTTCACGTCGGTAGTGGGCGAGGGACAGGAAAAACCGAGAGAGCGCCCGCGACCGGGATATGGATTTCGGTCCGGAAGACTACTTCGATGGCGCCCTCCGCGGAAACCGTGAACGGGGAGACGAAGAGGATGACGAGCTCGCAGAAACAATGCTACTGATGTCGCTCGTCGTGATGATTGCTGGTCTTTTCTACCTAAGAAATCGTTGGGTCGAGAGGTTGAGGCGAGATGAGGAGGAGCGAAGACGGAGACAGCAAGAGCAGGCCCAGGGCGGGGTGCCGCCCCCACCGCCTGGACCTCCTGGGCCAGTTGTGGGCGGATGGGTAGCACTCCGGTAGCAGAGACCAGTTGTGTAGTTTTGGATTTATACCCCGTTGACCATGTTACCAGTTTGCTTTGCGACCTCATGTTGCGCCCCTAATTGATTTCCGGAATAGGCAACCCGGAAGAACCGCTCCAGTTGCCTTGTTTCCGGTCGCGACGCTCAAAACGCGGAATCTGGTCTGGGCGAGCCAAGGCGCGTCTCAGCCTCCGTCTTCTTGCATCCACCTCATTCCAATCTATCCCACCAACCTCAAGCATTCACTCTCCTGCGATAACCACAGACAACTGCAAACGACAAACATCCCTACCTTACACACGACGAGGGACTTACGCCTTCACTTCTCATCTTGGCTTGTGGTGGAAATATGATCCCTCGTGACTTGGAGCCCGCCATCCGCAAAGTTCTGACCGCCCCTGGGGTCGACTTGAACCAGATCAGCGCGAAAGCGGTTCGGAAACGGTTGCAGGCTCTGGACCCTTCCCTGACGTACGAATGGATGAAGGAAAACAGGGAAGCTATCGACGTAATTATTGGGGAGATATTTCAGAGCGTGAACGAGGCGGTTTCCGTTTCTGGGTCTGTTGATGCCAACGGCGTGCATGAAGACGCAGACGCAGAAGGTGCTGCTGAAGAGGAAGGAGAAGGAGAGGGGGGATTGAGGAACTCGCCGAAGCGGCCGACCAAGAAACGTCAGAAGAAGAACGGGCAAGAGAAGTCGGACGCGGAGTACGCTCGTCAGCTCTCGAACGAGCTGAACAGTCGGTCAAGGAGTTCCCGGAGTGCGGTCGGGAAGTCCAAGACGAGTGCGGGAAAGAAGGGTGGTCCCGGCAAGAAGAGGAAACCCCTGACCGCTGACACGGTGGACAGCGGCGAGGATGGGAGTGATGCGGACAGTACGGTCGGGAAGAAAAGAAAGACTCGGGGTGGGGGCGGAGCAAAGGGTGGGTTTTCGAAAGAATACAACCTGAGGTACGGTTTCCAGCCATTCGTGGAATCGCGCCTGACCTACCTTCAACTGCAGCGAGCCTTTGGCCGTGTTGCTCGGCGTCGAGAGGCTCTCGCGTCCTCAGACCGTGAAGCAATTGTGGGATTATATCAAGGGGAACCACCTACAGGACCCGAACAACAAGAAAATCATCGTCGGTGACGAGAAGTTCAGGGCAGTTTTCGGACAGGCCAGGCTGGATATGTTCCAGATGAACAAACTACTTGGAGAGTGAGCGTGTTTTTTCTCTCTGTAGATTGGCCAAGTCTGAACTTTGTACTTTAGCCACCTTCGCGCAGATGAGGAGTAACCAGACCCCAAAATCTGACTACACTATATTATTTCCACCCTCCCATCTACCTCGCGTGCTTATTTTCATTCTTGTTTTCGCGTTCTCTTCTTCCCACCAAGGGAGACCCCTCACCCTGCTGTCATACAATCGCTTTGCAGTCAAACATAACTCCTATCCTTGAGGTTTCATGCATACAGTATACGTTTTGCTGTCGCCTCAGCCCCCTACGATCGTTTCGGTGTTTGCAGAGGGTCCGAGTATACGTGCCCGTGTGTCCAACGTGTATCTTCGTACCCTTCAGTTCGTCCCTGCGCGAAATACCGTTCACTTCACTCGAGCTCGAGTTCAATACCTAGTTTTTGAGCTTCCTCCATCGCTTCCTCCCCCTTCTCCTCGGCGAATCTCAAAATCGATTCCAAGATGTCCCGCTGACCTGAGGTCGAGGAATATATTAGTGTAAAGATAATGATGTCCTGAAAAGCTTTTGCACCTTCGATGTAATGCGCGAACATCGTTAATACGTCTGGCCGCAGCTCCGCGGCCGGCGCACCTGAGACGTCGAGAATTTGGGGTAGCCTCTGCAAGTACGATTGACACATTTCTGACAGCAGGCTGACAGCATCTAACTGTCTCTCGAGCCCCGCAGCTGCTGATTCCCCAGCTTCCTCAGGCTGTGAAGCAGACGAGGTAGCGTCTAGGACGTGGTGCCAGACACCGTCAACTCCGCGTGCGTCCCTACCAACCTCCCACCTCTTTTTCTCCCCTGGGTCCGAAGCTGGGGTCGCGGGCCCGCCACCTATGCTCAACGCGATCGTGTCGTCTGGATTGTCCTCCAAGGAGAAACCATAACCAAGTATCAGCTCCGCATTAGGTTTAATGCCGTAGTTGTTCAAAAGTTCTTCTCCCGGCCGAGTCCGTGAGTGGATGACGAGGGATAAGCCTAGTCGTTGCCCAGAACCCCTGGTCTGGTTCGTGGGAGGTAGGTGGTCTACGACCCACGAAACGGGCTGCCCCCTCGCGTGGTTTAACGAGTCCACTCCAGGAAGTAGGACTGGGTATGAGTCTGCCGAGGCTGCAAGAGACGGATTTTGCGATATCAGTGTTGAGGGGAACGACCGAGAGGAGAGGTAGGTCGCTGCCGTGATGTATCGCTCCCTAGATTGGGAGGAATAGCACTTAGAAGATATCACGATCTGTGACCTGGGATACTCACCGTGTATATCTCTGCCGGTACACTTCACCGCCGGATGTAGTTGTCAGGTACTCAAGACACCCCTGCCACTCGTTGTGAAGAACGTTTCTTCGGTCTATCGTGGCTCCGTAAAGGTGGGACCCTCTGAAAATCTCCAATTCCTTCTCAGAGAAGTGAAGGGGAGCGAGGAGCTGCTCTGGCTTGGGCAGCATCTTAAGGTATGGGAGGTGTGCAAGTGGTTCAGGAAAATCTGGAGATCTTTTGATCAAACGGCGAGTGGGAAATCGATGGGCGGGGTCAAACGGCTCATACCATCCGATGTAACTTACGCTTCGAACACCCAATGCAAACACACGTATGTGCAGACGAGCTGTCTCTCTGTCCATTCGGACGGTACGTCGTTGGTTTTGAGGACCGCTAAGACGGCGCGCGTTGCAAGTTCCTTCGTGATAACCAGCCCGAACGGACAAGTGACAATGGTCGTATCGATCGGTATCTCTTTATCTGCGACGATTTTGTAGCCAGACGTCTCTGGGTGGTGCGACGACTCCGCGTCAGCCAATGACGATTGGGGATGGTCGGTCCGTACCTTGTTGAAATCGTGCATCAGGGTGGAAATAACCACCGTTTGCGACGAGCCAGGATTTAAAGTCCTCGGTAGCGTTTGAAATTATCGTCTCCATTTCCGTTGCCGAGGTAACGGAACCAGGTGTCAAAAATGGAGAGGGAGGAGTCAGACAAGATAAGGTTCGTGGAGAGAAGCCAGAACTAACCCGAGTCGATCGTCGATCACTCGACTTTGACATTTGGGCAGACACAATCTGAAATTGCATTGCATTCCACAGGTGCCTTAGAAGATCGACGTATGGCATCGGTAGCGTGTGGGGAAGGAGGTCGGCCGCGAAGCGCAATCGCTGTGGGTTTGCCCCCGACGATGCACGTATCACGCGACGGATATTTGTGATGGAAAAGTTTCTATAAGGATGACCAGTAATACATCGAACACGGACTATAGACCACGCAAGAAAGTAGGTTCGCCGGAATTAAGGACACGGCAAAGGGTAAAAAGGGTTGTAAGAAAGAGCTATCAATACACAAGTGAGAAATTAACCGAAGCCACATATAGTGGGAAACGAAACCGAGGGGCGAGGAAACAAAAACTGAGCCAGAGAGGAGAGGAAAAGGATGACCAAAAGGAGTGACGAAGGGTGAGGTGGATCTATTTTCTTCCTATCCGTCTGAGCGGATAGGCTGCGAGATGGGGACCAGAGTAGATCAAAGGGGGGTGGAGGTGGGAGTCATGAAAGGACTGTTGGTAAATTGACTGGTTGTGCGGGTGTAGCCAAAGTGATGGCGGAGGCCGGGTGATGTGCTTAGCCGCACATGCGCGGGGCGCAATCACGGGCGAGGGTTTCCAACTCAGAATCCTGAGCTTCGGGCTCCCGGGCGAGGATCTCGTACTCGACAGCACCGGCTTCCTTCTTGGAGAGGGACTCGGCAGGAATGGGGCTAGCCAAAGAAGAGGCAGCAGCTAAGACAATAAGACTGGTAAGCGACCGCCGAGTGAAGCGAGTTGCGGCGATGCTACTGACCGAAAGCCAAGAGGGCGGCAATAACACGAATGAATTGCATTCTTGTTGTTGTGGTGGTGGGTTTGGTTGCAGAAGGCGAAGTGAGTGGATTGGACTCGAAAGTAGATCGAATGGAGAGCGGTGGGGAGATTGGAGAGTGCTGCTCACCCTTAAATACCTCTCGGAGGTCATCACGACTCGCGACAGAGCGCCTTGTGAGTTACCAAAACGGAAACAAACCCTTTTCCAAAAAAGGAAAGCGGCAGCCCCCAAATGAGGGGGGGCGGGTGGCTGCCTTGTCCGAAAAAGGATGATGACCCAAAACGGAAGGTTGAAGGAGTTGAAGTTCATTGAGTTGTCGATCTGTCGTCCCCATTTGGGTGAAAGGAATCTGAAGGGCAACTTTCTTTGCCGTGCCTGGTTTCCCATGTCGCCCATGTCTCCCGGCGGGTGTATCGCAGCCGATGGCTCCTTACCCTTTTGGGTCGTTTGGACCTACGGCTGCATCTCGGCAGCAGCCAGCGTCTAACACACAGGGTCACATAATCTTCTTGCGGCACAAGGCTTCTGCGTTTTGAGAACAGTGGATACGGTTATGGCACAAGTCTGTATCACTGATATCAGAGTGCAAGGCACCACACCGTCGGCCGCTTCCAGCCCAGCATGGAGCGTTTGATACCAGAAGACCCTCGCACCCAAGAGATCGATCATTTCAGTGAATGGCGAGGCTCTTGTGTGTATGATCTCTTCCGTCTCTACAGCTGAGTCCGATACGACTGGGACCGTTTGGTTGGATATGGATATATTGCCCCGCAGATCTTCCGTCCCCCAGTTGGAACAAAGGAGACGAGAATCTCCTTCATCTTGAAGGTGATAGCCTATCGATCCTGTATAGGAACAAACCGATTGTAGTGTTGCTTCGTCATCGCCTCCACGCGCTCCGGTGTAGACTCGGACAACTCCTTGACAAACCTCCCTGCAGGTCACACTCCCGTCAACTCCTGGAACGTGTTCACCAAATTGAGAACAAACCTGGTGAGCCACGAAAAACAGCTAAGGCTGGTACAACCGTGTTCGGAGGTAGTATGGTGTTGTCCTCGATCTTTGCGCAATCCTTGATTATACAAAATTTTCCCTGTAAAGTTCCAAGTGCAAGCGTAGATCACGTCAGTATGTAATGTTGGGAGACGCAAGTCTGCCACCGTGGAGGTACAGTGGACGGACGTGCTCTGAAGGGAATCCTGAAAGGACCAGGGCAGGAAGTACCTGCCTAAACCGGATCCTCCACCCCGCCAGGCACAGCACACACTGAACGCAAAAACAACGGGTAGGCGCTGTCTTGAAGTGGAAAGGGGTACGAGAGCAACGGACGTACTACCACACAATTATTCCCAATTTCGACGTTGTTACCGATGGTAGCGGCTTCGACGACCGTCCCGGCCCCGATATGAACGTGGTCCCCTATCTTCATGGGGTAATAATTAAAATTCCCTCGATAAGTCTTGTACGGTGGCCTATAGCAAGCCCAACCCGCCCAGAGGACGTGCCGCATCGTTCGGAAGGAAATGGTTGCCATCAGTATCAGACGCAAGCACCATTCTCGTTTAGTGGCACCGCATACCGCGTCCACTGTCGACGGCCTGGCGCGGTGGAGAAAAGCCAACTAAGGGCTAGAGCGGACGCGCACTTCTGACTTGGAAGAAGGGAACGTACCGCATGATGCACCCCTCTCCAATCAGACAGTATCTCCCCAAGGAAATGACGACGGTGTGACCGCTTCCAGTCCGCCTCAGATCACCCCGAATGATCGCTCCATTCGAGATTATCGTTTTACCCCCAAGGATGATATTTTGTGGTCCGGCAATGATCGCCTTGCGAGATACCTTGTTTCCCGTATCCTGAAAGAAGTCAAGCCACCCGAGCGAGTGCCGTAGGGTCCAGCACATGTTCCAAAGAGATCAGTCGAGGATTACATCCTGGGTGGCAATCAATACACACGGTCTCAATGTACTCGTTGCGGGAGTAATGGATCGGCTGCTGCATCCCTGGAAGACCGTTTCTTGATGGCAATCAGGTAAGCCCGGCGTCGGCACTGTATCGGGGAACGGGCGCGAATGGAGTGGGCACTGGGAGGGAAGGAACTCCCACGTCACGTGCAACTTGGGAGCCCAAATCATGACAGCGTGAGAGTCGGCACATCCGATACCACCTCCCCCTGGGCGTTCCAACAATGGGCGAATGGACACCCCTAGAATAGCTCAAGGCACAAATAGATATTCACTAAAGATGGCGTGTATTGTGCCTACGGCGTATCTACTATGTCTGCCCGTCCTTCGTCGGCAACAATACACCGCAAAGTCAGCATCCAGTCTCAGGAGGCTAAAACCTCTTTTCGTAGAACCCAAATCCTGCGCCCCCGATCCCAGGTGAGCGAGGATAGCTGTTGAAGCTCTGCGCACTCTTTAGGGCGTAAAGCTTGTATCCGTATAAAACGCCTGCCACGGCGCCAAGGAAGAAGACGAGCTTTACAAGGGTCCAGAACCACCACGAGTAAGCAGATTCCTCAAGTTGTATCCTTCCGCGGGGGTTATTTGTATTGGAGAGGATGGCAGAGTAAGTCGTGACGCTGATGATGCTGGAAGCGAGGAGCAGTGTTGTCAGCAACGAAGAGTTTCAAGTGATACCAGAATCTCGTACTCGTGGTCATCGGAAACGTCCCCAGTGAGGGAAGAGAAGCCGAGGAATGGAACCTCAGGCAATGAAACGTTCTTCAACGTGAAGCATGGCGTCCAATCATCCCCTAGTTCACACAGGCATCAAGGACCTTCCAGGACCTTCCAAACGAGTCGACTCACATGCTTTGTAGTGTACCTTGACCTAATCGCCGTCACTGTCAATTGGGAATGTTGGACTTGTGGAAGGGAAACGTACATCGAGAAGCCCGTCCCTCAAGTAGGTAATCTTGAGTTTGGTCGCGATGTTCGTTCGCCTGTAGAAAGCCTGGAAAGAACGTCAGGGGGACTAGGCGACCGCGATCTACAATCCACGTACAGAGCAAGAGCCGATAGCGTTGGCCTCTCCATCATTATCAAGATCATATGAAGTCTTCCCATCGCCGAGCATCGCAACGATACGAGGGAACGAGTATGCGTGGCGCGCGTTCGAATATCTGTGCGGGTATTAATTGGGAGAGATGGGGAACCTTAGGGAGGACGCGCACGTGTCAAGGAATAGGCCCAGGCCCTCAAAGTTGTCTGCGTCGCAGTCAACACAATGGGCCAATAAAACTTAGTCGCGATGGTCTTACCGATGTTTCCAAATACGGGTCCAGGTGCTGCACGCCCCTTTGTTAACCAAATTGCCATACCATCGCCATACAGGTGATTCGGTGAACCAGAGATCTAGTGGCGGGTGAGCGGGGACACGGGCCGAGGCATTTCTAGGGCCAACCTTGAACTCGACCTCAACGACAAAGTTAATCGAGGTGATAGGCAGACGCGACCAAAGCCAGCCCTGTTGGTCCAAAGGTCTATTAGCAGGGTGAAAACCACGGGGGATGGGATTGACTTGCCATTTCTGAGGGCCGATCACGGGTCAGCCGGATATGCTTTGCGGTGTTCTAGGTAGACCACCCCTAGTCAGAGGTACGCCAACTGTAGCTTGCGTGGAAATCGCATACAACGTAGGCATCTCCTCCAAAGTCCCACCACCTGTTTTGCAGATCCTGGTCGATGTATGGTGCGTATAATGAATGCGTTCGCAGTTGTACAGTCTGTCAAGCGCTCGTCAGCGTCCACGCCTCACAAGCCCACGCAATTTGGAGGTGAAGTGGGTCCGATTGCGTCCGCGAATTTCGTGGACGTGTTTGCGAAAGACGTACCCTCTCGATTGTCCTGTTTCCTATCCTCGTGAGGTCCTCCGCGCCAAGAGCAAAGCCCGTCAACAGCGCCAGACACCAGAACAAGTAAGATTTGACCATAGTCGTTCAACTGGGACGGAGGGATTGACCCTTGAGATTGACGAAATCCGCCACCGAAGAATGGGAAGGAGGGGTGTTGTGTGTCACGTGGCACCGATGCGTTCGCTGACACCTCCGGTCCTCCGAGTCCCGGCTGGTCATTGACTCCGACGCGCACGAAAGTCTATCCGGAGGACCCGCACACCGCTCTCTCCCTCGACACCCACGACGAAGACGACGAGGACGACCCGCTCCTCATGCACGGTTTGCGTGTGCTGAACCCGGTGGCAAATTCATTTGCTGGCTGCGGGCGCACGTCTTTGACCTTTCGGACGTCGTTGGTTGGCAGATCACGCCTCCACCTCGGGTTCCAGTACTGTCTCGCTGTACCGCAGCCGACGCCCCCTTCCGGATCCCTGGGGTCTCTGAGGACATACAGCACACCTACCCAGACATCCCCGACGCCGAAGCCCTCATTATGGTCTCGTATTCTCGCAGTCACCGCGAAGGATAAACAAAGCGCGTCATCGTTCCGGAAGATCGTCGCGTTGGCCAAACCAGAGAAGAAACCCCTCAGCTTCGCCGTGGGTTTGTTACTGGTCTCGTCTTCGGTCTCGATGAGCATTCCGTTCACCGTCGGAAAGCTCATTGATTACTTCACTTCGGCGAACCCGGTGAGTTTCTATCACGTCATCGCTCCCCCCGACTCATCGTGGGAGGTTAATTTTCCAGCAAATCCCCTATGGGCTCACACTCGGACAAGCATCAGGGATCTTGTTCGCCGTGTTCACCATCGGTGCTCTGGCGAACACTGGGCGTGCAATCCTCATGCGGATGGCCGGTCAACGAATTGTCGCCCGATTACGGGAACGGACCTACGCCGCAGCACTTGGACAGGAAGTGGAGTTTGTTGAACGTGGGGAAGGTGACGTCTTGAGCAGGCTTAGTGTGGATTCCAGCATTGTTGGCGAAAGGTGCGATAATACCATCACTCGTAGCTCTCGCTCACGCTCCTCCGCCAGTGTGACACAGAACCTGTCCGATGGTTTACGGGCAGTCGTAATGGCTTCTGCTGGTCGTAAGCAAGCAAACCCTGCAGTTTGGAGCATTCGTCGTGACCTACTTTCGTTCCAGTTGGCGCCATGTTTTATGTTTCTCCTGCCCTCACAACACTAATGCTCGCACTTGTTCCCCCTGTCTCGTTGGGTGTTGTACGTCGCCTTCCTCGTTCTTTCACCCGTGCCTTACCTCTACTCAGGTTTTCTATGGCCGTTACCTCAAAAGGCTGTCAAACCAAACCCAAGAAGCCCTCGGGGAAATGAACAAAGTCAGAATAACTGCAGAATCTATCTTAAACACCTTAGTCACGCGCATACAGGTCGCACAGGAGTCACTGGCTGCACTTCGTACTGTCCAAGCCTTCAACGCTCTTCCGCAAGAACGTGACAAGTTCCATACGAAGATGAAGACTGTACTGGAGCTCGCCCGGCGGGAAGCTAACGCCAGTGGGATCTTCTTTGGGAGCACCGCTTGGAGTGGTAACATTACTCTACTCGCATTACTTGGTTATGGTCAGAACCTCCCATCACATGCAGACGTTATGTTCATCTGCTGGGTTTCCTAGGTGGCACACTAGTCAGTCGGGGTGAAATATCCGTCGGGGACCTGTCGACCCTGCTGTTGTACACCGTATACGTTGGATCGGGCTTGCAAATGCTCACGTACGCAAACGTGTTTTGTAAATTCGCGCAGCCGCTGACTAGACTCCCAGATCATTCTTTGTGGGTCTTCCCGAAGATCGTTCACCGCAGAGTCTTACCTGTGCTGACTACAGACCTCAATCATGCGTGGAGTGGGCGCCGGTACTCGGATCTTTGAACTCATCGACAGAACCCCCGTAATCAATCCGGAAGTTGGGATCGCTTTGGACCCAGCACGTGGGGCGCGCGTCAAGTTTGAGAGCGTTAGTTTCGAGTATCCGAGTCGCAAAGGTGTTGAAATCTTGAAAGACTTCAACCTTGATCTTAACGTTGGGGAAAGTGTCGCGATTGTGTAAGTTTTGATGTGCGGCTAGGTTGCCCTGCTAAAAAAAACTTGTATAGTGGAAAGAGTGGAAGTGGGAAATCCTCAGTAGCATCCTTGCTATTACGATACTACGATCCCGTGCGAGGGAGAGTTACTTTTGGTGGTCAAGGTGGGTCCACGACTAGGACCTCTCCCGTGTGATTAACCTCCCCTACCCAGATATCAGGGACTTCACAACTAAATCGTGGCGCGATGCTATTGGTCTGGTACCTCAGGATCCGGTCATGTTCACGGGAACAATCGCCTCCAACATTGCCTACGGGAACGATACAGCCTCGAGGCAAGATATCGAGGCTGCTGCGCTGGAAGCAAACTGCGACTTTGTGTGGGGGATGCCCCAAGGCTTTGACACACCAAGCAAGTTGTTTCATGAAGTTGACCGATAGCCCTAAAACGGATCCATTCAGTCGGCAGGTTGAGCCTCTCCGGTGGCCAGAGGCAAAGATTGGCAATCGCAAGAGCACTCCTGAAGAAGCCAGTTATATTGGCATTGGATGAAGCCACGAGCGCACTGGATGCCACTTCGGAACACAGGGTGAGCTGCCTCCTGTAGCCTTTTTTGAACACCCTCACTGACATCACCCCAGGTTAATGACGCAATCGACAAGATCCTTCGCAAGAAACAGACTACATGTTTACTTGTAGCCCACCGGCTATCGACGATTGCCCGCGCCGAGCGCATTGTAGTGTTAGAAGGTCTGCAACCACCGCCCCAAGTCAGAAAGCCGTTACTGATAGGACTGCAGATGGACATATCACCGAGTCCGGGACGTACGCGCAGCTCGTCAACAACCCAGACTCGCGGTTTAGGGCATTAATGGCCGCGCAACTCAACACTACCTCTGAGGAAACCCTCAGGCAAATTCCAGAACCCGAAGCGACAGGGGAGCAGAAACAATTACCATAGAGGATGCATGACGATAGAACACCTAGACTGTAAGATTATCTGGGCCATCCACGAGCGTTATGCACCGGGGCCAGTGAGTCTCTGGTGATACGCCAATATCCTAGGTATCGATCCAGGATCCCCATCCGCATTTAATTATTCTGTTTTACTATAGCACCCATATCTAGAGCCCGCTGGGCCACATGCAATCACACGGAACCCAGATCACCGTAATCGTGTCTCCGTTTGCTCGAGATCTAGAAGTGTTACCACCCTGCCCATCGATTCCTATCCCCAACTGTGAAATCTTCGAATCGCCGTCTGTGGACCGCATGTGAAGAACACGAGGAACCCTCGTGGCCTGGAAGTCGCCCGCGAGGCTGATAACACCCGTACCGAATTGGTGATCGCCGATCTCAGTATCGATTGAATTCGACTTGGGATATCCTGGTATATATATTAAGATGATCTGGTTTCGAGACGGCCTCCGCCACACTTTCAAACTCTCACTGGTATGGCTCCCGCGGTCAACGCACCTCCCCCCCAACAGGACCCGACAGGGTTCCTGATAAGCACCGCCATGACGGCAACCACTCAGGTCGTTAATGTACGTCCGTCCAGGTGGTTCCCATGCGGGCTGCTGACTGGCCAACATAGAATAAATTGGACCAATTGATGGACGTCGTCGCATCCCCGTCAACGGGAAATGTTGACATCGACAAGGCTTTAGACCAGTAGCTATTTCCCAACTACCCTATGTGTTCAGTCAGAGCTGAAAATGCTCGTTTCCTACCAGGATCCGGGGGGAACTGGAATCCATGACATCGACGCAATCGGCTGAGCAGGCCGGAATAAAAGGTAAGCATGGTACAATGCAGACCGTGCGGGACTGAGGCCGTCTGGTAGGAATGTTGGAGGATGCCCTGAATAAAGAAATCCTACAACACCTCACCACGCAAAGTGAGTAACGCCCGGTTGACAGATTCACAGACTGATCCATGGTCCCCCTCAAGTTGAAGAACAAATCGACACATGTATCAACAACACGGTCGCAAGCCTTGTCGAGGCGGAGCTCAACAATTACATACCAAAGGAGCTCCGTGATAAGGTGGATAAGCAACGCTCAGACCTGCTCTCCCTGCAAGTTGACATCCACAACTCGTTGAGTATTTTGCGCATCAACAGTCCAACACCCAACCGCGACTCACCCACGAATGACCCTCCCAGTGAAGCAAAGCGTGCCAACAGCTTCATAAAAACTCAAAAACATTTTAATGAAAATCTTCATGAACTACTGGATGGTAGGGGTCGCCCGAGCGATATCTTTCCGAAAACCGTGAATGCCCTGTTGGAGTTCGATGGTCTGCCCAGCCCTCTCCGTTTCAGCCTCTCGATTGCCCACTTACTCGGACCACAGACGCCAAAGTCCTCCAACTTGTGGTGCACTACGGGATGAGAATCCCAGACACCAAATCTAAGATTCCAAATCTCAACTGGTTCTTGAGGATGATCGGCGTGACTTACCAGTACGTATATCGCCGACCCTTCCGGCCCTTCCCCCCATAATGATTTGATCCACGTCGTGATCTCTCCTCGAACTTGTCCCTTGTATCTCGTTAGGTCCAACCTCTTCGGGTGAGGA
>Ga0307516_10000930_pt1 | contig 40310 bp, 30 predicted proteins | sample 19_EM_MG_FD_203310 | JGI IMG/M metagenome (GOLD analysis project Ga0307516, IMG submission 203310) | Populus trichocarpa ectomycorrhiza microbial communities from riparian zone in the Pacific Northwest, United States - 19_EM | ecosystem: Host-associated > Plants > Roots > Unclassified | place... | reverse complement strand
ATTCTGGAAGACCGGGTCGGCGGCGGCCGCCTTCCAGGCGGCCGGGAAGCGGGGGTCGAGCCCGGCGTGCGAGTCCGACCCGTCGACGGTACGCAGGGCAGGCAGGTACCGGGCCAGTTTGTTGCCGGGCGCCCGGCGGGTGTACTCGGTCACCAGCGCCAGCATGTCCGAGGTGCCGGAGCAGAAGCCGACGATGCCGCCGGTGTAGCCGCGCCCGTCGCCGATGTCCTCGAGGTAGCCGAACTCGCCGCGCCAGTTCAGCGTCGAGTTCTCGGCGCTGGAGATCAGTTGCAGCGCGACGGCCTTCTTCCGCGGGTCGCCGAGCCCGGCGGCGAGCGCGGACGACGTCAACGCGGCGGTGCTCTCCACCCTCGGCGCGGCCGGGCCGGGCCCGTAGGCCTGCACCTCGTACAGCGAGTAGGCGCTCGCCGAGCCTTGCTGGGTGGCGAGCACCCGCAGGTACCGGCCGCTGCCGCCGAGCTTCTTGAGATCGTCGACGCCGCCGTCACCGCCGGTGGTGCGGTAGAGATCACGCCAGGTGGCACCGTCACCGGAGACCTGGACGCGGTACGACTTCGCGTACCCGCCCGCCCAGCGCAGCCGGACCCGGCTGACCTCCTGCGCCTTGCCCAGGTCGAGCCAGAGCCACTGGGTGCCGGCCGCGCCGGCCACCCAGCGGCTGCTCGCATAGCCGTCCACCGCCTTGGCGGCGTCATACCCGGCGCCGGCCACCGTCGACGCGACGAGCGGGCGGCCCTTGGAGAGCAGCACGTCCGGGGCCGCGTCGGCGGTGACGGTGATCACCAGCGGCACTGTGCAGACCGCGGCGATCCCCGTGCCCAGCGCGATCGCTTTCGCCCGGATGCCCACCCCTCAAAGCTAGGTGGACGGGCTCAGCGACGCTTACGGTTCCGGGAAATCAGGACGATCGCCAGCACGATGCCGCCGACCACCACCAGGCAGCACAGGCCGCCGAGAATGCCGAAGAAACCGATGCCGCCACGGCTGCGGCGCGAACGTGCCGCCTCGACCGCCACATCGGCCACACCGTTGCTCGCCGCCCAGGCGTGCACCGGCACCACCAGCGTCAGGACGGCGCCCGTCACGGCGGCGCTGAGCCGTGACCACCATTTCACTGCAGATGACATGCGATCCATCTTGGCTGACACCCGCAAGACCCGCGTGGCCGGACTACCGCGCGGCAGGGCAGGGTATGAGCCACGGAGTCGATTGAGGGGACGGGGATGGACGCGGATCTGACTGCTCTGGCCGAGGCGCACGGGGTGGCCACCTGGTACGAGGACTGGCATCGCCAGCGCCGGGACGTGTCGGCGGAGTCGGTGATCGGCGTGCTCGGTCTGCTCGGCGTCGACGCCACGTCTCCGGCCTCGATCACCGCCGCGCTCACCGAGATCCGCTCCGCCCGGGAGCGGCACCGGCTGCCCGGGACGGTGGTCGTCCGGCACGGCAGCACCGAGCCGCTCACCGGCACGATCCACCTGGAGGACGGCTCGCGGGTGGAGGCCGCCGGCCAGCTCCCGCGGGACCTGCCGCTGGGCTGGCACCGGCTGGTCACCGCCGACCAGGACGTGACGCTGGTCGTGGTGCCCACCGAGCTGCCCGAGCCGCCGGAGACCTGGGGCTGGATGCTGCAGCTCTACGCGCTGCACTCGGCCGGGTCCTGGGGCGTGGGCGATCTCGGTGACCTGCGGAGCTTCGTCGAGGGCAGCCGGGGCGCCGGGCTGGTCCTGCTCAACCCGCTGCACGCGATCACCCCGACGCTGCCGGTGCCGGCGTCGCCGTATTCGCCGTCGAGCCGCCGGTTCGCCAACCCGCTGTATCTGCGGGTGGCCGACACCGCCGCGTACCGCCGGGCGGATCCGCCCCTGCGCGAGCAGGTCGACGCCCTGCGCCCGGCGCCGGCGGCCGACGGCCTGATCGACTACACCGCGGTCTGGCAGGCCAAGCGAGCCGCCCTGGAGCTGCTCTGGCCGCTGGCCGGCGAGGTGGACCTGACCGCCGACCCCGGGCTGACGGACTTCGCCACGTTCTGCGCGCTCGCCGAGTCGCACGGGGCGAACTGGCAGGCCTGGCCGGCCGAGTTGCGGCGCCCCGACTCCCCCGCGGTGCTCGCGGCCCGCACCGGCGACCGCGTCGCGTTCCACGTCTGGCTGCAGCAACTGCTGGAGGATCAGCTCGGCGCCGCCAACCAGGCGGCCCGGGAGGCCGGGATGCCGGTCGGGATCGTGCACGACCTCGCCGTCGGCATCGACCCCAGCGGGGCGGACGGCTGGCTGCTGCAGGACGTGCTCGCCGCCGGGGTGCACACCGGCGCCCCGCCGGACGCGTTCAACCAGCTCGGGCAGGACTGGGGGCTCGCCGCCTGGCGCCCCGACCAGCTCATCGAGACCGGCTACGCGGCGTACCGGGACATGCTGCAGCGGATCTTCCGCCGCGCCGGCGGGCTGCGCGTCGACCACGTCGCCGGGCTGTGGCGGCTCTGGTGGGTGCCGCCGGGCCTGGGCGCGGCGGAGGGCACATACGTGCACTACGACCCGGCGGCGATGCTCGGCATCCTGGCGCTCGAGGCGCACCGGGCCGGCGCGGTGGTGATCGGCGAGGACCTCGGCACGGTGCTGCCCGTGGTCACCGAGACCCTCGAGCGCATGAACATGCTCGGCTCGGCGGTGCTGTGGTTCACCCGGGACTACGACGACCCGGCCCAGAGCTACCTGCCCGCGGCGGACTACCCGCGCAACGCCCTCGCCACGATCTCCACCCACGACCTGCCGACGGCGGCCGGTTTCCTGATCGGCGAGCAGGTCCGGGTCCGCGCCGAGCTGGGCCAGCTGGCCGGGACGATCGAGGAGGAGCAGGAGTTCGCCGACCGGGACCGGGCGAAGCTGCTCTTCCAGCTCACCGAGGAAGGCCTGATCACCCCGGACACCCCGGCCGAGGAGATCATCGTGGCGATGCACGAGTTCCTCGCCCGTACGCCGTGCCGGTTCATCACGGCGTCGCTCTACGACGTGCTGGGTGAGCTGCGCCAGCCCAACCTGCCGGGCACCACGGACCAGTATCCGAACTGGCGGATCCCGCTGACGGCCGGCCTGGAGCAGATCCTCGCCGACCCGCGGATCGCCCGGATCGCCGACGTGCTGAGCGCGAAGAGGGGCGCCACCCGGCAGCAGTGACCTTCGCCGGCCGGGGCTGCTCGCCGTTCAGCTGGCGAGTGGCTCCGGCGGCGGGTCGTCGTCGAGCGCGAAGAGCATGGGATGCACCGCCAGCCGGTGATCCCGCTCGCGGCAGCGCGACGGCGGCAGCAGGGACGAGCGGTGCTCCGGGTGCTCACCGCAGTGCCGCATCGCGCGGGTCATCGCGTCGCGGTGGTGCCGGCCGCCGCCGTACTCGCCGCAGCTGTCGCAGTCCCACCGCCAGTAGGCGGGACCGTCCTCGGCCTCGTGCCGCCGGATCTTGAGCGGTGGCCCGGCCCGGTGCTGGACGGCGGCCAGGATGGCCGCCATGTCGTTCGCCGGTGGCGGCCCGCCGGTCCGCATCGGCCCACCGCCGATGATCTCGGCCAGCGCGCTGGTCCCCATACCCGACACCACCCACCTCCACGTTGGTTGATCGGGCCCAGTGTGGACCGCACCCGACCACCCGCATGGCGGGTTTCACGTATAACGCCACCGTCGTTCACTCCCAGTGGTGCACCGGTAACGCAGGCTTCTTCCGGCCCGCGTCGCCGGTGTTACCGTGATCGACCAGCGGGTGCTCGGAGCCGCGGCGGCGAGCGGACGCTCTGCGACGCGATGGCGATCCGAACTGTGAACGGGCTCACCCACGCCCGGTTCGCGCTGCGCCGCAGCCCCGCCTGACCGAGGTAACCCACCCCGTTTCCGGGGCGAGACGCCCGGCCGTGTGTCCGAATAGTACGGATAAAGCCGCACTATTCAAGGAGACTCTCCGTGCCCCCTACCCCGCACGTCCCCCTGTCCGCCCCACCCGGGCCGGCGGTGCCGGCACAGCCCGCCGAAGCTCCCGGCTGGGAGACGCTGGAACTGGCGCGGCACAGCGCGGAAGCGCACGCGACCTTCCAGCGGCTGATGACCGAGGCACACCTGGAGTACCTGCGGGTCATCGAGGCCCTCACCGGCCGCCCGGCCGAGGCTGCCCCGCCGGATCCCGCGACCCTTCCCAATGCCGTCCCGGCACAGCCGGACCGGCAGGGAACAACCATCGAGCGCACCGAGCCCCCGACCGCGGAGCTGACTGAGCTCAGGCGGATGTCGGCGACGGCCGCCCCGACCCGCACCGATCTCGGCCCGGATCCGACCGGACCACCCCCGACTGACACCGAACCGGCCGCCACCGAACCGGCCTGGGCAGATCCGGTCGGGGCGGATCCGGCCGGCGGACCCTACGCCGGGCCCGTGGAGGTCGACGTGGTCCGGCTGACCATGTCCTGGGCGCAGACCCCGCTCGGCGGCCTCGCCCCGCCCGGGCTGCACGCCGGCCCGGTCCACGTCGTCGACGGCGGCAGCGGGCTCGGCGCCGCCGTGGCCGCCGAGCTCACCGCGCGCGGCCTGGCCGCCGGGGTAGCCACCCACCCCGGCCACGGCGGCGTCATCTTCCTCGGCGGCATGGCCCGGCCCGCCTCCACCGACGAGGCGATGGAAGCCCAGCTCAACGCCCTGTGGCTGGCCCGCAACGGCAAGGACCGCGGCATCTTCGTGACCGTCGCCGACACCGTCAGCGGCCGGGCCGGCGCCTGGCTCGGCGGCCTCGTCGGGCTGGTCGGCGCGGTGGGCCGGGAGCGGCCGTCGGCATCCGCCATCGCCATCGAGTGTGAGCGCGGCGACCGCGATCCCGCCGCCGTGGCCGTGCTGATCGCCGACGAGCTCACCCGGGGCGCGGGCGCGCAGCGGGTCCGGATCGCCGCGGACGGCACCCGGTCGGTCGGTCGGCTGGTGTCCGCCGGGACCGGAGCGTCGCGCGAGCGGGTCATCGGCCCGGAGTCGGTGGTCGTGGCCTCCGGCGAGGCGCGTGGGTTCTGCGGCGCGGCGCTGGTGGAGCTGGCCCGGTCGACCCGGTGCCGGCTGGTGCTGCTCGGCCGTACCCCGCTGGGCGCCGAGCCGGAGCACCTGGCCGGCGCCGACGACGAGGTGTCGCTGATGCGCAAGTTCGCCGCCGGCACCGGCGGGCCCGACGGGCTCGCCGGGATGCGGACCCGGGCCCGCGCGGTGCTGGCCGCCCGCGAGATCCGGCAGACGATCGACGCCTGCGTGGCCGCCGGCGCCGAGGCCCGGTACGTGCACGCCGACGACCGCGACGCCGACCGCCTGACCGCCGAGCTCGACCAGGTCCGCTCGGAGTGGGGACCGATCACGGGCGTGCTGCACTGCGCCGAGGTGATCGTCGACCGGCGCCCGGGTGAGAAGTCGGCCGCCGATGCGGACCGGACGCTGAGCACCCACCTCGCCGGCCTGCCCGCGCTGCTCGCGGCGACCGCGCAGGATCCGCTCGACACCCTGGTGCTCTTCTCGTCGGTGGCCGGCCGCGGCGGCGACCTCGGGCAGGGCACCCAGTCCCTGATCGGCGCCACCCTGGATCGGGTCGCCGAGGCCGAGCAGCGCCGCCGGCCGGGCTGCCTGGTCCGGTCGCTGGCCTGGGATCCGGCAGACGGCGAAGCCGGCCGGCCGGAGGCCGAGGTGGTGCCGGTCCGCACCCGCGCCGCGGCGTTCGTCGCCGAGCTGGCGGTCGACGGGCCCGCCCACGTCGTGCTGGCCCCGAGGTCCACCGTCCCCGACCGGGCCCAGCCGGCCAGCGTCGCCGTCGACGCCGGCACGCATCCGTGGCTCGCCGATCACCGGCCGCAGGACGTGGCGATCCTGCCGCTGGCGGCCGGGCTCGGCTGGATGGCCGCGGCCGCCCGGGTCCGCGAGCAGGACGCCGTGCTGACCGGCGTCCGGGTGGTGCGCCCGGTGACGACGGAACACCCGCAGACCATCGGGGTCACGGTCTTCGGCCGGGAGGTCTGGCTGAGTGACGACGCGGGCGAGCCGTGCTTCCGGGCCGGGTTCGGCGCGCCCGGACCGGACCGGGACTGGCGGCCTGCCGGCGACCCGGCCCGCTACCCGGGAAGCTCCGTCTACGCGGGCCGCCCGCTGTTCCACGGGCCGCGGCTGCACGTGGTCCGCTCGCTCGGCGAGATCGGCCCGGACGGCGTCGTCGGCACGGTGCTCGGCGCCCGGGCGATGGGCTGGCCGGACGACAACCTGCCGGTGGACCTCGCCGCCCTGGACGGCGCGCTGCAGCTCAGCGGGGTCTGGGCGATGGACGAGCACCGCCCGGTGCTGCCCATGGGCGTGGCCGAGTGCCGGATCCACCGCTGGGGCCGGCTGCCGGGCCCGGCGCTGTGCATCGTGGCCGACGGCCACCGCGACGACCGCGGCGCCCGCTGCGACGCGGCCCTGGTCGGCCCGGACGGCGAGCTCTGGGCCGAGTTGCTCGGTATCGAGTTCGTCGCCCCGCTCAACGCGCGCTGACCCGCGCCGATCTCCCGCCGCGCTGTCGCCGGATCGCAACCGACATACTGCTTCGATGGCACAGCGCAGGCGGGGCGAGCGGCGGGTCGAGACCGTCGGCTCGGGCGTCGCCGAGCTGGTCGGGGACCCGGACCGGGCGTCGGGCTGGACCCTGCTGCTGGACGGCGCCCCGCAGTCGCATGTCGACCTGACGGACCCGACATACCTGGAGTTCGAGTACATCCGGCGGATGGCCGCCGCCATCGACCTGATCGCGCCGGCCGGCGCGCCGCTGCGGGTGCTGCACCTGGGCGGCGGCGCGCTGACGCTGCCGCGCTACGTGGCGGCGACCCGGCCCGGGTCGCCCCAGCGGGTGGTGGAGATCGACGGGCCGCTGATCGAGCTGGTGCGCCGGGCGCTGCCCTGGGACCCCAAGGCCAAGCTCCGGGTACGGGTCGGCGACGCGCGCGAGGCCGTCACGGGCATGCGCGACGACGGGTACGACGTGGTCATCGTCGATGTGTTCGCGGGCTCCCGCACCCCGGCGCACCTGGCGTCGGTGGAGTTCATGCACGAGGTGGCCCGGGTGCTCGCGCCCACCGGGTGGCTGATCGCGAACGTGGCGGACGGGCCGCCGCTGCGCTACGCCCGTACCCAGGTCGCCACCATCCAGGCGGCGCTGCCGCAGGCGTGCCTGGTCGCGGACGCGGCGGTGCTGCGCGGCCGGCGCTTCGGCAACCTGGTCGTGCTGGCCGGGCGGACCCCGCCACCGGTCGCCGAGCTGAGCCGCCGCGCGGCCGGTGACTGGTTCCCGGGCCGGGTCGAGACTGACCTCGATCGATTCACATCCGGCCGGCCACCGGCGACGGACATCGACGCGCTTCCCTCTCCGGCCCCGCCGGAGGGCCTGTTCAGCGCGCGACCCTAGTCAGGGGTACGGACGCCACCGGCCAAAGGTTCACATACTCCCGGCCACGAGTGCCGTCGTGCCGCGATGAAGCAAATTCATGTCTCCGTGACTTGTCCGGGCCCCCGCGATATCGATCTAATCGAGGAATGGTGGACCCGCACTTCCTCCCGGCCACGGTGCTTCCCGCCACTCGCTCCGATGTTTTCGGCCCGTTGCAGGGCAGCGAACGGGGCCTGTGGCAGGGTCGCTGCGCCGTCGCCGAGTACGCCTTTGACGAGACCGCGTCGCTGCCGCGCTGGGTGCTGCCCGAGACCACCGAGGTCCTGGTCACCGATCACCGGATCGTCTACGCGTACACCCGCTCGGACTCTCCCGACGGCTTGGAGGTCACCTCGGGTGAGCTGCGGTGGCTATGGCCGCAGCACCTGCGGGTGCAGCCGGGTGCCCGGACGACCGGCCGCTCGGCCGCCGCGGCGCAGATCCAGCTCGTGTGCACCGCCTCCGACGGAACCTTCCCCGCGCTGGTCTTCGCCGGTGGCGAGCTGGGCACGGTCGGTGACGCCGACAAGCTGGCCAATCTGATCCGGCACGCGATCGCCCGGTTCCGGGTCGACAACGCGGAGAAGCTGGGCCTGTCGACGCCGCAGGCCCGGATGCTGTCGCGGCTGCTGATCGGCCCGGAGTTCAGCAACTTCCAGGGCGGCGAGGGCCAGACGGTGACCATGCTGGGCGCGCTGGCGGTGCACCGCCCGGCCGGCGCCGAGCCGCCGGCCGATCCCCCGCACCCCGGCTACGCGCAGGCCGCCGACCAGCAGCCGGCCGACCCGGAGCACGACAGCCTGCTGCTCGCCAGCCTGCACGGAGACCTGCCGCGGCCCCGCGATCTCGCCCACGCGGCGGAAGTGCCCCAGCCCTACGGCTGGGACCAAGCGGCGGCGGCCGAGGAGCCGTACCCGGCTTCGGCCAGTGGCACGACCATGCGCCTGCCCGGCTACCGGCCGGGCCTGGCCGCCGACGAGGCGCGGGCGCTGCAGGCTGTCGCGGCCGAGCAGGACACCCACCTCACCCAGCCGGATCTCGCATCCCGTGCGGCCAGCCTCGCCGCCAGGGTGGCCGAGCTGGTCTCCGCCGCGGAAGAGGCCACTGAGGCAGCCGCCGAAGTACACGCGGCGGAGGCACAGGCCGCGGCCGAATGGGCCGCGGTGGAGATCCGAGCCGCACAAGCCCGGGCCGTGGCGGAGGAAGCCGCGGCAGAGCAAGCATTCGCGGCGGAGCAGGCGGCCGACCATTCCGACCTCCCGACCACCGACCTCACCGCCCGGGCCGAGCGGGTTCGCCGCGCGGCCGCGCGCTTCGCCGCCAATTCGGCACGAGGCAAGGCCGGCGCGCTCCGGTCCGAGCAGGACCTCGGCTCGACCAGCCGGGGCAACCGCACGTTCTGAGCCGACCGCGAGGCCCGGTCAGACGCTGACGGGGACGGTGAAGCACGTTCCGGCGCGGACCCGCTCGTCGTGCGCCTGGTGGGCACGGCGCAGCAGCTTCATCAGCTCGTCCTCCTGGCGGATCCGGGCCCGGTACTTCTCCGGCAGGCTCTTGAGGTGCGCCTCCTCGTCGAGGAGCTTGTGGTAGATCTCGTCGCAATACCGCGGGTCGGTCTCGATGTCGAGGAACTCGCTCGCGTGCCGGCGCGCCGCGGCGACGTAGGTCTGCGCCCGGCCCTTCGGGCTGAGCAGCGACGCGACCACGGTGACGAACAGCACGCCGATGATGAAGCCCAGCGACGCGCCGGTGCTGATCTCGACCACGTCGATGTGCTCGCCGCCGTTGATGAACGGCATGTTGTTCTCGTGCAGCGCGTGCAGGATCAGCTTCACCCCGATGAAGGCGAGGATCGCGGCCAGGCCGTACGAGAGGAAGATGAGCCGGTCCAGCAGCCCGTCCAGCAGGAAGTAGAGCTGGCGCAGCCCGAGCAGCGAGAACGCGGTGGCCGTGAAGACCAGGTAGACGCTCTGGGTGAGGCCGAAGATGGCCGGGATCGAATCCAGCGCGAACAGGATGTCGGTGCCGCCGATCGCGACCATGACCAGCAGCATCGGGGTCAGCACCCGCTTGCCGTCCTGCACGGTGAAGAGCTTGTCGCCGTCGTAGTCGTCCGAGGTGCGCAGGAAGCGCCGGGCGATCCGGATGATGATGTTGTCCGGGGACCGGCCCTCGCTGTCGTCGCCCTTGAGCAGGTTGCCGGCGGTGATCAGCAGGATCAGGCCGAACACGTAGAAGATCCAGGCGAACGAATTGATCAGCGCCGCGCCCAGGAAGATGAAGCCGGTCCGGGCGATCAGCGAGAAGACGATGCCGAAGAGCAGCACCTTCTGCTGGTCGGCGCGCGGCACCTTGAAGCTGTTGAGCAGCACCAGGAAGACGAAGAGATTGTCGACCGACAGCGCCTTCTCGGTCACCCAGCCGGCGAAATACTGGGCGCCCATGTCGGTGCCGCCGAAGATCAACACCCCGAAGCCGAACACGATCGCCAGGCCGACATAGACGGCCGACCAGGCCGCCGCCTCCTTGAGCGTCGGAACGTGCGCGCGCCGGACATGGAAGTAGAAGTCGAAGACGACGAGGCCGACGATCCCCACCACGGTCAAGGCCCAGACCAGACCGGACACCTGCATGACAACACACTCCACGGAGTCTCGGTCGATCGGCGAGATCCATCATGCTAGGAGGCGGGTGGCGTCGCTAGGCCCTTCGTCGAGGCGTCGATCACGGCGGCCTTCAGCTGCGCGGCGGTCAGGAACAGCGCGCCGGTGAGGTCAGCGCCGCGGAGATCCGCGCCGCGCAGGTCGGCGCCGGTGAAGTCGGCCGACCGGAGATCGGCGCCGCGGAGATCCGCGCCGATCAGCAGGGCGCCGCGCAGGCTCGCGCCGCGCAGGTCGGCGCCCCTGAGCCGGCGGCCGATGAGATTCGCGCCACGGTGGTCGGGCCGGCTGCCGCCGGACCCGGCCCGGGCCAGCTCGCTCGCCTCCTGCAGCAGCGGGTTGACCCGCCGCCGGTGCGCGTCGACGTCCAGCGCCAGCAGTTCCCCGGGTGAGCCGGCGGCGAGGGCGGCGGTCTCGTCGAGCGCGGCGCGCAGCCCCGGGTGCAGCCGGCGCGCTGCCGGCAGTTCGAGCGCCTTGGTGACGTACCAGAGCAGCTCGTGGAGCTGGCGCATGACCGGCAGCACCGCGAACATCTGCCCGGCTATGCCGGGCGTGTCCCGCCATTGGCGGCCGCCGAAGGTCACCTGGGTGACCTGCTGACCGGCCCCGAAGCAATCGAACACGACGCAGCCGGGGAAGCCCCGTTCGGGCAGCGTGTCGTGGATGTCACAACGGAAGTCCTCGGCCAGATTGGGGCACGGCTTGCCGGCGGGCTTGTTGATGGCGAAGTCGGACGACTTGGCGAAGGCCGGGGCGACGCAGCAGAGCGCGGCGCACCGGCTGCAGTCGGCCTGCAACTGATCGAGGGTCAACACGCGTCCGACCGTATACGCCACGTCCCACTACCTGCCGTCACCACCCCCTCTCGACCTAATGTGACTCAGAGTTGCCGCCCCCCCTCATCCGACCAGGTGACAACCGCACCCTTCCGTACAGGTGACTACGCTCGGTTATCTTCACTACGCTGCGTTGATCCCCCACAGCTATGAGGAGAACTGCTGATGCGTGCACGGAAGACGGCGGCCATCGCCGCGATCGGCTGCGCCGCCGCCCTCGGCCTGGCCGCACCCGCGGCGGCCGCCGGCGCGGCACCGACCATCTCGGCGCCGGCCAGCCGCAACGGCTACGGCCCCATCACCATCACCGGTACGGCCCCCGCCGGCGCGACGGTCGAGCTCTACGAATCGGCGTACGTGTTCAACGACTTCTACCGAGCGCAGGACTTCGACCACGGCGGCTACGTGTCGACCATCGCGTCCACCTCGGGCAGGTACGAGCTGAGCCGCCTCGTGGACTCCGGCTTCCGCTTCTACGTGGTGGCCGGCGGTGTCGCGTCCAGCCGGATCTCGGTAGCGATGGGCATCGTGCCCACCATGACGATGTCCGCCTCCAACGGCACCGTCGACGTCTCGGTGACGGCCAACCCGACCCAGCCGGGCCTGGCGGTGCACATCCAGCAGAGCACGGGCAGCGGCTGGACGAACGTCGCGGGCGGCTCCACCGCCGGCGACGCCTCGGTCTACACCACGACGCTCAGCGGACAGGGCACCGGGACGAAGTCCTACCGCGCGGTGATCGACGCCGAACCGGACAACAACCTGCTGGCCGGCCACACCGAGACGGTGTCGATCAACGTCGGCAGCGGCAGTGGCAGCGGCGGCGGCGGCTCCACCCCGACGACGCCGACCACGCCCACGACGCCCAGCACGCCGGCGGCGGCCGCACCGAAGGCCGGCGACGTGCAGTTCTCGAAGATCGTCTACAACTCGCCGGGCGCCGACAACGGCAGCAACACCAGCCTCAACGCCGAGTATGTCCGGCTGACCAACCGGACCAAGAAGACGATCAACCTCAAGGGCTGGACGATCCGCGACGCCTCCGGGCACGTCTACACCGTCTCTACCAACCAGAAGGTCGGCGCCGGGCGGACCGCCTACCTGCACACCGGCAGGGGCACGAACGGCAGGCCCGACGGCGCCCACCGGTACTGGAACCGGAGCGGCTACGTCTGGAACAACTCCGGCGACACGGCGTACCTGCGCAGCCCGGCCGGCAAGTCGATCGACTCCTGCAAGTGGACCAGCAACAAGAACCAGACCTACTGCTGACCTCCGCCGCACTGACGGCCCTCTGGCTCCCCGCCGGAGGGCCGTTCTGCTGCCCGAAGCGGGGCTACGGTCGCCCCCGTGCTAGCGTTACACAAGCGACGCGGGGTGGAGCAGCTCGGTAGCTCGCTGGGCTCATAACCCAGAGGTCGCAGGTTCAAATCCTGTCCCCGCTACGAGTCGAAGGGTCCCTTGTCCGCGGAAAGCGCGGACCGGGGACTCTTCGCATTTCTGCCTGAGGGCCCGAGCCCCCAGACCCCCACGGTGCGGTGGTCGCTCTGGGGCCAGTGTTCGCGTAGGCCGTCCGTTCGCATGAGCCCTCCGGGAGCCGGCATGTCCAGTTGGCAGATGAAGGGTGTGGCGGCGTTCATCCGTCTCGCCTACAAGCGCAGATTCGCCACCGAGGCGGCCGGCCGGGCGGTGCTCGCCAAGGCCAAGGGCCGGTCGTCCCCACCGCCGGGGATCCGCAAGCGCTGCGTCGTGGCGCACCGGCAGGTCAACGGCCAGGACGTGTACGTCCTGCGCTCCCGGCGCGCCGCGGGCCCCTCCGAGCACTCGGTGATCTATCTGCACGGCGGGGCGTACACCAGCGAGATCGTCAAGGAACACTGGGCGCTGGTCGCGTACCTGGCCGAGCGGACCGGCTTCGACGTGCACGTGCCCATTTACGGCCTGGCCCCGCGGCAGCACGCGCTCGAGGCCCTCGCCCTCGTCACCAAGGTGATCTCCGACCTGTCGCCGGGCGGCCGCCGCTGCTACCTCGCCGGCGATTCGGCCGGCGGCGGGCTGGCCCTGCTGGCCGCGCAGGCGTACGCGGGAGACCCGGGACGGCCGGTGGCGGGGCTGACAACCATCGCGCCGTGGCTGGACCTGACGATGTCCAACCCGGGCATCCCGGCCGTCGAACGCGTCGACCCGTGGCTGACCCGGGCGGGCCTGCACCCCATCGCCGCCTCCTGGGCCGGCGACGTGCCGCTCACCGACCCCCGCCTCAGCCCGCTGTACGGCCGCCTGGACGACCTGCCACCGCTGCAGGTACTGGTCGGCACCCGGGACATCACCCTGCCCGACTGCCGGGCTCTGCGGGACCGCGTGGCCCCTGGCACCCCGGTCACCTACCACGAGGAGCCGGGGGCGATCCATGTCTATCCGCTGCTGCCCGTACCGGAAGCGAAGGCCGGCCGCGAAGCGATCGTCGAGCACATCCGCAAGAGCCTCGCCTGATCCCGGCCCGCGCCGCGAGGCGGATCAGGGCAGGGCGATGAGCTTGAAGCGATCCTGCAACCAGGGGATGAGCTGCTCATAGGCGGTGATCGTGTCGGGCTGCCGGTAGTCGTGGGAGAGCACGATCGAGCCCTTTCGCACGCGCTTCTCCACCCCTTTGACGACCTTTGCAACGTGCGCCGCGTCGGTTTCGCCCTTCGGGTGATCCCAGTCGCGCGGGTCGACCTGCCAGTAGATCGACGTCATGCCGAGGTCGGCCGCCACCGCCACGAAGCGCTTGGTGAAGTTGCCACCCGGCGCTCGCATGTACTTGATCTGCGCACCCGGCACGGCCTGGCGGATCGCGTCGTTGGTGCGCTGGAGGTCGGCCAGGATCACCGCGGGCTTCTTTTTGCCGAGCGTCAGGCTGTGCTGCCAGGTGTGGTTGCACAGGGTGTGGCCTTCGGCGGCGATCCGCCGCACCAATTCCGGGTACGCCGCCACGTTCCGCCCGACCAGGCAGAACGTGGCCTTGACGTGGTGCTCGGCGAGCAGGTCGAGCAGCTTGGGCGTCTGCACGGGGTCGGGCCCGTCGTCGAAGGTCAGCGCCACCCCGGCCTTGCCGGTCTTCATCAGGCTGTTGGCGGGACCGCCGAAACGCGGCCCGGTGTGCTTCGGCGGCTTGGCCGCTTTGGCCGACGGGTGCTTGCCAGGCTGCGCGGGAGCGGACACCGAGTCGTCGGGCGCCTCGGCCGGCGGGTCATCGGGGGTCTGGCCCTGCGGCTCGTCGGAGGGGTCGGATGCCGGGTCGTCGGGCGCCTCGTCCTGCGGCTCGCCGGAGGGGTCGGACACCGCGTCGTCGGGAGCCTCGTCCTGCGGGATGGCCGGCGACACCGACGGTGACGTGTCGGCTGCGGCCGCGACCCGGGCCGGCGTGTTCCCGGCGGCCGCGGTCGTGCCGCAGCCGGCCAGCCCGGCCAGCACCAGGCCGAGCAGAAGCACCTTGGGGGTACGCATCCAGTGAACTCCATCCGGGGGCACGAGCGAGAACGGGAGAAATATCGCGGAGTTCCCGGGCGTGATGTTCGCTCGCGAGCGAGGGTGGCACTGATCGGGGAGAAGCAGCGCCATCCACCCTGGACCAATTCCAATGCATCTGGCCCTTTGTGTCCGATTGTGTGCATGTCCACCTCGGGCCTGGCCGAATCGATGGCTTCTCTTCAGTTCGAGGTCTAAAGTCTCCGCGTGCGACCAAAGCCCTGGAGAACGATCGCGAATGTGGTCGGTCGATCGCTGCACGATGGGGGCCGCCCCGTCGGGGTGCCCGCCGCCGTCCTGGCCAGCGCCGCCGGCGTGCGCTATCTTGTCGGCAGCGCCGGGCGACCGGCTTCCGCCGCCGCCACTGGTAGCGTCGAGGCCGAGCATGTGCCGAAAGCGGCAGCAGCACTCCACCTCAGCCGTCGGCGATGGGCACCGGACGATGTCGTCCCGCTCCAGGGTTCCCACGACATCGGGCTGCAGGCGGTGGCCAGACAACCCGTCGAGGGCGGTGCCCCAGAGCGCGCGTCCGCAACCCGCTCGGAAGTGGCATGTCGCTCTACAGCGCCCAGCACCTGCGAAGACTCCGCATGATCGTCACCGGCGGTGGCACCGGTGGGCACACCTATCCGGCGCTCACCACGATCACGACCATGCGGGCCCGGCTCGCCGATGCCGGCACCGAGCCCGAGTTGCTCTGGGTCGGCGTGCCGGACGGCCTCGAGGCGAAGGTCGCCGCCCGTAACAACGTGCCGTTCCGGGCCGTGATCACCGGCAAGCTGCGCCGCACCCCGAACCCCCGCGAGCTGGTCCGCAACATCGTCGACGCGTTCCGGATCCCGATCGGCTTCCTGCAGGCGGTGCTCATCGTCGCCCGCACCAGGCCGGCGGTGGTCCTGTCGACCGGTGGCTACGTCTCGGTGCCGATCGGCCTGGCCGCCCGGGTCTTCGGCGTGCCCTGCCTGATGCACGAGCAGACCCTCAGCGTGGGCCTGGCCAACCGCATTCTCGCCCGGGTCGCCACCCGCGTCCTGCTCAGCCACGAGGCATCCCTCGAGCACCTGCCACCCCGCGCCCGGGAACGTGCGGTGGTCACCGGCAATCCCATCCGTCCGGAGGTCCTGGCCGGCAACCCCGGCAAGGCCTTCGCCGCGTACGGGCTGGACCCCGGCCTGCCGCTCATCCTGGTCACCGGCGGTGCGGGCGGCGCCCAGCAGGTCAACCGGATGCTGGCCGGCGTGCTGACCGACATCCTTCCGCACTGCCAGATCGTGCACCAATGCGGCAGCCTCAGCCTCGCCGAGGTGCAGCAGGTCGCCGCGGCCCTCCCACCCCAGCTCGCCGGCCGTTACCGGGTCGCCGACTTCATCCACGAGGAAATGCCCGACCTGCTGGCGGCGGCCGACATCGTCATCGCCCGCAGCGGCGCCGGCACTGTCGCCGAGCTCACCGCCCTCGGCAAGGCCGCCATCCTCATCCCGTACCCGCACTCGGCCGGCGGTGAGCAGCGCGTCACCGCCCGCCACCTGGCCGCGGCAGGAGCGGTCGCGATGCTCGACGGCCCGACGGCGACACCGGAAAACCTGCGTCACGAAATCATGACGCTGCTGAGCGACTCGCATCACCGCGCCACAATGGCCCACATCGCCGCGGGACAGGGCCGTCCGGACGCCGCCGACCGTGTGGTGGCCGAAATCCTCGCCATCGCGGCCGGGAGCGGCAGCCGCAGTCCGACGCAGTCGCGGCGGAAGGCGTCCTAACCCCCGCACGGGGGCTGCTCACAACCTCTCGCGTCCGCGCGGTGATCGGAAGAATGGTGCCCTAGTGACCTACAGCGAACCAGCCCGAACAGCGGCCCGCACCGGGCCGCTGGCGTCCTCGCCCTCCTCGGCCGTACCAACAACGGGGATCACAATCTACGGCTGCGAGCAGGACGAGGCCGTCTTGTTCCGGGAGATGGCGCCGCGCTTCGGCATCATGCCGACCATGACAGAGGCGGCGATATCGGAGGCCAATGTCGACCTGGCGCTCGGAAACCGGTGCGTCAGCATCGGCCATAAAACCCGAATCACAAATTCCACCCTGCTCGCGCTCAGCCAGGTCGGCGTCAAGTACATCTCCACGAGAAGCGTTGGATACAACCATATAGACGTGGAATACGCGGAGGGTGTTGGCATCTCCGTCGGAAATGTCGCCTACTCGCCGGACAGCGTGGCCGACTACACGCTGATGCTGATGCTGATGGCGGTGCGGCATGCGAAATCCCTCATCCGCCGCGCCGACGTGCACGACTACAGACTGAACGAAGTGCGCGGTAAGGAACTACGCGATCTGACGGTCGGGGTCATTGGAACGGGACGCATCGGCGCAGCGGTCATGGACAGGCTGCGGGGTTTCGGCTGCCGGATACTGGCCTACGACAACTGCCCGCAGACCGCCGCCGACTACGTTCCTCTCGATGAACTGCTGCGGCTGAGCGACATCGTGACGCTCCATACGCCGCTCAACACGGACACCCACCATCTCCTCAATCGTCAGCGCATCGAGCTGATGAAGCACGGCGCGTACATCGTCAATACGGGACGCGGTTCACTTATTGACACCGAGGCGCTCATTCCGGCACTGGACGACGGCCGGCTGGGCGGTGCGGCGTTGGATGTCCTCGAAGGGGAGGAAGGAATATTCTACGCCGACTGCCGGGACAAGCCCATTGACAGCAAACCGCTGCTGCGGCTACAACAGATGGCGAATGTGCTGATCAGCCCGCACACCGCCTACTACACAGACCACGCCCTGAGCGACACTGTTGAGAATTCCATTACCAACTGCCTGAGATTTGAAAGCGGGAATCAGCATGGCTAGGTTGAAGGTCGGAGTCCTGTTCGGGGGCTCTTCCGAAGAACATCCCGTCTCCGTCAAATCTGCGCGGGAGGTCGCAAAGAGCCTCGATATCGAAAAGTACGAACCGTTCTACATCGGGATTACGCAGAGCGGCGCCTGGAAGCTCTGTGACGGCCCGGACACCGACTGGGAAAACGACGGCAGCCGCCCGGCCGTGCTGTCGCCGGACAGCAGCGTGCACGGATTGCTCGTCCTGGAGAAGGGACAATACGAAACGATCAGCCTGGACGTCGTGCTGCCCGTGCTGCACGGCAAGCTCGGCGAGGACGGTGCGATCCAGGGCTTGCTGGAGCTCTCCGGCATCCCCTACGTGGGTTGCGACATCCAAAGCTCCGCGCTGTGCATGGACAAATCCCTTGCCTACACCGTGGTCAGCAGCGCGGGCATCGCCACGCCGAATTTCTGGATCGTCACGGCGGACGAGATTCCCGATCCCGACCTGCTGACCTATCCGGTCTTTGTCAAGCCGGCCCGCTCGGGGTCGTCCTTCGGCGTCAGCAAGGTGTCCAAGAAGGAGGAGCTGCTGAGCGCGGTGGAAACCGCACGGCAGTACGACTCGAAGGTGCTGATCGAAGAGGCTGTCGTCGCCAGCGAGATCGGATGCGCGATCCTGGGGAACGATTCGGACCTGATCGCGGGCGAGGTCGACCGGGTTGCGCTGTCTCATGGCTTCTTCAGAATCCACCAGGAAGATGCCCCGGAAACCGGCTCCGAGAACTCGACGTTCATCGTCCCCGCCGACATTTCCGAAGAGTCGCGGTCGCTCGTGCAGGAGACGGCAAAGGCCATCTACCGCACCCTGGGATGCCGGGGACTGGCGCGGGTGGACCTGTTCCTCAAGGAGGATGGCACGGTAGTCCTCAACGAGGTGAACACCCTGCCCGGCCTGACCTCGTACAGCCGCTATCCGAGAATGATGGCCGCCGCGGGTCTGCCGCTCGCCGACGTGATCGACCGGGTGGTGTCGCTGGCTCTCACTGAGCGCTGACGTTCCGAGCACGCAAGGTCGCCTCGTGGACCACTTCGGCCGCCCGAATCACCAGGGCCGGGTCCCGGTCCAGCCACGGGCCTGCCCGTCGCTCGAACTCGGCATACCAGGTCTCCACCACCCCGCTCCGGCGCTGGCAGCCGGCGTCGGCCGTCGCCAGCGCGAGCTCCCCGGCCGGGACCCGGTCGGCGGTGTCCGCCGAGTCCCGGGCCAGCTCGACGGCGTCCCTGGGGGTCTGCGCCCGGTAGCCGGCCTCGGCCATGCAGCCGTGGTAGCGGGCGGACGCGGCGGTCACCCGCGGGTCCAGGTAGGAGTCGGCGGCCACCAGGTTCAGGTCCTGCGGCAGGTAGAAGGCGAGCAGCCAGTTGTCGACGGAGCCGTACACCGCCGCCCGGCCTTCGGCGCAGCTCGGGATGGGATCGGCTATCAGCGGAAGGACTGACGTGCTCGTTGACTGTGGGCGGTGCCGGCGATGACAGCCTCGATCGGGATTTGGGCGCATGGCGACCAGACCGGTGAGTCGGTGCTCTACCGGTGGGAGGCCGATCAACAGACCGGTTTCGTGACGTTCGAGGTTCCGACCCGGCGGTTCCGGCCGGCAGACGAGAGCGGCCAGCCGATCGGGGACCTGTTGTTCGATCCCGTCGTGGGCGAGCCGTCGGGCACCGCAGCCGGCGTGAACCGGCGGTTGTTCAACCAGGTGGTCGTCGCGATCATGCGCGCCTACAGGCGAGCCGGCAAGGCTCCGGCCACCGCCCACGCCTACTACTACTGACACGCAGGCAGTCGTTAGCCGACCCGCGCGCCCTGCGGCTGGACCGACTCTCAATCGCGCGCCGGGTAGCCGAGCAGCTCGATCAGGTCGCCCGTCGCTGCGGCGAACGCCTCGTAGATGTCGTCGTCGAAGTGGTTGCGCCAGTCGCCCGATTTTCCCCTTCGGTAGTGCGAGACCTTCCCCGCGGTCTCTCCCCGCATTCTTGAAAAGCTGTACCGGGACAGCAGACCGGCCAACTCAGCCGGCGGGAGCGCAATCCCGCAATGCCGCATCAGCAGGTCCACCTCGTCCGCCTGCCGCTCACCCGTCAGATCTTCGTATCGGAACAGCCGAACGGCCTCCGCGGCAGGGGCAGTCGCCCACGACCGAAGGTTTCTGAAGGTGCCCCTTTCCGACAGATGACCGATGACATACAGCAGGCCTTCCTTCAAGGGCTTCTCCTGCAGGACCTTCCGCACCTCCGGAATGTCGCCCATCGGCGTGTGCGAGCTTCGCGTGGAGAAGTAGCTGGAGACGATGATGTCACGCGGGTCGCGCAGCACGAAGAACGTTCGGTAGTGGTCGGGCTTGGGGATTGTGGTGAATTTCTTGTGGGAGATGAACAGGCACGAGACCGCCCGGCCCGACGGGAAGGCTTGCGGGTGACGCCACCGGTAGGGGCGCGGGTCGTACGGCAGCAACCCGGAGTGGCGATAGACGATGGGGTCGCCGAGCAGGGCCTTTATCCATTGGCTCGCCGTCTTACGCACCGCGCAGTGGAATACGTTCTCGTAGTCACTTCGCGACGCCACCGGCACCGTGAGCCGCAGCCTGGCGTTGCGCGCTTCGCACAGCACGCGGCGGGCCACCACGCGCGAGGAGTTGGGCGTGTGCTGTTTGATGAACCTGACGGTGCGATCGACCATCCGCCTACACCTCGATCCTTGCCTGCGGAGCAGGAGGAACATGCCGGTGGCGGCACCTTACAGCACGAACATCGAGTGGTCGCTATCCCGCGAGGATGCGCGCCTCGGTGCGGCCGCCGGCCATGCCCCACTTCTGCACCACCACGAGGTCGAGCCGGCCGTCCCTGTTCCAGTCCACGACCGCCAGGCTGTGGCGCTCGTCTGTGGAGACGTGCGCGGTGCTCGGTTTCACCAGGAATCCCCGGAATTGCGAGGCACCGTCCAGGACCCGCAGCACGGTCTGGTCGCTCTTGGGACCCGACTTCTGCGTCACCACCAGGTCCAGATTGAGATCGCCGTTCCAGTCCGCCACCGAGAAGGTGTGGCGGGCGTCCGTCTTGCCCAGCGGGGTGGCGCTTTCCTGCAGGTAGCGCTGCAGGTTCGAGGCGCCGTCGAGCACCCGGACCTCCGTGTGGCCGCTCGCCGTGCCGCACTTTTGCACCACCGCCATGTCCGGGCGGCCGTCGGCGTTCCAGTCCGCCGCGGAGAACGCGTGACAGTCGCCGGTCGGGCCCAGCGGGGTGATCGTTTCCTGCAGGTAGCGCCGTAGGAACGACGCGCCGTCGAGCACGCGGACCTCGGTGTGGCCGCTGGCCGTGCCGGACTTCTGCGTCACCACCAGGTCGAAACGCCCGTCGAAGTTCCAGTCCGCCATGGAGAACACGTACCGGGCGTCGGTCGGGCCCATCGGGATGGCCGTGTGGAGCAGGAGGTTTTGGAAGTTGTTGGCGCCGCTCAGCACGCGCACCTCGGTCGCGCCGCTGGCCGTGCCGGATAGTTGCACCACGACCAGGTCGGCGTGGCCGTCGCCGTTCCAGTCGGCCAGCAGCACCTGGTGCCGGTCGTCGAACGCGGCGGGGAGCCCCGGCACGACCTTCAGCAGGGTCTTGCTGAAGGGCCCGGTCGGCTTCTTGGGCGTCGACTTCTTCGGCTCCGCCGGCTGGGCGTTCGACGTCGCCGCGATGGAACTGGTCCAGAGCTGTCCGACGATGAGCCGGGCATCGTTGGCTTCGGGGCTGTAGGCCCCGGGATAGCCCGAGACCTGGACCCGCTGGCTGATCTGCCCGATTTCACCGGCCATCCAGCTGTTGGCGGGATATAGCCGGATCATCTTGTTGAGGAAGGCGTCTGTGGCGAAGCCCGGATCGAGCACCTGCTCCGGCCGGCCCCAGCCCATCGACGGGCGCTGCTGGAACAGCCCGAGGCTGTCGTGATCGACGGCGAGGGTGTAATTGTGCAGGGTGCTCTCGGCGATGGCCGTGGTCACGGCGATCACCGCCGCTCGGGCGGGCAGCCCGCGCGCCAGCACCTGGCGCACGATGGACCGGGCGCACGAGATGTTGTAGCCGGTCACGGACCGGCCCATCCGCTTGCCGCTCATCGACGGCCGCAGGAGGCGCGCGATCGCATTGTCGGCCGTGGTGACGCCGCCGGGCTGGCACGAGGTGGAGGGGATCGCCGCCTGGGCGGCGGCAGGCAGAGACAGCGACCCGGCGGCAACCGCTGCCGCGAAGAGAGCGCCGGTCAGACCTGAAAACCTCACGACATCGTCCCCCTGCGCGGAAGGGCCGCCCGGCGAGTTCGGCCCATCGATAGCGACCCTAACGAACGAGTCATCGGATTGCCACCGTCTAACGTGCCGGCGCGGCGGGTCGCCGGTCCATGCAACCTCAGCGTCGATGCAATCGTCATGGTGGTGTGAGAGGCGATCGAGACAAGCAGTTCCACGATTTCGTGCTGGCACAGCGCGCCGGTCTGTTACGAACAGCCACGCTGCTGACCGCGGGCGACCGCCACCTGGCCGAGGACCTGGTGCAGTCTGCCCTGACCAAGCTCTACGTGGCCTGGCCGTCCTTCCAGCGCGCCGACAATCCCCAGGCCTACACACGGCGCGTTCTCGTCAATGCTCTGAGTGACGAACGCCGGCGACTGTGGCGGCGGCGGGAACACTCCACGGCCGAGCTGCCGGAGCTGCCGCGTACCGATCAGCATGGTGAAGCCGTGACCGACGGCCTGCGCACAGCGTTGCGCGAACTGCCGCCGAAGATGCGCGCCGCCGTCGTGTTCCGGTACTTCCACGATCTCACCGTCACCGAGACCGCCGAAGCCCTCGGCTGCTCGGAGGGCACGGTGAAGAGCCAGACCTCCCGCGCACTTGCCCGCCTGCGCTCCGCCCTGGAAATCCGACCGGCCGCTCCGGCCTTCCGTTGAAAAGGAAAATGATGGACCTGCACCGGCAGTTCGACACCCTCGCTGGCCCCGAGGTCCCTACCAGCAGGGAAGATGTCAACTCCGACCTCGACCGCGGCCGGCGTGCCCTGCGCAAGCGCCGCACCCTTCAGAAGATCGCCGGCGGCGTGTTCGCCGTGGCGGCGCTCGCCGCCGGCGTCACGGTCGCCAACACCAACGCCCCGGCGACGACCACGCCGAGCGCGGGTAAGAACCCGGGTTCGGTCAGCATCCCGGCTACCCGGCTCGTCGCCTACACCGGTAGCCAGCCCAAGGGCTACACCATCGACAAGGTCCCGGACGGCTGGGAGATCCAGGCCGACACCACCGGCGCGCTGATCCTGGCGCCGAAGGACGCCCTCGACAAGGACCCGCAGAGCTTCGTCGGCAAGATCGGCATCATGCTCCAGTCCAAGGACCAGAACGACGCCCCGAAGGGCAAGAAGGTCAAGGTCGGTGACACCGAGGGCGTCCTGGTCCCCGAGCCGGAGGTCGACGCCACCACGCGCCGGCTCCAGGAGGAGGCCAAGCGGGAGGCCATCGCCAAGGGCGGCCCCTCCGCGGCCCCGTTCCTCGTGGACGACAGCGCCAACGACGGCGCCACCCTCTGGGTCAAGCAGCCCAACGGCGTCTACCTGCTGGTCCAGTTCTGGGAGGGCCTCGGCCTGAGCGAGCAGGACATGCTCGACATCGGCGCCGGCGTCCACGTCCACAAGGGCGCCGTGCAGGGCGTCGGCTGATCGAGCCGATCCGACGTGCGGGGCGAGCCGGTTCGGCTCGCCCCGCACGCCCCTGTGCGGTAGGAGGGATTCGAACCCCCTCAGCAAGGCACCTGCTTTACAGGCAGGTCCGACTCTCCAGCGTCGGCGCTACCGCAGGGACGGTGCATTTGTCGCGCTCCGGCGGGTGGATTCGAACCACCACCGTACGGATTAACAATCCGCTGCCCTGCCGTTGGGCGACGCCGGATCGATCGGTTTGCGTCATGGAGCCACAAGCGCGTTCCCAGCAGGATTCGAACCTGCGACCTCGACGTTCGTAGCGTCGCGCGCTGTCCAACTGCGCCATGGGAACATCAACGTGCCTTACCGCGTACCCGGAGAGGGATTCGAACCCCCAACCTTCCGACCCTGAATCGGACGCCTCTTCCGTTGGGCTACCCGGGCAAAGAGCATTTCCTAGAACGCATTCAGCGCACGCACGGACCATTCCGGGAACGAAAAAGCCGCCCGGCCCTCGGCTTGAGGTGGGCGGCGTAGACGCAGACGCTGCTGCGCTAACCGCTACACCGCTGGCCTCGCAGGCGCAGCTCAACCGTCAGGGTGGTCCGATAGCTTGGGTAACTATTCCGCTGCCACATGACGGTGAACTCCCCTCAAGGTCTCGGTGCGACGTGATCCGCATTTCGCGGCCCCGCCGGCGTTGCACACAGTTTGGCGCATCACGCCGTGGGACGCCAGCGAATTAATTGATGCGCGGCGGCACGCCTGCGGTCGTTGTCGCCGGGTAACCGTTGCTCTACCGTGCGGCAGATGCGTTCTCGCCCTCTCGGCTACGCCGACGCGGCCCGGCTCCTCGGCGGCGCCGACAACGCCGTCATCAAGGTGCTGGGCGCGGCGAGCGGGACGGCCGCCGCCGCCGTGACCGTCGGCACGCTCGGCGCCAACGACTTCTTCGCCCTGCGCGGCGCGCTGATCACCTGGGGCAACGCGATGGCCACCGGCCTGCGCGAGCGGGTCACCGGGGTGCGCCGCTTCGACCGTACGCAGCGACTGGTCGCCGCGCACGCGATCATCGTGGTCACCGCGTTCTACGAGGCGCTCGACGCCGTGCTGGCCGACCACCCGGAGGTCGACCTGGCCGCCGCCGCGCTGACCGCCGGCGAACAGGTCGCCGTCACCACCTCGACCGTGGTGACCACCCGGTATGCCGATCTGGTGCAGGTGCTGATCGACACGCCGCCGCCGATGCCGGCGCCGCACTGTCCGTTCGAAACGACCGTCGGTGCCCTCGCGGGGTACTTCGGGTCGGCGGCTGCCGCGTTGCGCGACTTCCTCAGCGGGTTGAGCGCGTTCACGGGACGTGCCGACACGGTCCGCGAGGTCCTGACGGCGGTCGAGCACGAGGTACGCCGCGCCGCCGTCGAGCGGTACACGCAGGCGTACCGCGCCCTGATCATCCAGGCGCCCGAGTTCGGCGTCTGGGCGGGCATGGTCGACGCCCAGGCCACCCGGGCCCTGCTGCGGGACTCGGTGGCGGACCTGTCCGCGCGACTCGACGACCTGCGTACGGTGTCAGGCGCGGCCGCGGTCGACGCCGTCCTCGCCGGACTCGGCAAGCGGTACCGGGCCGGCCTCGACGCGGCGATCCTCGGCGCCAAGCACGCGCCCGGCCACGTCGTGCTGCCCAGCCTCGGCGACGGCTACATCAATCCGCACGGCCGCGCCGCGGTGGCGGGGCCGTTCGATCTGCCGGCCACCGAGACGTGGTGGGAGAGGTCCACCGCCGTCGACGACGTCCAGGGCTTCCTGCTGGCTCACCTCACCGGCCCGGCCGCCGTGGTGACCCCGCTGGTGGTGCTCGGCCAGCCGGGCTCCGGCAAATCCGCGTTGACCAAGACGCTCGCCGCCCGGCTACCCGCCGCCGACTTCCTGGTCATCCGGGTCGAGTTGCGCAACGTGCCCGCCGACTCCTCGGTCCAGGCGCAGATCGAGGAGGCCGTGCTGCAGATGCTCGGCGAGCGCGTCTCGTGGCCCGACCTCGTGCGCCGGGCCGGCGCCGCGCTGCCGGTCGTCATCCTGGACGGCTTCGACGAGTTGCTGCAGGCCACCGGCATGAACCGGGCCGACTACCTCGATCAGATCCGGCGTTTCCAGCAGCGCGAGGAGGAGCTCGACCGGCCCGTCGCGGTGCTGGTCACCAGCCGTACCGTGGTCGCCGACCGGGCCCGCTTCCCGGACAACTCGGTGGTCCTGCGGCTGGAGCCGTTCGACGAACCGCAGGTTCGGGCCTGGCTTGAGGTCTGGAACGCCCACAACGCCGGCGGGCTCGCCGCCCGGGGCCTGCGGCCGCTGCCGGCCGGGACGGCCCTCGCCCAGGGCGAGTTGGCCAGCCAGCCGTTGCTGTTGCTGCTGCTCGCGCTCTACGACGCGGGCGCCAACGCGCTGCAGTCCGCCGACCGCGACATCCGCCGGGTCGACCTCTATGGCCGGCTCTTCGCCGACTTCGTGGAGCGGGAGGTCGACAAACAGGGCCAGGGCCGGACCGACGATCAGCGCCGCGAGGAGATCGACGCGGAGTGGCGCCGCCTCAGCGCGGTCGCCGTGGCCATCCTCAACCGCGGCGGCGACGTGATCCTCGAAGCCGAACTGAACGACGACATCCCGCACCTGCTGTGGGAGAGCGACCTGCGCCCGGCGCGCGCCGACGCGGCCGCCCGGGCCCTCACCGTCAGCCAGCTCATGGTCGGCCGGTTCTTCTTCGTCCACGAGTCCCGGGCCACCCGCGACACCGGCGGCCCGGAACGCAGCTTCGAATTCCTGCACGCCACGTTCGGCGACTTCCTGGCCGCCCGGCAGATCGTGGCGAGCCTGGTCGATCTGGCCCAGGAACGGATCCACCAGCGCCGCCGCCAGGGCGTCATCGACCCCGGCCCGCTGCACGCGGCCACCTCGTTCGTCACCGTCGCCGGCCGGCCCCCGCTGTGGGACTTCTGCCGCGGGCTGCTCGCCCGGCTCGACGCCGGGCAGCGAGCGATCTGCCGCGAGCTCGTCCTGGAACTGCTGCCGGACGCCGGGTATCCGCATCCGACGTGGACCAGGAACGGCTACGAGCCATACCGGACCCCGCCGGCGGTACGGCACGCGGCGTTCTCGGCCAACCTGGTCTGCCTCGCGGTGCTGCTCTCCGACGGGCCGGTGGACGCGGTCGAGTTGGTCGGGGAGCCGGTCGTCGTCAACTGGCGACGGCAGGCGCTGCTGTGGCAGAGCCAGCTAGAAGCCGAGGACCGCAAGCGGATATGGCAGGCGCTGCGGGTGGCCTGGCGGCTGGACACCGACCCCACCCGCCTGGAGGTACGCCCCGAGGACGGCGCCGAGATCAGCGTCTACGAGTCGCTGCCCTGGCCGCCGGAGGTCCGCCCGGCCGCTCGGCAACCCGACGGTCCCGCGGCGGTGCTGGCACCCGACGTCTCGGTCGCTGCCGACAGCCACATCGGACGCGTGCTGCGCCGGTCGGCCTTCGTGCAGACCGCCCACGACGTACGCGAATGTCTCTACGACCTGATGCCATACTGGCAGCGAACGGATGCGCCGCACCTGCACCAGATCGGCGGCCAACCGGCGCTGGTGTCCGAGGCGGCGCTGTTCCTGCACCTGTTGTTGTCACCACCGGAGGCTCAACCGCGCGGACTGCGCGCCGAGCAGTATCGCGGCGCCTTCCAGGTCACGAACTTGCCGAGACAACGAGATCTACTCATCCGGCAGCTCGCCGACGAGGCACCGGGATTCTCAGCCGCCGAGCTGGAAGCCATCTTCATGTGGCTCAGGACGAGCGACCTCCACCGCAGCCCCGCGGAGAGTGTGCGACTCCTGACCGACGCGCCGGCGGCATCGGCTCAACTCCTGCTCGGCGTCGTCAGGTGGGACTTCCGCGACGATCCGGACGACCCGGTGCGAGTACATCTGATTGAGCTCCATCGCACGCTCGGCCTGCCGAATCCCTTCGTCATCTAGTCCAGGCTCGGCAGGGTGGCCGGGCCGTTGTCGACGAACGCGTAGGTCGTCTTCAGCGGCGCGTCCCCGAGCTCCTCGGCGATCAGGCCGGAGGGGAACACCTGCAGAAACGCGCTCTGGTTGCTGATCGCGTACGTCGGGAGTCCGTTGGACTTGGCCTTCTGCCGGGCGATGGTGAACAGCTGGCCGGCACGACCGGTGTCGCAGGCCGCCGCTACGACGGTGAGCGAGCCCGTACCGTTGTTCTTGATACCCATGCAGGAGGGTTCGCCGCCGGCGCCGGCCTTGGCGGTCTTGATCAGGTATTTGTCGCCGACCGGGGTGAGCACGAACATGCCGTGCTCGGCCTCGCCGTCGGTCAGGCTGAGCCGGCCGCGGTCGTCGACCACGACGATCGACTCGAAGCTCGGGATCGGCGCGATCACGATCTGCCGCTTGCCCGCCAGGATCGGGTCCACCTTGGACTTCTTGCCCGCGGTCGACGTCTTGGTCCCGCCGGTTGTCTTGGTTCCGGTAGAGGTCTTGGTCCCGCTTGAAGTCTTGGTTCCGCTGGAGGTCTTGGAACCGGCGGCCTGCGAGCTCGCGTCGGTCGGTGCGGTGAAGGCGACCGGGGCGTTCGACTGGCGGTCGGACGGTGTGCAGGCCTGCTGGGTGAGCACCAGGCCGGCGGCCAGGACGCCGAAGAGAACGGTGGCACGATGAGTCCGCACGGGATTCCTCCAGATCGATGTGTTCCGACCTGGCCAATCCTGTCGATCAGCTGTGCGCCGCGGCCCGGTCGCGGCGCACAGTGGCACGAACCCTGGAGACCCCGGCGGTTATCCGATCATCGGCAGCGCGGTCGCGAGGGGCCAGGCGACTACCAGTGATCCCACGATTGCGATCAGCCACGAAGGCGCCGAGAACCTGTGCAGCACGGCGCTCCAGACCGCCTGCCACAGCAGCAGGATCGCGAGCAACGGAACGATGAGCACCAGGAAGCCGCCGGTGAGACCGACCACGGCCGCCCCGGTCAGCGCGATCACCGCGACCGCGGAGACAGCCAGCACGCCGAAGCTGTTTCCGGCGGTGACCCGCTCGGCGGCGTACGCGAGCACGGCGAAGGCCGCCCACATGACCGCGAGCAGCCACCACCGCGCGCCGACGGGAAGCGCGTGGGTGAGCCCGAGGTGCAGCGGCAGCGCGATCGCCGTCGCCGCGTACCCGATGAGCACGGGCGCGGCGACCACCAGCCGCAGCATTCCCGGACGGGCGACCGACGCCGCGTCCGAAAGCGGGCCGGCGGGCGACGCCGCATCCGAAAGCGGGCCGGCGGGCGACGCCGGAGCCGGAGCCGGGAAGATCGCCCCGCGCCACCGCCGGTAGCCGAGAATCACGGCCCCGGCCATGGCGGTGAATCCGACGATGTAGCCGCCCAGGGCCAGCGGCAGCCGGTTGGTTGGCAGGAACGGCGCGATCAGCCCCGCGAACGCCGCGGCCGCGGCAGCCACGGCGACAGTAGGACCGACCTGCGGCACCGAGAGCCGCGGCCAACTCGCACGGGCGCCGCCGAGCAGCAGCCGCGCGACGGGATACAGCCCGATCAGCAGGGACAGCAGCAGCACCGCGGCCCCGCCGACCCGGCGGTACGGTGCCGGCAGCGGACGGTCGGCGGCCGGCCCGCCGAAGCTGTCGTCCAGCCAGGCGACCATCTCGCGATGGGTACGCGGCGCGTACAGGATGGAGATGTGCTCGACCGCGGGCACGACCACCATCGACCGGCCCTCGCGGGCGGGACCGGCGGCACGTTCGGCCTCGGCCCGGAAGTTGGGGAATTCCAGTCCGCCCACGAGCAGGAGCAACCGCGCCGGGCGGTCCGGCAGCACCGTCGAGGAGTCCGGCAGCGAGATCGCCACCGTCGCCGTGACCTCGGGGTGTGCGACCGCATACCGGGTCACCGCCGAGGCGCCCATCGAATGCCCGGCCAGCGCGATCCGGGCCGGGTCGACGTCCGGCAGCCCACGCAGGTGCGCCGTCGCGACTTCGAGGTCGTGCTGCAGCGCGGCGGTCGACGTCTCGGTGCTCGCCGTGCCGTCCGGCAGCGGCCGGGTGTTGGCGCCGTGACCGGAGAAGTCCAGCAACACCACCACGTAGCCGCGCGCCGCCAGCGAATCACCGAACGGGGCCATCAGCCTGGCCGAGCCCGCGAAGCCGTGCGCGACCACCACTCCCGGATGGCGCTGACCGCTCGCGCCGGCCGGGTGGACCTCGTCGAGCGGCACCCCGTCGACGACCACGTGCCGGCGGTTCATCTCGCCGGCCGCCCCGGCGAGCAACCACATCCCGGCGCCCGCCGCCACCAGGACGGCCAGCAACGCGGCGAGCGGCCGCTGTCGGTGGAAAATCACGCACGACGGTACCGAGCGGCCGAGATGGTGGCTCAGCCGGTCTCCGCGGGCGGTTCCTCGCTGGGGAAGAGGATGGGACGACCTCGCTGCGCAGCCAGAGCCGCTACGTCGAGCGGGCCGGGCGTTCGAAGAGTAGTTCCCGGCCGTCCTCTTCGTCCCACTGCTCTCCGACGTGGGTGAACCCGAACCCGGCGATGCTCGCCAGCGAGGCGGCGTTCTCCGGGCTGATGCTGGCCCGGACCGTGACCGCCGACGGCTCGGCGGCGGCCCAGCGCAGCAACTCGGTCACCATGGCCTTGGCATAGCCACGCCTGCGGTACGCCGGGTCCGTGCTGTAGCTGATCTCCACCATGCCGGCCTCGTCGGGCGGGCCGTGGAAGCCGGCGGCCCCGATCACCACTCCATCGGGGACGGAGACCGCCGCTCGGACGATCCAGTCGGCGAACCGCGGGTCCGCGGCGATCTGGTCGAGACGCATCCGCCACAACCAGGTGATCTCGTCGGAGAGGAACCACTCCGAGAGCGGAACACCGGTCGCCGTCCGGGCCGCGACGAGGTCGCCGGCCAGCAGGGCTTCGAGGACGTGGGGTGGCAGGGGCACGAAACGCACGGAGGGCGTGGGCTGTTGCGGCATCGCGGAGATCATCACATGCCGGGCCCGGGCGCACTTCATCCGCACGAGTGCGCCCGGGCCCGACGGCGGACCGTCAGCGCCTTCGGGGGCTCGTCAGCAGCGGGACCAGGTTGAGCAGCAGGCCGACCAGCGCCACACCCGTCACCAGGTTGACCCCGGGGTGGAACTCGCGGAAGTCGGCCGCCGCTCCCCCGTCCGCGATCAGCGCCGTCAGCACCGCCAGCACCAGCGCCGCGCCGACCTGCCCGGAGGTCTGCACCAACCCCGAGGCCAGCCCCTGCTCCGAGTCATCGATGCCCTGGGTCGCCTGCGCCATGATCGAGCTGAAGCCGAACGCGAACCCGCCGCCGAGCAGCAGCATCGTCGGCAGGACCGTCACCGCGTAGTGCGGCGCGTCGCCCGCGGTCAGCAGGAACCACGCGTATCCCAGCAGCAGCGAGGTCATCGAGCTGATCAGCAGGCGCGGGGTGCCGTACCGGTCGATCAGCCGGCCCACGAAGGGTGAGCCGAACGCCACCAGCAGGCCCGCCGGCAGCAGCGCCAGCGCCATCCGCAGCGGCGACCAGCCGAGGACGTTCTGCAGGTAGAGGGTCATCATGAACTGGAAGCTCAGGTACGAGCCGAACAGCGCGATCATGCTCAGGTTGGCCCGGACCACCGTGCCGACGCGCAGGATGCCGAGCCGGATCAGCGGGTGCCGCACGCGCTTCTCCGTGATGACGAAGCCGGCCAGCAGGGCGACTGCCAGCACGATCGAGCCGAGGGTGAGCGGGTCCGTCCAGCCCCGGTCGGGCGCCGACACGACGGTGTAGACCGCCAGCAGCATTCCGGCGGTCAGGGTTGCGGCGCCGATCAGGTCGTGGCCGCCGCCCGCGGCCGGGCGGTCGCGCGGGATCAGTGCGATGCCCGCGGCCAGGGCCGCGATCGCCAGCGGTACGGGGATCAGGAACGTCCAGCGCCAGCCGAAGCTGGTGAGCAGGCCGCCGAGGATCAGGCCGGAGGAGTAGCCGCTCGCGCCGAAGACCGAGAAGACCGACAGGGCGCGGTTGCGGGCCGGCCCCTCGTGGAACGTGGTGGTCAGGATCGACAGGGCGGTCGGTGCGGTGAACGCCGCGGCCAGGCCCTTGACGAAGCGGGTGGCGATGAGCAGCGTGCCGTCGTCGACGAGGCCGCCGACCAGCGAGGCGACCGCGAAGACGGCCAGGGCGGTCAGGAAGACCTTGCGGCGGCCGAGCAGGTCGGCGGTACGCCCACCGAGCAGCAGCAGCCCGCCGTAGCCGAGCACGTAACCGTTGACGATCCACTGCAGCGACGTGGTCGACAGGCCGAGTTCGGCGCCGATGGACGGCAGGGCCACGCCGACCATCGAGACGTCGAGCCCGTCCAGGAACAGCACCGCGCACAGCACCGCCAGCACGCCCCAGAGTCGCGGGGTCCAGCGCTGGGCGAGCGGGGTGGTCGGGGGCGCCGCCGGGACGACGGCTTCAGAGATAGTCACGCCGGCGAAGCTACATGCGTGCACATTAAATGTCGACGCATCAGATTCGTGTGCATATAATTTGGGTGCATCTACTTCGACGAGCGGTTAGGATGCGCCACATGACCTCCGAGCCGGCCCTCGTGCACCGCTGGCGCACCCTGCTGACCAGCTACAACGAGGTCGCCGGCCACCTGGAGCGGGCGCTGCAGGAGGCGCACGGGCTCACCATGGGTGAGTTCGAGACCCTCGACCGGCTGATCACAGCCACGTGTGAGAAGCGCCGCATGCAAGATCTCGCCGCGGCGATGTATCTCAGCCAGAGCGCGCTGTCCCGGACGGTCGCCCGGCTTGAGAAGGGCGGGCTCGTCAGCCGAAGCCTCTGCGAGGACGACCGCCGGGGCATCTACGTCGCTGTGACCGCGGAGGGCCTCCAGCGGCACGCGGACGCCCGCGCCACCCACCGCGCGATCCTCGCGGAGCACCTCGAAGCCGCAGCCTGACCCACGGCACCGCGTCCGCCGTGACGCTCTTCGCCGCCCGGCCCGCGCCGGTGAATTCCGGGCTTCTCCGCGCTGTCGCTACGGCCGGTGCCGCAGCGGCCGATGATGGTGAATGTGAGCGGCTCTGACTTCGACCTGCGGCCGGGCGCGCGGGGAGCGGAGGAACTGGGCCGGGGCGCGTACGCGGCCGTGTACCGGATCCGGCGCGACGGGGTCGACTACGCGGTCAAGGCGTTGCATCCCACGGCGACCACCGACGAGCGGACGGTGGTGACGTTCCAGCGCGAGGCCGCGCTGCTGGCCCGGGTCAACCATCCGGCGGTGCCCCGGGTCTTCGACGTGGGGCTCTCCGGAAACCGCCCGTACCTCGCCATGGAGTTCGTCGACGGCCGGCCGCTGTCGACGTTCATCGCGGCCGGCCGGCTCGACGAGGCGCGCATCGGGCGCCTCGGCGCGACCGTGGCCGACGCGCTCGCCGCCGCGCACCGGGCCGGGCTGGTGCACCGCGACGTCAAACCGGCGAACATCCTGGTCGCCGAGGACGACAGCGCGCACCTGATCGACTTCGGCCTGGCCGCCTCCGCGCACCGCGAGGTCGGCGACGATGCGGTGGCCGGGACCTTCGACTACAGCGCGCCCGAGCAGACCGGGATGCTGGCCCGGCCCGTGGACGGCCGGTCGGACCTGTACGCGCTGGGCGTCGTCCTCTTCGAGTGCGCCACCGGTGAGCTGCCGTTCCGCTCCGACGACACGGGCGAGCTGATCCGCATGCACGCCACCGTGCCCGCTCCCGACCCGCGCACCCGCAACCCCGGCCTGTCGCCGGACCTCGCCGCTCTGATCGGGCGGCTGCTGGCCAAGGACCCCGATGACCGGTACGCCACCGCCGAGCACGTCGCGACGCACCTGCGCCGGATCGGCGGGCTGGCCGAGCCGCCGCCCGCGCCCACCGGCGACCTCATCGGCCGGGTCCCGCAACTGACCGAGTTACGCGACCGATGGCGGCGCGCCTTGCCCGGTGCCGGCGGATTCGCGCTGGTGACCGGCCTGCCTGGCAGCGGCAAGACGGCCCTGGCCGGCGTCGCCGCCGCCCAGGTGTCCGCCGACGGCGGGCTGCTACTGACCGGCCGGTGCGCCCCCGACGAATCGACTCCGGCCGCCGCGCTGCGCGGCGCCGTCGACCGGTACGCCACGATCGTCGCGGCGCTGCCGGAGGCGGAACGCGGGGCGGCGGTGGACCGGGTACGCCGAGCGGCCGGCGCCGGCGGCCACCTGCTCGCCCCGCTGTCCGGCACGCTGGCCGGCCTGCTCGACCTGCCCGCGCCGGACGCCGAGGCCCGGCCCGACCAGTTCGCCACCGCGGTCGCGACCTTCCTGACCGGGTTGGCACACGCCCACGGGGGCCTGTTCGTCCAGCTCGACGACGTGCAGTGGCTGGATCCGGTCGGGTGTGAGGTGCTGCGCCGGCTGGCGGCCGAGCTGACCGGGGCGCCGCTGCTGCTGGTGGCCACCGCCCGCTCGGTCGACGAGGACGACGAACCGGCCCCGGCGTTCCGGGCGGCCTGCGGCGACCGGCTCGACCTCACCCTGCCGATCGGCCCGCTCCCAGGCGACGACGTGGCCCGGCTGGTCTCGGCCTACCTGGCCGGCGCCGGCGTGAGCCCGGAGCTGACCGCCGAGGTCGCCGTCCGGGGCCGCGGCAACCCGTTCACCATCCTTGAATACCTGCGTGCCCTGGTGGACGCGGGCGCGTTGCGGCCGCACTGGGGAACGTGGGTGTACGACGCCGACCTGCTGCGCGGCGTCGAGTTGCCCGACGACGTCCTGGACCTGGTGCTGGCCCGCATCGACGACCTGGGCGAGGCGGGACGGCTGCTGCTGACCTCGGCCGCGGCGATCGGCTCCCAGTTCGGCCCCACGCTGCTGGCCGACGTCGCCGGCCACGACCCCGCCGTCGAACTGAGCGCCGCCGTCGAGCGCGGCCTGCTCCAGTGGGCGGCCGGCCGGTACAGCTTCGTGCACGACCGGATCCGCGAGGTGCTGCTGTCCGTACTGCCCGAACCCGCCCGACGCGAGCTGCACCAGCGGATCGCCGTCGTGCTGGACGGCTACGGCTCGACCGACCCCGCCACGGTGTACGCGGTGGCCCGCCACTACGCCCAGGGCGAGAGCCGGCGGACGCCCGAGCGGGTCTTCACCACCAGCGCCGCGGCCGGCTTCCTCGCCCTCGACGAGCACGCCCCGACCACCGCCGTGGAGTTCCTCGAACCAGCGGTGGCGGCCGCCCTGGCCGCCGGCATCGTCCCGGACGGCCGCTTCCAGGAGGCGCTCGGCCGCGCCTACCTCGCCTGCGGCCGGGCGGACGACGCTGTGCCGGTGCTGGAGGCGGGGCTCTCGGCCGAGCCGGACCGGACCCGCCGGGCGAGCCTGTCGCTGCGGCTCGCCCTCGCCCACCGGGTCCGGTGGAACATCGACCGGTCCACCGAGGTGGCCTGGCAGGGCCTGGCCGAGGCCGGCTGCCTGCTGCCCCGCAAGCCGCTCGCCGTCACCCTGTGGACCCTGGGGCATCTGCTGCGGTGGATCGTCGCCGGGGCCCGCCGGCCGAGTGCCCGGCCCGCCGTCGGTGAGCAGCGCGAGCGGCTGCGGCTGGCGGTCAAGCTGTGCAGCCTGCTGGGCACCAACATGTACATGAGCTACCGCCCGGCGTGGACCGTCCCGTTCGGCCTGCACTCGGCGCGGCTGGGTGCGCGGCTGGGACGTTCCGCCGAGTACGCCGGCGGTCAGATCGGACTGGCGTCCCTCGCGGCGATGCTGCGGATGCGCCGCCGGCGCGACCGGCACCACCGCGAGGCGCTCGCCGTCGCCGCGGAGGTGCGGGACCCCGCCGTGTCCGCCTATGTGGCCTACGTGTGGGCGGTGATCGAGTCCGTCATCGGCGGCGGCCCCCGGGCCGAGCTGATGCGGGTGGCCGAGGAGCACCGGCGGTGGCTCGACCCCGACTACTACCTCAACGTCGTCGCCATGCGCTGCCAGGAGCTGGCTGCCCGGGGCCACACCGGGCGGGCCGCCGCCCTCCACGCGCACGGCCTCGCCTCGCCGGCCGGCTCGGACGGGCCCGCCGGCTTCGGCACCGCGGGGCTGTTCATCGACGCCGTCCTCGGCCGGCCGGTCGACGCCGCGAAGATCCTCGCCGAACGTTGCCACGAGGGTACCGATGCCGGGCGCCGGCTGAGCTACGCCGTGGCCGCGACCATCTGCGCGGTGGAACAGGGCGAGCTGGGCGCGCCGTTCGAGGCGGCGACCGATGCCTTCGCCGCGGTCCGGGTGTCGACCGCCACCATGATGCTCGACCACCGGCTCTTCTTCGCCTATCAGGCGTTCGCCCGGCTGACGCTCGCCCGGCAGGCCGGCGGCGACGAGCGCGTCCGGCGGCAGGCCGCGGCCGCCACCGCGGTACGCAGGCTGGCCCGGGTGGCGAAGGTCGAGCTGCTCAGGGCGTACCACGGGGTGGCCGATGCCGACCTGGAGGTGCTGTCCGGACGCTACGACTCCGCGTTGCGCCGCCTCGCCCGCACCGAGCCGATGATCTACTCGGTCGACGCGCCCCTGCTGGAGCACGAGGCGGCCCGGGTCCGGGCCCGCGCGCTGCTCGGGCAGGGCCGCGAGGCGGCCGGCACCCGCCAGGCCCAGGTCGCCCTCGCGCTGGCCGCCGAGCACGGCTGGGCCAACCGGGCCCGCCAGGTCCGGGCGGAGTTCGGCATCAAGGAATCGACGCTGCGGGCACAGACCAGCCGCACCCGGCAGACCAGCCTCGGCACCGGCGATCGCTACCGCGGCCGGCTGGAGGCCCTCCAACAGGTCAGCCTCGCGGCGGCGACCATGCTCGACCCGAGACAACTGGCCCGGGTCGCGCTCGATGAGACGCTGCGCATCCTCGGCGCCGAGCGCGCCGCGCTGTTCCTGACCGACGACGAGGGCCGCCCCCGGCTGAGCGTGGGCCGCAGCGCCACCGGCGAAGACCTATCGGAATTGTCCGGCTACAGCTCCACCCTGGTCGACCGGGTGACCGACTCCCGCGAGGCCGTCGTGGTGACCGGCAGCGACGAGGGCGCGGCGCTCGGCTCCCAGAGCGCCCTGGTGTACGGCCTGCGCAGCATCATCGTCGCCCCGCTGGAGCTCGACCGGCGCCTGCTCGGGGTGGTGTATCTGGACAGCCGCGTGGCCAAGGGCGTCTTCACCGAGCGCGACGTCGACATCCTCACCGCGGTGAACAGCCACATCGCCGTCTCGCTGGAGACCGCGCGCGCCGCCCAACTGGAGGTGGCCGTCCAGGCGGCACACCAGCAGCGGGACGTGGCCGAGACGCTGCGGGACACGATGACCCGGATGAGCGGCACCCTGGACCCCGACGAGGTACGGCGGTCGCTGCTCGCCATCGTCACCGCGGTGTCCCCCGCCGACCGAAGCTGCCTGGTGTACGAGGAGGACGACGCCCTGACCGTCACCGGGCCGGACGGGGCCCCGTGCCCCGATCCGGCTCTGGTGGACGCCCGCGCGCTGCTCGCCCTCACCGCCGCGGCCCGCGACGACCCCGGAATCAGCCGCAACGTGGCCGGCCTGGTCGGCGAGACGGGCAGTTGGGTCGCCGTGCCGATACACACCCACGCCTGCGGTCACGGCGTCCTGCTGGCCGCTGCCACAGCCGCGCACGCCTTCGGCGACGAGCACCTGCAACTCGTCGCCGCCATCGCGGGACAGGGCGCGACCGCATACGAGAACGCCCGGCTCTACACCCGGGTGCAGCAACTGGCGACCACCGACCCGCTGACCGGGGTGTCCAACCGCCGGCACTTCGCTGACCACGCGGTTCGGCAGTTGTCCATCGCCCGCCGCAACCTGCGGCCGCTGGTCGCCATGATGGTCGACATCGACCACTTCAAGAAGATCAACGACACCTACGGGCACGCCGTCGGCGACGAGGTCATCAAGCGGGTGGCCGGCACGCTGCGCACCAACGTCCGGGACCCCGACATCCTCTGCCGCTACGGCGGTGAGGAGTTCGCGATCGTCATGACCGAGATGCACGGCAACCCGATCGACGTCGCCGAGCGGCTCCGGGTCACCATCCGCGAGAACCCGATCGACGGCCCGAGCGGGCCGGTCCGGTTCACCGTGAGCATCGGCATCGCCGAGCTCAAGCCCGACGACGACCTCGAGACCCTGCTCGGCCGCGCCGACGCGGCTCTCTACCGGGCCAAGGAAGGCGGCCGCGACCAGGTGCAGCCTGGATAGCCGGTGCCCGCCGGTCAGTCGCCCGTGGTACGCGCCTGCCAGGTGCACAGGCAGACCTTGTTGCCCTGCGGGTCGGCCAGCACCCAGAAGCTCGGCGCCTCCGCGTCGCTGACCAGGGTGCCGCCCGCCGCGACCGCCGCGTCGATCCGGGGCTGGACCTGCGCCGGGTCCACCCACACGTCGGGGTGCCAGCGCTGCCGGGGCTCGGCGCTGCCGGATTCCTGCAGCCACACGGCCGGCAGCACCCCGAACGGATCGCGCAGTTCGTCGCCGGCGGACGCCATCGCCAGCACGGCGCCCCAGAACGGCAGGACCGCGCCGAACTCCGGGCTGTCCAGCGCCAGCTCAAGCCGGGAGACGGTCGCGCACTCCGTCGCGGTGCCGGCGTCGGCGGCGATCCCGGAGACGGTACGGGCCAGCCGGAGGTCGCGGGCGGTGACCGCGCCGACGTCGTGGCTGGTCAGCCGCACATCGACGTGGGTGTACCGCAGGTCGAGGTCGGGATGGTGGTCCATCGCCTCGGCCGCGGCGCCGACGGCGTCCACGATGGCGAGCCCGGCCGCGAAGTCGGCGGTCCGGATCCGGGTCTGAAGCCCACCGAGCAGGTAGACCCACCCGGCCGGCGCCTGGTCGGCGATCTGCTGTCCCGTCAGTTCGGTCATGAGGCGATGCTCGCGCAACCGGTCGGGAAGTCAAGCCACGCCCGGGTGACCACCCGCGTGTCGGCCGGTGGATTCCCGGCTCCCGCCGGAAAGGTACGGCTCATGCGCCTCGTCTCTTCTGGACTGTTCGCCGTGGTGACAGCGGTGTCGGCCACCGCCGTGCTGGCCGCCTGGCCGGCCGGCGCGGATCCGGCGCCACCCGGGCCGGGGCCGACGGACGCCGCCCGGCTCGGCCGGGCCTGGACCGGCCCGCCGGCACACGGAAACATCGGGTCCGGCCCCGTCTACGCCGACGGGTCGGTCTACTACACCGAGGACGCCTGGCCGGTCAGCGATCCCCGCAGCGCATTGCGGATCTCCCGTCGCGACGCCGCCACCGGGCGACCGCTGCCGTTCGCCGCGCCCGCCGTCAAGGCGCTCCTGTCCGCCCAGCCGGCCACCGACGGCGTCCGCATCTTCACGGTCAGCGCCTACGAGAACGCGGATCCCGTCGCGAGTGTGCGGGCGTACACGCTCGACGGCCGGGCCGCCTGGACCCGCCGACTGCCCGGGGAGAAGTTCCTGCTGAACCTGGTCGTCGCCGGGCCACTGGTGATCGCGGCCGGGGAACTCGACTGCGACCGGGAGCCCGAGGCCGGCTGCGAGCGGACCACCGTCGCCGCGTGGTGGGCCGCCACCGGCAAGCGGGCCTGGCAGCGGACCCTGCCGGGCGGCTCGCCGCAGCTCGTGGCGGCGTCCGGGCGGTTGACGGTGAGCACCGCGACCGGCCCGGGCACCGCCGATCTCACCGCCGTGGACACGGCCAGCGGTCGCCGGCTGTGGGCCCGGAAGCGACTGGCCGCGGGTCCGTTGGCCGCCGACGCCGGCAGCGTCTACGTGGCCGGCGGTGACCTCTGTGCCCTGCGGGCGAGGGACGGCGGCCGGCGGTGGTGTGTCAAGGACCGCCGCTACCACGACGTCGCCGTGGCCGGCGGCGGGCTCTACGCCGTGGCCGACTCCGCGGTGGCCGACCGAGACCAACGGGTCGTCGCGCTCACCACCGGCGGCCGGGCCCGGTGGGCAGTGCCCGCGAGCCCGACCGGTCCGCTCACGGTCGCCAACGGTGTCGTCTACCTGCAGCATTATCCGCAGGACGGCCCGGCCCTGCCCCATCCCGTCAACCGGCCGACCAAGCTGCTCGCCCTGCACGGCACCACCGGCGCCAGGCTGGCCGAGCTCCCGGTGACCGACGGCTACAGCAGCGGCCTCGTGGCCGTCGGCCCCGGCCGGGTGTTCACCACCGCCTACCTGACAGCCGTGCTGGGCTTCGCCCCGAAGCCGTAGCGGGGGTCAGCTCCAGCCCGCGTCGCGGCAGGCCCGGGTGAGCGCGTCCGCGGCGGACTTCCAGGCGGCGTCGCCGTCGTTGGCGCTGCGACCCATGGCGCCCACCCGGTCGGCGATGGCCTCGTTGTCGCTGCCCGCCACCGACGTGCTGACCTTGTCGGCCAGCGCCAGCCGGGCCGTCTTGCCGCGGGCCGCCGGATAGCCCTCCGCGAAGTCGGCGCACGCCTGGGTGGCCGGGCCATCGAGCTTGCCGACCTGCTCGTCCCGGGAGGACCTGCCCACCGCCAGTCCAACCAGGACCACCGCGGCCACGCCCCCCGCGATGACGACCTGACGCTTGTTGAGACTCAGCTTCACCCGATATCAAGGGCGGAGGCCCGGTCCTTCAGGGCCGGGAGGAAGCCCGGTACCAAGCTGGCGGTGTGTCGCACGAGTCCACTCTTTCTCTCGAAATTTATACCCGACCAGACGGGGCGGTCCCCTACGACCAGCGGATCCTGACCTGGAAGGGCCACGACGCCGTCTCGATCCTCACCCTGACCGGCCGGATCATCGTCCCGGTTGTTTACCAGGGTCGGTGGACGAAGGTCCCCGGCACCGTCGTACGGGGTCAGGCCGACCTGATCGTCCGCGACAGCAAGTGGTACCTCGCCGTCGTCATCGACGTCCCCGAACCAGCCGGCGGCGGGGAGCCGGCCGGGTGGCTCGGTGTCGACCTGGGTGTGGTCAATCTGGCCGTCGATTCCGACGGCACCGTCCACACCGGCACGGCCGTCCGGGCAATGCGCCGCCGCAACCACCGGCTCCGCGCCCGATTGCAGGCCAAGGCCACCAAATCCGCCAAGAGGCTGCTCAAGAAACGCCGCCGCAAGGAATCCCGGTACGCGCGGGACGTGAACCACTGCATCAGCAAGAAGCTCGTTCGGACGGCCAAAGGCACCGGACGCGGGATCAAGCTCGAAGACTTGAGCGGGATCCGC
>Ga0307516_10000929_pt1 | contig 40325 bp, 50 predicted proteins | sample 19_EM_MG_FD_203310 | JGI IMG/M metagenome (GOLD analysis project Ga0307516, IMG submission 203310) | Populus trichocarpa ectomycorrhiza microbial communities from riparian zone in the Pacific Northwest, United States - 19_EM | ecosystem: Host-associated > Plants > Roots > Unclassified | place... | reverse complement strand
CCCGCCCCCCCCCCCCCCGCCCCCCCCCCCCCCCGCCCCCCCCCCCCCCCCTGAGGCTGGGTGAGGAAAGGGTGAGGAGGAGAAGGTGGCGGAGAGGAAAGGGTTGTTGGGAAGGAAGAGGTAGCAGAGGAAGAGGTAGTAGAGGAGGAGGTTGTGGCCGGGGAGGAAGAGAGAGGCTGTTTGACGATGGAGGGAGGGTTGTTTGTTGTTGCGGTGGGTGTGGGGTGAGAAGCAGGGCGAGAGAAAAGACGGAGCGGCTGCAAAAAGCTTCGTGGGGCTGCAGCAAACCACGCGCGATCCACCAGGCCAACAAAGATCAAGTGCGAGATGCGGGATCTGTCAAACGGAGCGAGTCGTCATCGTGCAATCAGAGAAAAAGCGGTCAGCTCAGATCACATTCTGTCACTCGCATGGATTTGAGGTCGACACGCGGCGGCGAGCTGCAGGATCCGAAGTCACGCGACGCAAAGAGCGAGCCATGGCACAGCAAAAGCCTCTGTCCGCAGAGATCTGTGTTTGGCTGCTGCTGTGCGGTGGGGAACCCTTCGTTGGGTTGTGCCTGCGAGATCTGGCTGCGGCGGTTGGAGTTGTAGCGTCTCTGGCCGGCCCTCGCGCTGGGCTGCGGGACAAGGCGGCTTTCATGCTGCGTTGTGTGGGATGGTGCGGACGCCTGCAGCCTTATCCCGGGCGCTCCGTCGACGCAGACAACGGACGGACACGGCTGTGCGCATTCCGCCCGCCGGACAGAGCGAAGGGTGGGACATGCTCGCAGCCAGATGCGCGCACGTCGTGTTGGCCCTGAGTTGCCACGGAACGACGGCCAGCTGCAGTCTCTGGATGCCCGCCCGCCGGCGGATCGATTGGCTGCGGCGAAACGGGGAATATCCAGGCGGGCGCAATGCGTCGTCGTTCTTGTCGCGGCTGCGGAGTGCGTCGCCGACTTTCGCTGGCAGCAGAGCGTCCGGCCGCTCTGCTGCGTTGCTCGCAGTATCCCACTCCTTTCTCGTGGCGCTCGGTCCGCGATAGCTCTTTGTCTGCGCCCGAGTGTTCCGGGAAAAGCACACTGTGCGCGAAGCCCGTGGCTCTGCGTCGTGCAGGATCCGCCGCTTCCCGAATTGACTGCCCGGCAGCTGCACCAATCTGCCCCCGTGATCGACGGTGCCGGTTGAGCAGTGGGCCGCAGACTTCGGCATCGGGGCCTCTGCATGCTGGTGAGAAGCAAGCCCGCTGGGTGATGTGCCCCCCCCCCCAAAGTCTAGGCGTCATGTGACCGGACTGGTTGCGGGGTGAAGCTCCCCGCGTTTGTACGACACGAAGGGTTGAAAAAGTGAGTCTAGCCAGTCTCGTGCGTCGACGCAGAGCGAACGCCCGCCAACACAAGCCACCCAACCAGCACCTTCCACCACCTCCCACCCTCCAACTCCCAACTCCCCCCCCCAATCCTCTCTCCGTCCACTCCCCTCCCCTCCATCTCCGTCTCCCCTCTCCTCCCTTCTGCAACATCGATCCACCCTCCTATCCAAGCCAATTCTCTTCTGAGCCCGTTGTCGGTGAGCGATCCCAAACCTTCCTTCGACCTTGGAGAGCTCCCCCGCTGCTTGCGGGGATGCTGCTGCGTCTTGATTCTGATTCGCTCAAACAAAGGAACCGCTCACATGTCTGCTCCATCGAACCCCGCCCCGCCAGCCGCCGAAAAGGCTGCTACCAGCAAGAAGCGACGAAACCCGAAGAAATCCTTCGATGAATCCTCCAAGCCGCTCCGCCTGGCTGCCGTCGAGGGTGGAACTGCTTCCTCCAACCCGACCTCTCCCATCGAGGCTACCGGCACCAATACCCCCACTGCTGGAGCTTCGGAGTCCCACAAGATAGAGAAGGAATCGCTCAAGGATGTTGCCAAGTAGGTTGCTGCCACAGCGGAGCTCCCATCTGCTTTGTTCCACAGATGACTGATGCGGCTTTTCGCCAACAGGAGACTGAGGCGACAGGTTAAGAAACTGGTATGTGCACCCCGGTGAAGGATCGAATCGTGCAACGTTCCGTTGGTTTGATTGGTGCTTACAACCACCCAGGAAAACATCAAACGTTCCGAAGACAAAATCAAGGACCTGCCTGAGGCCGAGCAGGCGACCACCAGACTGATCAACAACGACGAACGCAAGAAGCTCCTGGACAAGCCCATCACCTTGGCTCTGCAGAAGGAGCTCCAGGAGGTTTACGACAAGCTGAAGTCCCTCGCCGACGTGGAGGACAAACAGCTCGAGGACCGTTTGGAACAACAGAAACGCTCCTACGAGGCCAAGCTTGCAAAGGCGGTCAAGCAGGCAAAGAAGGAAGGTCTCACGCAGGGCCAGGAAGAGAAGACCGCAGAGGGTAGGCACAAGGTCGACACGCTGCTCAAGTTCTTGAGGCTAGCCGGCTACAGGAGGTCGTTCAAGAGTGACAATTCCGAGGAGGACGAAGCCATTGAGCATGTCTTGGTGCTCGTGTATTCCGGGGATGCCATGAATACTTGCCTCAAGTTGGCCGAAGCGTCCACCGAGAACGTGGGGGTGGGACACTGCGTCTCCTGTAAGTCCCGCAGCTGGATGTTGGGGAGTGTCTGTATCTGGTGGACTGACATCGTCACCACAGTTGCCCGCATCAAGGAGCTCGCCATGAACCTTCAGATCGACGAGGAGGAAGAGAGCGAGGAACAGCCCAACGCCGACGCCGACGCTGACGCTAACGCTGACGCTGACGCCGAAGCCGCCGCCGTCGCGGATGTTATCGAGCCAACCCCTACCAAAGTTGAGGCCTCCACCAATGACATTGCTGCCCCGAACGCGGAAGCCGGTGCCACCGCTTCACCTCAGACGATCGCCGGTGACGCAGAGCATCAGATTGCCGCCTCGGCTCCGGTGGCCACGACTACTGGCGGCGAAGCTGCTGATGCTGCCGGTCTCGCTAATACCGCCAACCCTGTGTCTCCGCAGGGGATCCAGAGCGACTGGCTCAGTTCTACTCCCTTGGAGGCTTCTCTGTCTTGGGCGGAGGATGCGAAGCCCTCCGATGAAGCCGCTGCTACTACTGCTACCGTGCAGCCGACCGCCGGGCCAGTGGCACCTTCCGGCTCACCGAAGGAGAATACCGAATTCCAAGATGTCGAACGCAGGCCGCGTGGAAGGGGCGGTCGTGGTGGGTACCGTGGTAGGGGCGAAGGATATCGCGGAAGGGGCGACGGCTATCGTGGTGGTTTCCGTGGAAGGGGTGGTTTCCGTGGCGACAAAGGTGGAGACCGTGAGCGTGGTGACCACCACCATGCTGACCGCGGTGACCGTCTTGAGCGCCCCGAACGCCACGAGCGTGGTGAATTCCGTGGTGACCGCGGTGAATTCCGTGGTGAATTCCGTGGCGAATTCCGTGGTGGACGTGGTGACCGCCCTGGACGTGGTGGTTACAGACGCCGTGGAAACTTCAACAAGGAGGATGGAAACTACAACAAGGAGGATGGAAATTTCAACAAGGAGGATGGAAATGCCGCCCCAGCCGCCCCAGCCGCCCCGTCCCAGCCCATCTCCACCTAAACCAACTGTACGTTTTCTCCTTTGTGTTTCGTTCTGTAATGTCTGGTTCGGTACGCCTTGGAGTTTACGGTATGGTTTGGACGGTAACACTGTATGGTTCGAAGGGATTGGGGAGTAAGTCTTGCAAAAAAAAACAAAAAAAAAACGAGAAGTTAGAGCTCGTTCGTGTGATAATTTCTTCTGGCATACTACACAATAGGGGGTTTGGTTTCTTGTTCTGCATCTGTTTCGTTCGAGGCATCCTCCAGTTCTTTTTCAGTGATCCCCTTTGACTTCTAGTCTACGCATGCTTTCGAATCTGGGCTTCTGGGCAATTATACCTTTCTTCCTTTCTTCCATTTTCACGGAAATGCATGTTGATTGTGCGGCACATTGTTCATGGTTTGCTTGGTTCTCGTTCATGGCTGTTTGTTGGTGTGTATCGGAAGCTAAAAAAGGGAGTTCGCCGTGCACTCCTGTTTGATACTTCTCGTCTATCGTCTTTGTGGTCTTCGTCTCCATCTCTTTTCCCACCCTGTCCCAACTATTTTCACTCGCGGACGAGTTTGGCACTGGTATCGATAGCGACGGGGACAGGTATCTTGTAAGTACCGATGGTTTCGCAGTGCATGCTCCGGAGAGGAGGTTTGCCTGCATCTGTGGTGCATCACTGGTTGTCTAGTGCGGGGAGGTCTGGGTGGGGGGTCTGGTTGGCGCGGGGTGGAGGGAGAGGGGGGCTGACGTGGGGCACAAGCTTCTGACTGGCACGGAACCAATCTCACATCTGCGCTGCGGGCCCTGTCGAGGCTATCTATCCTGATCCTGCCCCATCTGTGCGCATGCCGATCCGGGTTCCTGCATACCGACCGACCGCCAGGCGTATTATGCGTGTACCTGTCTACCTAAACCATTGGACCAGGGCGGCTGTGGGGATGGGGTTCTGCTCGTGGCCCGGGGAAGGTTACCGCAGACTTCTCTGCTGTGGCTGGCTGGCAGCCAAGCGGATTGAGCGATGGATCGAGTGAGCGATAGGGATCTCCGCCGCGTCCACGTAATCAAGTAGTCGCCGCGATGGCGGGGATGGCGATCATTTGCCGTCGACGATGGGTTTCCGACCCCGAAATGCCATGTTCAATGGCTTCTCGGACGTTGGGAAGCAACACTAGCGAGTTTCCCAGTGGCGGCTTGGCACGGATTGAGCTGCAGCCACCGAACCAGAGCTCACTAGCGGAGAGAGAGCGACAGAGAAGACGGACAGAAGGAGAGCAAGAAGCAACCCCCCCCCCACACACACACACATACAAACAGCCGCAACTATCTAGCTTACCCTCTGCGCGGCCGACCCAACTTCCAGCAGATACCTCTCCATCCTGTACATATCACTTCCACCTCCCCACCAATCCCTCCCCTCCCCTCCCCCTCCGCCACTTCATTGCTTTCTTTCTTTCCCATCCCTTCTCTCTCCCACCCACCCCAAACACCATCACGCGCCAAGGTGCTCGTTCGCTGATCCGCTCGCGCCGAATTCCGATCGCAACTGCAGAATCCCATCCACAACTGCAACCGCACCACAACACACGCGGAATAACAGTAACCGCGGGCCGGACGAACGATCGTAAAAAAGGAAAAGCCTGTGCGAACAGAGAAAAAAAATATATCGTGACTGACATTCCATCCACATCGAACGCTTTCCCCTCGCGACATGGCCTCGGAAGCGGAGGTCGTGCCACCGGCGGCGGTAAAGTCGGCATCGTTCGCAATTGTTGTACCCCGGCGCACAGCCGCTTCGAGCGACTTCTTGAAGTTTCCCGACGACACCTCCAGCGGAGAGGAGGAGGCGGAGGTGGAAATTGAACCCGCATACTATTCCGATGGAACAAAGATCCCCGTCTTTACTCCGGTAAGCTGTCACTGCTACTACTGTTGCGCTTGGAGGCCGTCGGTTTGGGCGGTAGTGGTTGTTCGTGGGGTTTGCGCTGACCGGATATAGACAATGGACCAGTTTAAGAGCTTTCGCCATTTTGTGGACAGGATAAACCACTATGGCATGAAGTCGGGAATCGTCAAAGTCATTCCGCCGCAGGAATGGTACTTCGAGACCCTTCAGGCGGCGCGCGTGTCGCTTGTGTGCTTTCGCTAATGCGGTCGTCTATTACTATTCACTAGGTACGACTCGCTACCGCCGCTCGACGAAAAGATCCGCGAAATCAAAATCAAAAATCCCATTGAACAGCACATTGCTGGAAGTGGAGGTGAATACCGACAGACGAATCTCCAGAAGCAGCGAACGTATAATCTCCCGGAATGGCGAAACCTCTGCGAGGGTAGCGATCATCAGCCGCCAGCGAAACGTGGCGAGCGCAGGAAGGGGCAAACACAGCCGGTGGTCAAGAGGAATACAAGGTCACGGAGAAGCACGACCAAGGCGGAGACCAAAGCTGAAGAGGATCAGGATGATGCTACGTCGGGAAAGACCAATCCTCCCACCCCCGAGTCTCCAGTTGAGAAGGTGGACGACGCTTCTCCGGAACCCGTGGGCGGAAGGCAACCCCGTCACAGGGCTTGCACGCAAGAAACGCCTGGACGAGAAGCTGACGCACCTGGGGACCGCCAACCGAAGAAGACTGCTTCGCGCCGCAAGACGGCGAAGGAACGGGCCGAGGAAAGGGGACTAGCTGACGACAAAGCGTACGAAGGGTTCGACTACCGCCTGTCGGACGCCGACCAGTTCACCGACGAGCGCTGCGCTGAGCTGGAGAAGTCCTATTGGAGAACACTGACCTACAATAGCCCTCTCTACGGCGCTGACATGCCCGGCAGCTTGTTCGATGACCGTACTACTTCGTGGAACGTCGCCAAGCTCGACAACTTACTTGACTGTTTGGGTAAGAAGCTCCCGGGTGTCAATACGGCTTACTTGTACCTGGGCATGTGGAAAAGCACGTTCTCGTGGCACCTCGAGGACATGGACTTGTACAGCATCAATTACATCCATTTCGGTGCGCCGAAACAGTGGTACTCGATCTCGAGCGAGGATAAGCCGAAATTTGAGCTTGTCATGAAGAGTACGCCTCCCGTACCAATGATTGTCCTGTGTGCAACTGACAGTCGCTCGATAGGCGTCTGGCCGAACGAAGCGAAGAAATGTTCCCAGTTCCTTCGCCACAAAACTTTCCTCGTCTCACCAGCTTTATTGTTGTCGCATGGTATCAAAGTTAACAGACTAGTTCATCGCCAGGGCGAGTTTGTCATTACGTTCCCGTTCGGGTACCATTCGGGATACAATCTGGGATACAACTGCGCCGAAAGCGTCAATTTTGCGACTACCTCGTGGCTCGAGTTTGGGCGTGATGCGAAGAAGTGCGAGTGCGTTGACGACTCGGTGTTCGTCGACATCGATGAGATCGAACGCAAGCTGGCTGGTCTCCCGACTGATGACGAGTATGAGGAGGACGAAGGGGTTGAATTTCGACACTACGACGAAGAGGGCCACCAGGTCGAGAAGCCTGGCGATTTCCCGACGCCGCCAGAGAGTGTGGACGGGAAGCCGAAGAGGGGTAGGCCAAGAAAGCGCAAGGCCGATGATGGTGGTGCCGTCGGCGCCGCCAGGAAGGGCAGGAGACCCATGGACCCTCCTGTCAAGGAACCGGTACGTCGTCGCTCGCATTTCGATGTGGTGATCTGGAAGAAGTCCGAGTGAATTGCGCGCTAAGATACTGTACTGTAGTGTGTTCTCTGTCCAAATGATATACCTTCTGAGCCCCTGCTAGAAACCGACCAGAGAGACAATGCACACAAGTACGCTGTGAGACCCCTGCTGTAGACTAGATCACTGACGATGCATAGGCTCTGTGCCCTGTACACGCCGGAGACATACTTTCAGTGGGATGACGTGCAGGGGAAGGAGGTCGTTGCGGGTATTAGGGAGATTTCCAAGGCTAGGCTTGGGTTGATCTGCGTGTACTGCCGCCGAAAGAAGGGGTCGTGCGTGCAATGCTCGGCCACCAAGTGCACACGTGCTTACCACGCCACGTGTGCCGCCGCTGCAGGTGTTCTGGTTAAAGTTGAAAACCTCAAGGTTACCGGCGAGGACGGTAGCGAGCACCTACAGACCACGATCGACTACCGGTGCAAGACCCACAGGTCCAAGCGTCCCAAGAACGCCGACGCGGCAACCTTGGAGAGCGATCCGATTGTGCGGGCCCACTCTGCCTCCTTGGTCAAGGGTGATGTCGTACAGATGCAGTTTCTCTGCGGCAATGCCGACATATTTGCTGGTGTTGTTCTCGAGAACCGTGTGCATGAGGAGACAGTGGTGGTGCAGGTTCTGCCAAAAGGGTATATTCTCGCCAGTCCGTTTTGTGCGTGCTCGCCAGCTGACATGTCCTGCAGAGACATACTGGAAGTCGAATGGAAATGGATCCTCGTCCAAGACTCTCAAGCGCATTTCCGTGATGCTGGCACCCTCGCCGCACCGCTGCGCCTGGGCCCGGGCTATCCGAAGCGGATAACAAAGGTGGTCCAGAAGGATAGTGGAGCAGACAAGCCGTTTGGCAGTTCGGACTCTGGATACCAGTGGGGTGAGTTGGTGGTCGGAGAAAAGTACCTTAATAGGGAACAAGAAGCGGTGAAGCAGTGGTGGCATTACCTGGGCGAACAGTCAACGGAGTACATACCGAAGTACACCGACGACCCTGCCTCACGAGTTCACAATCCGGCATCCAATTTTGTTCCAGTGAAAGCCTCCCCAAGAAGGACGTATCATCAACCGTCGGTGCACGTGGTTCAGGCACCTGGATACACCATGAGTCTGCCACCGGGATACGAACCTCAGTACCACAATCACCAGTTGATCGGATACGGTCCCGGTCCCCAGTACTCGTACCGTTCAATGGCTCCGATGTCTCCGCAGGCTAGTTCTGTCAACTTCATGCAATCCTCGCCACACTGCAACCACGGCTACTCGACCCAAGAGCGTCCGCCGGCGATGAGCTTGCCACTACAGCAGCTGTTCGGAGAAACCCAGCAGCCGCAATCCCCCTCGCAACCGCAGAGTTTCTCGCCGATTACGCCTGTTATGCAGAGCCCCGTGCAGCAACACACCTACCAGCAGCAGCAGCCAAGATACTCGATGCCACCGTCAGCTCAACAATACCATTTCCAACCGCTAGCTCGGCCTCAGCTCTACCATTCGAGCCCGATGCCGCAGTCCAGTGGTTTCATCGTCCCATCTGCTCCACAGCAGCGTGCACTCCCGCCCCCACCACAAGCTAGCCCACCCGGTAGGCCCATTGTTGCCGCCACGAGGCCGTTTGCTACGATGTCCGAATCCGCTGATGTGTCGGATATCACGGCTGCTATCGCGAGGCTTGCACGAAATCGCGCCGAGAAGGAGGGACGCTATAAGCTCGTGGATCCAGCGCTGAAGGAATAAGAGGATTAACAGAGTCGGCAGTTTGGTACGACGCAGGCACTTTGTGGGCTTGATTTCGCATTGGACATTGGTCTTTGTGGCGTTTGATTTGCACTACTGCATTCTGTGTTTTCTTGGCTTGTATACTAGCCGCTCGTAATCCTTCTGCTTTTCCTTCATTGTCCGTATTTTATCTTTCTTCTGGTGTGACTTCAAGTTTTGTTTCTGTCTTTCCTTTCGGGTTTGCTTGGGAAACATAGGATGCATTACTTTCTTCTGCCTGTTCTTGATCTTTTCTTTCTGGGATGTGCGATGGGTGGCTGGTTTCTTTTTGGTGTTCATACATACCCACGGATGATTCGCTTTGTAGTTGGAGTACCATGGACGCTACAGATATATATGCTGGGGGTTCTCTTTCTACTGACGGAATGAATACCTATAGGGATTTGGAAATGAGTGAGGAACTGTTAATGATAAGGAAATATGGATGGCTTGACTGTACATGGCTTGAGAAAGGGTACTTTCTGTACACTGCATACTTATTGTTATGAGCTAGTACCCCACAAATTCGCGCAGAGTACTCTCTGTACATAAGTACTTAGATATGAAAAATAGAGCAGATTGCACTTATCTAACCGCATATCATCCTCACGTGATTGGTTTCCATAAAGGGTCTAGCTTAGCGCTCAACATTTTCATCCGCTTCTCTATTCCCGACGCTAACGACAACGGCATCGGCCACAACTTCCTCTCCCCCTCCTCCACATCCCCCCCACTTCCTCGCCACTACATCTTCCGTACCACCCTCGGCCATCCGCAAAGATGTTCATGCAGTCAATCCATGTTGCCCGTGGCAGGCTCGCCATTATCAGTCGCTCATCGTTCAAGTCGTTCAATACCAGAGCCATCACCACCGACGCTGCTAGTGCCAGTATCGTCGAGGGCTCTGTGCCGAGGGTAAGCCTACCGATGGGAGCTTCTGGGGAGCGATTGAATGTGGAGGGCAGGTCTGTGTGATGGTCAGTGGAAGAATGCTGACCGTTGGCGCGTTCAATGGTGGGAGGGTACAGGCAGACAATAAGCCGTTCAGAGTCAAGCTTTCTGAGCAGTCGTTCGAGACTTACCAATTGGAGGGCCCTAGCAATGAGTTGAAGATCACCAGGGGTGAGCTGCGTCAGATGTACTACAATATGACAGCTATTCGGTACGTTGAAGCCCGATCGGAAATGATGTCGGTATCGCAAGGCATGGGCTGACGCCCGTGTAGCCGATTGGAGATGGCTGCCGACAAGTTGTACAAGGAGAAGAAGATCAGAGGCTTCTGCCACTTGTCGACCGGACAGGAGGCCATCGCTACCGGTATCGAGCACGCTATCACCAAGGAGGACGCGGTTATTACTGCTTACAGATGTCATGGATTCGCCTACCTGCGTGGATCGACCGTCAAGGCAGTAATCGCCGAGCTGCTGGGACGTAAGGATGGAATCGCCTTCGGCAAGGGCGGCTCTATGCACATGTTTTGCAAGGGCTTCTATGGTGGTAATGGAATCGTCGGAGCTCAGGTCCCTGTTGGTGCCGGCATCGCTTTCGCGATGAAGTACCAGGGCATGAAGAACACCTGCTTTGCGCTCTATGGTGACGGTGCCGCCAACCAGGGCCAGGTCTTCGAGTCCTACAACATGGCCAAGCTCTGGGACGTCCCCGTTGTTTTCGCTTGCGAGAACAACAAGTACGGAATGGGAACCGCTGCTAGCCGTGCTTCGGCCCTGACCGAGTACTACAAGCGCGGACAGTATATCCCGGGTATCAAGGTCAACGGCATGGACGTTCTGGCCGTCAGGCAAGCTGCCGCCTTTGCCAAGGAGTACACCGCGGCCGGCAACGGTCCGCTGGTGATGGAATTCGTGACGTACCGCTACGGAGGCCATTCCATGTCCGACCCCGGCACCACGTACCGTACTCGTGACGAGATCCAGAACATGCGGTCTACTCAGGACCCGATCCAGGGTCTCCGAAAGGTCATTCTCGAGTGGGGTGTTCTGACTGAGGAGGAGCTTAAGCAAGTCGACAAGGAGGCCCGCGCCGCCGTCGAAGGGGAGGTCGCCGAGGCCGAGGCATCTCCCCCTCCGGATGCAGACATGAAGACTCTCTTTGCCGATATCTACGTGCCTGGCAGTGAGCCCAAGTGGATGAGGGGAAGGACCGCCGAGGAGACGTATTACTACTAAGATCGATGTGAGAATACCCGCTCCGCCCTTTCCATTCGGCGTTCAGTGCTGATCCGTTTTCCCGATAGCTAGAGCTGTGATGTGATGTAGTATGTTTGGGGCTGCTGGCTACCTGGTCTCGTGCGGTTTCGTTCGTGGTCCTCGTTTATGTGGTGTTTTTCTTCTTGTTAGTTTGAGGAGAGGACGATAGTTGATGTGTGCGCATGACTGAATCAATGCGATTTTCGTGGGGGCTTTTTTTTCCTTCTTCTTTCATCTGCTGTCCCTTTCTTGTATGGTTTTTTTTTTCCGGGATCTGTGTGTTTGGGCTTTGCCTTTGCATTTTCGGTAAATGGATGGAGAATGAGGGGAAATACACGGTGTAGTTGTAGTTTTATTAGACGCGATCGACTGAAACATAGGTGTGGGTTGGGGGGGGGGGGTTAAGGGAAACAAATTCAGCCAGGACCAACCAGACATGTGCGATAGAAAAGAACGAGTTGTGGCTACACATCATAGCAAAACAGTGGTAAAGGATGTATGCTTTTTTTTTATTTGATCATACTCGCATACAGCCTATGTAGTCTACGGCGTAAATAGATAGATACCCTTTTAACCACTGTCCGCCGTTGCTAGCTCCCTTTGCCCTCCGCCCAGGCCTGTCCCAACAAGATATGTAGAGAGCGCACCAAAGAAAAGACAAAATGAAAAGTGACAAAGGGAAGAACAAAAGAAAGCGAGCCACCCATCCCCTAGATCCTCCTCTTCCGCAGATGCCACAAAGTGCGGCATGGGAAGGAATAGCGGTTGCTTCTCACCCCCCGCGCCGAGCTCCTCGGCCTCCACTCTCCTCTCCTCTCCTCTCTCCATTAGTAATGAATAAACAAAAAAAAAATCCTCCCTCCCTCCGCTCCCGGAGTTCCCAATCGGACGTCTCACTCTGCACGTCCTCTTCCGCGGCTGGGTCCGGCGCCCCTCCTCCCAATATCTATCCGTGTTGGATAGGAATTCAAGTACCGCTCTGCTGCACCTCGTCTTTCTTCTGCCTGTCTCTTCTCGCGCTTGTGCTCGTGCTCACAGGGTCCTTTGCTGCTGCTTCTAGATACTCGGGACAGTTCTTGAAGACATGCTCCCCGAGCCTGCACCTTGTAGCCGCACCGCCCGCACTTGGGTGTGGGCTGATTCTTCGTCCATGCCAGGTGGTGCCCCCCCCCCCCCCCCCCGGTAAGGCAGTGCCCGGTCTTCAGCTGATAGAGCCTGGAGGCGAGCTTCTTGGTGCTTCCGGCCACTGTCTTGTCTGGCTGCTGCTCCTACAGATTCGGTCTCCCGCCCAGCGGCGAGCCTCGTTCCACTTCTTCTTCTTCTTCTCCGAAATTTCCCCGCTTGACGTGGGCGAGGGGGCGGAGGTCGGGCTCCTCCCTGCAGCCACTCCAGGTGGTAAAGTATCTATGCAAATGCCGAAAGCGACTTCCGTTCCTCATCCATCCGACTTCCGGGGTCCATCATCAACTTTGGATTCTGGTATATATGTATGGACCTACATCCTATGAATCTAACTAGATACGAGGCCTGGGCGCGGAGGGCAAAGGGAAGCTTACAACGTGCCGCCTCAACGCGGACTACGGACGGGAAACGGACTGCACATACCTATGCACCTCGCCATGATCTATCCAGGTCGCATGCGAGTACATAATGGATATCCAAACAAAAGGAAAAACCCCCTAACTAGATACGGGCCGGTTGGCCACCATATGTGCCACAAAGAGGAAGAGGAAGGACAATGTACGGGCTTGCACTAAGCGACAGGCAGCCATTGGTCAGCTACCTAATATTCCTGACCGGGCACTAGCTAGATGCTCTGTCTAACGCCACACTGCGCACCAAAGTGTCGTGAATCTCAGTCATAAATTGAGGTGAGTGCCGGGGGGGGGGGGGGGGGGGGGGGGTGAGAGAGAGAGAGAGAGAAGGATCCATAGAGGAATCGGTACCGAAGAAAAGAATACTACATAACAGAAATAAATTCCTTTCTTTCCCACCTCGTACGCTGTTGTTGGCGCTCGGTTTTTACTTACTAAGAGATGGTCCTCCGTGCGCGTATTCGTTCTCGCCGAGGGGTTCTTTCTCCGTTCTCCTCGCGCGCATCACCGACCACCACTCGCTGCCGCAGTTTCCTGTCAAAAAAAAACCCCGTAGTACCGTGTTAGATGGTCGATATATATATACTTATTTTTGTCGTACTCCTCCTGCGAAGGGCAGAAGTACTCCCATCGTTACTATCATACAATTTGATGCATGTCTGCTGGCCCTACATCTGCCAACTTACAGCTCCTCCTCCCCTCCCTCAATTTTGTCCTTGCCCTCGCGCTGGTCCTCAACCTCCCACGCACGCTCGACACCCCACAGTATCTCGCCCCCCCTCTCCTCCTCGACGTAAGACTCGAGGATGCTCTTCAGCTGCTCGATCGAGTACATCCCCTCCGCCTCCGCCTCCTCATCCTCACCATTCCCATCCGCCGCCTCAGGCGGCGTGTGATGTTCATCGAGACTGTGTGGCGGGATCAAAACGTGATCCGGAACCTGGATCACGCCGGATTTCGCGAGGCCGTCGGAGACGACTTAGGGATCCGAGTCAGCATCCATTCACGGAGCTGGAAGATGACGGGAGGGATGGAGGGGCGGGCGTACCAATCGAGTTCAATCCGTTGACTCTGAAGCTGAGGAACCGCTCGAGCCGCGTGATATCGGCGCTGATGTGGCGGCCGTCGAGCATAGTGTCGAGATCGACGTGAACGTAGCCGTGGATGAGTCCGGCGGGGTCATCAATTTCGTTTTCCGCCTTGGTCTGAGTGGGGATTTCCAAGGCGTCGGAATAGAGCGTGCTGCCGACAACGATGTGGTACTTCATTATTGCGCGGAGGTACTTCTCGCCGCACGGGGAGAAGAGGAATGCATTCAACCTGTAACCGAGCTTCTTCCACGCGCAGTTGGGAGGAAGGAACAGCGTTATCCCCTTGCCGCGGAGCTTGGGGAGCTCGTCCAGAAGCCCGGTCTGGCGAAGCGCGGCTTCGCTGGTGCTGAATACTGTTGGGAGCAGCTTGATCAGCGTGGTGATGTCCGGCGGCGGAAGGAGAACGGCGTCGATGCCGTGGATGACTCCGTTTTGGGCGAACTGTGGTGGTGGAAGTTAGCACTGGGGCGAAGCGTGATGGGGGAGCGCGGGACACACGATATCGAACATGGTAAACCGGCTGTAAAAGTTCAACGATGGCCCCTTATGGTTCAATCCGATTCTGATGCGCTGGTCCATTCCCTGTCCCAGCTCGTCGTCGGGGAGTCTGGAGATGATAGTGTTGTGATATCGCAGGTCCTGGGAACTATGTGTGCCATTCGCGATATGATATGATAACACCCGGTGGATAACGTCGGCGGGAATGTCCTTACCCTCGTGTCCCTTCTTAAGATACTTTTCGAGCGAGGAGAAAGCACGGTTGCTGGGTGCGAAGACGGTAACGTTGCTAGCTTTGGATGAGAGGAGGGAGTACAGGGACGCATCGTTCTTGAGCAGTGAGGCGAAACGTGTGGTGTGTTTGGAACTGGATATGAGATCCCAAAGTGTCTTGTTGGTGTGCGGACTAGTGTGGTCTCGGGGCGGCATGTGCGGACGGTGTGCGGGCGGACCGGAATAGGGGGGATCTCCGTCGTGACTGTATTGTCAGGTTTGTGGATTGGAGGGATGAGAGTACTCACGGATGATGGTCGTGGTGATCCCCGTCGTAGCCGTGCTTGCCGCCATGGTCGTGGCTCTTATGGCGTTCTGTCTCCAACACCTCGCCATTCTCCACATCCATTCCAAAAGACTTCACCCACGCCTCGGCATCCCAATACTCCAGATCATCACTTATCTCCTGCTCCCCGACCTGCTGATCCAAATACTCTTCATACATCTGGTCGATCACTCCGATCTCGTCCCCCTCTTCGCTCTGTTCGTTAGACACCCCAAGATAGGCCTCCTCGACCTCCTCAGCGCCCTCTCTCGCTAGGGCAGTAAGCAGTGTCATGCCCTCGAGCTCGTCAAGCTTACTCTCAAGGCGCTCCGTGAAAGCGTTGAACATCTGCTGGATGTCGATCTGTGCGGAGGATTGGGGAGCAAGATAGAGCTGCTGGGCTGTTTCATCGTCGGGGACGACCCAGCCTAGGGCCGATGCCGCAAGTAGCAGTAAAGCGGTGGGATTCATTGCTGCTGGTTTGGGAGACATGATGGTGGTGAAGGGGGGCTATTTATCTCCCCTCCCTGGATGGAGGTGACGAGAATATGAGTGGTGGAGGTGGGGATAACCTTATTGATGTCTTTTTTTTTTGAGGTCATTCATCCCATATTGCCGCAGGGCACTGTCTGTCGGTGGTCTGGAACCGTCTTCGTATGTGGGTTTTCGCCTCGCGTTGCCTTAAATGTCACTATCTATGTAGCTTGTCAGTGTGCAAAGCCAATTCCCCGATCAAAGCGAGTGCAAAGCATGCGAACCGAACCCATCACCACCGGGACAGCACAGCCGAGTAATCATTTAGCTATAGAAGTAAGGTGAAGAAAGTAGGTACAAACGCCGAGTAGGTTATGGCGTATCTTTTTTTCAAGAATCGGGAAAAAAAGGTTCTGCCTCTTTCCAATTTACCCTATTCGCTATCCACCTCCATGCTGTCGGTAGTCTCGCGTCTATACCTCGAGTTTCCCCTCCAGTCGTATTCTTGTCTCGCGCGCTGTCTCCTCTCATCGGGGTAGGTTTCGTCGTGGGAAAATGCGGCATGGAGTGGGCTCTCGTCGCGCACACCGACTTCCTCGGAGCCAGGGCGGGAGGAGCCAAAGAGAGGTTCATGAGCAGCGGACACGGGCACGGGCTCGCCCTGCTCCGCATCTTCCTCATCCCTCTCTCCGTCTTCCTCTTCGTCTTCCTCCTCGTCTTCCTCCTCGTCTTCCTCCTCCTCCTCGTCATCGTCAGAGTATGAGCCCGCCTCGGCCTCGGGGACATCATCATCCAGATCAACTTCTCCATCCTCTTCGTCCTCTTCATTTCCACCATCCACAATCTCATCCATCAAGGAGTCATCTTCGCTATCTCCCGGCACCGCGCCTTCCAGATCTGAAATGCTGCCTTCGGGAATATTGGCATCCAGATCCGTGATCTCATGCATGACATCGGGATCCTCATCAAACGCGGACGGAATCTCCACATCCTGATCCAACATTTCCTGAGCCTCCGCTTCTTCGCGCTCGGCTTTCTCATCCAGCTCGCCCTGCAACGTCTTCAGCAGTCCCGGGGGCTTGAGCCAGGTCGCGCCGAAGCGCTGAATAGCAAGCTTTCGCGCTTCCAACTTCTTCTCGTCGGCATCGAGCTGCTCGAGAACCGTGAGGCGAGATGACCGTTGCAGCGTCCGTTGGTTCTGGCCGGACCCGCCGGACTGTGAGGCGTTGCAGTTCTGAGAGCTGGAGGACGCGCCACCCTGCTGCAACGCGTATCCAGGCGGAGTGGGATAGTAGTAGAGGTTGGAGGCGGGAGTGTACCAAAGTAGGTGCGACTGCGATCGCAGACAAATGTCAGCGGTTGGTCCTAACGTAGGATTTGGGATATGAGAGGGGAAATACATCTTTGGGGGTGATCAACGGTAGTGACGTATTCATGTTGTGTGGTTTGTATATAAGGATGTACGAATATGTGGCAGTCAGAGAAGGCGGGGGAAGGTGTGAACAAAGGAAATGTATGGTTGGTTGCCGAGTTGTTGCTGTGCGGGGGCAGTGTGGGGGCTGTTGTGGAGAAGGAAGGGGTGTCGAGGAGAATGTTGGAATACTCGTATATAGGCGAGAGGCGGAGATGGCTGTACATAGGAGTTTCGCGTCTTCGCGTCTGACTAATCACGTGCCATGGTTACATAAGTATAGTTACAGTTGCCCCAAGCAGCAATAGCTGCATACATTTACTTAGGCCTGTTCGGTTGCCAGCTGCATTTTCAAGCCTTGGGTTTCTTAAGAGTTGAAGGTTACCAAAGCTGCAGGCGCAAACTCTCATCTCCCCCGACGACCTGTCCGGCAACAGATATTCACACTTTTGTATCGAGACTTTCCGGAAAACCCGAACTGCTTTTTACAGTGGCGATGTGGCCCTCCCCACTTACCCAAAGACTCAGCGGACTCCTCCTCCTGTCTATCTACAGACTCGGCTGGCTACACAGCGGGCGACTCCCCTCATCCACAGGTATCAATCGCCCAGCGCCAAAAACGTATCACGTGGCATGCGGAGGACATCAACAGTGCGCCGGCTATTCGTTCTCCAGAAGATGCTCGATCCTGATGTGTGGTAGGCGTTTTATCGTGCGCGTGCTCCGGTATTGGGCGATTGAGCACCAGCGGCAGGGAGCCTTGCTGGGCTAAGGAACGGTAGTGCGTGATGGTGGGGTTGACTAGGGGCCACGCTGGTATGTACTGGTGGATGTCAGTAGAGTTTGTTTGTATTGTGGCTCAGTCGACAATATGCAGTTCCTCAGCTCGTTAACTCGGGGTGGTGCGCCGAACGCTCACCCGTCGCCCGGAAACCGAGAATTTCAAGCTGCATTTAAATTTTGTGCGGTAGATTGAAAATGCAGCTCGCAACCGAACAGGCCCTTATAGTAGATAGCCTCAGGTAGAATCATCCCCATATCTACAATACATATCTACCTGAAAACTTCGCAAGGAAACCAAGTTGTAGGCAGATTCGCACATCAAGAGTGGAGTGGGATTCCTTGCGTGTGTGGAGACCACCCCCGCCTTTTGTCCTACGTCAGCCGAAGATAAAGCTACCCCACGATCACCTTCAAAATTCCATTCAATCATCAGTTCATCACATCAACTATGGCTTCCGACAGAGATATCCTCCCCTCGCAGTACGTTTACCTCAGACTATTGTATCGCACAGGAGTTGACCGTCAGCAGCGTAAAGCCGACTCACTACGGGCTCGACCTCGCCAACCTCAACCGCGAGAGCTTCACGTACGACGGAACGGTCAAGATCTCGCTCCAGCTGCAGAAGGCCACCAGCACGATCTCCATCAACTCGAAGCAACTGACCCTCCATTCTGGCAGTGTCTACATCGACAGCAGCAAGATCACTGTTGCTGTGAAAGACATCAGCTATGACAAGAAAACAGAGATAGCAGAGCTCTCCTTGGCGGAGGAGATCCCCAGCGAAGGTACCGCGTCCCTAACCATCGAGTTCTCCGGCGCATTGAACCACGAGATGGCCGGGTTCTATCGCAGTGCATACAAGATCGACGGAAAGGACGACTGGATGTACTCGACGCAGTTCGAGTCCTGCGATGCTCGTCGGGCGTTCCCGTGCTTCGACGAGCCGAATCTCAAGGCGACTTTCGATTTCTCGATTGAAATCCCCGAGAACTACACTGCTCTGTCGAACCAACCGGAGAAGGAGAGTAAGGACGTCGGAAATGGACTGAAGAAGGTCACCTTCACCACCGCGCCGAAGATGAGCACGTACCTCTATGCCTGGGCGTGCGGTGAGCTTGAGTACGTCGAGTCGTTCACGGAGAGGGAGTATGAAGGCCGCGGCAAGCTGCCCGTGAGGGTTTACACCACCAAGGGACTGTCCGAGCAGGGTCGCTTCGCCCTGGAGAACGCCTGCAAGATCGTCGATTTCTTCTCCGAGGTATACTTTAAGCCCAGTAGGATACTGAATGAAGCTAACGATTTCAAGAGCTTCAAAATCGACTATCCTCTCCCTAAAGTCGACCTGCTAGCGGTTCACGAATTTGTAATTATAAGTCGCTATCGATCCCCCCCATACTTCAATGCTGACACTCGGCTTGGCAGTCACACGGCGCTGTATGTCAGCCCGATTTGACTCGGAGGCCCTTTTCATGCTAACTTCGGTGAAGATGGAAAATTGGGGCCTCATCACATACCGAACGACCGCTGTACTGTTCGATGAGAAGACCTCGGATGCTCGCTACAAGACGAGAGTTGCCTATGGTCGGTAAACATCGATTGGCTCATCCGGTACGTAAGCTTACTTATTGTAGTTGTGGCGCACGAGCTGGCCCACCAGTGGTTCGGCAACCTGGTAACGATGGACTGGTGGTCGGAGCTGTGGCTGAACGAGGGATTTGCAACCTGGGTAGGATGGTGTGTATCCAGGCAAACCCTATAACTGTTCCAAGTAACCCATTCCTTCCAGGCTAGCTACCGACAAGTTCCACCCAGAGTGGGATGTATGGGGCCAGTTTGTCGTGAGTCGGCTTTCCAGAGGCACGCGGTCTATTATCCCCAACTGACATGCACGTCGTCAGACTGAATCCCTTCAAACAGCGTTCCAGCTCGACAGCCTGCGTGGGAGCCACCCAATCGAGGTCGAGGTGCGCAGCGCGCTGGAGATTGACCAGATCTTTGACCACATCAGCTATCTCAAGGTATGTGGAGGAAGATGTTGGAATCCTTGCCGGAGGTCGGTGTTGAAGGTAGCTGATTGGAGTAAAGGGCTGCAGCACTATCCGTATGCTCAGCAGTCACCTCGGAGTTGAAACATTCTTGAACGGGGTTTCGAACTACCTCAAGAAGCATGCCTACGGAAACGCTACTACCGAGGATCTCTGGGCTGCTCTCGGAGAGGAAGCGGGCGCCGATGTGGCTGGCTTCATGGTTTGGCACTTATGACCGGTCTCTCTGACAATCCGTGCTAAGTGTTTTCCGCAGCGCAACTGGATCAAGACCATTGGGTTCCCCGTTCTGACCGTCACCGAAGAGCCCGGCCAGATCACCGTCAAACAGAATCGTTTCCTCAGCACTGGCGACGTCAAGCCGGAGGAAGACAGCACGACCTGGTGGATCCCCATTTTTCTGAACGAGGAGGCCAACATCTCTTCCACTGAGAAGGTGACTGCGCTCACGACCAAGGAATCCACCTTCGAAAACCTCGACACGTCGCACTACAAGATTAACTGCGGCCAGAACGGCTTTTACCGCGTCAACTACCCGTCTTCACGCCTCACCCAGCTCGGCGAAGACAGGCGCAAGCTCTCGGTCTCGGACCGCGTCGGTCTCATCGCCGATGCCGCAGCGATGGCCTTCTCCGGCCAAGGCACAACCGCCGGCCTGCTCAGCTTCCTGCACGCCCTGTCCGACGAGCAGTCGTACCTTGTCTGGGCCGAGATTATCTCGCAGCTCGGCAAGCTCCGCAGCCTCTTCGCCGAGTCGTCGCCCACGATCCGCGACGGCCTCAAGAAGTTCACGCTCGACCTGGTCTCGCCCACGGTCGACAAGGTGGGCTGGGAGTTCACCGCCGACGAAGACTTCCTGACCGGCCGTCTGCGGGCACTGATCGTCTCGACTGCGGGCACGTGCGGACACCAGGGCGTGATCGCCGAAGCCCAGCGCCGGTTCGACGCCTACTTCGCGGGTGACAGGTCAGTGCTGCACCCGTCGCTGCGCCTCGCCGTCTTTCGGATCGCGGTCGCCGAGGGCTCGGGCTCGGCCGTCGACTCCGTCATGGCCGAGTACGCGAGCACGACCACCATCGACGGCAAGGAGATCTGTCTGGCCTCGCTCGGCCGCGCGCGCGAGCCGGAGCAGGTCCGCAAGGTGCTCGAGTTCATGCTCTCGGACAGCGTCAAGATCCAGGACAAGCACACGCCCGCGATCGCGCTCTCCAACAACAGCGACGCGCGCGGCGAGCTGTGGCACTTCATCCGCACGCGTTGGGACGACGTCCACTGCCAGATGAGCGGCAACATGGTCGTCCTCGACCGCTTCCTCAAGAACTCGCTCAACAAGTTCTCCAGCCGCACCACCCTGGCCGAGATCGAGGCCTTCTTCGCCGACAAGGACAACACCGGTTACGACAAGGGGCTTGGTGTCATCGCGGACAACATCCGTGCCAACGCGGGCTACGTCGAGAGGGACGGTGGGAGGGTCGCGGAGTGGCTCAAGGAGCACGGGTACTAAGGTTCGACAATTGTCGCGGCGGCACCGCAGTAGCGAATCGGGCGGAATCGGCTACGTACGTTATGTATGGTCCTCAATCGTGCCAAAAATCGAATTTGCATTCTCCCCTTCCTCCCATCCCGGAGTAACAAGTACATATGTAACCCGTTTTAAAAAGGACAAGTAGAATCAAGATCTCGGTAGTGAAAAAATGTAATAAACGTTCAAACACCACTCGGTCCTCTCATCCTCGGCAAAATATACGGTCCTCCCCCCCAGTGCCAGACAGGCGAGGAAGCCCCTTTCCCTCCCCCCAGTACAGTTATCACATAACAAAACGCCGAAGAAAGGCAAAAAGAAAAAAGAAAAAAGCAGACCGGAAATATATATATATATATATAAATATATAAATAAATAAAAATAACAAAACCCGTCTTACAGAATAGGACAAAACAGACCGCTCCCGAAACCCAAATTCAAAGGGGGATGAAAGAAATTTTTGACTCCAGGAGCGCTCAAATCTATGACCAAGAAACAAAAACAAAAACAAAAACGAAATGGAATGGAATGAAACGGAAGCCCCCCACGCCGATACAGTGAATAAGGTAAGAATGCACTTTCATACATACTTGAGTGAGTTCGTGGGTATCGTAAGTTAAGTGGTGGTGGTGGTGGAGGAGGAGGAGGAGGAGGAGGAGAAAAAGCTAGCTGGGACTGACTACCACGCTAAAGTGCGAGATTTGGCTGTAGTAGCTACTGACGGCTAACTCGAGGATGTAAGTGTCGTTGAAGACGCGGTGTCTGGCACTGTTAGTGAAGGAGGCGACTCGATGGGGGTGAGGGGGGGCAAGTACCCGTCGAAGCCGCCGATGATGAAGAGTCGCGAGTCGTACGGAACCGCGCAGTGGTACCCACGGCCGCTCGGCGGCATACCGTACACTCGGCGCCGGTCCCATTGCATCGTCACTACCGGAACCATCAGCATGCGACCCAGCCGACAGGAAGTCCAGCTGCAAACGTACCGAGATTCAACAGCAACACTTCATGCGAGTACTCGACACCGTCGTGGCCTCCCACCACAAACAGGTAACTCCCGATGACCGTGGCGGAATGGCTCAGCCTCGAAAAGCTCTTCTTGATCTCTACGCATCTCCAGAGCAGCTTCTCGACATCGAAGACCCAGACATCCTTAAAGCACTCCTCGCCGTCGGAGCCGCCGTATATTATCAGTTTGCTGCCGACCATGTTGGCCGTGTGGTAGCCGCGAGCCTTGGGACGGACGTGTTCTGGCGCTACGGGACCACCGTCGCTGGGAGGGGAGGTTGAATGTACGGGCGATACCAGCCGCCAACTTGGCTTGCTGAGGTCTGCGACGTCCAGCCGCCACACATCATTGAGTGCGCGGACGCCATCGCCGCCACCGAATACGTAGATGCCGTTCTTGTAGAGACATGCCGTGTGGGCACGACGAGGACAGGGCATGGACCCATCTTTGGCCAGCTCGATCTTGGTATATCTCGATGTGGTGGTGTCGAAGACGTAGATATTGTTGTAATAGATCGGGCCATCTCCGCCGCCGAAGATGACGAGCTTGTTGCGAACCGCGGTGCAGGTCATTGCGCGCAGCCGCGGCGGGATATCGCCGCACACTTCGGGCTTCGACCACGACATGGAGTCCGCGTCAAAAACATGCATGTCGTGAAAGCACGTGGCCAGATCGCACCCACCGAACACGTAAATATTGCTCCCTACAAGCGTGCACGTGTGTGCCCGCAGCGGTCTATGCTCCAGACCATGTGTCGGCGCCTTGTACCAATACATCCCGCTTGCTGGAGCAGGGTCGACTTTGGGTGCGCTGGCGGGGTCCGGAATCGGAGGCTCGAGGCTGGGCGGATGGCGGGCCTTGCTCCTAGGGATTGGAGCCACGGCCGGGGCTCGCGGGGTGATATTTCGATCACGCGACGAAACCAGCTTTCTCTGAGCGGATGGCGTGTTGGTCCTTGCGGTCTGCGTACTGGTGGATGTGCTCGTTGCGGACGAATTGCTGTCCGAACGGATCACCGCGGTGATGTTCGTCGAAGGGGCTCTACTGCTTGCCGCAGAGGTATGCTGGCTCGATGAAGCTGAAGACGAGGATCTGCCTGCAAGTGAGGATAGCCGGGAACCCGACTCCTCACCTCCTGGAATCTCCAGCCCGGGCAATAGCCTCACCTTCCCCGAAGTTGTTCCGGACTTCATCGGCGAAGCGGACACTGCCCTCGCCAGATGCCCGGTTGAGCTTTGGGGCCGCATCGACGTCGATACCTGGCGCTCGACTACCATGGAATTGGCTGTGGACGGCCTCGCGAAAGCATTCTGCAATTCCAACTGCGGGTAGCCCGCGCCTCTTGACGACCTCGTTTTGACGTTTGTGAAGGAAGCCGCCTTCCTCGTCGAACCAATGGTCGGTTTCGTGCCCGCCGAGGACGCTGTCGACTCTTCGTCCGACGACAGGTCGTACGCTGACGACTGGACGCCGGAATGTGTGGATGCCCTGTTCCTTGGTGTAGCCACCAGTGCCGTGCTCTCATGGTGGTCCTCCTCCTCCTCCTCCTCCTCCTCTTCCTCTTCCTCCTCAAACTCGGCAGCACTCTCCTCCTTGTCCAACACCGGCGTCATTATCCTCCTGGAATCCGAGATCTTCCGCGTCAGGCCCAGCCGCCTCGTCCCCACATCCGCGGCTGCCTGAACGGCGGGGTCCTCCCGGACGCCCTGGTAAAGTAGAGCGCCATCCTCCTCCGCCTGCCGTATGTCCGCAAAGTTGGCAATGGGCCGGCTCGAGACGCTGCGCACCGCATCCAGTGCACGCGGTATCGTCGGCGAATCCTCCCCTGGCGCCGCGCCGCGGCTCGGGATGCTGGCCAGCGAGGGTTGCGAGTAGCCCCTCATGATATCGTACGAATCCCGCCTGGAGAGCGCGCCGCGATAGCTGGAGCTGCTGCTGGAACTACCCACCGACGCGATGGTGGCCAGTGACGGCGACGAATTCAACGCCGGCGGACTCCGCGAGTAGGTTCCGGCTGTAGGGGTAGCTGCCGAAGACGCTCGGCTGCGCGACTTTGAGGCGACGGAGCTCCCATTGCCGGATGTGTCCTTGCTGTAGCGAGAGGAGCCCGGAAGTATCGTCGGCGGAGTGGCACCCTGCGGTAAGGACGGCCGCCTTCTGCTCCAGCTGTCAGTGATCGAGCCGGACAGACGCTTCTTCATTGCAAGTGCGTTCGCGAGGGACGAGATTGGGGACGGTGAATGAGACGCGGAGGGAAGGGATGCTGTCGCATCGCGAAGCGTGCTCGCGGTCCCCGGTCGAGACGTGTCCGACATTGCAGACAAAGCAGTGGTGGTGAGAGCAGCAGCAGCAGCACGACTGTCCAACGAGCCTGGGGCTGGGCGGTTGGCGCTCGCAGTACCGTGCGGGGAATCCGATGGAGGCCGCGAACAGCTAGCGCTCGCGGGAGGCTCCATGATTGGGCTGACGGAGATAGCGGGGGGGTTTTTTGACTCTGCGAGTGGCGGAAGGCCCACGACGCAGCTCAAGGATGCGCTGGGCTAGCAACAGCTGCCTGCCGCGGGGGAGGGGCGGGAGCGGGCGCTTTTCTCGCGGACAATGCGGAACGCGCAAAGCAGGAGAGATGTGGATATCGGACGGAGGGAAGAAAGGAACCGCGCGAAGGGACGTAAGAACCGAAAGGAACGGGGAGGGCAAGGGGCGGAGGGGCGGAGGGGCGGAGGGGGGATGACAGCTGCAAGAATACCAGATAGTACTGTTGCAACACAAGAACCTATGTAGTACGGACGGAGAGGAACTTCAAGGAGGTACCGGAAACCGCACAACGGCTTTTTTTTTTTTTTTTTTTTTGCAACGACCGAGAACCATAACTAGAATCCACACACCTAGAATCCGCCGCCGCCACCGTCGAGGCAGCAGCAGTCGCCGCAGCAGCAGCGGTAGAGACGGGACCGGCAGCAGTAGACGACATGAGTCCGTCTGTCCGTCCGTCCGTCCGTCCGTCCGTCCGCCCGAAGCCAAAGCACACGCACGCACGCACGTCACACAGACGCAGCCAGCAAGCCAGCCAGACGGGCGATGATGGCTGCGCAGGCCGAGGGCGAAGCTGCTCTCGAGCGCGCGTGCTTCTTCTCCGCCCAGCAGTGCGCGAGCGAGCGAGCCCAGACCGACCGGCGCCGTACGGGGGAGGGGCAGGGCCGTTTTGCCGGGGGGGCGGAGGGGACGGAGGCGGTGGTAGCGGCGTCGCAGCGAGAATACGAATGTAGGGCGGCTTCTGTCCGCAACCGTCAGGCCAAGACTGGGCGCCGATTTGCTGAGACCTTTTAGCAGTGCGTGCGACAAGAGCTGGCGGCCGTTCGCGCGGAAGAGGGGAGGGAGCGAGGGAAAGGGGGAGATCGGGCCGGGCGAGGGTGAACGACGTCTGTGCGCGGTTGTGTGGCCGTCTCCGCCTCTGGCTGGCGGTTGTCTGTGTGGGCGGGAAGGGGAAATCCGGCAAAAAGCCCAATGCCAGCAGCCAGCCAGCAGAGCCGCCACGGCCCTTGGCGACTCGGCTCCCCCGATCGGGATCGAATTCGCGATGCGATCACAGGTCGATTCGTGATTCGCAGAGCATCTACGCAGATACGCAGGACTTTTTCCACGGCGGTTTTTTTGCTCCCTTTTCTTCTTTTCTTTGGTTTCTTGCCTTTTCGCGTCGCCCCGCAGCGGTGGCGACGGCGATGAGCTCCTGTTTCGTCGTCGGATGTCCCCCCCCCGCCTGCGATTGCCGTCCGTCGTGCGAGCGGAGGTCCTGTTCTGATCCGCAGCCCTCCGGCAGCTCCGGACGTTCGGTCCCCCGTGGCTCCTGTGCGACGGTCCGCCAAAGCCATATCTAGATCCTCTATAACTATGTAGAGTATGTACACCATCACCGTTTTCTGTCTCTCCCCGTTCCAGAAAGACCGGCTTACGTATGTAGCTGGATGGCTCCAGCCAGGAGGAAAAAAGACAGTGGGCACGTGCGGTCGGTGTGGAGCTTAGTTACAGGTTACAGACAGATTGGAGGACTCCGGTATGCACCTGAGCGGCGCAAGGAGTTCGGTGACCTGTTTCACCCCGAGGGGATAGCCGCGGCACTAACTGCCTCCACATCGGTCGTTCGATCGCACCATTGGCCTTAGGGAAGGAGCTCAACCTCCTTGGGGGGGGGGGATCCATATCTATGCGCTACCGGAGGTAGATAGAGCTAGGGACAGTTAAGAAATATGTCGATCAGATGCTCCATACCCGGCCAATGTCCACAAGTCTCCGGCTGGCGCCCCCAATACTGCTCGTACCGAAACCGTAACTATTCGTGGGTTCCCCGGTATTGTCGCAGGAGGCTAGACAGCAGATGAAGGAAGACAATCCGGAAGACCTAGTGGCGAGGTTCTTGACGAACCCATTCGGCGAGGAACTGATCGGGGGACAAGGGGAAGCCGGACAGCGTCATCTCGGAAACCATCGTTAGCTTCCAGGCACTGTAGCGTGTTGGTACAATGCACAGCGGGTGGTAGTTACAGAGCGATGAGCGTCGCACAGCCAATCACGATGCCGACGGACGACAAGCGGTGGCAAATCACTGTTAGATACCATACCGGGGAGGAGCAGTCGCCTACGGAGAGCACCCTGAATCCAACACAGCGCCAGAACATGATATATCGGGTCTGCCATCTAGTTATTTCCCCGCGACTCCGTCCACAGCCACCGCCACAGATCCGAGCTCTGCGGCATGGCTCTCAGCGCACTCAACGGGCCACTTCACGGGCTAGTGTGGAACTCCCACATTGCCTCACCCGCTGTGGCTCTCGTGTGGGAGCTCAGCTTCCGGGATCATCACTTACTCTGTTGTCTCGTGGTTGGTATCGTTTCGAGACAGTCGCACCGAAGCGGCCGTCCACGGAAGGCGAAGCGGAGAGCACACTCGGGCCTATCACCCGGAGCATTCAAGCAGAAAGATGCACGGCGGCATGGGTGGCACAGAAGCTGCTGGGAGGAAGCGGTCGACTTGGTAACAGAGTCCCGGTCGGTGATGGCTCTCGAAAGTCGATGCCGTGTGGTGCATGGGTTCGGTGTACACAGTGCGCATTGTGAATATCAGGGGTCGCCAGAAGGGCCGTACGATCTTCCCTCTTTGGGGCACAGGCCGTTGCTCATATATATATTCAGAAGGAAAGGACTCCGCGGGCGCGGCTGTGTCAGGTCGGAGCAGGTTGCTTGCACCAGCAAGCAATCCTGTGCTCTCTGTATGATGGTAATATATGATAATGCGTATAGCAAAGGACGCATGAATAGAAGTCGAATTGATAGCGTAAGCATCCCGATCGAATATCGCATTCCGACAACAAGGACAACGGCCAGATATGCGGAGCTCGATTTGTGACTTATGTAGTCGTTACGATCACGTGCACCGGAGGCCCTTTCTGGGAAATTTCTTTTTCTTAGAATTAACGATGTATGTATTTAACACGGGGATTTTTAATGACTTCAATCCAATATGACGGATTTTTTAGTGTTGACAGATTGATAATCTATGGTGCCCGCGCGAGAAAACAGGTACGCGCACCAAAGGTCACCTCTCAGTAAGTAAAAACAGAGCACCGACAAGAAAAAAAGATAACAGTGTATTGGTATCCTACGGTTAGTGTCCTATTTGTTTGTCTTCGGCAGGCTAAATTTGCGCGTTCGTCCACACTCTTCTACATACTCGCAGTCGGGATTGATGCTGATGATCACACTTGTGCCGCTTGCGTAGGCACTTGTGCTACTTGCCGTGAGGCCGTACAATTCCTAATTAGTGGTCTATAGGTACTGGTAGTTCTCCGACAACTAAATGAGAGTTGTGCTGTGGTGAGTTTTTTTTTTTGGTGGTTGGTGCCTACGCCCGAAACCGGTGGTATTCTAAAGGAGAAGCTCCAGCTGTGGCATTTTAAGGGAAGACGCCAGAAACGATGGCATTTTAAAGTCCTGCCGTTAGTGGAAAAAAAACCCCCTATTTTTGCACCAGTGTATGTATGTATGTATCTGTTTGGCTGAATCTCATTTTCCGGTCCTTGAAATCATAGCTGCGAGGAGCGGGGTCCGTTATTCATATCATACATATCAAGTTGGCTGAATCTCTCTGGATATGGTAGCTACATGATAATTATTGGGGAAGGCGTTCGGGCGAATCATAACGCACAGGGATCATTCTAATCATTCAGTCCTAAACCCTTTCCTCCTCCTGATCGACCCTGGCGCTGATGTCGCCGGGAGGGCGCCGATTCGCTCGCTCCGCGGCAAGGCCGGCATGGCCACATGTAGAGCGTATGGATGCAGCGGTTGGCGAGGCAGCGGGGCATTGTCAGGACGGCTCGTACCACTGAAGTTCCCAGTAACCTCATCCCAGGCCAGCGCGACAGCGAACCCAAACCCCACGTTCCACCTATCTATCGCGAATTGTAGAAGTCGTCTAAGCTTGGTGACTGGTTTTGCCTTTAGTAAAAGTGAGTACTCAACATCAAGGGCCAACACCATGGTAGTTACCCTGGTTAGATTCCGGCTCTGGTTTGTTCCTGAGCGTAATTATGATGTTGGGGAGGTCAGCTGCGGGCCCAGCTGGCAAGAACCTCTGGAGCCAGTCTGGTTGGCCCCATGCGCCATTAGAAGCTGGCCGCGCAGCACATTCTTGTTGCGGTTCTGGATGTCGTTGCTGTCGAGCAGGCTGCGTTGGTGGTTCTCAGCGCCGCCGTCTTAGCCGCGCCGAAACCCGGCCTCGTTATCAATGCCAGGCTCGCCGGGTTGGTGGCGGTGAGCTTCGCCGCTGTTTATATCACCGTGCATGGGTGGCTACTGTCGTCGCCGAGCCTTGATCTGGTGTTGCCGCTATTCCCGAGCTCTCCGTGGCGCTGTCCATCGGCTTCGTCGTCGTTATCGCCGTTATCATCTTTAACCTCTTTGCCGCGCTCGTTGAGCAAGGTTTAAATCTGACCACTGGGCAGTATCAGTGATCCGTCGTCTTCTAGGTCTTTGAGATCGGTGAGCTGCTGGGAGGAGGCTCTGTTATCGCTGCCGCCACCGAGCTGGGCACCGAACTGGACGAAGGGTTCATCCACGCTGACGTCGCCTTGCCCGGGGGTGATACTGGCTGTAGATGCTGGCACCGTTGCCGTCGAGGGGTTGACTGCCGGGTAGGAGGAGGGGTTCGTCGTCCGTGCCGCCACCGACTTGATTGCAGGGCGGCACGAAGGGTTCCGTGTCTTTGCCTTCGCCAGTCCGGCGTCATTCTGTGTGAGGGAGTCGTCAAGGCGAATCTTGGATTCGTAGGCTTGTATAGTCAAGAACGGTGCGACGCTGAAACTATTGATTGGTTGCATTTGTCGTCGTTAAACTTGGTGACTTGGTAACTAATGTTTCTGGCATTGTTACCGTGGTCGAGCTAATAATGACAGGACTGGGGGATAGATACGTGGTCTCTGTGGTCGTGACCTTTGGCAGAGAGACCGCTGTAGGCTTCATCGTTGCTGCCGTCAAGCTGGGCACTGGGCAGGACGATAGATTTGGCGGCTTTGCCGTTGCCGATACCGGTTCGCTGCTTGCTAGAGACGACTAGCTAGCTGCCATTCGCACTGTCGCTACGGCTGCGCCTGCGGTGCACACCGGAGCGCAGCAAGCGGGAGTCGGCGGGGTTCGACATCGCCGTCAGGTTCAGCTGACACGACTCTCAGGTATGGACGGAAACCCGAAGGAACGACGAACGGCCGATGTTTGGTTGGTGACAGAGGTGATGAAGGCGCGGTTAGTGACGGGGGCGTGGGTGGTGGTGCGAGAACAGACATTATAGATTACCATTGCTCAAGGTTATCCCTTACGTGTGCTTCATACTTAATTTTACGGCTTTTGCCTAGGATAGACCACTTTTTCGGCGGTTATCAGGCACGCAGTAGATGTTGCGCGGCCAATCGCAAACATGTACCCGTCGGGGGGGGGGAGGAATTCTTGTGGATAGCCCACAGCGCCACCTATCGCACGATCACGCCAACGCTGCCCTGTACCGTTCCTCGGTCGTCTCACCTGCGATACCTATTTCTCCGTCAAGATGGGGCCAATATGGAACCAACGGCGGATGAAATAACGTACAACCGAGTGATTGTTGCAGAACCCATGCGAAATCCAATTGAAACAAACATCGAGTGTCAAAATAGCATCTGCACAGCCACCATCGAGCAGGTTTCTACATAGCGCAGTTGTTTCCCGCAACGCAGAGGCAGCAAGGTGAACCACTGCAGCTGTCCCGAGCGGAACCCCAACGCGGCCCCTCGAGGGAGAGAGCTACAGGCAGAATGTGTAACTATGATATATGTATGTGTCTGAGCCATATGTTTGGATGAATAGCCGTTTACGGTCAGAAGTACTGGGCGCAAGATAGTCGCGGGATTACTTCCCATAATTACACAGAGAGAGAGTCTGAGAATGTCACTTTATTTCGCACGCACGGTGAAGTACGCACTCCTTTCCTGCCCACACTGGTCGGCCGGAGTGGGAACCCGGCTACACCAACTCAATGTAGCGCCGCTGCATACCAAAGAAGGCGAGGTATCAGACAAAGGGAAGTAGCCGCGCTCATGCTACCCCTCTGCCCGCCACAAAGTCCGCACACACAGCCAACCCACTGGGCATTCCCGCCCAGCCCCAGATGCCTTGCTTTCTTCGCCCTCCGTGTTCTCGTAGTCCTCGGGACTTCTAGGGCTTCTCCACTAGTTGCATCTCTCGTCTGCAAATATCTTCGCCATGCTCCGCTTCCACCTCTCCTTTGTCTCCTACATATTCTCGTCCACAGGGCCTTCTACTGAGGCCGCCACACGGGACGGTACTTGAAGAGATGCTCTTTGATTCGCGTACCCTGGCGGCACTACCAGCACTGGTCGTATTCCTGCCTTTTGATCAGTGGACTTTAGATGCATGTCGTGACCACATGGCCAGTCTTGAGCCAGTAGTGTGGTGCCTGCGGTTTATAAAGACACACCCTTTTGCCGGCCCTATTACAGACAGACCTGTTGAAAGACGGCCGGGGAAGAGGTTCCGGAGCTGTTAGCGTACAGTATCCAAGCTGAGAGGGTTGGAGTTCGGTGTGGTCTTCGGGGAGTTTGTCGGGTCGGGATTAGAGCGAGACAGGTAAACACGAGAAAACGGCTCTTGGTTTTCTGTACATACATATAGATATGCTTGAGTATGACGGGAGGAAGGAGAAGAGGACTGAACACTGCGCAACAACTCCATCTCCGCTGCTGCTGCACGGCGCCATCCCCAATTGGGCGCTCAAAATTTATCTAAATTTATTTGTAAAAAAAATTATTCATTAATCACGTGGGACCTGCTCAGATTATGGCGATGACAAACTGTCCGGATCCTGGCGCTGACCTTGATCAATCGCCAGTCCGTAGGCGGCACATATATAGCTCCCATTTGCCCTCCGCCCAGGCCGGTCCCAGGAAGACGGAGAGCGCACCAAGGTGATTACAAAAGAGAACAAGGGAAAGCCGTCCCCAAATCCTACTCCTCTTCCCTTTCCCTCCGTTCCTGGAGTTCGCACTCTGACGCCTCGCGCTGTGCGTCTTCCTCAGCCGGGGCTGGGACAAGCAGCCTCCCCACGTCCGCGGTGGCGAGGAAGTCCAAGATCCCTCATCGGGCGAAGAGGTCCCGGATCTTGAACCGGCCCTTGCCTCTCCTTGTCTCACTCCGCACTTCCGCCCCACAGGATTTTCTGCTGGCGTTTCCGGTGCGGGCAGCGCCTAAGGAGATGCTCCCACGTCTAGGTCCTGTAAGGGCACCACCAGCACTTAGCGGTGGATTGCTTCTTCGTCCACATGAGGAATTGGCCAGTAAGGCAGCGCCCCGTCTTCAACTGGCAGAACCTCGCTGCAAGCCGCTTGTTGGCATTTGCTGGGCCTGAATCGGGCTTCTGACGTGGTTCCCGATGTCGGCTGCACCAGTATTTCTTCCTGGTAACCTTAGATTCTGCTTACTGACATCACTCGACAATATGCGGTGGCCATCTATGATTACCTCGAGGGCGTGAGGTAGATGGAAACACGTAGTGTGAACAGGGGGTAAGTGGTGTTGGCGTGCAAAATCTTCATCGATAAAAGCAAAACTCAAGGAGAATAGGTACACAATGAGCCCGAGGCTCCACAATCAATCAGTGCGTGTGTTTCGATCTCCCTTCCATTGCCCGAGAGTAAACAGCAGCTACTAAATGACATTCATCCAAACTGGGCCCATCCAGTGCAACATCGGAAAGAGAGAATCCTGACAACTGACTACCTACTGTCCCTTGTTCCTAAAATGCAAAAACGAAACGACGGAAATGACGTAGGGCGCCTAATGGCGGTGCCAACCTTGTGACATGGGACAACTAGTTTCCCACCGAGTGTGCAGCCAGTTCCTGACTTTCGAGCGTACCATCGGTGGTCGGACTTCTGGTCTGGCCTTCGGCGGCACGGGTCGGAGCAGGTGCGGTGCCGGGATTTCGTTGACGCTGGGGGCAACTAGCTCGGTAATGCCCTGGTAGACCGCAGTCTGTACAAACTCCGGCCCCACGTCTCTCCTCGTATCGCCCCTGTCGTCCGGATTCCCGGCGGACAGCCGAGAAACACACTGGGGCAGGTCTGTGCCATTCGGGATCGGCAGTCGAAAGCTGCGAGGCTGGGCCTTCGGGGATCTGGTGTGCTGGCCGGGAGGGAGCAGGCTTTAGAGGTTTGCTCTTCTTCTCGTCGGATCGGGCACGAATTTTCGAGTCGAGTTCCTGAAGGAGGTGGATATACTGTCCCCACTCCGAGGGCCTCGGATAGGAGCGCAGCAGGTCCTTCATCTCGCCACTGAGCCCCCGATACAATGCTGACCTCCGGGCTGATTCGTCCCACCGAAGCTCAGCCATAAGCCTTTGGAAGTCGGCAAAGTACACAGAGAACTCGCGGTTCTCCTGTTTCAGAGTCTCGAGCTCCCGCTCGGCGGTCCTTTTCTTGTTGGGGTCGTCGTAGACCGCATCCAGAATCCCCCACAGCTCGTTGGTGGACCCAAGATCGATCCGATCGGTTTTGATGAAGGGTAGGACCATCTTGTAGGCGTTGCCCCGGAGGAGGTTGGCCATGTACTGCATCCGGTGCTGCTCAGATCGAAACTTGTGGGCATCACCCGCCAGCTTCGTAGTCAACTGAGCTTTGAAGGTCTGATACTCCCTGCAGTCACCTGAGAAGGGATCCGGAGCCGCTATATCCTGGGTCTCTGCCAAGTTGGGTGCGATGACGCTCACTGGGAAAAAGGGCTGGGCTGTGACGAGGGCGCACTGCAGCCGCCCAATCTCCGCCTTCTGTTGGCTCACGCATTCGGACAGGTCGATTACGACGCGCTGAGTTTCTTTGTGTTCGTCCGACAGCTTCTGGTACCTTCCCTGAAGAGCCTCGAACTGCAGGGCGAGCGACGCATTCCGGTTGTAGGTATCGAGAAGGTTGTGGCTCACACAAGCACGCATGGCCTCGGTCACTTCGCCTGGAGCTACTGGGCATTCGTCCTCTCGGTTCCAGGCAGCGAACCGCTGCAACACGGCATTGTGTTCCGGCTCGAGACCAACCACCCGGACGGCAGTGGGAGATAAGGTCGGAATTGCGGGGACGGTCGCCATCACGAGGTAGGGTGAGCACGATAGACTCAGCCTAGTGTCGCAGCTGGCGAGCAGGTGGCTCGCGGCGCCTCGGGTGGCTATCCTAACGGAAAGTCGGGCTCGGGTCCGGGATCGGGATCGGGATCGGGTCGGGGTTTGGAGGTAACGATCACGGCAACAATATATATACAGTAAAAGGACGGGAGGTTGAGTGGAGGAAGAAGAAAGGGGGCACCGCGCGCGGGGCCACGGGCCTACCTATATGCCTTCTTCCCCCAACCGAGCAAACAGCACTTCGAACGACACTTCTCATATCTACGCCCATTAACACCGAGCAGAAAACAGCACTTCGAGCGCCACTTTCCTCATGCTTGCCCTCCCTGACACAACGAGAGAATAACACCACCCCGTATCTAGCCGACGAGAGATGTTGGACGGTGCCGTGACACCAGGATTGATTCCATCATCTGCCTTCCGCGGACAGCCACCCCCACCGCGCCCTGTATAGCCCGGCCGTTCAGCTGGCGTTCCTCCATCCGCTCCGGTGACAGGATCCAACGGACCTCCATTGGGATGCCCATCCCGGGGTTCTCGGCCTCGAGTTCGCACCGGAGAGCATCGAGTTTTCCTGGGCCAGGTTGTTCGGCACGGGAGTTCCTCGGAGTTGATCCGCTTCTCGTCGAACTGTTCATTCTGCTTAGGGGCAAGCGAGTTGGGTCCTGCTGACGGCTTGACCGTCTGCCTGCCCTACCGACCCTGTTGAAGCCTCCCGGAGGGGGTCTTCGGGGTTGGGGCCGGGGCGACATATGCCCAGGCGCTTTTCGAGATCGCGACCTGTGAGCGCGCTGCCCGCGGGAGGGCGAGCGCCGCTGCCTTGTTCTCCTCCATGCTCGTGTAGTGGACGCCCTTACCAACGCTTTTCCCTTGCCCTTCGCCCGATCACGTCGGTTGCGCTTCCGGGCCGCGGCCTGAGACCATTCCATTCCTTGCTCCGGCTCCGCTAGCCGCTCACGGCTGCTGGGGGGTGTCATTACCACCGCCGCCGCCGCCGCCGCTGCTACTGCTGCCGCTGCCACTACCGCTCGCCTCGGGGGCGTAATGGCTCGCGTACGGCCCCTCCCGCTCCCGCCTTCCATGCTATCAGAGAGGTCGATCAGGTTCCCAACCGAGTTACCGGCCATGATCCACGTCCTCGTCCGCTACCGCCGCCTTGCCCTTTTCCTTCCCCGCCGCTGCCGCACGCACCTTCGACTTTTGCCGCACGACTCCGGAGGTGGTAGACTTGATCGCTCCTTGGTTATCGCAGCCGATTGGCACGGGGCCATCTGAGGCCTTCGTTGACATTCCATCTGCGGCGTCCTTCAGGATACGCTTAAGCCAAAGACTCTCCCGTTTGGCATGCGAGCAAGCTATGTATTCCGCTTCGAGCGTCGAGGTCACTACAGCGCTCTGGGCCCTTGTCGGCAGGTGAATCGATCCGGATGTAATGAGCTCAAGACTGGAGTCGACATATCCGAGACCGAAGACACATCTTCCGACGGACTTGCGAGCCGTCAGATTGCCAGCCAAATCAGAGTCCGTGTAGCCGATGGCGGAAAGGTGTGAGAAGGACGGATGTGGGCAGCATAGGAAGGGTGTAAATAGGGAAGACGGCGATAGCGAATACGAAGATCTGAGGTTGTCTTGAGATATCGTAGGACTCTCTCCGCAGCCGTCAGATGCATCTCGAGCGGGTTGGACATTGCAGCGGTTGAGTCCGGTGGCGCTGAAGGCAATGTCCGGCCGGCTTCCGGGTGCTGCATACATCAAGGAGCCGGCAATAGAGAGATGCTCCTTCCGATTTGCTGCTTTCTCCTCACCCGATGATCGGGAGGCACTTTCGCTGGATTTGCCTCGAGCAATCCGAATCGCCCCAAGATCGCGCCGATGCAGGTCCGTTGACAGATGCCGATCCCGGAGAATCACTTGGCTGCTCCCGGATCGCACACCTTATACTCCGCCCGGAGCAGCTGCTTGATTTTTTCTTGTCCCTTCCCTTCGGCGCCATCGCGCGCAATGGGCAGATCACGTAGAGCAACAGTAGGAGTTCCGGCTGGAGATATAGGTTTGGATCCGCGGCCGATTGCCTGAGCCCTATGGACTGCACAGAAAACCGTTGATGGCCTCGTACCACAGCCTCGGCGCCTACTGTAAGCCGTACAGCGCCTCTTCCGTTAATGTGTCGGGCTTCAGCCAGTCAATTCGCCATGTAGACGTTATCTCGATCGGTCTTGGGGGTTCAGGAACGCAGTGACTAACTACATCCATGTGATCCAGCGTTCTAGCCATGCTGAGCTGACAGACAGAGCCAGCAACAGTCGGAAGGTCGCCATTTATTTTTTTTGGAAATTGGTATGTGCGTCTCGTCGTATCATAGTCGATTCCTTCCTTCTGTTCATATCCTTTGATGACCAGCCGTGCGTCGTAACGAGTAGATCCGTCCGGGTTGATTTTCCTCCGAAAGAAACCAATCGCCCCCCCCCCCCCTCTCTCTCTCTGCATTGCCTCTTCCTCCTGTCCCTTGAGCGGTATCGAGCGTGTGGGTTCTCGGCCGGTGCCTGCCACTCCTGACGCATAACTAGACTCTTTCCATTCATTTGCTTGCGGACTTCTCAGCGCGGCCTCGTACATGCATGGCCGGTTCGTTTTCCGGTCCGCTAATCGTTTCGGTTCCAGTCGTCTCGGTGATCCCGAGGGTCAGAAACGCAGATGCAACACGTTCCGAAGACATCAAATCAGCCCCCCCTCCCTTCGTCGTGAACCTTGCACGTCACAGCCTTATTCATCTCGAGTCTCTCCTTGCTGCGTGTAGATAGGAGCGGAGATATCTATACATAGTCATCTATCAAATAACGTCTTGCCGGGTCCTCTGACAATTTATATTGGGGGGGGGGGGGGGGGGGGGGGGGGGGGGGGGGTTTCGGCAACTTGAATAAGCCGCGTTTGAGTAGCCGCAATCGAGCACTTGCTATACCGATCGGGCAATAGGATCTTGACTTACTGCTTGCTGTCTTGTGGATTCGGGGAATCTCCGATCAATCTCCCACTTCATGGATTTCTTCCTGCTGTTTTCCTGCATGTTCTGGAATCCCCGATGGCATCCCGACCGTTTTTTTCCCGTTTTCCCCGTGAGACCGGAAGGTCGTGAGACTTTCCATGTGGATCTCCTTCTTCCCGGGATACCCCCCCTTGGAACATTCCCGCAGCTCGCCCGGTCTCTCCGGAGACCGAACCCCCCAGATCCTCCAGATCTTTGTCGTTGTGCCCCATGGACATACATATCCCAGCATCCTGCAGGCGTCTGAGCGACTTCCGATCTTCCTCTCGGTCTGCTGAGTAGGTGGAATATGCTTGTAGACGCGGCACCCAAACCGCCGTAGATGTCCTATCTATTTGAAGGATGCCGGTTCCAAACGGTGCATCGTACGGAGAGAGCCGGGGATCTGGCTCGAGGCCGTCCTCCCAGAAAGAGCCAAGCATCGGTGAACGACCTAGATATGGTGGTTACCTATGTACCTCTTAATATCCCGAGATTCCAGTACGCGCCTTGCTCGATTCGGGGGGGGGGGGGGCACAAATCTTCACGATTTCGGAATCAAACATGGGGTGCCTTGCTGGGTGCGTGAGCCCTTGAAGGTCGACAGCTTTGAAGGAGAATCAGTGTCGGGTTGTGGTCCGTATCTGCCCGAGAAATATTGGCCCCGAAAGCAGTGGGCATGCCCGCTCGCAAACGTCCGCCACCGCCACCGCCACCACCACCACCACCACCGCTCGGTAGTTTTCCCTATATACTTTCACAGCCACGCCCGTTCCCGGCTTGCGGCTGCGGCTGCGGCTGCGGCTGCTTGGCCGGGACTGGGGCGTCCGCGCGCGGAGACGAGACGGGGGACCGGGACAAGGGGGTATCCATCAGCCAACATATGTAGATATGTAGATATGTATCTAGATATGACATCGGCACGAAACAATCTCAACGGCCGGTAGTTTCGGTCTCAACGGTCGGTAGTTTAAACACGGGTGCCGTGGTCTGGTCTGGTCTGGTCTGGTTTCTGGTCTGCTCGCCGCGGACCGCGATGCTGGCCGGGTCCGACGCCGCGCGGACTCTCTCGCGCACCGTGCGCGGTGTATCCGCCGAGAGCAGCCAACGGAAGTGGCTGCAGCGCAAGTATCTGGTCTATCTATGTATGCAATCCCCCTCCCCCGTCGCCGCCCCGGCGGGTGCAATGCCGAACAGTGTTTCCGAGACGTCGAACCCCGCCGGCTCCGCTGCACTCGGTGACTTCTCGCCGCGGACACGCGCGGCGTGGAGACCGCACGTCTGAACTACCGTGCTCGTGCGATGCGGCGAGGCGGGAGACGGCAGGGCGGCGGCGCAGCGGGGAGAATCCCCCCTGCCCCTATATTCTGCCCATGTCCGCCCTGCACTCCATGCGCGCTGGACGGTTGCCGCTCCCCCTATGATAGCTGTCGGCATTGCCCTCGACGCCCCAACCTCACCTGACGTTTGCGTCGGCGCTGTGTCTCTCCCCCGTATGGTGTCCGGGAGCCCCGTGGGCCGTGGGGCTGGCGTGAGCTCACTCGCGCAGAGTCCGCAAACATGCGGAAACTTGGTTCGAGACGCTTCGGCGTCTGCAGAACTGGCAGGCTCCGCGCCGTTGCTCTGCGCATTTGCTGGGAATGCCAGCGTTTTTTTTGGATCTGATTCGAGTAGAGTGGGCCGTGCAGGGGTGGGGGGCCTGCATACACAGATATCTACATCTTAGATACAGGAAGAGAGGGTTGGATAGGGGCTGACATTGAACTTCATCAACGCCATCAACCGTCCGCCACCCGCCCCGCCATCAGAAGTCATCGTTAGGTTACGCGAAGCCGTCGCTGCACGGACTATCCGGCCACGAAGCAGAAGGGAGTCCATGATCCATCCCGGCAGTTGGAGTGCGGCATCGAGAAACCACCCGGGACGAACGGATGCGTGTTGTGTTCCAGGTAACTCCATTACGTGAACATGCCAAATGGAGCTGGAGGGCAAATACATACCATAGGAAGAGAGCTCCAGATCGATCCTCGAACGGCCTCGAGAATACACCACCGCTGCAAACCAGCATGGCACTCCTTCGAACCGGACTCGATCCGGCAGACCTCCGATGTTCGACGATGACGGGGAAGCGCGTCTCGTTGCCTGCATCACCCGCGACTCCCCGTACCGCACTCGACGTCTGAGCTGGGAGGCAGTCTGCATAGAGATGGGACTGCGGCCCGTTGGATCCGTGTCATGATTTCACTGGGATGTCACAAACGTGTGCACACCAAGAACAAAGTTCAAACGTAAAACCGGGGCAACAAAACCGAACCGAACCGGGTTGCTTGGTGTCAAGCCCGACTGCATTGGACCTGGGGAGAAGGAGTGGGAGAGGAGAGTTTATCTGGACGGATGAATCCTCCTTCTCGACGGCAGGTATCGGCCATCGTCTATGGGGGTTCATCCGGAAAAGCAGATGAAGAATATCACCCCGACTGCGGCGATTTAAAGTTTTGCTCGGGACTGGAAGAGCTGAGGTCGGTACAACAAAGTCTGGTCTTATCTTCGTTCCCGGCAGAGCGAAGCTCGACTCCGCAACCTACACACATGTACGAATGGTCCTTGAGCGTTGCTCTTGTGCCGATTTGGCATCAGTTTTGCGAGGAATATGAATGAGCTACCGTGAAAGAGGATAACGCTCCAGGGCATAAGGGGGGTATGCCCGAAGCCCTGCAGAGAGTTTACAGATTTGTTGAGCGGGATGGAGACTTTGGAATGGCCGGCTGAGTCTCCAGATCTCAATCTTGTAGAGGCCTGTCGGAGAGATGTAGAGACGGAGTTCGGCGAGATATGGGGACGAGCAGCGGATGCTGAAGCATTGCAATTGTACTTAGCTGTGTGTTGGGCTCGGGTTGCCACAGAGGAAAGGTTGGATGCATTGGTAGAGAGCATCGATGCTGGAGGAGGTGGGCCGTGGGTGAGGCACGACCTTTTCCCCCCCCATACCGCTTAGTCATAACCACCCGCTCATGTAATGTTATCTGGCTTCGTATGCTCCTAATATAGACCAGTGCTTATCTGCGCTTATAATGGCCACTTTTGGCAGCTCCTGGTAGAGTACTTTGTACCTACGGCAAGTACGGGTGAGCTGTCGGCTTACGTCAGCCCCCGCCCGCACATGGCTTGGCGGACGGTACATCGTCCGCCCGGTACATAAGGGGAGGAGGGAGCCATCCATACCTTCCCTCCGGCCGCCGCCCGCACCTTGCCCTCGGCGGGCTTGGGCTGCGGGGTGCTGCTGGGTGCATGATGCGAGACACATGGCTCCGTCACAGCTTCTCATTTCTTCTTCTTCTCCCCTTCGGTGCATGGGCCGGGGGGGGGGGGGGGGGGGGGGGGGGACCCCAAAAAGAAAAACCGGGGCGCGCCGCCCCAGGAGGTGG